>Ga0172375_10012142_pt1 | contig 10831 bp, 10 predicted proteins | sample LakKiv1m_FD_114537 | JGI IMG/M metagenome (GOLD analysis project Ga0172375, IMG submission 114537) | Freshwater microbial communities from Kabuno Bay, South-Kivu, Congo - kab_092012_11.1m | ecosystem: Environmental > Aquatic > Freshwater > Lake | place: Democratic Republic of the Congo... | reverse complement strand
TGGTGGTGGCCGTCCTCACCTATTTCCTGGTCTTCCGGGGCAAGGCGGTCGATTCTGACACCTTGCTCCTTTCCGGCCACATTGAGGCCACGCAAACGGACCTGAGCTTCAAGGTGCCGGGCAAGATTGCGGCCATTCATTTCCAGGAGGGCGATAACCTCCAGGCCGGGCAAACCGCGGCAGAACTGGAGGATAAGGACCTGCGGGAAGACGTGGCCCAGGCCGAAGGGGCCCTGGGCACGGCCCGGGCCAACCTGGCCAAGCTGCTGGCCGGCTCCCGCCCCCAGGAAAAGCGGGAGTCTGCGGCCGCGGTGGCCCAGGCCAAGGCCGACCTGGTGGACAAGGAAAAGGAATTCCGCCGCATGCAGGCCCTGTTTGAACGGCGCAGCGTGTCCACCCAAACCCGGGACCGGGCGGAGGCGGCTTATCTGATGGCCAAGGAAGCCCACCGCCGCTCCCAGGAGAATTACAGCCTGGTGAAGGAAGGCCCCCGCAAGGAAGACATTGACGCGGGTCGGGCCGAAGTGCGCCGGACGGAGGCCGCCCTGGAATTGGCCCGCACCCGCCTGGGCTACGCCGCCATTTCCTGCCCGGTGAACGCGGTCGTCCTGGTGCGCCCCATGGAGCCTGGGGAGGTGGCGGCGGTGGGCGCGCCGGTCCTCACCGTGGGGGACCTGGACAAGGCCTATTTTGAGGGCTACGTGCCGGAAACCGACCTGGCCAAGGTGCGCTATGGCCAAAAGGCGGAAATCACCACCGACAGCTATCCGGGGAAAAAATATCCCGCCTGGGTTTATTTTGTCTCCTCCAAGGCCGAGTTTACCCCCAAGACCGTGGAAACCCACAAGGAGCGGGTGACCCTGGTCTACCGCACCAAGATCAGGGTGGAAAATAAGGATCACTCCCTGAAGCCAGGCATGCCCGCCGATGCCCGCATCTTCCTCAAAGACCAACCCCGCTGAGCCGGCCATCCGGGCCGAAGGGCTGACCAAGCGCTTCGGCTCTCTGGTGGCGGTGGACAACCTGCACCTGGAGGTGGCCCTCGGGGAGGCCTTTGCCCTGGTGGGGCCGGACGGGGCGGGCAAGACCACCACCATCCGCCTGCTCTGCGGCATCATGGACCCGGACGGGGGCGAGGCCCGGGTGCTGGGGTTTGACACCGTCAAGGAAGCAGAGCCCCTGAAGGAACAGATCGGCTATATGCCCCAGCGCTTCGGCCTTTATGACGACCTCACCGTGGCCGAAAATATTGCCTTTTACGCCGACATCTACCGGGTGCCCCGGGCCGAACGCCAGGAGCGGGTGCCGGAACTCCTGGCCTTCTCCAACCTGGCCCCTTTCCAGACCCGGTTGGCCGCCAACCTCTCCGGGGGCATGCGCCAGAAACTGGGCCTGGTCTGCGCCCTGATCCACACGCCCCGGCTCCTCATCCTGGATGAGCCCACCTTCGGGGTGGACCCCGTGTCCCGCCGGGAGTTCTGGCAGATTCTTTATGAGCTGCTGCGCACCGGCATGACCATTTTCCTGTCCACCGCCTACATGGATGAAGCGGAGCGGGCCCACCGGGTGGGGTTGATGCACCGGGGCCGGCTGCTGGTGGCCGACACGCCGGGGGCCATCAAGGCGACCTTTGAAGGGGAGCTGCTGGAAGTGCGGGTCGATGACCAGCACGGAGCCAGAAAAATCCTGGCCCCGCTCCCCCAGGTGCGCCAGATCCTGCCCTTGGGTGACCGCCTGATGGTCACCGTGGACCGGGGCGAAGCCGCGCTGGCACCACTGGCCAAGGCCCTGGAGGCCGGGGGGGTTGCCGGCGTCCGCATCGCCCCCGCAGAGCCGGCCCTGGAAGAGCTTTTCGTGCAGATCGTCCGCCGGGAGGAAGGGTGATGGAGCCGGAAAAGGCCATTATCGTCAAGGACCTCACCAAGGACTTCGGCAAGTTCCGGGCCGTGGACCGGGTGAGCTTTGAGGTGAGCAAAGGGGAGATTTTCGGCTTCCTGGGGCCCAACGGTGCGGGCAAATCCACCACCATCCGGATGCTCAACGGCCTGCTGCTGCCCACCAGCGGCGCGGGTGTGGTGGCGGGTTATGACATCGTCAGGGAGACAGACGCCATCAAACAGCATATCGGCTATATGTCCCAGCGTTTCTCCTTGTATGAGGACCTGACCGCGGAGGAGAACCTCACCTTTTTCGGGGGCGTCTACGGGCTTCCCCCGGCCCGGTTGCGGGAGCGGGCCGAAGAGGCCCTGCGCCAGGTGGGCTTGCTGGAACGGAGCCGGGAACTCACCCGCAACCTGGCCCTGGGCCTCAGGCAGCGTCTGGCCCTGGCTTCGGCCATCCTCCATGATCCGCCCATCCTTTTTCTCGATGAGCCCACCAGCGGGGTGGACCCCATCTCCCGGCGGAACTTCTGGGATTTGATTTACTCCCTGGCGGAGAAGGGCGTCACTGTGCTGGTCACCACCCATTACATGGATGAGGCCGAATTTTGCGACCGCCTGGTGCTCATTTACCAGGGCCGCCTCATCGCCCAGGGCACCCCCCGGGACCTGAAAGCCGCGGTGCCCGAAGAGATCATCGCCGTTTTTCCGGACCGCCTGGGGGAGGCCCTGGAGTTGATCCGGAAACTGCCCCAGGTAGTCGAGGCCGCGGTCTTCGGCGACGGCCTGCACGTGGCCACCGCCCAGGCGGTGGCCGTGGAAGCGGCCATGAAAGACGCCCTGGCCGCGGCAGGCATCGCCATCCGCCGCCTGGGCCGGGTGGAGCCGAGTTTGGAGGATGCCTTTATTTCTTTGATTGAACAGGCGGGGAATAATTAGTTCAGTGGCCGGTATCAGTGTGGTCAATTCTTTTTCTGACCACTGGCCACTGGCCACTGACCACTGACCACTGACCACTAAAAAAAGGGACTGGCGAGCGGTAGCTCCTAACTCACTTCTCCAGATTTAGGGCATCAAACCATGGACCTCATGCGCACCTGGGCAGTTTTTCGCAAGGAACTGATCCATATCCGCCGGGATCTGCCCAGCCTCCTCCAGGTTATTCTCCTGCCGGTGATGCTGCTGCTTTTGAACGGCTATGCCCTGACCTTTGACCTGACGGATGTGCCCCTGACCGTTTACGACCAGGAACAGAGCCGGGTGAGCCAGGATTTTCTCCAGGGTTTTAAAGGCACCCGTTATTTCCGCATCCATGGCTCCGTTTCCAGTTATGAAGAGATTGCCCGTCTTATTAATACCCGGCAGGTGAAGGTGGGACTGGTGCTGCCCTTTGACTTCTCCCGGTCCCTTAAGTCCGGACAGAGCGCCAAGGTTCAAGCCATCATCGACGGCACCGACGCCAACACCGCCAATCTGATCATCGGCTATCTCCAGGGCATCGCTTCCGCCTATAGTCAGAACGTGACTCTGGAGCGGCTGGGGCTTCAGGGTTTCACCCGCCTGGAACTCCCCCTGAAGATCGACCCCCGGGTCTGGTACAACGAGGACCTGGAGAGCCGCAACTTCATCGTCCCCGGACTCATCACCATGATTATGACCATGGTGGGCGCGCTCCTCACCGCCCTGTGCATCATCCGGGAAAAGGAACGGGGCAGTATGGAGGGCCTGATGGGCACGCCCCTGAAAAAGTGGGAGCTGATTCTGGGGAAATTGGGTCCCTACTTCCTGGTGGGTATGTTGGACATGTTCCTGGCCATGGCCCTGGGGGAGTTTCTCTTCCAGGTGCCGCTCAGGGGGAGCGTCTTGCTGTTTGTTGCCTTGGCGGGGCTGTTCATGCTGGTGGTGCTGGGCCAGGGCCTCCTCATCTCGGTCAGCGCCCATAGCCAATTGGAAGCCTACCAGATGGCCATGATCACCACTTTTTTGCCCGCGTTCATCCTTTCCGGCGCGGTCTTCGCCATCCGCCAGATGCCCCCGGCCTTGCAGGTGGTGTCTTATTTCGTTCCCGCCACTTACCTGGTAACCATCAGCAAAGGCATTTACCTGAAGGGCATCGGCCTGGAGATCCTCTGGCCTGACGCCTTGATACTCATGGCCTTTGCTGCCTTTTTCCTGCTCATCGCCGGCCGGAAACTGGTGAAGAAGATCCAATAACCATGAGACTGCGCCGTATTTATCACATTCTGGTCAAGGAATTCATCCAGGCGTTACGGGACCCCCGGCTGCGCTTCTTCCTCATCCTGCCGCCCATCATCCAACTCATGATGTACGGCTATGCCATCAATTTCGATATCCAGCATATCCGTACCGCCGTCTATGACGAGGCCCGCACCCCCCAGAGCCGGGACCTGATCAACCGCTTTGCCTCCAATGAATTTTTTGACCTTTACTATTACGTGGGCCAGCAGGAACAGGTGCGGGACCTTCTCGACCGGAGCCAGGCGACCTTTGCCTTGCGTCTCCCCTGGGATTTTGCCAAGAATCTCAAGGCGGGCAAAACCGCGGCCGTGCAACTGCTCATCGACGGCACGGACTCCAACGCCGCCCTGATTGTCGCCCGTTATGCCAACACCATTCTTAACGATTATTCCCTGGGACTGCTGCAGGCACGATTGGGCCGCCGCCAGGGCATGAGCACGCCAGTGGTGGTGGAGGAGCAGACCTGGTTCAATGCCAACCGCATCAGCCGCTTTTCTTTTGTCCCCGGAGTTATCGGCATGGTGGTCCTGCTGGTGTCCATCATGCTCACCGCCCTGTCCGTGGTCCGGGAGAAGGAAATCGGCACCATGGAGCAACTCCTGGTCACCCCGTTGCGGCCCGTGGAAATCATCCTGGGCAAGACCATTCCCTTTGTCCTCATCTCCCTGGCGGACGTGGTCCTGGTCACTATCCTGGCCATCTTCTGGTTTGAGGTGCCGTTCCGGGGCAGCCCCCTGGTGCTCCTCCTGGGGACTCTACTCTTTCTCATCAGCACCGTGGGGGTGGGGCTGCTCATCTCCACCCTCTGCGCCACCCAGCAGCAGGCCATGATGGTGAGTTCCTTTTTCTTTTTGCCTTTCATCATGCTCTCGGGCCTGGTCTTCCCCATCCCCAACATGCCCGTGGCAGTGCAGTACCTCACTTACCTCAATCCCTTGAGCTATTTCATCATTGTCATCCAGGATGTCTTCTTAAAGGGCGTGGGCCTGTCCATCCTCTGGCCGCAAATGGCGGGCCTGGCCCTCCTGGGCGCGGCCCTATTGGGCTTGAGCGTGCTGCGCTTCAGGCAAAGGTTGGCCTAGAACATCAAAAAATCAGGTAAAGGAGATGATGGATGAAGGAAGTGGGGATGCGGAAGTTCCACCGGGTCTTGGGGATTATCGTCGTCTGGTTCCTGATGGGGCAGGTTCTGACGGGATCAGTCCTTGCGGCCCTGGGATTGATTCCCGGAGGCGAGTCTTCCCAATTAGACAGCCTCCTGGCTGTCCTGCATTTCGGTTGGTCCCCCCTGGGCGGCATCTACCGGATCATCCTGGGCCTGGCCGCTTTGGCCCAGGCCATTTCAGGGATCATTATCTACTTGCTGATCCGGGCCCGCACCCGGAAAGTCTGATTCCAAGTCGCCATCAAAAGGCACGAATTGTAAGAGCGCACTTGCGTGCGTGTCCGCATTCGGGCGGACACCTGGGTCCGCCCCTACAGGAAGATTGTCGTTTGTTGGCAATTTGGTCTGAGAACAACCGCGGCAGGGAAACCGCTCCGGGCTCTTAACCCCCGGCTTCCCCCACGGTTTTCCGGGAGGCCGATTTTTGGGCGGCCCAACCCTTGAGACGCTCGGCATGGCTCTTAATGGCCATGGCCGCCTTGCTCTGGGGGGCGATCTTGACGAAGGGCTGCTGCTGGCGCACGCCCTTGCTCACGGACGCGTCCTGGGGCACTGCGCCCAGGTACTCCAGGTTCAGGTTGAGAAAATGGGAAGCGACCCGGGCCAGATGTTCGTAAACCTGCCGGGCTTCGGCTTCGTTCTTGACCTGGTTCAGCAGCAGATGAAAGGTCTTGCGGTTATAATCCCGGGACAGGACCTTGATCAGGGCGTAAGCGTCGGTCATGGCCGTGGGGTCGGGAGTGAGCACCAGGATATTATAATCTACGAAGGTATTGAACCAGAGCACCGAAGAGCCGATGCCCGCGGCGGTGTCCACCAGGATAAAATCGAAATGTTGGGCAATGGGCAGCAAGATGCTGCCTAACTGCCGGTGATCCTCCGGCCCGAGCTTAGCCAGGTCGGGAACTCCGGAACTGGCGGGCAGGATACCCAGGCGCGGCTCCAGATAGACCACCGCCTCCAGGGGGTCGGCATCCCGGTCCATGATGTCCTGAATAGTGGTCTTCACCTGGAGTCCCAGCAGCACGTCCACGTTGGCCAGTCCGAGATCCCCGTCCACCACCAGCACCCTGAGACCCTTTTGCGCCAGGGCGAAGGCCAGGTTGACCGTCAGGCTGGTCTTACCCACCCCCCCCTTGCCGCTGCTCAGGCAGGCCATCACGGGCTTGAAGGAATTGTGCCTGGATATTTCCGCCATAGCTTCAGCCCCTTCTAGAGGTTTATTTCTTGCGGGCCGGCCCTGGAGCAGACGGGATATTGCCCCCATACAGCGCCGCCCTTTCGTCTACGGTGACTTCCATGGTCTGTTTGCCTTTCTCCGCTTTCCGGCAACAGACCTGGTTGCGGCCTTTGATCTTGGCCTCCAGTAAGTAATGGTCGGTCCGTTTGATGAAGGCCCGAACCGTAAGTTCTTCCGTGTGCCGGTAAGCATCCACCCCGAAGCTGGCGGTGATGGGGACGCTCCGGCCCAGGAGGGTTACCGGGGTTTTTTCCAGGGCGGCCCGCAGGCGCTTGGCTGCCCGCACTGCGGCATTGAGACGGGTACCCGGCAGGATCACGGCAAATTCCTCACCGCCGTAACGGCAGAGAATATCGATGCGCCGCAAACTGTTGAGCCACACCTGCGAGGCCCACTTGAGGGCCTCATCTCCCGCCTGATGGCCGTAAGTGTCATTGATCCGCTTGAAATGGTCGAAATCGATCATGATCAGGCTGGTGGGAAGACCTGTGCGCCGGGTGCGCTCCCTTTCCTGATCCAGGGCGGTCATCAAATAACGCCGGTTGAAGACCCCGGTGAGGGCGTCGGTGTGTGACAACTCCCGCAGATGCGCGCACTCGCTGCGCAGACGTTGGACCTCGGCGCAGAGAGGGCACTCTTCGGCCCCCAAAGGGCAGACGTTCAGGGTACAGAGCGGTTTTTGCATCACCGGCACCTAATGCTTTATCGGCTAATTCCCGGGGATGGATAAGGAAAATATACGGGAACTATAGAGTTTTAGCTAACAGCGGAACCTAGGCCAAAGGTGATAAGGGAGAAGCTGCAGAGCGCCGTCCAGGGGACCGGAACCGGCCCGGCCCCCTGGAACGGGGCTTACAACTTCATGCTTTTAAACCGCTGGGTGCGGACGGCTTCCATCTTGTCCGGAGTCCCGGCCGGGCTTGGAGCCTGCAACTTGGCCAGCCGTTCACTGGTGGGGGGATGGGTCTTGAAAATGCCCGAACTGCCCGCCCCTTTCTTGGCCATCATCTTGTTCAGCAGCGAAGCCACGGCCCCGGGGTCATAACCGGCCGCCCTCAGGGTGGTGACCGCCTGGGCGTCCGCGGCCTCTTCCGCGCTGCGGCTGTAGCCGTTGACCACGATGGTCTTGAACACGTCGTCAATGGAGCCCTCGAACAGGGTGATAATTTGGCCCCCGGCGCCGGCGTATTGCTTGGCGGTCTCCGTGCCCAGGGTGGTGAGGACCTGGGTCCAGCGGGCCTTGCTGATGGAGTTGATACCGTCTTTATTGGCCACATGGCCCACTTCATGGGCCAGCACCGCGGCCAGTTCGTCTTCACTGCCGCACATCAGCACCAAACCTTTGGTGACGAAGATGATGCCCCCGGGGCAGGCAAACGCATTGGGCTCGGAGGCATCCAACACGGCAAAGTGATAACCCTTGAAGGTACTGGGTCGGGGTGACTTCCGGGCCACGGTCTGCCCCACTTCGTTGACATAGGTGATCAACTGGGGGTCCTGAACGAGGCGGTTGGCGCCCAGGACGCGGGCCGCCACCGCCCGGCCGATATAGTATTCCTCCGAATCGTTGATGGGCCTGGAGGCCTCAACCGCCTTAGAGGTGGTCTTGACCGCGATGCTGGCTATGGAGGTATAATCCATGCCGGCGCAGCCCCAGATCAGGCTGAGGGCCACTGCCGGAAAAATACACCGCAAGGTCCGGAGTCTCATGGCTTCAACCCTCCTTCCTTGATAAAGGCCTGGAGCTTGGCGGGATCCACCTTAAAACCTTCCACCTGGTCCACCTGGGCAAAATTCATTTCCGGATGTTTCTGGCGGTAGCCTGCTTCCACCTCGGGGGTGAAGCCCTTGCCGGCCAGGGCCACTTCATCGCTTTTAGTCTGTTGGACGCCGCCGCCGAAAAGCATGCCGGGAAGGTTTAATTTCGGGCCCTGGGCCTGGGCGAAGGCCCCCCGGTGCATCCAACCGGTATTGCCCTGGTACTCCACTTTATTCCAATCCCCGGAGGTGCTGAGGATGTTCACTTCCGCCCCCACGGGCACCGGGGCTATGGGGGTGCCGGAATAGTTCGCCTCCGAAAGGAGGGACTGGTTTGGCTGGACGACCTTCATGGTTTCCGCGCCGGCGAGAACGGGGCTGCAAAGGAGGGCGGCCAGCCCCAGAATCAGCAGCCACCCCCGAAATTTTATCCACCGACCTGACATTGCCATTTTCCTCCTTTTCCCTGGCCTTCCAGGGCAGGGCACGAGATACTGGAGAAAGAACCTAAATATATTACCGTTTTATCGGAGAATAAACAATTTTGCCTTAATTTGCAAACCAGGGCCCCCAAACTTCGATGTTTACTGAGGATCGCCAGGGAGGAGGAAGGGTCCTGATCCCCAGGGGCATTAAAAAAGATTTTCCCTATTCCGCCCATGAGAGGCCACGGCCGGATGGGCAAAGCCATTGACACCCCGGTGGTCCCTTGGTAAGATAAAAAATTGTCGGGACGTGGCGCAGACTGGTAGCGCACCTGAATGGGGTTCAGGGGGTCGGAGGTTCAAATCCTCTCGTCCCGACCAGTAATATCAAAGGGTTAGCTCAAATGGGCTGACCTTTTTTATTTCCTTTTCAAAAATATTACCCCCTTATTACCCCCCCCAGATTTATTACCCCCCTTAATTACCACCTCCAAAGTTTATCCCACCAGGGTTCATAGACCGCCGATCCTCCCAATAATTTCCACAAATGGGGCTGTAGGAAAAATCTGGAGGCTATCCTTAATCGGTTAAATTTGTGCTATCATGCCTTCCTAAAGAGCCTGACCTATGTACGATTTCTATGAATTCTTTGCTGGCGGCGGCATGGCCCGGCTTGGTTTAGGGCGGCAGTGGCGTTGTGTTTTCGCCAATGACATAGACGAACGGAAGGCCCTGGCCTACAAAGAATATTTCAAAAGCGCGGAAGAGTGGTTTCCGGGCGATGTTGCAAAGGTCAAGACTTCCGATCTTCCCGGCATTGCAGACCTTGCATGGGCTTCCTTCCCCTGTCAAGATTTGTCGCTTGCAGGCTCGGGCGGAGGACTTAACGCGAAGCGGTCAGGGACTTTCTGGCCTTTCTGGAAATTGATGCAAGGTCTTGTCCATGAAGGCCGGGGACCGCGCTTCATCGTACTTGAGAATGTCTATGGAGCGCTAACGTCTCACGGCGGGGGCGATTTTATGGCCATCGCCAAGGCCCTAAAAGAATCGGAATACCGTTTCGGGGCCATGGTTATTAACGCCGTTCATTTTGTACCCCAGTCCCGCCCCCGGCTTTTCATCATCGCCGTTCAGAAAAATATGTTTATCCCGGAAACCCTTACCGGCGATGCTCCTGACTCCCTCTGGAGTCCGCCCGTTGTCATAGCCCGAAGCGAAGAAGTCAAAGCTTTAAGCCCGGATTCTTGGCTGTGGTGGAAGCTCCCCACCCCGCCGCCGCGAAAGAAGGTTCTCGCCGATCTTATTGAAGATAACCCTCAAGGCGTGGCCTGGAATCCCCCCGCCGAAACCAAAAGGCTTTTAGGAATGATGAGTGAAGTCAACCTGGCAAAAGTAAAGAAAGCCAAGGCTTCCAAGCGCCGGATGGTAGGGGCCATTTATAAGCGGATACGCAAAGGGGTGCAACGCGCGGAAGTTCGCTTTGACGGCTTGTCCGGCTGTCTGCGAACTCCTGTGGGCGGTTCAAGCCGCCAGATCATTATGATTGTTGAGGGGAATCGTATCAGGTCACGCCTGCTTTCCCCACGGGAAGCCGCGCGCCTTATGGGGTTGCCGGAAACCTACAAATTGCCAGAGAAATATAATGATGCTTACCATCTCGCCGGAGATGGTTTAGTTGTGCCTGTTGTTCGACATTTGACTGAAAACATATTCGAACCGGCCTTGAAGCAGTGGAATAGCCGGAAAGAGAAAGCGGCCTGAACTGTGACAGACGATAAACTCAGGGAAGCGCTAATTCAGTTTGCGGTGGAAAAAAATTTCAAAGGTCAGGGGCCGTTATGCGTGGCGCTTGTGGTCACGAAACACGCCCGTAACATGGGACTACCTCTTGATTCGGAGAAGCTTTTAACGAAACGCGGCGGCCAGGTTCACGGGCTTGGTAAAGCAGCCGTTCAGTCAATTTTGAAAAAGCATGGCATTACGCGCGTATTAGCCAAAGAATGCGGCCGCACAAGCCGGGGAAGCGTGGATAACATGCGCGAGTATGTAGCTTTTCTTAACGGACTGCATTCCCAAGGCTTGATAAATCTTGATGCGATTGAAG
>Ga0172375_10012141_pt1 | contig 10831 bp, 8 predicted proteins | sample LakKiv1m_FD_114537 | JGI IMG/M metagenome (GOLD analysis project Ga0172375, IMG submission 114537) | Freshwater microbial communities from Kabuno Bay, South-Kivu, Congo - kab_092012_11.1m | ecosystem: Environmental > Aquatic > Freshwater > Lake | place: Democratic Republic of the Congo... | reverse complement strand
GACTTGGCTCCTTAAGCTGGAGCGCTAACTCGATAGCGTGAATAAGGCCTGCTTGAGCCGTGTATTAGTTCTTGTGCGCCTGTAGTATGAGCGCGAATAGTTGATTACTGATGTCTAAATGCTTCAAAAGGGCTCTTTGATAATCTATTCTATTGGGGATTATACCATAAAAACATTGGTTATCAGAAAAAGAACATAGTTGAAGGCTTTAATTGAAGATTCTAATGGACAGCATTTTATAACGGATGGCTTGACTTGTTTCGGAGCAGGGCGTGGAGGCAAGGAGCGGGCACGGTTCCGCCGAAGGCGGAGAGCGACGCCAGCCGACCCGAGCGCAGTTGCGGCACGCTGGGCCGCAACAAGCGTCCCTGCGAGAAACAAGACAAGGCAGACGCTTAATGAATTATCCATATCTATTGCGCCAACCGCAAGTACTCCTTGCCTTCCTTCCAGGGATTAAGGTAACGCTCGATGCGCAAACTGTTATCTTCAATCAGGTCAACCAGGCGTTTTTTGTCAACAGGAGAGATGATCTCAATCTTTGGCCGCTGGATATCGGATTCATTCTGGCCCCTGACTAACGCTATGCTGCCGTCATTTAATGCCACCACCGCGCCAACCGGCCACAGGCCTATGACTTTAAAGAATTTGTCCAACAGCTCCGGGTCAAAGGAACTACCCTTCTCTTTATTCATTATATTGTAAACCACATCCGGGGAATAATCCTGTTTGTAACCCCTCCTTTGCGAAAGCGCGTCATAAACATCGCAGATCGAAACGATCAAAGAAGCCACGTGCGGCTTCCTTAACAGCTCCAGCCGCGGATAGCCGGACATATCGTATTTTAAATGGTGCTCGAAGCTGACAACCACAGGCAGGACCCCCAAAGCGTCGACATATTTCAACATGAATTCAGCTCCCAGGATCGTATGGCTCTTGATGCTGGCAAATTCCTGCTCGTTTAACCGGTCCGGCTTGTGCAGTGTTTTGCGCGAGATATACATTTTCCCGATGTCATGAAAGAGCGCGGCTACCCCGATATTCAGTATATCGCTCTTCTCAAACCCCAGGCGCGAAGCAAAATACATGGAGAGGATGGATACATTGAGCATGTGCGTATAGGTCTCCACATCATACCTCTTTATCGTCGCCAGTTTAAGCAGCTCCTGGTGCTGTGAGCCCAGGCTGTCCATGATATTGCTTAAAGAAAATTTAAGTGAAAGGTGGTCGATCTTCTCGGAATTAAGCACGCCGGTCAGGACCTGGCCTACCTTATCTACGGAGGTATCATAAAGATTAAGCTGTTCAAGGGCAAAGCTTCCCTGGTCCTGTTTATCGCTGACCTTAAGTTTGCCTATGCTTATATTTTGCACCCCGGAAACAACCAGGAGTTTCTGGGGGTCGGCTTTAAACTCCTCTTTAGGCCCGGCAAGAAGGCCGACGAATCTCCCCAGCTCCTCCTTGCTCAAACCCCGGAAAAAAGCCAACCTCTCGATATTCCTCTCCTTCAAATAGAGGATCGCTGATTTTAAAAGCCTGCTTAGGTCAAAGAATATCTCTTTTTCAAAGGCCAGCTCATCGCCTACGATGCCGATGACCATCTCCTGGCGCTGGCTTAAGACATCCTCAAAGGCGGCGTAGGCCTTGTCCAGGGACTTCTGGAACATCGGATGCACAGTGCCGTAGAGCTTGGCGGTCTGAAGGCAGGTGAGCAGTTCCTTAAATGCTGTTTGGATATCAGCTGACATTCCACTCCTTTAAAATCTTTGCGGCTTTCTCGCGAAGCCGCCTGTTCCAGAAGAACCTTCTCCTGGCTAGGGCCTTGATATAATCGCTTGCCTCCTTTAAGCCCAGCGAGTAAACCAGCTGCATGTTCTCAATAATAACCCTGTTCCTGCGGCCCCATTGGCCGGGGATGTTAAGCAGGAGCTTGAGCGCCTCCTCCCTGCCCGCCGGCTCAATGATCAGGGCCGAAAGCGCCCCCTTCTTTAATAATATCGAATCGGAGTTGAGCTGGCGGATAAGAAACGCGCTGTCTATGTTCCTGCCTCTAGCCATGGCCTCTAGGACCTCAAGCTTTACCAGGTGGTTAGAGGAGGAATAAATGCGCTCCAGGATATCAAGGGTCACGGGCAGGGATATCTCTCCCAGGGTAGCGATCAGGCCTAGAAGAAAATCCATATCCTGAAATTTTTGTTCAAGCCGGCTGTAAAAAACTCCGAGGTCATCCTTAAATAATCTTAAGAACAGGATTAAGATATACTTGTCCGCTTTCTCCGCGCCGAATATTTTATCCAGGTATACACCGGGTTCCCGGCTGGGAGAAGAGACCATCTCCAAAAGGAATTCCTGCTCGGGGGCCAAGCCGCCGCTTAAGACGATATTCTCCACGGAAAGGGAGAGTTTTGTTTCAAGTCCGGAGCAGGCATTTACCTCTTGCGCCTTCCTTTTGAGTATCTGGGCCCATAAACCTTTCAGGAACCCGGCATCATTATCTTCCAATGCCCCGGGGAGTTCTTTTTCCAGGATCCCCTCTATCATGCGGCCGTTATCATTCTTTCCTCCGGCTGAAAATATGCCTAAAACTATATCGCGGTAATTTTCCAAAAGCCCCTTGTGGTCAAAAAGCAGCTTTCCGGAGAAAGAGATGCTTTTAACCAAAGATTCAAGGGTATTGCGATAGACCGCCGACAAAGGGTCTTCAGCTCCGGTGTTCAACAAATTCCTGATCTTTTTTACCGCCCCCGGATTATCCCTTAAATACTGCGCCTGATCCCCGTCTTTGAGAAAATTTCCGGCGATCCTGGCCGGGTCCTCGGAATTCGATAACTTGGAGAATATCTGCAGGCTTAAGGCGTTAAAATTATCCTCCCGCAGGATGCCGTCCCAAAGCAGGGAGCTGAAATCATCTTCGTCTAAACCGATAAAAACGGGTTTAAGTTTAGCCAATTTTTGATCATTAAGCGATTTTTTGTTCCGCAGCAGCCACAAAAAAATTTCCTTGGCGCATTTATCGAATTTCTCCTTGTTCGTTGCCCTTAATGAGATCAGGAAATCAGTAACCTGGGGGGATATGCCTTCGGCTTCGAAAATATCCTTTTCATTGACCCGCTTGATAAGCGAGCCGAAATCATCGGCGAGCCTGTTCAATTTAGCCGCGTCATTGTTGCGCACGGCATCCCTGAGCATATAGCCCCAGATATCCACCCCCTCCTGGCCTTCCCCGTGCAATAATGATGAATAATCCAGCTCCCCCACGCTAAAATGCGTAAGCTGCATCCTTAACAAAAGTGCTGAGATCCCGCCGTTCTTAAAGATCTCTTTTTGCGGCATGGCAATTATGGAAAAAAACTGGACCAGCTCCTGAAGGTCGGCCCCTCTCCTGATCTCCAGGCTCTTGATCTTGCGCTGATGCAGTAGGCGCGCCAGGTCGTCATAGAAACCGCTTTTAGCCAGGTTCTTTCCGTCGGCGATAAGCCCGGAATCGGTCACCCCGATCTTAAGCGGGCTGAGGATAGAGAGGGTTGTTTCAAGCTTGGTTTTAAAATTTGCCACGGATTTGATGAAATAAGGATGGTCTTTGGAATAAGAAAAAGCGTTGGTGAGTACGACTCTCAAAGTGCGGAAAAAATCTTCAAGGATTTCTTCTTTATTCATTAGCGCTATTTTACTACAAAAAATGCGCTACGCAAATAGAAATAAAATGCCGCCTGCGAAAGGTGGGCCGCTATAGGCTATGAGATGGGATCCTGCAGCATTGCCCGGGCGGCTTTCTTGGCCATGCCCATAGCTTCGATCACCGTGCCCTCTCCTCCGACAATATCCCCGCCGGCAAAGACGTTCTTAAGTGAGCTCTCCATGCTAGCCGGATCAACTATAATATCTTTATATCTGTCGGTTTCTAGCCCACGGGTTACGCTGCTTAAAACCCGGTTTGCCTGCAGGCCGACGGCGATAATGGCCAGGTCACAGGGAATAGTAAAATCGCTCCCCTCTTGGGCAACCGGGCTTTTTCTTCCCGAGCTGTCCGGATTTCCCAATTTACAGCTTAAGACATTCAACCCCCGCACAAAACCATTTTCATCGCCGTAAAATTCCCTAGGCTGGGTCAAAAATCTAAATTTAATCCCCTCCTCTCTGGCGTGCTCTATTTCAAGGCGCCTGGCCGGCATCTCTGTTTCAGTGCGGCGGTAGATAATAGAAACATCCGGTTTTATCCCGCTCATTTTTTGTAAACGCAAAGCGCTTCTTGCTGCATCCATGGCTGTATTGCCGCCGCCGATAACCAGGACATGCTCTCCGATATTTACCGGCGTATGGTATTCCGGGAATTTATAAGCCGACATCAGGTTTATCCGGGTCAAAAACTCATTAGCTGAATAGACGTTGTTAAGATTCTCCCCCTTTATCCCCAGGAATGACGGCACCCCCGCGCCTAACCCCAGGAAAACCTTGTCAAACCCCTGCCGGAATAATTCATCCAGAAGAATGGTCCTGCCCACGACAACATTGGTTTTGAATTCCACGCCCAGGTCTTTTAAGCAATTTATCTCATAATCAAGTATCTCGTCAGGCAGCCGGAAATCCGGTATGCCGTACCTTAAAACACCGCCGCAGCTCTGCAGGCTTTCAAATATGACCACCTTTATCCCTTTTCTGGCCAGCTCACCTGCGCAGCATAATCCCGCCGGGCCTGAACCGACTACCGCTGCCTTGATCTTTGAAAAATCGGCAGTTTTTTCTTCCGGAACTTTAAGATCGTGCCGCATACCGTAGTCCCCGACAAATCTTTCCAGGAAATGGATATTGATCGCTTCATCGCTTGCGTAGGCAAGTTCGCTTTTATTAAGCACGCAGGCCTTGCGGCACTGGTACTCTGCCGGACAGACCCTGCCGCAGATGGAGGGGAAATTATTAGTCTTGCGGATGGTAAAATAAGCTCCCCGGTAATCTTTCCGGGTAACCTGAAAAATGAACTCCTTAATATCTATATTTACCGGGCATCCCTGGATACAGGTCGGATTCTTGCACTGCAGGCAGCGAGCTGCCTCGGACAAGGCCTGGTTTTCGGAATATACCGCGACCACCTCATTAAAACCTTCAGTTCTTTCATTCGCCGGCAATTCCCCGGCTTTTACCGCTTCTCTTCTCATTGGCTTAATTTCAGCTTACAAATATGCTTTTCCTTGTCCAGATACATACAGTTTCTTTTCTTCAGCTCATCCCAGTCTATTTTGTCCGCTTCAAACTCCGGGCCGTCAACGCAGCTGAACTTAACCTGAGCCCCCACAGTCACCCGGCAGCAGCCACACATGCCTGTGGCATCAACCATAAGGGCATTGAGCGAAACTATACACCTGGTAGAAAAAGCGCGGCTTAACCCAGCGACCTTCTCCATCATGGTGATAGGGCCTACGCTGTAAACCAGGTCATATTTTTCTTTTTTAAACAGCTCATCCAAAACATCGGTAGTAAAACCCTTTCTGCCGCAGCTGCCGTCATCAGTTACCGTGTATATTTTATCCGCCACTGCCTTTAATTCATCTTCCAATATCAACAACTCTTTGCTCTTTGCGCCGATGATCACCGTGACGTAATTTCCCGCATCTTTCATGGTTTTTGCCACGGGGTAAATTTCGGCAATCCCCACCCCTCCGCCGACCAGAATTACCTTGCCATAATTTTTGATCTCGGTGGCATGGCCCAGAGGCCCGACCAGGGCGTATAAATTATCCCCGGGGCCAAGCGTTCCTAATATTTTTGTGCTTAAACCTGCCTCCTGAAAAATAATAGCGATGCTTTCGGCCTTGGTGTCCGCCTCAACAATGGTGAGCGGGACCCTCTCTCCCTTTTCAGTAGGCATCACCACGACAAACTGGCCTGGCCTGGCTTTCAGGCTGATCTCCGGGGCGTTTAAAGTCAATTTTATTATCCTTGCCCCGGAATGATCGGTTAACACTTCTTTAGATAATATCTTATACATACTCATCCCTTACTCCACCCGCGACATGCGAAAAAAAGGATTTCAACTTATCCTGTTCGGAGGGCTCAAGCTGTTTAAAATAGCGGCTGATCATCGCGCAACCCGCAGTTTTCACCGACCCGGATGCGAAATCATCAATATATTCTTTCAGGGTGATCAGGGCATTCATGCTGCACTTACCCTTGATCGTCCCGGGTTTGGCCAGCTTCATAAAACTCTCCCCTGTTCTCTCCATGCGGTAGCAGGCAGCGCAAAAGCTGGGGATATAGTCATGCTTGATCAAAGTGCAGACTATCTCATCCAGGCTGCGATGGTCGCCGAGAGAGAACTGTCCGCCTGCCTTTTCATTTTCGGCGCCGGTATATCCGCCGGGTGAGGTTGAGGATTCCGCGCTGATCTGAGAAACGCCCAGGCCTAAAAGAGTATCACGCATATTCGGGCTTTCGCGGGTTGACATGATTATCCCGGTGTAGGGGACTGAAAGCCGCAGGACCGCGACCACTTTTTTAAATTCCTCATCGGAGATCTTATGCGGCACATTAAAAGACAATTCCGCTCCGGGAGCCGGCTCAATGCGCGGCACGGATATCGTATGCGGCCCCACACCGAACTTCCCCTCCATATGTTCAACGTGAGAAAGCAGGCCCAGGGTTTCAAAACGGTAATCATATAAGCCGTAAAGAGCGCCGATGCCGATATCATCTATCCCGGCGCTAAATGCCCGGTCAACCGCGTCAATGCGATTATCAGGGTCGCTTTTCGGGCCCTTTGGATGCATCCGGCGATAAGTTCCGTCATGATATGTTTCCTGGAAGATCTGATAGGTGCCGATGCCGGCTGATTTGAGCCGTTTAAATTCATCGACAGCCAACGGCGCGCAATTGACATTGACCCTTTTTATTTTATTGCTGCCTGCCTGGGCTGCATAAATAGCTTTAACCGCTTCAATATAATAATCTATGTTGGACTTACCTGCGGGAGCAGCCTCACCGCAGACCATAAGTATCCTTTTGTGCCCGCGCTTTAAGAGCCACTCTATTTGGGAGCTGATTTCAGAGGAGGTTAAGGCCTTGCGCCTGATCAACGGGTTATCCGCTTTAAAACCGCAGTAAAGGCAATTATTCACGCAGAGATTGCTGATATAAAGCGGGGCAAAAAGCACCACCCGCCTGCCGTAGATCGCGTCTTTGACAAAGCTTGCCGCTTCAAAGATCCTGCTCAAGATTTGAGGGTCACTAACCGCCAGGAGAATGGCAGACTCCTCCAGGGTGAGCCGTTTGAGAGCGCGGCTTTTATCCAGGATCGCGCTAAGCCTGCGGCTGTCGGCATTTTTTGCCTCACGCAGTAAATTATTTATCTTCTCTTCGTTAATGTATTTCATGAACTAAAGCCCCTCCAGGTCGGTCGGCGCCCTTCCCAGAGAGCGCAGCAGGGAAATTGTGGATCCGATCTGACTGGAAATATCCTCGGATTGATGCGCCCTTTCCGGATAAATGGAATAAAACGGCCGGTATTTCATCGGAGTAACATTAAGCATAAGCGAATTTGCTCCCGCGCAAAGCCCGTCTTTTGCCGCATCCCCGCTTAAAGTTTCTAAAGCGGTGGTCACCAGGATCTTGGCGCGGCTGTTATCAATGAACCTGGCAACGGCCAAAGCTTTAAACACCTCCCCGGGTTGACCGGGCTGCATCTCTGAAAAAGGAGTATTCGGATGCGGGATAAAAGGCCCGAAACTGAACATCTCCGCGTGCAGCTCTTTAGCCAGGAATATATCGTTCAGGATGTCCTCTTTTGTCTGCCCCGGTAAGCCGATCAACCCTCCGGTCAGGATAAGATACCCCGATTCATAAGCCCGGCGCAGATGCCGGAGCCTGCTTTCTAAGTTCATACCCGGATGCATATCCTGATAAAGCCCGGGGTTTGAGCTCTCAAAACGCATCAGTAGCCCCCTGGCGCCTGCCTGGTAAAGTTTTTCCAGCCCATCGATACCTATTTCTCCAAAACTGATGAAAATAAGCACCGGAAATCTTTCTTTGATCTCCTTAATGATACCCGCTAATTCCAAAACACTGTATCCGGGATCCTCCCCGCTTTGCAGGACCAGGGATTTGAAACCATAGACCTGCACTGCCTCTTCGGCAGCCTTTAATATCTCATCTTTTGTCATGCGGTAACGCTTCAATCCCTTATTATGATATGATATACCGCAGTAACTGCAGCCCTGGCAACAATGATTGGATATCTCGATTATCCCGTGCACACAGCAGGAGTTCTTGAAGTGTTTCCGGCGCAGGAAATTCGAGGTTTTGAAAAGCAACTCCAGGGCCTTTTTATCCTTTAGCTCCAGCAAGTATAAAAGTTCATCCCGGCTAAGGTTTCGGGATTGGCTGGCCTTGTCCAGTATTCCAAGCAGCTTCTTATCCGCATCATTGCCGCTTAAAGAGAGACGGGAAAGCTTTAGATCCACTTCTTGCAATTCAAAAAAGGTTTCTTTCCACACGGAAAGGATGCTTTGCGCCTCGGAAGGAGATATTTTGCTGACCACAAAACCTCCCTGGGCGTAGATATAATCACCGACGTTAACCTGGGCCAGTTCATTGAGCGCCTTACGTTTCTCGCCGAAATAATCAACGACCACCGTATTCTGCTCTATTCTCTCTATTTTTCCCGGTATCGCGTAACACATATCTTCCCTATGAATTGGTCGATTTGTTTTGTCAGCTCCGGCAGCTTATCTTTAAGCGGTTGGCTCAAGGATTCGCCAAAGCCGACATCCTGGGCCTGGATGCCGGCAACATAAATTTTGGCTTTTATCCCCAGGTCAGCCGTTAGCCGGAAAATATCTTTGAGGTTAAGCTCATGGGAGGAGACCGCGCTATCCTCTTTTACAAAAGAGGCCTCATCCAGTCCGAATATCTTCAACTCCCCCGCAGGCAGCCCCGAAGAAATACCGTCAATAAGCAAGACCGCGTCATAATTTCCGAGGCGATGAACAAGATCAAAGCTGGCGATGCCGAAATTAAGGTAATCTATTCCCGGCCGCTTATAATCATTAAGGAGAGACTCCAGAATGATTATCCCTATTCCGTCATCTCTCCTTAAGCTGTTACCCAAACCTATTACCGCTATCTTTTTAGACAAATTTTACATCCAGAAGATGCGTGGCGCATGATATGCAGGGGTCATACGCGCGGGCAAGCATCTCAAGTGCGAGTGTGATCTCGCTTTGGGTTTTCTTGCCCAGCAGCTCCGGTACGATCTTGCGCATATCATCCTCTAAATTACCCATGTTCTGGTTGGTGGGGATCACGCAATTGGCGGCGGTAATATGAGCGGTGTCATCAATGGTGTATTCGTGGAATAAGGAACCCCGGGGAACCTCAACGCAACCTTTGCCGGTGTTTGGTTTATATTTTATTTTGCCGATCTCGCTTCTTTTCGGCCAGGAGGCGACAACCACCTTTTCTTCCTTCAAGCCGTCTTTCAGTATTTTCTCAAGTATGGTGATTGATTCTTCCAAACAATGCACCCATTCCACCAGCTGGGCTGCGGTATTAAGGTAAGGGTTGTGGCAGGGGGCTTTTAAGCCCAGTTCCTTTGCCACTGCTTTCGCTTTTTTGTTCAGCTGGTCAAAGTTATTGTTAAAACGCGATAACGCCCCTACGGCATAAGATTTACCTTCGATCCTGGATATCTTGGCGCGCGAATAATCCACTACCGATTCCATAAAAAGCTTGCGGTAATCAGAGACCTTGCTCTTCTTTCCGTTTACCGTCAGGTCCCCGTCATACATGGCATATTCTTCATCGCTGGTAAGCGACATATATTGCGTCGGCCTTTGGAATTCCGGGAACTTCAGGGTCTTGATGATCTTTACGGTCTCCTCGCCGTCTTTGCGGGATTCCAGCATCAGGCTGTATAATTTTTCCAGGCCTTCACGGGAGGGCAGTTGGGTAAGCCCGCCGATAACATAACTTATTGGGTGTATATGCCTTCCGGCAAGCACCTCTCCACCGTAGTCGCTCATCCGCTTCATGCGCAAGGCCATATCAATTACCGGCCGGTGCGTCTTGATCAAAGGTACGACACTCTTGACCCCCAACAGGTCCGGGGCAACCAGGATATAAATATGCAGGATATGGCTGTCCAGCATTTCCGTGTAAAGCAGGAGCTTACGCAGCATCACCACTTCATCCGAAGGCGTTACTCCCAGGGCATCCTCTGCCGCCTTAATGCTGGCTAGGGTATGGCCGCAGGCGCAGATGCCGCAGATGCGGCTGGTCAGGTGCTGGGCTTCCCAGATGGATCTTCCCACCAGCATCGACTCAAAGAAACGCGGGCTCTCGATCACCTGGAACTCGCATTTGGCAAGCTTGCCCTCTTTTACGTCAACCACGATATTGCCATGGCCTTCGACGCGGGTCAAATAATGCACATCAACTTTTACGTTTTGAGGATCTATCTTACTTGAGCTTTTGGTCATATTTCTCCCCCATAGAATCATTATATAAAGTAAAACTGTTCAGGATATCTTCCAATTTCAAGCCGTATTTCTGCAGGATATCTTTGGCTCCCTCGCTGGCCGGGTTATCTACAAGCCCCCGGCATCCGTAACAGCGGTTTCCATTATTGATACACCAGGAATTACACCCCGCGCGGGTCACCGGGCCCATACATTCCTGGTCCTTCTCATAGCGGCAGACGTTTTCGTTCATTTTGCATTCCACGCAAACCGCGTAGTTAGGCAACGGGTAAGGCTTACCCATCAGGATGGCCTTTAAGACCGCGATTATCTCCGGGATATAAGGAGGGCAGTTAAGTATGTAATAGTCCACCTTTACCACCGCG
>Ga0172375_10012139_pt1 | contig 10833 bp, 10 predicted proteins | sample LakKiv1m_FD_114537 | JGI IMG/M metagenome (GOLD analysis project Ga0172375, IMG submission 114537) | Freshwater microbial communities from Kabuno Bay, South-Kivu, Congo - kab_092012_11.1m | ecosystem: Environmental > Aquatic > Freshwater > Lake | place: Democratic Republic of the Congo... | reverse complement strand
GCCCACCGCGTCGCCGCCGCTGAACGACACGCCGCCGCTCCGGTATCCGTCCGTGCCGACCGCCCCTTCCACCGCGCCATGCAGCCCCGGCGTCCCGCGCTTCGTGACGATGTTGATGACGCCGCCGATCGCGTCCGAGCCGTACAGCGCGCCTTGCGCCCCGCGGACGATCTCGATGCGCTCGATCGCGTTCACCGGGATGTTGGAGAAGTCGTAGGCCCCGGCGGTGTTGCTGTTGAGCCGCACGCCATCGAGCAGAACCAGGGTGTGCTGGGAGTTGTGGCCGCGGATAAACACGCTGGCGGTGCGTCCCGGGCCGCCCGATTGCGCCACGTCCACGCCGGGCGCCTGGCGCAACGCCTCCAGGACGGTGTTGACGCGGGCGTTCTCCAGATCCTGGGCGCTCACCAGGGTCACCGCGCTGCCGACGGATCGCGGATCCTGCTCCGTCCGCGTCGCGCTGACGATGATCGGCGGCAGCGACGCGCGTTCGTGCGTTGGGCCGGCTGGCGGGTTGGTGGCCGAGGCTTCCGTCTGCGCGGAAGCTCCGGCGGCGACACCGAGGGCGATCGCGCCCGCGGCGGTGATGCGGCATAGCTTCATGACAGCTCCTCCGCCCCTCATTCGGGGGCGGAAACGGAAAACGCGCAGGGCGTTTCCCGTGGGTTCAGGAGACTGCCTTGCGCGCCCAGCGCCCCCACAACAGGGGCCGGATCGGAGTGCCATGCCGGAAACCGCCGGCTTGCACGGTGCCTCTCCCCTTGACGCGAAGGAGTCTTCCACCTCTGCGAACCGGCACGTCTTCTGGCTCACGGCTTCCAACCTTCGTCCAGCCTTCTCACCCCTGCGGGCAATGGCCTTTGGACGTTGTAACCGTTTACAGCGGCGCGACCGCGTCCGATTTACACGGACTTCCGTTTGCCGATTCGCGCATTGAAAACGCGGGCATCGTACGAAAGCCCCGCGGATCTGTCAAGCCCGCGATTGATTTTTTTCGTAATTGGGGGGGGAGGATTCGGGATTACCATCGCCGGTAACATTGTGCTGGCACACCCTGCGCACATTCTGGTACAGTTCGCACGGGAATACGACATGCCCACGACACACACATCGCAAATTGCCGAGATCCTGCTGCGGCGCCAGGCGGTCACGCCGGAGAAGCTGGCCGCTGCCCAGGCCGAGTGCGGCGACACGCCGATCGAGAAGTATCTGGCGCAGAGCGGCGTGGTCTCCCAGGAGGCGATGGCGCTGGCGATCGCCGATTACCTGCGCCTGGCGCCGATCGCGCTCGGCCATTTCACGCCCGACCAGGCGTTGCTCGACCTGCTTGAACCCGACGTCTGGGGCCGGTACAAGGCCATCCCGGTATCCAAGTGCCACCAGACGCTGGCGGTCGCGGTGGCCGATCCGTTCGACTTGCAGATTCTTGACGACCTCCACGCCCTCACCGGGCTTTCGATCACCCCCCTGGTCGCGATCGAGAAGGAGATCGCCGACCAGATCGGCAAGACCGCCGCGGCCAACTCCCAGAATCTCGATCTCGCCGAGGTCATGCAGGTTGACGGCGCGGCGGATGTGGAGGTCGGCCACGGAGAGCAGGACGAGGATCTGAGCAAGACGCTCGAAAGCGCCGAGGGCGCGCCGGTCATCCGGATGGTGAACATGATGCTCGTCGAGGCGCTCCGCACCCGCGCGAGCGACATTCACATCGAGCCGCAGGAACGGACCACCCGGCTCCGGTACCGCATTGACGGCAACCTCATCGAACGCCCCGCGCCCCCGAAAAGCCTGCACAATGCCGTGATCTCGCGCGTCAAGATCCTCTCCGATCTCGACATCGCCGAGCGCCGCGTCCCGCAGGACGGCCGCTTCAAGATCCGCGCCCTGGGCCGCGAGGTCGACATCCGCGTGAGCATCCTGCCCACGGTTCACGGCGAAAAGGTGGTGATGCGCACCCTCGACAAATCCAACCTCGCGCCGGGGCTGGCCCAGCTCGGTCTCGACGACTTCGCCTACAAGGCCATGTCCTACGCGATCGATCAGCCGTACGGGATCATCCTCGTGACGGGCCCGACCGGCAGCGGCAAGACCACCACGCTCTACTCGTGCCTGCAGGACTTGAACAAGTCCGATGTCAACATCGTCACGGCCGAAGACCCCGTTGAATACCAGCTCCCCGGCGTCAACCAGGTCCATGTGAACACGGCGGTGGGGCTCTCGTTCGCTTCGGTGCTGCGTTCGGTGCTCCGGCAGGATCCGGACATCATCCTGGTCGGCGAGATCCGCGACAACGAAACCGCCGACATCGCGGTCAAGGCCGCGCTGACGGGCCACCTCGTGCTGAGCACGCTGCACACCAACAGCGCCTCCGGCGTGATCGCCCGGCTGACCGACATGCAGGTGCCCCCCTTCCTGCTGGCATCCTCGCTCATTCTCGCGCAGGCCCAGCGGCTCTTCCGCAAGCTCTGCCCCGTCTGCCGGCGGGAGATCGTCCCCGACCCCGTCATCCTCGAACGCAACCATATCCGGCCCGATTTCTTTGACGGCAGCGTGCTCTATGGTCCCGCGGGCTGCGCCAAATGCAACAACAGCGGCTACAAGGGTCGCGGCGCCGTCATGGAGGTTCTCACGGTCACGGACGAGATCCGCGACGCCATCGCACGCAGCCTGCCCTCGTCCGACATCCAGCAACTGGCCATCAAGGCGGGCATGGTCTCCCTGAAGGAGGCCGGGCTTCTCAAGGTTCGGAACGGCATCACCTCGCTGACCGCCGCGCTGGAAGTCACCGGCGGAAGCTAAGAAACGGAGCGCCCGATGAGTCTGATCGTCCGCCAACCCGCCGCCGCAGGAACCTCGTCGCCCGTCGCCAAACAAGCCGCCAAAGCGGCCGCCGCCAAGGCGTCGCCCCGAGGGAACGGGGCGAACGCCGCGGGCAGGCCGGGAAAACGCGCGATCACCGGCGCGCGACGCATCGTGAACCGCGAACTCTCGCCCTTCTCGCGGCAGCTCTCCTCGATGCTCCATGCCGGCATGTCGCTGATCGTCAGCCTGACCACGCTGGAGGAGCAGGCCGCCAAAGCCCTCCAGATCAGCCTGGCCACCCTCTACCGCAAACTGCCCGACGGCGAAGAGTCGCCGCCCGCAGGCGACAAGCGCAAGCCGGACGCCTGAGGCGGAGCCGCCGGCCGCCGAATCGTCGGGACCGCCGTCGGCCGCAGACCACGATTCCCATCCGAGGGCTTCCTGTGAAAAACCGTGTCACCCTGATTCGTCTCGTTCTGGCGTTGTTGATGCCGCTCGCGCTCGTGCTGGCGGTGGAGACGGTCGCGCGGCTGTCGCTGGCGGACGCCGTTCGCTGGATGGCCACGCCCGAAGCGGCCAATCCGCTGCGCTACACCTACCTCCTGCTGATGTTTGCCGCCCTGTCCCTCTACGCCGCGACCAACCGGCTGCGGGGAACGTGCGTCTTCCTCTTCTTCCCGGTCTCGCTTCTTGCCATTCTGCAGGCCGGCAAGGATGTGCTCCTGCAACAGCCGCTCGTGCCGGGAGACTTTCTCTTTCTCCCCATGATCGCCGCGATCGGATCGGCCGCCTACTTTCCCTTCACGTGGCCGCAGGTCGGCGCCTTCTGCGTGTTCACGGCCTGCTGGCTGGCGGCGTGCCGCTGGGGGCTTCCCGATCACCGTCTGGGGCGGTGGCGCCGCGTGATCATCGGCGCAATCGCGTGCTCCCTGTTTTGCGCCCTGTTTGCCCAGCCGCGGCTCTTTGCCGCCCGCACCGTGCCGGTGGAACGCAAACTGACGGTGGTCTGGCGCGCCGAGGACAATGCGACGGGCTGGACGTCTCCGGATCCTGCGGTTCAGAATCCCGATTTCGGCGCTTCGTTCAACTACCGCGGCTTCGGGCTGATCGCGGGGATGCTCCTCCACCTGGACGGCCGTTCGCTGAACGCCGGGAGAATTCCTGAGGACTATTCGGAGGCGTCCGTTCGCCAGGCCTGGCTCAACCTGCTCCCGGACGCCCCGGAAACGCCTGCGCCTCCGCCAGCCGCCGATGCCCCCCATGTGGTCGTGGTGCTTTCCGAGTCGTTCTGGGATCCAACCTGGCTGGAGGGCGTCCGGATCGAGCCCGATCCGCTCCCGCACTTTCGCGCGCTCGCGGCCGCCTCGAACGTGTGCGCGTTGACGACCCTCTCGCCGATCTTCGGGGGATACACCTGCAAGGCCGAGTTTGAGCTGCTCACCGGAGTCGCCATGCGCATGCTGCCGGAATCGCTGGTGCCGCACACCGGCCGCTACACCTCCCACATCCCGTCGCTGCCGCGGGCGTTCGCGGAGCAGGGATACACGACCGTCGCCATCCACCCCTTCCTGCCCGACTTCTGGAACCGCAACGTCGTCTACCCGTTGATGGGCTTCGATCGGTTCCTGCACATCGGCACGATGCGCCACCGGGCAGTGCGGGGCAAGTTCATCGGCGATGACGCCGTCGCCGAAGAGATCCTGGAAGTCCTGGCGGAGACGAAGGAGGGGCCGGCCTTCGTTTTTGCGGTCACCATGCAGAACCACTCGCCGTACGGCGACGGCCGCTACGGCGAGGTCGAGGCCGAAACGGTGCGGGTCGAGACCAACGCCCTGCATGCCGGAGCGGTTCGCGATTACGTTCATGGCATCCGCGACGCCGACGCCATGCTCGGAAAACTGACCCGGCGGCTGGCCGGGTTCGAGCGACCGGTCGTTCTGCTCTTTGTCGGCGATCACCAGCCCAACCTGCGCCCGCTGGGCGCGCTGCTCGGGGAGTACAACCAGTCGCTGCTGAATGAACGGCTCTTCCCCGGCCTGGAGCGCAAGGGGAAGTACATGGGCCCCGGGCTCCTCTGGGTCAGCAGGGGCTGCGCCCCGAAAACGCCGCTCACGCCGCTCTCGCTGGCGGCCCTGCCGGCCTGGCTGCTTCGCGAGACGGGGGTGCCGCCGCCGCCGTTCTTTCAGGCTGCCGATCGGGTCTTCAACCGCTATCCCGCGCTGCACGGCGGACAGCTCATCACCGCAACGGGAGCCTTCGAGGAGCTGGAGAATCCCTTCTCCGACCCGATGCTGCGGGACTACCACCTGATCTGCCACGACCTCGTCATCGGCCGGAATTATTCGCGGCTGATGCCGGGGCATCCGTCCGCGGATCGGAGGCGCTGACGGTGTTGGCGGGAAACAACAGCTGGGGGCTGCCTTGACTGGGATATTCGCGTCTACCACACTTGCCGTGTGGAAGCATGGCGTCGGCCCTGTTCGGGCACACCTTCGATTCGTGCAGGGCGAAGCCTGAGGGGGGTGTTCAACTATGCGACGGGCGGATCCTTCGTTTGGTGCCTGTAAACGCGCGCTTTTTGAGCCCTTGGGAAAAGGCCGGCTCATCAATCTGTTGATGGCGGCGGTGGCGGCCGCCAGCCTGCTTCAGTATGTCACGACTTCCATCGGAGGGGTTGGACATACGACCTTTGACGATGCCTACATGGTGACCCGCTATGCCCGACATTGGCTGGACGGACATGGTTTCTGCTGGAACATCGGTGACGGTCCGTCCTACGGCATCACCAGTCCCGCATACCTGTTTCTGGTCACTGCGGTGATGGGGTTGACCGGTTGGCCGGATGCTCGGGTGCTGACGGTGGTATCCTACGGTTGCGGATTGCTCGCGGCGCTGACGCTGGTTCGGCTGGGATTCCGGGTGTTTCGGGAAATGGGCGGTCGGGGCTCATGGTTGCCGCTTCTGACGATTCCGTTGATTGTTTCGTTCCCCTCATTCCGGTTTCACAGTTTAACCGGGATGGAAACGACGCTCTCTCTCTTTTTGCCAACGCATGCATGGCTGCGGCGATCTTTTCCGCCGGACAAAAGCCGTCCTGGCCAACGGTTTGCCGGACTCTTGGCTGCGCCTGCTTTGCGTTTGCTGTTCGACCGGACAACGGGGTCTATGCGCTCTTGTTGCCGCCCTTGTACTGGATGGTGATTGGGGCAATTCGGATGCGAGTCGCGCTTCGTTATGGTTGCTTGTTTCTGTTTTGTGCGGGCGCCGGTCTTTTTCTGAATCGCATCTTGTTCGGAGACTGGGTGCCGCTTCCCTTTTTTGCGAAGACCGCAGGTTTTTATGAGGGTTATTTGGGGGCGACGAAGTGGAATGCGGCGACCGGCATGATCTTGTTCTGGATCGTGGCATTGCCGCCCCTTCTGGCGGTGATTGCGATGGTGACTCGGCGATCCATCGGTTTGGCGGGGGCAATTCTGCTTCCCGTTTCGGCGACCTTTGCCTATTACGCCACCGTCACCCAGATCATGGGGCATCAGGCACGCTATTATTATCCTTCATTGGCGTGGGCGATCTTTGCCGCCTTTGTGGTGGTGGCCATTCAGTTGAAAGAGCGCCAGCGAGAAATTCCGATCCTGGGATTGCGCATGCTGGCCGGACTTCTCATCATGCTTTCCTCGTTGTCGTTTTCTTTCCAGCAGCTTGCCACGCATTTGTGGGAGCGTTACGCGATGGGGATCCGCCCCCAGTCCTGTACCGTCGAGGTCTTGCCCGGGAAAAAACCGGAGCGCCGATATCCTGAGATCGGATGGTGGAAGGGAATTCGATCCATGAGCAAGTTGATCGCAGCCATGCCGGAAGGCATCGTGCTTGCCGCATCCGAGTACGGGTACATCGGGTCGCAGCACCAGGATCTGACCATTCTGGATTTTGTCGGTTTGCACGACCGCGCCGTTGTCCGCGCTGTGGATAGCGTGACCTACATACTCGATCGCCACCCCGACATCATCTGGATGCCACATTCAGACTACACGCATATGGTCGCGCGTATCCGCGCCCATCCGGATTTTCAGGCCAATTACGAATTCCACCCCGATGCCTACAACTTTGGCGTCGCCATCAACCGGTCATCCCGCCACTATGCGGCGATGCAAAAGATGCTGACCCGGCATCTGGAGCTTTTGTATCCCGAAGCGGATTGATGATTCGCCCGCTGAAAGGTGGCGAATGGGCTGTTTCCGTCTCTCCCGCGCATGGGCGGTCAGCGGACCAGGGTGCGCACGATCCGCGGCGTGATGTCCGTGAGGCTGGTCACGCCGGCCCGGAACGTGTCGGCGTCGGGGCCGAACACGACGAGCGGCACCGGGTTGGCCGTGTGCGAATGCACGGACATGTCCTCGATGTTGCCGTGGTCGCTGGTGAGGATGAAGAGCAGGTTCGCCCGGCGCGCCATCACCGCGAGCGGCCCGATGAAGGCGTCCAGCGTCTGCAGACAGGCGACCGCCTCTTCGAGGCTGGCCGAATGGCCGGCCAGATCGCTTTGGAAAAACTCGAACAGCGTGAAGTCGTAGGTGAGCGCGAGCTGGATCAGGTGCTCCGCGGCCTTGGCCGGCGCGATCACAGGGCCGGTGTACCCCTTGGCGAGCAGGCTCTCGCGCGTGATGTCGTGGAAGACCGCCTGGTTGGCGAGCATCTCCTCGCGCAGGCTGAAGACGTGCGGACAGGTGAGCCCCATGACCGTGGTGACGGACTTGAAACGCCGCGCCTCGATCTCCTCGACGCTCTCGGCGCTGTAGGCGTCGGCGAACTTGCACCGCAGCCCCTTGCGGCAGAGCTTGAGGAAGAGATTGTCCTCGTTGAGCAGGCTGCGCAGCGTCGGCCCCGGAAAACCCTCCATGTGGCGGCCCACGTAACGGGCGGCGTTGACGCCCGTGTAGAGCGACGCCTGCCCGGTCGCGCTCTGCGGCAGCCCCGGCACGTCCAGGCGCGCGTCAATCGCCTGCCCGGCCGTCTCGATCAGGCCGCACAGGTGCGGGCACACCGCCGGGTTGACGGGGTTGTCCGCCGCCGGCGCCCGCAGGCCGATGCCGTCCACAAATAGGAAGACCGTTTTCACGCGGCTATTATTAACGTTTCTCGCGACAACGCAAGCCCGCCGGTTTGTCGCGCGCCGTCACGGCGGCGCGATCGGCCGGTCGGTTCGTACCACAGGCTCGGGCTCCTGCCTCTTCCGGAAGGAACAGGCGCGCGCGATGCCGCGCGCCAGCCGGACAAGCGGACTCGGCCGGATGGCAATGGCCCGGGCCGGGCAGACCTCGTGGCAGCAGCAACAGCCGATGCAGGCGGCGCCGTTGAGTGCCGGAAGGCCGCGCGCCGGGAGCGCCAGGGCCCCCACGGGGCAGGCGGTGACGCATTTTCCGCAGCGGACGCAGGCGGGGCCGAACGAGGGCCTGAACCAGACGAAGGCGCCCACCCGCCGCACCAGCGCCGACGGCAGCATCGTCAGAACGATCTGCGCGGTGTGGCGGGGCAGCCGGAAACACGGCACCTCCGGACGGTCGCCGTGCCAGACGAGCGTCGTGTAGTCGGGCGACCGGGACATCCCCGCCAGATACGGGACCCGTTCGGGGTTGATGCGCAGCACATCGCACAACGCCAGGTCGAGGGCGAAGGGATCGGTCGAGGCGGCCAGGAAGTCGAGCGCCACGGGCGTGCCGGACGAGGGGCCGTCGCCCTCCATCGCCAGCACGCCGTCGGCGATGTTGAGCGTGGCTGGCATCGCGCGGCAGACCGCGCGCACCAGGCCCCCGAACGCGGCGGGCCGGGAGTACCTCTTGTGCAGGTCGGTCTTGAGGTGGCCGGGGATGACGCCGTAGAAGTTCTTGACGGCGGCGGTGAGCGTCGTCAGGCTGTGACTCTTGACCTTGGGCAGGTTGACGATCAGGTCGGCGCGCAACGCGAGCGAGCTGACGGCGAAGGCGTAGCCGTCGCGCGTGAGCGGGGTCAGCGGGCCTGCCTCGATGCTGGCCAACGGAACCCCCTCCTCCGAGCAGACCGCCCCGACGCCCGTGACGCGCCAGACCTGATCCAGGCGCGCGGCAAAGGCCGGGCTGTCGGCGACGGTGACCGCCGCGCCCGCGGCCTTGAGCCGGCGGATGACCTGCCGCACCACCTCGGGGTGGGTGGTGACGGCCGCCTCCGGCGCCCTGTCCGTCAGCAGGTTCGGCTTGACCAGGACGCGGCAACCGGGGCGCGCGAACGCGCCCATGCCGCCCAGCGGCGCGAGCAACCGGTCGAGCGCGGCCGACACGACGGCGGGCTCGTATCCGGCGCACCGGGCAAACGCGATGTTGGGATTGGCGGTCTCGGGCATGGCGGTCTTTCCGGTCAGAGCAAGGCGAGCGTCTCAACGAGCAGGACGGGATCGGGCAGGCCCTCCAGAAACCAGAGGGTTCCATCCGCCTGAACCTTCGCGCCGACAAGCGATGCCGCCCGGCCCGTCCGATCCAGGATGAGAACGGCGGGCGTGTCGTCGCCCGAAAGCAGGCGACACGAACAGACGGGAGGCGATTTCCGATCCCAGTGGCTCGGCCAGTCGAGACGGCCTGTGCGCGCGACGCGCGTCCCCTGGGGTCGGGACGGCGCGCGCGCGAAGCCGTCGAGTTCTTCTGGAAAAGCGGGGGAGTCAGCCGGTCGTCCGGGATCGTCCGGCGGGGAAGCCTGATCCGCGGCCGCGCCATTGGAAGGAGGCGCCGCCGGGGCGTCCGCCTCCTCCTGCGCGATCGGCTCCACGTCGCTCCGGGCGATCCAGAATGCGGTTCCCGGCGGCGGCGCGATCTTCATCCAGTCGCCGAGGCTGCCGCGGCTTTCGATCGGCGTGCCGATGGCGACGCCCGCCACGGCCTTGTAGGCAAGCCCGGCGCCGGTGCGGACGAGCGCCCGGTTGACCGCCACACGGCCGTTGCGTACGAGCTCCGCGTAAATCCACAGGCTGACATCCTCGGGCGCCCGGATGCGAACCCAGGCCGCGTCGGCTGCCGGTGGAGCCCCCGCAGCGTCAACCTCCGCGCCGAAGGCCAGCCGGGCGACCGTCTCGGCGGCCTCGTCCGGTTCGATCCGCACCGCCGCCCGGCCATGCTCGACCGCCACCCGGAAGCGCGTCGCCTGCGCGCGCACGACGGAGATGCCCGTGAGCAAGGCCGCGGCCAACGCCAGGCCCGGCAAGCGGTGATGGCGGGAACCGGAACGATGGGACAGGCTGTTCGGCAAGAGGTCGCACATCAGAAACCTCCCTACCGGCTGATGGGGGAACGGATGCCGCCGCAAGGATCCACACGCAACCGCGCAACCTCGGACGCCCAATCCAGATTCGCGCTTACTCGGCCGGTTTGGTCTTGCGCAGTCCGAGGCCGCGGTCTCCCGCCTTCCACTGACCGCGATCCTTCAGCAGGTTGACACGCTCGAAACGCTTGAGGACGTTGCGTTTGGCGGTGATTTTCGCCGAACCCTTGAGGCTGGTATGCTGACTCATCGAACTACTTTCTCCTTGACCCCGAACCGGTGTGAACGGGGTGCATCATACCATTTTCCCGGCATTTGGCAATCCGAAAGGTTGGCAAATCCCCGCAAACCTCCCGTCCTGCGGGCCGTCCACCAGCGGCTTCAGGAAAGCGAAAACTGAAAGGCTGAAGCGACAGTGCTTCAATGGGGCCGCGTCACGAATGACGCCGCCGCGTTTGGTGTCCACCGGAGTGGCAGTTGCGCCATCGGTCTCCAGGAGGTCGAGTTTGCCGCTGAGCCCGAGCGAGACGCTGCGCGCCACGGCGGGGGGCTCTTCGCCCGTCTCGATGGGCGCGGGGAGCGGATCGTCGGCTGCATCGGTGCGGCGATGGAGGGAGCGCCCCTCGTCGGTGTAGGCATTGCTGTCCCAACGTTCGCCCACGTACATGAGGTGGAAGAGGCGCGGGCAGTAGGCATACTCATTGACCATGCGCACGGGGATGGGGTCGGGGGGAGCGTTCATGAGGGGCTATT
>Ga0172375_10012138_pt1 | contig 10833 bp, 6 predicted proteins | sample LakKiv1m_FD_114537 | JGI IMG/M metagenome (GOLD analysis project Ga0172375, IMG submission 114537) | Freshwater microbial communities from Kabuno Bay, South-Kivu, Congo - kab_092012_11.1m | ecosystem: Environmental > Aquatic > Freshwater > Lake | place: Democratic Republic of the Congo... | reverse complement strand
CAGGTGAGCCGGAGCCGGCGGTTGCCCCATTGGATCTTCTGGGGGCGGCCCGCCGACCGGGTGGAGCTCGTCACACGGCCGTCCGCGGAGACGCGCGTGGAGACCCCTCCCCCCCGATCTCGCTCGAAGCGGGAGGTTCCACTACGTGGATCCACCAGCTCGACCAACCGCGCGAGCGCGTCCAGGCGAAGTGACCACATCCCGCCGTCGGGTGTGCTCAGGTCGAGGGTCCGGTCGCGGCGCCTGATGCGCGTGGTCCCCCCCGCGGGGTCCTCCCAGCCCATGACCCTGGTCCCGTCCCGCGTGACACGGGCGGTTCGCCCCAGGGGATTCCGCGTCTCCTCCACGCCGCCGGACCGCAGGAAGGACCAGTGACCGCCCAGGGAGTCGAGGAGCTCACGCACGCCGTCCTCGGCCCAGGTCAGCGCCCAGGAGGAGGCCCCGGGACCCTCCATCGCGCGAACACGTCCCCGGTCGTCCCATCGAAAGACGACCTCCGATCCGTCCGCGCGGAGCAAAGCGCGCAAGACGCCCTCCGGGGTGTAGAGGTATCGCCTCCGCGCCCCACTCCATGGGGTGACCGCGGTGATCCGGCCGTCCTCCTCCTCGTAGCTGCAGGTGTTCTCGCCCGGCCCCCGAGCGATCCACACGCTTCGTCCTGCCCCCGACGACAGTGGGGCCCCCAGGAGGATGGTCCGCCCGTCCGGCGCGGCGACGGACGCGAGCCGGCTGCCTTCCCAGGTGAAGCGACGCTCAACGTCCGCGTGGGACCAGGTGAGGGGTCGCCCGTCTGGATCGAAGGTGCCTTGGTCCGTGGGATCGAGTGTCACGGACCATCCTGTCTTCGTTCGCGCGACGCGTCGCCCGTCCCGCTCGACCACGTCCCCCACGACCCACGGCGTGCCCGCGGTGTCTAGCCCGACATCGGGGTGGCCAGGGAGACCTATGTGGACGGCGGACCCATCCACCGTGAACGTGGGTATCCCGGACCATTTCCAGCCATCGGTCGTCCAGGTTCGACCCAGGGCGAGGGGTGGGTCGCCCGGGATCTGAAGGTCCAGCGTGTCCCAGTGGAGCGTTCCGTCGTCCGGGTCCGCGAAGATGACGTCAGGATCGGACGGGCTTCCCGGCGGAAACGGCCCGATCCAGAAGGCCCCGTCCGGACCCAGGACGGGCCGAGCGCTGCCCCAGGCGACCTGGGCCCAGGCGAGGAGGAGGAAGACCGCTCCGCGCGGGACCGTCACGGCGCCCCGATGAGGAGGTAGCCGCCCCAGAAGGACGGGTCTTCGTAGGACTCGGCGCTGCCGCTCTTCAAGGCGTCACCCACGACCGACTCTCGGGCTTCGGCCAGGGCGCGGGCCGGGGTGCGGTCGCGGTTCAACGAGTCGTAGAAGGCCGTCAGGAAGCGGGTGCGAACCGACGGAGCCGTGTTCCACATGGCCATGACGACGGACTGGGCTCCGCTCTCGAGGAGCGCGTTGGCCCGGGCGATCTGGTGGTACGGATCGACCGCCTCGCTGATCACGACGATGCGGGCCTTGATGTCGCCGCTTCGGATCTGGCCGAGGGTCGTGGAGCTGTCGGCCCAGGCGAATCCACCGTCCACCCCGGCGGGTACGCCCGCGATGTGGACGTAGCGCGCCTTGACCGCGCCCTTGGAGAAGAACTCCTTGCGCGCCTGGTCCCCTTCGTGGATCTCGGAGAAGCCCTGGCCGAAGAGACGCGCGATGGACGGCATCTCGCCCGGGTTCTTGAGGCCGGCGGCCTCCATCGTCTTGACGACCTCGTCGTTGGGCAGTGCGGCGTCCGTGGCGGCCACCTCGTCCTCCTTGTTCCAGCCGATGCCGAAGTAATCGGGCTTGTAGCCGGATTCTGGGACGCTCTTCTCGCGAAGCAGGGAGTCGAGGGTCAGGGCGGACGCGATCGTGCGGATGTCGGCGAGGTAGCGCCGTCCCTCCGCCTGCTCGGGGAGCGCCTGCCAGGGGACGATCAGGAGATCGGGCGGGACCAGGAAGAGGTACCGGGCGATGCCGGTCAGCTCCTGGGCGGCTCCATCCATGACGGCGGCGCGGACGCGGTCGCCTGCCTGTGGGCTCGTGGGCCGCTGGGTGAACGCCGTACCATCGAGGAGCGCCTTGCGGTAGTTCTGCACGAGGTTGCGCAGGACGCGGGCGTCCTTGACTGCGAGGACGCGGGTGGCGAGGGGGGTCACGACGAGGATCTGGCCCGTGCCCGCGTCATCCAGGTAGACCGAGAAGACCGCGGTCTCAGAGAGCTTCTGGCGCACCTGCTCCAGGGAGGACGGGGCCTTCAGCCCTCCGAGACCCCGCTCCGCGGCCATGATGTCGGTGACCGCCTTGTGGGCGGTTTCCGGCCAGGGGCCGTCCGTGAGGAGCCAGAGGAGATCCTTTGCTTTCTCCGCGGCGAAGGCCTGCTTGAGCGCGCGCGCCCTGTCGCTCGCCATGCCGTCCGTCAGGTCATCGCCCAGCGATGCCGCCAGTCGTGCCGACCTGGTGTAGCGACTCCAGTCATGAAGGGCGAGGAGCACGTCAGCGCCGCCATTTTCGGCCAGTCTGGTGGCTTCGGCCACGTCCACGTGGAGGTTCGGGCCATCGGCGCCGGAGAGCGCCAGGACCGGAGCCCACAGGCCTTGTCGGATGGCCGGGAGGGACTGGACGGCTTGGCCCAGCTCGGACAGGGCCGCCGGGGCGTTTCCGTTCTTCAACTGGGATCGCGCCCGAGCCCACGCGGCGATGCCTGTACCGGTGAGCGGCGGGTTGCCTTCGAGGCCGCGCCAGGCGAGGACCACGTCGGCCTCGGAGGGGGCCGGCTGGGGCGCTTTGGCGGTGGCGTCGCGCCTCAGGAGGCGACGGGCGTAGATCTCCATGCCAAGGGCGGCGTGGGGAGAAAAGGCTTCGAGGGACTTGAGGGCGGCGTCTCCCTCGGTGGGGATGCCGGCCAATCGCGCCTGGCGTTCCCAGGCGAGGCGGGTCTCGACGCGCGCGGCCAAATCGTCGAGACGATCCGCAGCTTCAACCGCCGCTTTGGCGGCGGTGACGCCGTTCGGGGTACCCATCCAGGCGGTCGCCGCGGCCAAGCCGACGCTCACACCCAGCCGGGGATCGAGGCCCACGGGATCGAGGAGGCCACGCGCGCGCGGCCAGTCCCCCGAGCAGAACGCGGCGAGCCCGCGTGTGGCGGCTGCCTCGTTTTCCGGCAGGAGTCCCGCGTCGTAGTACAGGGCGCCGATGTCGCAGACCTCGTAGGAGAGCCGGACGTCTTCACGTGTGTAGGTCGTCCTGGCCTCGGCAGGCACGTCTTTGATGAATCCGCGGGTGGTGGTGGCCACGTCGAAGGCCTCGGTCACCTCGCCCGCCTCGCGCGCCGCGAGGACGTGGGCGGCGGCAAACAGCGCGCCGTCGGGGCCCTGCCCGTCCTTGTGGCGCTCGTGGTGCGTGCGCGCGAGGGCCAGCGCCTTCTCGGTATCGGCGGCGCTCAGGTAGTCGTCGACCGCATGGAAGACGAGACCAGCCTCCATCGCGTTGGCGTGGATCTGCTGGGCCTTCTCCGCGGCAGATGCCTCGGCGGCGGCGCGTTCGGCGCGTACGGTCATCAGGCCAACGCCGGCCTGCAACGCGGTCAACCTGGCACGGGGGCCGTCCGTGTCGGTGACCCGCGCGAGCTCGGTCTGGGCCGCCGCCGTGTCGCCGGCGCTGGCGTAGAGGGCCGCGCGCAGGACCGCGGCCCGCCAACCTGGTACCGCGGAAGCGGTCTGGAGCGCGGCGATCCGCTTGGCGGGGTCCGTGAGGGTGGTGGCCAGCGCGAGCGCGTCTGCTGGCTCCGTCGCGACGAGGATCGAGGTGTCGGCCTGCGCGCCCGCCTGGATCGCGAGGGCGCGGAAGGCGGCCGATTCCCCGGGGTACTCGGCCTTCAGCGCGTTGGCCGCGTCCAGCGTCTCTTGTGGCCGTCCGGCGGCGAGGGCCAGGCTGGCCCGGAGCGTGTGGTGGTGGAGCGCGTCTCCCCCGATGGCGTCCGTCACGGAGAGGCGGTCGAGCATCGACCCCGCGGAGCCGGCCGCGATCGCCTCCTGTTCGACGTAGTCCCAGATCTCGGGGAGGGAAGGTTTCTCGCCAAGGAGCTTCTCGAGCGCGGGCAGGGCTTCCGTGTGCTTCCCGGCGTCGATCAGCGCGACGGCCTCCGCGAAGCGATCCTCAGGCGTTGAGACCTTTGGGGGCTCGACCTGGGGTTGAGGCGTTTCAACCGGGGTTTCGCCCTTGAAGTAGTTGCATCCGGCAGCGAGCAGCAGGAGAGAAAGTGTAGCAATCTGGCGCACCTTGGGCTCCTCCCGAGAGGAACAGGCGCTCTAACATGAAATTGACGCCGGGGGCACCCGCGGACCGTGCGGGGCGGCCCTGGCTATCGGCAGACGCGCTCGCCGTTCTGGAAGCAGTTGAACTTCTTTGGGCCGGTGAGCACGACCGGGGTGACGAGCTGCTCGCCCGTGCGGGTCGTCCCGATGATGCGGCAGGGACCCTTTCCCGCGTCGCCGAGAACGAGCGGCGAAGGACCGCGCCCGGAGCCGCGGTGACACCGAGCCTCGATCTCCGTCACATCGGGATTGGAGGAGCGGAACTCGACCTGGAACGGTTCCTCGCCGGTCGCCGGGGTCGTTGACGGAGGTGTCGAGGTGGTCGCGACGGGTGTGGTCGGTGTCGTCGCGGGGGCGCTGACGGTCGTGGCGTCCGTGGTCTGGGGCTTGGACGGCGTGGATGTGGTCGTTGTCTTTGGCGGTTCGCTGCTGGGTTTCGAGGATGTTCCGGTCGTACTGTCGGGAGGCGTGGTCTCCTGCGCCTTGGGGAGCTCGCTGGATGTGGCGACCGCGACTTCCGTCTTCGGTTCTTCGGTTGGCGGAGCATCGGCCTCGGGTGGAGGTGGAGCTGTGGCGGCGCCCGCGCCCTGGTCGGACATGAGCCCCGCCAGGCTCGTCTGGGTCTCGGGTGTGGGCGTGGTCACGGGAGGTGGAGCAGGTTGGAACCGATCCCGGAAGAGCACGGCGCCCGCGATGACCACGACCGCCAGGGCGCACGTCGTACCGAGCAGCACGCCAATCAACAGGCTCGAACGGGTCCTTCGCCGGATGCCCGTTTCGCTCTCCCGCATCGGCGGGGCCTGTGGCGGGGTCGCCATGGGCGTCAGGCTGGGGGGGGTGGGGGCGCGAGTGGGCGCGGGTTGAGGTGCCGGCGTCTCGGCCGGCGGAACGGGCGCGGCCGCGACGGGTGGTCTGGGCGCGGGCGTGGGTGCGGGTGCGGGTGCGGGCGCAGGAGCGGGCAGGGGACGCGGCGGAGAAACGCCCGCGGGGGCGGCTTTCGGGGTGGGTTCGGCGTGCGGAGAGAAGGCAAGCCGCGGATCACGGCGGAGCGTCTCCATGAGCTCCGGCGTCATCATCTCTGTCGCCTCCATCATGTCGTCCCTGGAATCCCCCGCTGCCTTTGGAATCTCGTCGAATCCCATGCGGATCCGGGACGGAGTGGGCGCGATCGTGGTCGGGCGGTCGTCGAACCCTGCGGCCTCGGGCGATGTGTCGGGGGGGACCAGTGTCTGGGAGACCTTGTCGGCGCTCGTGGGTCGGGTCGGGGGCGTGAAGGGAGACGGGCCGGCCCCGACGGGCAGCCGGGATTTCTCGCCCTGGGGCTTGTCCTGCGGGTCTGGCGTCTGCCAGGCCAGGATCGCGGGAATGGAGGCGGGAGACCACGTCCTCAGGCCCGGCGAGTGGAGGGTGATCGTCGCCTCTCGGAGTTTCCTCGTGAAGTTCGCTGCTGAGAGGCGGGTTTCCGGGGTGCGGGCCATCGCCGAGCGGAGGAGCTCTCCGATGTCCTTGGGGACGACCTCTCCCGTGCGCGACTGCAGACGAACCAGCATCCGGCGAAGGGCGGCCTCGTGGCGCGTCTCGTCGGTCGAACCCTCGATGGGCGGCTCGCCCGTGAGGAGCTCCACGACGAGCGCCGCGACGCCATAGCCGGTCGCGGTGGGTTCATGCGCGCCTTCGGGCGCGTCGTAACCCAGTCTGGACGGTGGGCGCGGATCTCCGGGCTTCCAAACTGAAAAACCCGCGACCTTGACACGTCCCAGCGCGTCGACCAGTACGTCGTCCGGGGAGGGTCCCGGGTGGAAGACCCGGTAGGAGGGCGTGGGCGCCTGGTTCGTGGGTTCGGCGGCCTCGATGCCGGCGGCCACGCTTGCGCCGATCTCCAGGACGGCCCGCACGGGCAGCGTCTGTCCGCGTTCGGCCAGGTAGCGCGTGACCCGTCGGAGGCTGACCGCGTCCGCGTACTCCATGACGAGCGCGGCGCGACCGCCTACCGCGGTCACGTGCTCCACGCGGAGGACGTTCTCGTTCTTGATGCGCGACAGGACGGCTGCGTCATCACGCAGTCTGTTCAGGATATCAGGGCTAGAATCGCGGTCTTCGAAGACCCGTACGAGGATCTTCACCACGGCTCCGTCCTGTCTCGTCAAGCGACCTTCGCGCGCATCCGGTCCCCAGTTCGGGTACCGGCCCACCAGTTTCAGCTTGGAGCTGGACACGACGTTTCACCTGGACTGGCGTTGGAGTTCTGCACTTCCGTGAGTGTAGCACGTCCCCCCTACCGCGGTACGGAAAGCCTGTCACCGGGGATGGATGGTCGGCGGAACTGGCGGGTTGGACGGCGCTGGGTTTCGAGACGAACCTGGGATAGACCACGGCCACGCGTGGAGCATGCATGCCCGATCCGGAAAAAGACGAACTGCCTGGCGACGAAGAACTCGAAGGTCTCGTGGACGAGGTGTCCGAGGTCGAAGATGTCGCGCCGGGTCGGCCCGCTGCCTCGATGGGAATCGCGGCTACGGCCGCTCCAGGATTGTCAAGGAAGGACCTACTTTCCCATTACCTGGCCGAGCTCCGGAAGTACCCCCTCCTGACGCCTGAGCAGGAGCGGGAGTATGCCGTCGCCTACTATGAGCGGGGCGACAAGATGGCGGGCGAGCGCCTCGTCACGGCGAATCTCCGGCTGGTGGTCAAGCTGGCCTTCCAGTACCACCGGCAGTGGTCGAACGTGCTCGACCTCATCCAGGAGGGAAATGTCGGGTTGGTACAGGCGCTCTCGAGGTACGACCCCTACCGTGGGATTCGTTTCTCCTCGTATGCGCAGTACTGGATCCGCGCGATGATCCTCCGCTTCTTGATGGACAACTACCGACTCGTCCGTCTGGGCAGCACGCGGGCCGCACGGCAGCTCTTCTTCCAGCTCCGCAAGGAGCGGGAACGCCTCCTCAAGGAGGGCATCGACCCCAAACCCAAGCTGCTTGCCGAGCGGCTGTCCGTCCCCGAGAGCGAGATCATCTCGGTGGACCAGCATCTTCGTGCCCCCGCGCTGTCGCTCCATGCCCCCATTGGCGAGGACGGAAGCCGTGCCCTCGCGGACGTGGTGCCGGACGAGTCGACGCCCGGCCCCGAGGTGGAGGTTGAGCGCAGTGAGCTCTCCAGCGTGCTCCAGAAGACGCTCGCCAAGTTCGCGGACACGTTGGAAGACGACCGCGAACGCGCCATCTGGAACGAACGCCTGCTCGCCCAGGATCCTGTGAGCCTGTCCGTGCTGGGCGAGCGCTACGGGGTCAGCAAGGAGCGCATCCGGCAACTGGAGGTCCGCCTGCGGACGCTGCTGAAGAGCTTCCTGCGGCGTGAGCTCGGAGAGGACGTCGCGCTGGAGTTCAACAATACAGGCGCGTGACCCGAGCGGCGCAGGCTCGTTTTCGATGGCCGGTAGACGACCCGCTACTATCGGTCGATCTGGACGTCCTGTGAACCGCTCACGACCACCGAGTCCGGAGAGGCGGCGGCGGCTAAGGCGGTGAGCATGAGCCAGCCGAACGCCAGCGCGAGGAAGAAGTTCAGAAGGTAGGAAGTGGAGGGTTTTTCTTCGTGGTTCACGGTCAGGGAGCGGGCCATGGATCCTCCAGCAGCGTGCAGCGGGAGCAGCGGGGATTGAAGAGGAGGGACAGCGGGTGGGGTTGCCGAAAGGTAGCCGGCGTCAAGAGTTGTTGCAAAGGGCGTGCCAGACCTGGATCATGCTCTTCGCGCATTGAGGTGGGCACTGGCGGTCTTTGCTCCTACGTTCTGGGCATGCGAGGAGAGCGCGACGATCGACTGGCCAGGCTGCACCAGGTCCTCCTGGAATCCGAGGACGCGGGTCAGCGCGCTGAGGCGCACCTGGAGTTGGGGCGCATGTCGCTGGAGGGGCGACGGGTGGACCGCGCCATCCGGCATTTCCGCGAGGCCCTCGTGCTGGATCCACGCCTCGACCCCGCGCGCCACGCGCTGCACCGGATGGGGGTGCCCGACACGGCGGTGAGGGTCGCGTCCCTCCCGGGTGTCCGATGGCTGGGAAGCGCCTTCCGAAGGGTGCTTCGAGGAGGTGGGAACTCGGGGCGTTCCTGATACGGGTCAGGGAAGACTGATGGCCTTCTCTTCCTTGGTCTTCACCTCGTAGCCCTTGGCCTGCCATTCCTTGGCGATGTCCTGGACCCACGTGGACACCGCGGCTCCGTTGGGCAGCGGCTCCGGAGAGACCAGGACGGGCCAGGGCTGGGCCGTCTCGCACTTGGTGAGCTTGGGCTTCACCGCGCGGATGGGGGCCTCGACCGCGGGCATGATGATCCAGCGCTTGCCCGGCTCCTGGACCTGGGCGAAGTGAACGACGGCCTGCTTCTGTCCGTTGCATTCACCCGCTTCGACGGACGCCCCGCCGTACAGGTAGAAGCCGCCCTTCTTCTTGTCGGGGTAGACCACGGAGAGCAGTTCGGCGGCTTTTCCGTCGGAGCCGGAGTTCGCGAGCCGGTCGGCGATGGACCGGGCCATGTCGGCCGACAACTGCCGCGCGAGGCCAACCAGCGCGCCCTCGAGCTCGGCGCGATCCTCGGGGGACATGGTGTCGCCCAGGTCGGGCGCCACGGACGCCTCCATCTTCATGAGGATGGACTCGAATGGCCCTCCCTTCTTGGCGGCGACGAGGGCGCCCTTGGCCAGGTGGGGAAGTGCATCGGCGTGATCGCGACGCACGAGGGCGTCGGCCAGCGCGCTCCACTTCTCGTCGTAGAGCTTGGCGGGGGGGGCCTCCACCTGCTGGATGAGCCAGTCCGTCATCTCCTGGGACTGGCAGGACACCAGGGCGTCGTCCCACTGGGCGAACTCGATGTCCCGCAACCCGAAGTAGGCGCCCTGTAGGAACCCGACGACCTTCGGGTGGTTGACGCAGTTCAAGCCGACTCGCTGGGACACAACATCCCTCGCCTCGTAGGACGTGAGCTTGTTGATCATGCCCCAGACGGGGTTCCAGATGTCGGCGTCGATGGCCACCAGGGACAGCGACACGAGGGCCTCGGCGTCCTGGGCCGCGACCATGAACTGGGAGAAAGCCTGGTTTGCGACCTTCGAATCACAGGCGACCACCTTCTTGTACTGTGAGACGAGGGCGTCGCCTTCCATCCCGCTGAGCCCCGTGAGGAGGGTCTCGCACTTGGCCTCGGCGCGCGCAGAGAAACCGAAGAGTCCGATTGCAAGGAGAACGATGCCCGCTGACTTCATGACTGCTCCGTCTGGACCACCGGGATGGCTCCCCCGGTGCGGTCTTCTACCGTTTTCTTGATGCCATCGCCACCGGGCAGGCACAACCCGGCGGATGGATCCGGCCCTCACGACCCCCGGGTCCGACGGCGCCTTCCCAGGGGTTCAGGATTCCTGCTCCCAGTCTTCGAAATAATCGATTCTACGCGTATCGTAGCTCGCCATGCGGGCACGGGGTCGCGCCCACTCACGCAGGTTCTTGAGGTGGTCGTCCATGGTGACGGCCAGGGGGACCATCTCCCGCACGTTCTCCAACAGGTCGTCGTCCCGAAGATCGCGGTGATCACCGAACGCCGTGAAGAGGGCGGAGACGACGACCTGTTCAAGCTCTGCGCCCGAGTAGCGGTCCGTCTCCTCGGCGATGGCGGTGAGGTCGAAGCGTTCCGGGTCCCGACCGCGTCGCCGGAGATGGACCTCCAGGATGGCGAGGCGCTCGTGGACATTCGGGAGGTCAACGAAGAAGACTTCGTCGAAACGACCTTTTCGCATCAGTTCGGGTGGCAGCATCCGGACGTCGTTCGCCGTGGCGACGACGAAGACGGGGTGGGTCTTCTCCTGCATCCAGGTGAGGAAGGTACCCAGCGCCCGACCGCCACCCTCGTCCCGGGTGGCGAGAAAGCCTTTTTCCAACTCGTCGATCCAGAGGACGACCGGGGCTAGGGACTCGGCGACGCGTATCGTGTCCCGTAGCCCCACCTCGGCTCGTTCCGCGGCGGCTTCGAACACCGCGGCGACGTCGAGGCGGAGCAGCGGGACCTTCCAGAGGTTGGCCACCGCCTTCGCCATCATCGACTTGCCGCAGCCCTGGACCCCAAGAAGAAACAGCCCTTTCGGGGTCGGCAGGCCGAAGCTGTGGGCATCCTCCGTGAAGGCGGCGGCGCGCTGGACGAGCCATGTCTTCAGGTTGACCATGCCGCCGACGTCGTCGATGGGGTTCGCCGAGTCGAGGAACTCCAGGTATCGGCTCTTCCGGATCGCGCGCTGCTTCTCCTGGAGGAGGCTTGGAACGTCGTCTTCTGTGAATAGTCCCCCTCCCGCTCGGACGCGGGTGAGCGCGCGAAGGGCCTCGTTTCCGGTCAGGCCCAGGCACGCCCGCACCACGCACTCGCGGTTCTCCGGATCGAGGAAGAGCCCCTCTCTTGCTGCGATATCGTCGACCATGTCGCCCAGCT
>Ga0172375_10012137_pt1 | contig 10836 bp, 16 predicted proteins | sample LakKiv1m_FD_114537 | JGI IMG/M metagenome (GOLD analysis project Ga0172375, IMG submission 114537) | Freshwater microbial communities from Kabuno Bay, South-Kivu, Congo - kab_092012_11.1m | ecosystem: Environmental > Aquatic > Freshwater > Lake | place: Democratic Republic of the Congo... | reverse complement strand
TTACAATAAATCCTGCAATCATCAACATGCCAACAACAGATGAACTAGCTGTTAATTTAGAGCCAAACATTGAAAGAAGAATTAAAGCAATAAAAACAATTCCTGCAATAAATCCAATTTTAAACGGATTTTTAATAAGCTGCTTATTTTCTGCCTCTTTTTTAACCATAATACACTTAAATTAAAGGCATATTTAAATCTTGCTGAATAAAATTTCCAAAAAATGAGCCAAAGAAAGCTTTATAAAACACGCTTTGTATATAGAAATTAGCAAGAGGAGGAAAAACATGACAGAAGCTTATTGCGTAAAATGCAAAAAGAAAGTAGAGATGAAGGACCCAAAAGAGATGAAGACTAAGAGAGGCACAAAAATGATGAAAGGCAAGTGCTATCACTGCGGGACCACTGTTTGCCGAATCGGCGGATAAAATCTCTAAATTTTTATTTTAATTTATATTTAATTAATTAGAACTATACAATTTTGTGCTAAGAATACTAAAAAGAATAGATTATTCTTTCTACTTGGGCTATATTTTCTCTAAGAATCCTATATCTTCTAGCAAAATTAAGATTAGCAAACATAAATTTAATATGCTCTGAATCAAGTTCTCTTGAAGCACCCGTTTGAACAATCTCAGGAGAATAAAATGGCGCAAGATCTACCCTTTTTCCATTAAGCTCATTAAAATAATGTGGTCTCCACACCCCATCAACAAACCTACCTTTTTCTCTAAGAAGTTTTGCATCAAAATAGGCCTTTACAGCCATAGCAGTTACATCGCACTGCCATTTACAAGGTTCATCAGGATTCCACCTATCAGGATTACTGCTAGTTTCTCTGCACCAAGCTCGTTCCAAAACGCGGCCAAAATCCTTAAACGGTATCAAAGTCATAAAAACTACTCTATAACTGCCTTTATAAAAATTACTACAATAAACCTTATATAAGCCAGATTTCCAGGAATATAATGAGACTCGCAGAAGAACTTGCAACATTAGACTTTAGATATCAACAAAGTAGAATAGAAGCTCTTTGCAGAGAACTGAAAAATCCAAAAAGCAGAAAGTATGGTGAGGACTATAGGGCAAGCATAAAAAGAAAAATACTGGGCTCATTTTTAATGTATAGGCAAATTGGAGAAAAATATTCTTGGCTTGAAAGTCCAGAGGCGTCAAGAACAATAGCTGTTTGTCGCAAAATAGTTAGTACAGAGTTAAGATCAACACATAATTTAAAAACAAAGACCGCTTAAATAAAATATGTTAGTAAAAGTTCATTCATCTTATCGAAATGTTGTTGCTATATGCGATTCTGATTTAATTGGAAAAACTTTTGAAGAAGGAGTCAGACAAATAACAGTCAATCCTCATTTTTTCCAAGGCGAAGAAAAAACAGAAAAACAAGTTCTTGAAATAATTGAAAAGGGCGGTTATGAAGATTTCACATTTAATATAGTCGGCGAACAATCCATCAAGGTAGCAATAAAATCAGGCCTCATAAAAAAAGACGGCGTAATCAAAATTCAAGGCGTGCCGATTGCGTTAGTTTTGCTATAAATTTTAATTTCTAATCTTTATGATTCAGATAAGCATCACCTTTAAAAATCCCCTTTCGTTCTAATTATTATGGAAGATGAATTTAATGACTTCGGCGATGAACCGGGTCAGCAAGAGCAAGTAGGGGAACCAGGAGCACAAGGAACTCAAGGAATGCCATTGCGAGTCAGGATTCCAAGAGGAAAAGAGGTTTTAGGAAAAGTTGAAACGCGCGCAGGAGCCAACAGAATGATTGTTTCATGTTTTGATGGAAAGCAAAGAAACTGTCGAGTTCCAGGAAGATTAAAAAGAAAACTTTGGATACGGCCAGGAAATATTATTTTAGTAGAGCCATGGGAATTCGAGGGCGATAAAAAAGGAGACATTATTTTCACCTATACCCCGGCAGCAGTTCAGTGGCTAGAAAGAAAAGGCTATCTGAAAGGAATCAGCAACGAGTTTTAACCTTGCTTTAACTTAATTCTCAAAATGGCACAAATTTATCTTGAAGAACCGCGCAGAGTAACAAAACACAAAGACGCTTTAGAAAAAGCGTTATTAATAAAACTTTCAATTAAAGATAAAATTCTAAATGTAGAATCAGAGCCTGAAAATGAATTTCTTGCGCTTCAAATAATCGACGCATTAAATCTTGGTTTTAACATAAGTGATGCTCTTCTCTTAAAAGACGATACTGTTATTTTCAAAAAAATAGGAATAAAAGAAGTTCGAAAAAGAAAAGACGCGAAAAGTATGGAGCGAGCGCGAGCGCGAGTAATAGGTTCAGAAGGCAGCGCGCTAGATACAATAGAATCTTTAACAGGCGCAATAATTTCCTTGCATAATAATGAAGTTGGAATAATTGGTTCAAATGAAAGTGTTGACCGCGCATTCCATGCATTAACAAGATTAATTTCAGGAAGCAAACACGCAAATGTTTATGCTTGGCTTGAAAGAGAGCGCGCAGAAGAAAAAGGTCGTTTTTAGACATACAAAACCTTTTAAAACAATTTCTTCTTAAAATTAGTATGCCCCAATAGCTCAGTTGGTAGAGCACATGACTGTTAATCATGGGGTCAAAGGTTCGAGTCCTTTTTGGGGCGTTTATTATTCTTAGTCTAAACTATACAAATCTATAAAAATGCTCAGAAAGGAAATTATCCAATGGAAGATGCAACAGAAAGAGTAAGGCAAAATCTAGCGCATGTTGTCGGAGATATTACTTTTAAAAAACCAAATAGAATAGAAATTCTTGCACATAATATTTATTTAGCAAAAGAATACATTAAAGAACTAAAAAGAGAACTTCCAGCATATAGTGATATTCCTTTTGTAGAAGTTAATCTAGTAAAAGAAGAGCGATTTGGAAAAAAATCGATGAAATACACTCTTGAAATAACTCCTGAAGATAACTATCCTCTTGCCCTTAATCATCTTCCGCCAATAACTCGCGGATTTCTTAGAGAACCACACAGAAGAGAATAGAGAAAACCTTAAATTTAAATATCCGCATTTCTATTATTTAATATGGACTTTGACAAAGCTATAGAAAAGAGGCACTCTGTAAGAAATTTCAGGGAAGATAAAAAACCGAGTTATAGAGATGTGATAAAAGCGATTGATGCTGCAGCTCAAGCGCCACTTGCAGGCAATCTTCCTTCACTAAAATTTATTCTAGTTTCAGACCAAAATAAAATTGATGAATTAAGCCAGGCAGCAGCGCAAAGTTTTATTGCTAAAGCCAAGTACGTCGTAGTAGTTTGCTCTGATAAAAAATTCTTAGAAAAATATTATCTGGACCGTGCAGACCGTTACTCAAAACATCAAGCAGGAGCAGCCATTGAAAACTTTTTGCTTAAAATAACAGAACTCGGCCTTTCAAGCTGCTGGATTGGCGCGTTCAGTGATGAAACAGTTAAAAGAATCCTAAAAATCCCAGACGAAATAGAAGTTGAAGCAATGTTTCCAATAGGCTATGAGCAAGAAACGCCAAGCGATGAAAAAAAATCAAAGTTAAATGTTGATAGCCTCATATTCTTTGACGAATATAAAATGAAATTCATGAAGCCAAAGTATAAGCCAGAATTTCGATAAAAATCATTTTCTTCTTTTTAGTTTTTGCTTCTTAATCTTGCCTTGCTTTTTGATATCGATATTTTTCCGAGTGCCTGTAATTTAAGGATTAGAAATACAAACCAATTTGAAACATCAAGGCATCAAAAGTTTGAAAATGCTTCGAGTTCCTTGCTTAGAAACAAAAGCCCAAACATTAAAATTTAATTAATTCTAAAACGTATTTGCAAAAATAAATTTCCAATAAGCGTATAAAAATTAAGACCAGCCCCGAAGGGCTGGCCGATTAAAAATAAAAAAATTTCTTCTTAACGAAGAACTTCAATTCCAAGATCAGACATTTCAGAGTTCATTCCTCTGTCTGCTTCTCTTGCTTTGCCAAGAACATATGGGCTCTTGACGCCGGTCATAATTGTAATGACTCTAACTTTGCCTTCGAACTCTTTGTTAATTCTTGCGCCAATAATTACATTAGCTTCTGAATTAAGATTTTCTGTTACAAGTTCACCAACTTGGCTGAACTCTTCAAGTTTCAAATCAGGTCCGCAAGTAATATGTATCAAAGCACCATTTGCGCCCCTATAATCAACATCCAAAAGTGGATGAGTTAGTGCTTGCCTTACTGCTTCATTGACTTTATCTGAAGAATCGCTTTCGCCGATTCCTATAACAGCAACTTCGCCTTTCTTCATGATTGAAGAAACATCAGCATAGTCCAAATTAATTAATGATGGAAGAGTGATTGTTTCTACAATCCCCTTTATCATAGTGCTTATTAGCTCGTTAGCCACAGCAAATGCCTGTTGTATAGGCAATTGTCCTGCAATGTCAACTAATCTGTTATTATCGATAACAACAACTGTATCAACAACATCTCTTAGTTCTTGTAGTCCAAATTCTGCTTTGTCTATTCTTGCTTTCTCACATTCAAAAGGCATAGTAACAACAGCAATAGTAACAGCTCCTGTATCTTTTGCCAATCCGGCAAATACTGGTGCTGAACCTGTTCCTGTTCCTCCGCCCATTCCTGCAATAATAAAACACATATCTGACCCTGCTACTGCTTTCTTTATCTCAGAAAGACTTTCTTTAGCAGCTTCTCTTCCTACATGAGGGTGGCCGCCTGCTCCAAGACCTTTAGTTATTTCTTTACCAAGTAGAATCTTATCATCTGCTTTAGTAATGCTTAAGTGAAGTGCGTCTGTATTTGCGCCGTAAACAGTTGCCCCATTTATACCTTTATTAAACAACCATGTTATTGCGTTACATCCAGCACCGCCACATCCAAAGACCTTGATATTAGCCTTTCCTGCCTTCAAGTCATCAAAGTTGATGCTATTCTGTTCCATTGAGTCGATTGCATCTTTTGCAAAATCCAATACCATTTTCTTTTTTCTTTAAACCTCCTTTCATCATCTATTTTTTATTTAACTTTTTTCTGCGAAATGTTTATATAGTTCCGCATACTTAGTTATTTATTAATTAAGGAGGATATTCCGTTATATTTATCAATAGAACGCGAAAAATTATTGATTATACATGGAATATCTCCTTAATAAATATTTCTACTACACTTAAAACAAAAATTAACCTGCGTTTCGTATGGAAAATTTAGAGATATTTATTAAAAACAAGAAAAATTCATTATTCTTTTTCAAAAGAAAGAGTATAATCTATAACTCGAGGCAAATTAGGATTTAAGGGGCTTGTTGGATCAAAATATTCCACATAAAGTTGCATGCAACAAGGTTCGTCTGCAGGACTTAATTCTAAAAATAAATGTTCATCATGATTTTTAAAAATATATGTGTGGCCTGTGTCTATTTCTCTGTCTCCAACCATAGAGAAGATAGTATCCAAACAGGTTCCAATAAATAAATCTCTAACTTGTCTGTCTTGCATTCGTTACAGACTTTTATAGAGTTTATTAACTTTTTCCCAGCCCTTAAGAAGTCTTAAATTGCTTTCTTTAACAAGTATTTTCAAAAGCTCATCGCTCACTAAAATCTTTCCGCCAGCATAAACAGGCAGAGCAAGCTGCTCACTTCCAATTATCTCTACAACCATTCTTTTCTCAGCAATAGAAATTATTCCGCTGTGCTTAAAGCCGGCAAGTTGCGCCAGCCGCAGCATTTTCTCAGCATCTCCAAGTGTTGCGCACGCAACATGCAAAATCGGCGGCTCTTGCTTAAAAATCAGACTTTCCTTTCCAGAATAATTTTCAAGCGCTTTTTTAACATCCTCGAATTTAATTTTCTCGTGGCTTCTAAGTACAAACATGTCTGGCTGTTTCTTCTCAAGATTTTTCAGCAGAACAATTCTTCCTGAGCACGATGAAAGCGTATAATAATTCTCCAGAGCATTTATTTTTCCGCAAAGCTTTTGGATATGCTTGTCCCAGCTTCCGATGCTGCTCTTGTCAGCTTTCTTCAGTATGTCGCTTTTTCTTCTTTGAAAAGTTATCATAAAATCATAAACTTTAAGTAGTTTAAAAAATCTTTGATTATATGAAAAACCAGCCCATTAGAATAAGCTTGATTGGACCAGGAAATGTAAAATTTCACTTTCTCGAGCTACTCGGATTTAGAGAGAGAGTTTCAATCAGAGCTTGAAAAAATAGCGCAAAGCTGCGTAGATTCTGGAGTTGAATTAGAATTGCTGCCTGATGATGGAATTTCTCTTGAACTGGCAAAATTATACAAGCAAAATGGAGGAAAAAGAGTTATAGGCGTTGTTCCACTTTCTGACAAAACTTTCGGAACAAAGCATCTTGAACAATACATGAAAACAGAAGCTAATGGAAGAAAAGTATTTGACGAAATAATAGATTCAGGAGATTGGTACAAGCATGATCTTATCAAAGCTTTATTTGGGGATGCATGCTTGTGCTTAGGATTATCTCCTGGAACAGAAGGTGAAAGGCAATATGGAATATACTTATACAAGCTTGTTGCAGGATTTAAGGAAGGCGTTGATGTTTCTATGAAAAAAATTCATCCAGAGCTAAGAGCTGGAAAAAATTATACGATTTTTATTTATGCTCCTTTTTACAAAGCAGGCAAACTCTCAGAAGAAGATGAAGCTTACTGCAAAAAATTTAGAATAAATTTAGTTTACATAAAAAATCCTGAAAATTTAAGAAAAGAACTGGAAAAGTTTTCTAGAAAAAGTTAATTATTGTTCATCCTTATGATAAAGTTCAAAAAAGATAATTTTATCTTCGTGTTTTATATAAGAATATGAAAGTCTAAATGGAGAAATGTAAACTTCCCTTGTATCTTTTCTAGCATATTTCATCGGCTTTCCTATTTCTGGATTTTCTATAATCTTTTGTATTTGTTTTTTTACTTTTTCTTTAATAGAATTATCCAATTTTCCAAGCAACTTAATAAATTCGGGGTCGTAATCTACTTGAGACATCTTATAACTTAGAAAGTTCTTTTAGAAAATCCTCTTTAGATTTAGAAATGAATTTGCCTTCTTCATAATCTTTCCAAGCCGCTTCGGTTCTTCTTGCAAATTCCAAATCTTCTTCTAAATTTTTAGAAAAATTATCTGCTTTTTTTAAAATGATTTGATTGCCATTTCTAATTATAACCATTTTATCTCCTTCTCTTATTCCTTCCCTCATATCTGAGGGGATTACTATCTGCCCTTTAGAACTAAGGGTAGTTATATTAATATTTACCATAAGTAAGACGTATCTTACTTATTATTTAAATGTTTCTATTAAGAATTATTCAAACCGTTCAGCAACTTCTAAAAGAAAATCATCACTTCCCCTCTCACTCATAATCTGCATGCCAACAGGAATGCCTTCAATTTTTCCGCAAGGCACTGAAATCGCAGGCAGTTCTGCAATATTAGCAAGAACAGTCAAAGAATCATAATTATACATATCTTCGAGACTTATTTTTTCTCCGAATTTATGCGGCAAGCGAGGAACAGTAGGCATAACTATAACGTCGCATTTCTCAAAAGCTCTGGAAAACTCTTCAACAAGCAGTTTTTTTGCATCAAGCGCTTTTTTGTAATATCTTCCAGAGAACTCTTCCTGCGCAATCATGGAGCCACCCAAAATTCTTCTTAAAACTTCCTTTCCACAAGCATCTTCAATCTTTTTTCCAAACCGGCGACCATCAAATTTTCTTGTTCCTGAAAAAAATTCAACATAACATATCGGATAATATGTCTGTATTCCCAAATCAATATGCTTTATCTCAATTTTCTGCTCTTTCCACGAGTTTTTTTCACACATTCCAATAACTTTCTTATTTATCAGATCGGCAATTTTCTTATCGCATTGAATTCCCGCAGGAATTCCAACAACAATTTTCTTCATGTCTTTCTTCTTTGTTTCAAATTTTCTAGTTGTAGCATCCCTTTTATCCTCGCCTTTTATAACATCAAAAACTTTCTTCACATCCGCAACATTTTTTCCAAAAACTCCAATCTGGTCAAGCGACATGCTTAAGTCGATTAAGCCATACCTAGACACACTTCCATAACTTGGCTTAAATCCAACAACTCCACAATGTGAAGCAGGATTTCTAATGCTTCCGCCTGTATCGCTTCCAAGAGCAACATCGCAAAATCCAGCAGCTACTGATGCAGCACTTCCAGAAGAACTTCCTCCAGGAATTCTATCAAGCGATGCAGGATTTTTTGTTATTCCAAAAGCGCTTGTTTCTCCAGAACTTCCGCACGCAAACTCATCCATATTTGCCATTCCGATTATCACTCCGTCTTCTTTCTTGATTTTTTCAATAACGCTTGCATCAAAAGGAGCCTTGAAGTTCTCAAGAGTTTTTGAAGCGCAGTTAGCAATCATCCCTTGCACACAAATATTTGATTTAACAGCAAAAACAAGGCCTGCTAGTTTTCCAGAGACCTTGCTCCTCTTCATCTTGCTGTCCACCTCTTTCGATTGTTGAAGAGCTCCAGCATTAAGTGAAAGCAAAGCATTTATTTTCTTGCCTTTTTGGTTGTCTTTTTCAATATTTTTCAGATATTTTTCGGTTTTTTCTTGTGTTGTCATTTTTATGTTTTTTGGATTTACTTTTTTTGGAAATTTAACTGGCGATTTTTATGCAGGGGCTTCTGAGCTTTTTCTTGCTCCGAGTGCCTGTAATTTTAAATCTTTTTAGTATTTCTAATATCGTTTAGTTTAAGTTCACCAGCTTTTCTTCTCCGCGATTATAAAATCATCATCGTGCTGCGGCGCGTTCTCAAACAAAATTTTCCTGAAATCATTGTCGCAATTCTTTCCTTCGCCCTCTTTTCTTCTATCTGCCTCGCGCTCAACATTCCATTCCTCTGCAGATTTCACATTAGAAAGCGATTTTGAAAATTTATCAAGAAGTTTCCGAGTTTCGTCTTCAAGCTTTTGCGCTTCTTTTGAGTCCATGATTATATTAGAAAGCCCTATTTTATAAACTTCACCTTCAGGCTCGGATAATCAATAATCGCTGCTCTTCCTCTCTCAGCATCTCCGGGATTGACAACAAGCGATTTTCCAAGCATTTTCTTGCCCTGATACTCATGCATATGCCCGCACAAAACAAGGCGCGGAGAATATTTCTTGATTGATTCATTATACGGCTTCCAACCAGCACTTTTACCATTCATAGGACTCCCCTTAAATTTTACGATATCGAAGGCATGTAAAGGAGGATAATGAATAGCAAAAACGAAATTCTTTTTCGGTTTTAACTTCATCAAAAGTTTTCTTAGTTTCCTCGCGGATATCCCATATCGTTTAAGCCTTCTCCTCCTATTTTTTTCATTTTTCTCAAAAGATTTTTTGATAAACTCGGTTACATCTAAATAACCACCATGCCCTATAAGCTCAATCCCGGTCTTATTACTTTTTTTCTTATCAATAAGAATTAAATTTTTCATTTTGTTAATTTTATCATTATAAAATCCAGGCATCATAACTGGAGGTTCACTAGTAGTATATTCTTTATAAAAATCCGTATTTCCCCAAATTAAATAAACCTGTTTTTTGAGAGAATTCAACTGTCTTAGAACATTAAGTCCTGAATCAAAGCTTTCTTTTTCCATTTTTTTTGCCTTTTTCATGCCAACAGCTTCGTACCAGGGCTTATCTGTCCAATTCTTAAATATAAGTTTCCTTATTTTATCTGCGTTAGCATAATCTCCAAGAGATATAATAAAATCCGCTTTTCGTGCTTCTTTTTTCAGTTTCTCTGGAAATTTTCCATGGAAATCGCCAATTGCAAGTATCTTCATAGAATTAAATATCTTCAGTTATTTATAAACTTAAGGCGTCAATCGGTCTCTGTCTCTTGGGAAAAGCACAGCTTCTCTAATATTTTTTAATCCCAAAAGCAACATAGTCAGCCTTTCAACACCAATTGCCCAGCCACTATGGGGTGGAGCTCCAAATCTAAAACTATCAATATAATCTTTAAACGTTTCGGGCTTTAATCCCTTGGCTTTTAATCTTCCAATTAACAACTCAGGTAAATGTATTCTCTGTCCGCCAGAAGTAATCTCCATTCCTTTGTAGATAGCATCAAAACCATTAGATAATTTAGCGTCTACTTTTTCATCTTTAGGCATAATATAAAAAGGTTTTCCAGACATCGGCCAGTCATGAACAAAAACAATAGTATCAGGATACAATTCTCCAAGTTTTTCTTCTGCTTCCCCATTCAAATCATCTTCGCCAACATGAACTTTATGTTTCTTTATCAAATCAGAAGCTTCCTTAAAGGTCATGTATTTTATCTCAGGAACTTTTAATTTGACTTCAAGCAAATCCAAATCTTTCTTATTAGTTTCTAAAACTTTTTTAACAATATACTTAACACATTCACCCATAATTGCCATAACTGCTTTATCATCCGCAAAAGCCATCTCAAAATCCATTTGTCTGCACTCATTCAAATGTCGAATAGTATTATGTTTCTCTGCCCTCCAGCAAGTAAAAATAGCAAAAACCTTTTCCATAGAACAAGCTAGCATTTGTTTGTATAATTGACAACTTTGCGAAAGGAATGCCTCTTTTTCAAAATATTTTAATTTAAAAACGTCTGTTCCTCCTTCGCTGGATGCTCCAATTAAACTAGGAAAGACTGCTTCAAGTGCTCCTTGTTTTTCAACCATATATTCTCTAAATGCGGCCATAATTGTAGATTGAACTCGAAATATTGCTTGAGTCCTCTCTCTGTGCAAATCCAAAAATCTGTAATCCAGCCT
>Ga0172375_10012136_pt1 | contig 10836 bp, 11 predicted proteins | sample LakKiv1m_FD_114537 | JGI IMG/M metagenome (GOLD analysis project Ga0172375, IMG submission 114537) | Freshwater microbial communities from Kabuno Bay, South-Kivu, Congo - kab_092012_11.1m | ecosystem: Environmental > Aquatic > Freshwater > Lake | place: Democratic Republic of the Congo... | reverse complement strand
TCTTCCTCGATTGCGTTGAGTTCTATATCGTCAAACATGCTGGCGTTAGTTTACCCGTTTATCTTTGTTCCGGGGTGTATTCTATACTTCCCTGCTCTTCCCACGATTTATTGAGATGATACCCATTATCAAGTAAAGCATGGGTCAATTTTACTGAATACAAACGCTTGTCAAATGGGGCAGGGACACGGTGATTCAAGGCGTGATCGCCTCCATCAAATAACCCGTTTTGATTTAGATCAAAATAAGGGCGTCCCACAAATGTATCTGACTTGAATAAAGAATCCCAACGGACTTTGCTGTAATCAATATCAATTTGAAGCGGGGAATAATCCTGAGGGAATTCATAAAAGGGATTCAGGATAGGATTGTTTTCATCATCGAAATAGCCCACCTCCACAGATACAAGCATATCCACTGTGGGATTTTCCCTTCCCACAATATACTTCACCTCTGGAAGTTGATCCCCGTACAGCGCCACGACTCGCGTTGCTGCAATGCCAGGATGAGAGAAAGCATACAAGCCCAGGTTATCCGTTAGCGGGATGATCGCGATACTGTCCTTCAGGTATTTTCCATTTACATCGGGAATCCGTCCTGCCGAATAATGGATTACGTCGCGCAAAGCCTGCATCCCATTTTCACGGGCATAATCATAGTCTCCATCGCTTTTCGCCCCGCTGCGGTCAGAAAGCCCGGGCCAAAGATACGAAACGTGGATCAGCCCTATTTTGGTTGCATCGAGGCTGGTATAGAAGCCTGTTCGTTCGGTAACGAACGGTTGTACCTCCACTACGATTCCCGCACCTTCTGGATAGCGCACTCTGCCTGGTAGGGTTACTTCCACTGCAATATTCCCGATTCCTTCTGACTTTATAGATGTAATGAACTTCTCCCCTGCCTGCGTAAGTTTCGTCCCGCCGCTTTGATCCGGGGTTGCGATATCGCCAGCCGCTAAAGGAGTTTTTTCGACGTGAGGACTCAAACAAGCGCTAAACAGCAAAGCCGTCAACAATAGAAAAGTAATTCTGCAGTTCATTTGTTTCTCCTTGAATTCATTGGCACAGAAATTCAGCCGGATCTGGATCACGTGCTTGATTCCATAACTTTTCAAACTCCAGCAAGTACAATGCGGCAATTTCAGCATTATCCATAATTACCACATTCTCTTCATTTGACTCATCTGCGTTGGATGAATAATTCAGCGAACCAGTGACCACAATGCTATTATCCACAATGATTATTTTATCATGCAAAAAACTTACATTGCCATCCTGCCGCACAGGCACCTGCGCGCACCAAAACGTCTTCAATTCGGAGCGAATGCCATTGCTCCCGAATTTCTCGAAGACACCCTGCACGTCCACGCCAGCGGCGGCGCGGTCGATCATCGCCTGGGCCAGCGGATAATCCGTGAAACTGAAAGCGAGGAAACGGATGCTTGTCTGCGCGTCATTGACCAGCGCGATCAAATTACTGACCGCGTGATCCTCCGCTGAAAACAAAACCTGGATCGGCGTCCCATCCAGTATCGCCCATTGATTGCCAACGGTGGAGGGCGCGCGCGGACCCAATTGGGCCGCCCACATCTCCTCCCATTCCCTCTCAAAAATAAAGGCGATTTCCGTCGAGCGGATCACGAGTACGTTATTGTTCTGCTTGTAGATCCCATTGACTGTGATGTTGGTCGAACCAGTCCACACGATCTGTTTGTCGAAAATCCAGAATTTGTTGTGCATCAACGCGGAGCGCCCCGCGTCATCCCTGACCTCGATGCCTGCCCCCGTTAAAACGGCAAACTGCCCCCTGTTGGGTTGATCGTCAAGGTCCAGGCCGTTCTCGTCATCCGTCACCCAGCGGACGTCCACGCCGCGGTTATGCGCCTCGACCAAGGCCTGCGCGACGCGCGGCAAATTGAACTCGAATGAGGCGATGTGAATGCTCGTTTGGGCATTATCGATAAAAGAGATGAGTTTCTCCTCAATCGACCCGGCCGGGTTATTTGGGTCATTGATCGTGAGCGGATCAGTGAAATATACCTCCCACCATTTGACGGGCGGAAGCGGGCTGGGCGTGTCGGTGATGAGCGGCGGCAGGCCGGGCGTGGGCGTTTCCGTTGGGAGCAGGATAATGGGCGTTCCTGTCGGCGAAGGCGGCGCGGGAGTATCCGTTGTAAAAAACGGGATTTGCGTGACAGGAAAAGGGTATTGCGTGGGAATTGCATCCAACGGCGCACAGGCCGCCGCAAAAAACAGCAAAACAAACCCCGGCCAATTTTTTCTCATTACTGCTCCAGTGCGAAAAAGTCCTGCGGGGTTCCCAATGTCAAGTTGACCTTATCCGGCGCAATCCGTTTGATCAAACCACCCAGCACTGAACCTGTGCCAACCTCGACAAAGGAGGTAATCCCCTGCCCGGCCATGAGCCTGACCGAATCGGTCCAGCGGACGCGCGATTGCATTTGCGCTTTGACATCCGCGCGGGCAGAGTCCGGGGTTCTCAAAATATTCGCGTGGACGTTGCCAATTACGGGAATTCGCACTTCATTGAAAACTGTCGAGTCCGCGGCCGAATCCCATTCGCTTTGAATGGAGGCCATCAACGGGGAATGCGCCGCGATGCTGACGGCGAGGGGCAATGCGCGTTTTGCGCCAGCGGCTTTCGCTCCAGCCATCGCGCGTTCCACCGCCGGTTTTGCGCCGGAAATCACCACCTGCCCCGGACAATTATCGTTGGCGACCTGTGCAATTTCGTCCGCCGCGCTCGCATCCGCGCAGATTTTGTCCAGCGCGGGGATATCCAGGCCAAGGATGGCCGCCATGCCGCCGGGCGCGAGGTCGCCGGCGCGCTTCATCAATTCACCGCGCTTTCGGACGAGGCACAATCCATCCACAAAGGACAAGGCTCCAGACGCCGCGAGAGCCGACAATTCGCCGAGGGAATGCCCGGCCAGCGCGGCAGGTTTGGGATCCGGGTAAAGATGCGAGAAAACCCGAAAGGCCGCGAGAGAATGGAGGTAGAGAGCCGGTTGGGTGTTGACTGTGTCATTCAAGTCGGATTCAGTCCCATCCCACATGATCCTGGAAAATGCAAAACCCAGAACGGAATCAGCCTCATCGAAGGTTTGTTTTGCAATGGGATATTGCGCGGTAAGGTCTTTGCCCATGCCAATGATCTGTGAGCCCTGGCCGGGAAAAATAAATGCGGTTGCTTTCATGTCCAGGTTCATTCTGTCTCCATGGAATCTCGATACGCGAAGAGCAATTTTCGATTGCCGATGTCATTAAAACACAAACGGGTCGTGTTTGTCACGACCCGTTTTGCGCTCTACTCAGCGGCTTTCTTTTCTTTCTTCACCTGCACTACTTCACGGCCATCGTAAAAGCCGCAATTTGGACAGACCGTGTGCGGAAGGCGGCTGGACCCGCAGTTGGAGCAGGTGACGGTGTTGCGGGGTTGCAGCGCGTCCTGCGAACGGCGGCGGTCACGGCGGCCCTTCGAGTGTTTGCGCTTCGGATGTGGGGGCATAACTTTCTCCTTATTACAAGAACACACCGGGCGGAAGCCCGGCGATTTTCTGGACAGCGGGCTGATTATATTAGCAGGAGGCAGTTGCGTCAAGTAAATTCCATCTTCGAGAACATGGCGCACCGGTTGGAAAACCGCCGCAGGAAACGGGTATGACAGCCAGCGTCTTCGCCCTCAGAAAATTCCCTCGAACACGCGGACAGAAAACCGGGGACGGTGAAACTTCAAAGACATAGTAAAATTCCAGTCATGGAAGTTCAAATCGCGGTTGCCAAGGTCAACAAATATGCCATCTCGGAAAGCGGCGACACACTCGAAGTCGTCGAACGCCCAAACGGCGGACTCTCCGTTGTTCTTGCGGACGGGCAGACCTCCGGGCGCGGCGCGAAAGCGGTCTCGATGATGGTGGTCCGAAAAGTAATTGGACTGCTCGCCGAAGGGGTGCGCGATGGCGCGGCCGCGCGCGCCGCATCCGATGCGCTATTTACCGAAAAACAGGGCAGGGTCATCTCCACACTCAACATCGCCTCGGTGGATTTGCACAGCGGCACGATTGTGCTGACGCGCAACAACCCTGTGCCCATGTACATCTGCCGCGGCGAACAAATTGACCGCATTGCCGAAGAAAGCGTTCCCTTGGGAACCTCACGCGACGTCCGCCCGGTCATCACTGAATTCGCAATCGAACCCGGCCTGACCACTGTCATCTTTACCGACGGCATCAGCCACGCAGGCGAACGACGCGGCCAGCCCATGAATGTGGGCGAATCCATCCGCTCGATCATGGAGGAACAGGATCCAACCCCGCAGGAACTTGCAGATTCACTGCTTGCCCATGCGGTCATGCTCGATGAAAACCGTCCCGCGGACGACATCAGCGTGTTGATACTAAAAGTCTCGCCGCACACAGGCGATAATGTGCGGCGGATGAATGTGAAACTCCCAATTCATGAACCGTAGGAAGTTATCTCCAACTCAAAAAAATCGTATCCGCCATTGGCAGGCATCCGTACGCGACACGATGATCCTGTTTGGCGAGTTCCGGCTGCCCTTGTTGTGGTTCGCAGTCGCGATCATCGGCGGCGGTCTGTTGTACGACTGGATTTCGAAAATCGCAAACGAGCCTGTTTACAGCCTCAGCGAATCGATCTACATCGTCCTGACATCCACGTTCCTGCAACCCCCCAACCGGGATTTTCCACATCATCCCGTATTGCAATTATTTCACTTTATCATGCCCGTCATTGGGCTGGTCGCGCTCGCGCAGGGACTGGCGGATTTCGCCAGCCTGCTTTTCAATCGCCGCACTCGCAGTAAGGAATGGGAAATGGCTGTTGCATCCACATTGAACAAACATATCGTCATCATCGGGCTGGGACATCTCGGCTACCGTGTGGTAATGAAACTTCATGAAATGGGCGAACAAGTGGCTGTCATCGAATTGAGCACCAATGCAGACACCGTCAACGCCACGCGCGAGCGGGGTATTCCCGTCATCCAGGATGACGCCACGCGCCCCGCCGTCCTTGAATCTGCAAATATCAGGAGCGCGCGCACCATCATCCTGGCCAGCCAGAACGATGCCATGAATTTACAGATTGCGCTCAAAGCACGCAGTCTGAACCCCAAAATACAGGTCGTCGTCCGCATCTTCGACGAGGATTTTGCCCACGCCTTGCAGGAACAATTCGGATTCATCGCATTGAGCGCCACCGAAATGGCCGCCCCGGTCTTTGCCGCGGCCGCGGCCGGCGTGGACGTCACCAACCCCATCTCTGTCGAAGGCCAATTGCTCAGCCTGGCGCGCATGACCATCAACCCGGATTCCGTATTTGACGGGAAAACAATTGGTTACGTGGAAGACACCTATCACCTGAACATTGTCATCCTCCGCCACGACCATCAATCGGAGATGCACCCCACCGACAGCAGTTCCCTGCACGCCGGGGACACCATCGCAATACTGGGCGGCTCGGAACAAATCAATCATTTAATGCACGATAATGAATGATGACGACACTCCCCTGATCGGCGTGGTTGGCCCGTGCGGGTCTGGCAAATCCACGCTCATTGCAGGGCTGGAAAAACACGGCTGCCGCTGCCGTCACATTGCGCAGGAACATTCGTACGTACAGGCCATGTGGCAGATCATCACAAAACCAGACCTGTTGATTTACCTTCACGCCTCCTTCGAAAACTCCACCTCCCGCCGGCAATTGAACTGGAAACTCAAGGATTACGAGGAACAACTGCGCCGACTCACACATGCGCGGCAAAACGCAAACCTGGTTATTGACACAGATTCCCTGACCCCGGACGAAGTCCTCGACCGGGCATTGGCCTGCCTGAAAAGATCATTCCCATGAAGAAGACCGCCGCGTTCACCCTGACCTTGAGCCTGTTTGCCGTTTCCTGCCAGTTCATTGCCCCCGATCATTTTTTCCTGCCCCCCGCGACCACGGCGCCCGTTCCAACAGAAGGGATTGACCGGTCCATTTTCAAGAATGGCCTTGCCCCATCCGCCCAGCCGGTCCTGGATGAAATCAAAGGCGCAAGCGAATATTCCATCGAATTCGATATTGACGATGACCTCGTTAACATCAACGGCAGGGAGACAGTCCGTTATACCAACATGGAGGAAATCGCACTGTCCACCATCCGCTTTCGGCTGTTTTCGAATCTATTCGGCGGCGAAATGCGCGTGAGCGGGATGGAGGTGGATGGGAAGATCATCATCCCAAATTACAGCCTGAATGACAGCCTGCTGATCGTGCCACTCACAAATCCGCTGGAACCGGGACAAGCCGCCACGCTCAAAATGGACTTCACCCTCCGCGTGCCGGAAACGGTGAATTTGAATTACGGCGTGCAGGCATATTACAATGATGTTCTCGCCCTGGCACATGCCTACCCTGTCATTGCCGTCTACGACGACGAGGGCTGGAACGCGGAAATCCCGCCGCAATCCGGGGATGTCACATACGCGGACATGTCCTTCTTCATCGTCAGGGTCACTGCGCCGAAGCGCGTTGTGCTGGTCGGCACGGGGCGCGAGGCCGCCCGCGAGGAAAGCGGGGACAGGCAAACGGTCACGTATGAAGCGGGGCCGGTGCGCGATTTCTACCTGGCGGCCAGCCCGGATTATGAAGTCTACATAAAAGAATCAAACGGGGTCATACTCCGCTTTCACGCGCGTGAAGATTTGCGCGAGGGAGCCGGGTACGCCCTGGATGTTGCCGCGCGGGCAATTGAATTCTACAGCGAACAATACGCCCCTTATCCCTACACCGAACTGGATTTTGTCGCCACCCCCACCCTGGCGCTCGGAATTGAATATCCCGGCATGATCGCCATCGCAGACAGGATCATCTCGCCATACGAAATTTACCTGGAATCAACCGTCGCACACGAGGTCGGTCACCAGTGGTTCTACAACCTCGTCGGAAACGACCAACTCGACGATCCGTGGCTGGACGAGTCGCTTACCCAGTTTGTAACTTTGCAATACTACATCAATGAGTACGGCGAAACTGGGAGCATCGGGTTTCGCCAGGACATTCTGGGGCGCTGGGGCGCGATTGACAACGCGGACGTCCCCATCGGCCTGCCGGTTGCAGATTATTCAGGCGCGGAGTACAGCGGCATCGTGTACGGACGAGGCGCGCTGTTCTTTGAAGCCCTGCGGGATGAGATGGGAATACATGCCTTCGACGCGTTCATGAGGGATTACACTGCATCCACCGCCTGGGAAATCGCCACACCGGAAAGGCTAAAAACCATCGCCGAAGGAAACTGCAAGTGCGACCTCACTCCGTTGTTCGATGAGTGGATTTATTGATTTTCCATTTCCGCCCTTCGGTAGTATAATCTTCCCGCCCAGCCGCAGGCTGGCATTTTTTTGGATGGAGATTCCTGCGTATGACCCGCAACTTAACCAATCGTATTGTCATGATTGTAATTGTGCTCGCCCTCGCTCTCTGGGTTGACTTGAGCGATAAGATCACAATCATCAATCCCTTCAGCGACACCAGCCTGTTTGAACACGACGTCAAACCGCGCCTCGGTCTCGATTTGCAAGGCGGCATGCAAGTCCTGCTTGAAGCAGACCTGCCTGCCGACACCAAAATTGAATCTGAATCGATGAATATCGCCCGCGACATCGTCCAGCAACGCACCGACGCCCTCGGTGTGAATGAAAATATCATTCAGGTTGCAGGCGAACGCCGTATTGTGGGTGAATTTCCCGGTCTCGAAGATTCGGACTCTGTTCTTGCCATCATTCAACAGACCGGTTTGCTTGAATTCGTGGACACCGGCGATTACAGTCCCGACCCCGGCATAGCGCTCAAAACCGATTTTGCGGCGGGTTCTTCCGAGGTCCCAACTCCCACGCCCGGCCCGGAAGATTTCGGCGCCCCTGCGCCGGAAGATGTCATCTATCACACCATCATGACCGGGAGCGACCTGGAATCGGTTGGAGTGGGCCGCGGCACACTCGGCGACTACACAATCGACTTCGTCCTCTCCTCCGAAGGCGCTGATATCTTTGCCGAGCACACCGCCGCCAATGTCGGCAGATTCCTCACCATCGTCCTGGACGGCACCGTCATCTCTTCACCGAGCATCGGTGGCGCCATCCCGGATGGACAGGGACAGATCAGCGGCAGTTTCACATCCGATTCTGCAAACGCATTTGCCATTCAATTGCGCTACGGCTCCCTGCCGATCCCGCTCAAGGTTGTCGAGACCCGCATCATTGGCCCGACGCTCGGCGAAGACTCCCTGCAAAAAAGTCTTGTGGCTGGTTTGATCGGCATGGTCATTGTGCTGCTCTTCATGGGCATTTACTACCGCATGCCCGGCATCGTGGCAGACCTCTCGATCCTGTTCTACGCGGCAATCGCCTTTGCCATCTTCAAATATTTCCACTTCACATTGACCCTGCCGGGCATTGCAGGCTTCCTGCTCAGCACTGGCGCGGCGCTCGATGCAAACATCCTGATCTTCGAACGGCTCAGGGAGGAACTCCGCAACGGGCGCAACCTTGCCACCGCCGTGGACCAGAGCTGGACCCGCGCCTGGTCATCCATCCGCGATTCAAACCTCGCCACAATCATCACATCCTTCATCCTGTACTGGTTCGGCTCCACCTTTGGCGCGACCATTGTGAAGGGCTTCTCGCTTACGCTCGCCCTCGGCGTTGCCATCTCGCTCTTTACCGCGGTCTTTGTCACGCGCACATTACTCGCCCTATTCCTGCGAACCTTCAAACCGACGAACTTTGAACGCTGGTTTGGAATTTAAAGAGGAAGTTATCATGATTGATATTCTCTCCAAACGTTATCTGTATTTCGCCATCTCGCTTCTGGTCATCCTGCCCGGTCTCGTCATTCTGGCCGCAAGCGGGCTACCCCTGTCCATTGACTTCACCGGCGGTTCGCTCCTCGAAGTCCAATTTGAAGCAGGCAAGGCCCCGCAACCGGCGGACCTCGTTGCGCTTTACGAAAAGGAAGGCATCAACGACGCGCAAGTCCAAACCACAGACTCAGGCACATTCGTCATCCGCTCGTCATTCCTCGATAACGAGACCCGCGACAGCGTGTTGACTGCCATGGAAACGGAAACAGGCTCCGTCGTAAGCGTGATCCGATTCGACAGTGTTGGGCCAAGCATCGGCAAACAGGTCACATCGCGCGCCGCGCTGGCAGTCGGCGTCGCCGCGCTGGCGGTTGTCATCTACATCACCACCGCCTTCCGCAAAGTCCCTCATGCGTTCCGCTATGGCGTCTGTGCGGTCATCGCCATGGTACATGATGTGGCGGTCGTCTTCAGCATTGCAGGCATTGGTGCGATTCTCTTCGACTGGCAAATGGATGCGCTCTTCCTGACCGCCCTGCTCACCGTAATCGGATTCTCCGTGCAGGACAAAGTGGTGGTGTTCGATCGTATTCGCGAAAATAGCAACATCCTGCGCCGCCTTGATTACGAAACGCTGGTCAATCACTCCATTGTGCAAACCCTTCAGCGTTCCATCAACACACAACTCATGACCGTGGAATTCCTTCTGCTGTCGCTTGCCCTCTTCGGCGGCATCACCCTGCAGGAATTTGCCGTCATCCTGCTCTTCGGCCTGTTCAGTGGAACGTACTCCTCCATCTTTGTTGCCGCGCCCATTCTTGTTCTTTGGGAAAACCAGGAATGGAAAAACTGGTTTGGACGACGCAAGTCGGCCGCATGATTTTTCTTCAGGGCGGAGTGTACACTCCGCCCTGAATTTTTAATAAACCCTGTGAGGAAACCATCATGGATAATCTTCCCATCATCCTGCGCGGATTCATCATTGGATTATCCATCGCCGCCCCAGTTGGCCCCATCGGCGTGTTGTGCATCCGCCGCACCCTGGCCGAGGGGCGCCTGAGGGGATTCCTTTCCGGTCTTGGCGCGGCGACTGCGGACATGCTCTATGGCGCGATTGCCGCGTTCGGATTGACCGTCATCACAGATTTACTGGTCGGTCAGGCAAACTGGCTTCGACTTGTCGGCGGGGGTTTTCTAGTTTACCTCGGCATCCGGACCTTCCTCTCCGAGCCCGCTGACCATGCCGCGCAAGCCTCCCGCAACGGTCTCTTTGGCGCATACCTTTCCACGTTCATTCTCACACTGACCAACCCCATGACAATCCTTTCCTTCATCGCCATTTTTGCAGGGCTTCGTCTCGGCGACACTGGCGGGGATTATCTTTCCGCCATGATGATGGTTTTGGGCGTCTTTCTCGGCTCCGCCGCATGGTGGCTCACCTTGAGCGGACTTGTCAGCCTGGTGCGCGAAAAATTCACGCCCGCATGGATGGTCTGGGTAAATCGGATTGCAGGAATCATCATTACCACATTTGGGGCAATTGCACTTTTCTCCAGGTAAACCAGAAGCCCTCCGAAATCGGAGGGCTTCTCACTTCACGCCACCGCGTCGATCATGATCGCAAGGAATATAAACGCCAGATACATGCTCGACCATCGGTACATCGTCCACGCCACTTTATTTCCACCGACTTTCCAGACACGCCAGGCCGCAAAAAGCAGCGCGCCGCCAAGCACGACCGCAGAGACCAGGTAGGTCATGCCTGCCAGATCGAACAGGGGCAACAATAAAGTGACACCAATCAATTCAACCGTGTAAATCAGAATTTGCCTGCGCGTCTCCTCCTCGCCGCGCACAACAGGCATCATCGGCACCCCCGCCCGCTCATAATCCTTCAAGCGGACAATCGCCAGCGCCCAAAAATGCGGCGGCGTCCACATGAAGACAATG
>Ga0172375_10012135_pt1 | contig 10836 bp, 10 predicted proteins | sample LakKiv1m_FD_114537 | JGI IMG/M metagenome (GOLD analysis project Ga0172375, IMG submission 114537) | Freshwater microbial communities from Kabuno Bay, South-Kivu, Congo - kab_092012_11.1m | ecosystem: Environmental > Aquatic > Freshwater > Lake | place: Democratic Republic of the Congo... | reverse complement strand
CCGCTGAAGTCTCTCCGAGAGCCGTCACCGGGCTTTGAATTTCTTTCGAAACCAGCGCTCCGATCGTCATGCGCTCCGGGACAAAATAAAGACGCGCCACGCGTTCAAGATCTCCGGCAGTGACCGCGTCGACCCGGCCGGCGTAATTTTGAAACAAGGTCCAGTCTCCGATCGCAACCGCCCTCGCAATCTCCCCGGCAACGGAAAAAGCGCCGTCGCGGCAAAAGGCCTCTTGCGCATGCAATTGTTTTTTGGCGCGTCGGATCTCTTCCCGTGTGATTCCCTTTTCCCGGATTTCCGAAAACACCGAAAGAATCTCCTTCTCAACTTGCTCATGAGGCACCTGATCAGCGAGAGACACTTGAATCAGAAACAACCCCGGCCCGCGCATTTTCTCCAGCGACACACTCACGCCGGCCGCAAGTTTTTGATCGACCAGACATCGGTAAAACCGGCTCGTCTTGCCCGCACCAAGCGCGGTTCCGAGCACTTCAAGCGCCGCCATATCCCGGTCAAGCGCGGAAGGGATCCGGCAGGCGACCGTCAAAGCCTCGAACGGATCCGGACGTTCAACCGTAACCCTCCGGAGTTCTTTTTGCTCCAAATCCGCCGGAACCGGCCTGGAAATCTCTTTGGACGAAGGGCGGACGCGTCCAAATTTGTTCCGGATCAGCTCCAATGCCGCAGACGTCTTGAAATCTCCCACGATCGCCAAAACCGCATTATTGGGCCAGTAATAAGTTTCGTAAAATTCCTTCAGATACCGCCCGGAAACATTTTCAATATCAACCCGCTCGCCCATCATCGCGTTGCCATATGGATGTCCCTGAAAAGCCGTTTTCCAGACCGCCCGCATGAGCGCGTACACCGGCACGTTGGTGTTCCGCTCAAATTCGTTCAGAACCACCTGCCGCTCGTCGGAAATATCCTTTTCTCTCAACAGGGCGCCCCGCATGCGGTCCGCTTCGATATCCAGCGCAAGCTCAAACCGGTCCGCCGGCAAAATCTCGTAATAATGCGTCGCGTCCGGTTCCGTTGTGGCGTTGAGCATCGCGCCTGCTTCCTCCAGAACAAAAGGGATCGCCGTCCCCTCCTGCCGGTTGTAACGCGCGGTCCCTTTGAACATGAGATGTTCCAAAAAATGGGCCGATTCGGTTTTCCCGGGAATCTCATCCCGGGTTCCCACCTGATAGCTCACCAGCACCGAAACGACGGGCGCCGAGTGGTCCTCAAGCAGGAGCACTCTCAGCCCGTTTGCCTGCATTTTATATTCCCGGATTTTTCCGGCCTCTTGGATCAATTGAAATCCCTCCGCGGAAACATTCTCCGCATTCCCGTTCTCAAGCGGCAGGCAAAATAAAAAAAACAAACCCGCCACGGCAATTTTAAGCCTTCCCGCGGCCCTTTTTCGAAAAACCATCTTTCCCTCCGAAATCCTAAAATTCCACACCCGGATCTTGCGATTGAACTTGCGGCAGGAAATTGATACGCGGGGAGAACGACCTACTTGACCATCATGAGTTCGAAAATCTTGGCCATCACCCGCTCAAGATCAACGGGCTTTTCAAAATAAGCGTCTACCCCGATCTCATGGATAATTCTATTTTTGGTCGCCCCGTCATCCCAGCCGGTCATCATGACAAACTTGGTCCCGGGAAGAAGCGGCTTAAGCTCCTTCAATGCTTCTTCCCCGTTGATTTCGGGCATTTGAAGATCCAGCAAAACCACGTTCGGTTTCTCCCGTTGCGCGATCTCAATCCCGTGCCGGGCTCGGCTTGAAGAAAAAAAACGGACATGCTTGAAATTTTCAAACACCTTCGCAAAAAAGCTCGAAACCTCTTTTTCATCGTCAATCAGCACCACTTTTCCGATTTCGGATTCCGCTTCAGGCATGAAGGTTTGACTCCTTTCCCGGCGCCAGAAAGAAAATCCGGAACGCCGTTCCCTTTCCGACCTCACTTTCAACCGCGATTCTTCCCCCGAATTTCTTGATCAGCTCCCGCACGATAAAAAGTCCGAGGCCGGTTCCCTTGATCGCCTTTTCATCCGTATTCCGCGAGGTATCTTTCGTCGTAAAGAAAGGATCGAAAATCTTTTCAAGGTGCTGGGGGGAAATCCCGGCCCCCGTATCCTTCACGCAGACTTCCACCTCTTCGCCGTAATGACAGGTCGACACTTCAATCACCCCGCGATCCTTGATGGCATGCCGCGCGTTGACCAGGATATTCAGCAGGACATCCTCGATCGCGTGCAAATCGGCAAAAACGTCGGGAACGCCCCGGCCGTATTTTCTCTCCACATTGATTCCGTAATGCTCAAACTCGCGGGTCATAAAGCGAAGCGCGTGCTCCATCGCCATTTCCAGATTGACCGCTTCGATTTTCAATTCTTTCGGTTTCTTCGCAAAACTGGAAAGACGCTCGATGACTTCCGTCGCGCGGGTAATATTGGAATCGATGCTGTCAAGGGCGGAGAAGATCTCTTCTTCCAGCTGGTCCTGCGGAAGCGTTTTGTAAACGCCGAGCTTCCGGTTCATCCTCAGCATTCCAATCGCAAGCCGCATATGATTGAGGGGATTTTTGATTTCATGGCTGATCCCGGCCGAAAGCGTCCCGATCGCCGCCATCTTCGCCTGCTGGGCAAAATCAATCTGGCTCTTCTTGAGAATATCGTAAAGCCGCGCGTTGCTCAGCGCAATCGCGGCCTGCGTGGCAACCGTCGGGAGGTACTCCAGCTCTTCCACGGTAAACTCTTCGTCGGATTTCTTCTTGCCGAGCGCGAGAATCCCGATCAAATCCGCGTGAAGAAACAGCGGAATACAAATCACGGCTTTTAAATCGATCAGCTTTCCGGTAATACCGATCGGAAGATTGATTTTCTCCGCGGGATCTTCAAGATTCACCATCCTCGGCATTTCGGAAAGATAGCGGATAAAAAATTCGTCTTTCTCGAATTCAAGATCTTTCGCCGCGACTCCGAACGCGTCCAGGACCCGGTAATTTTTTTCGTTTTCATCTTTCAGGATAATCGCTCCCGACTCCAGACGAAGCGTTTCCTGCAACGTGGAAAGAATTTTTTTCCCCACCAGATCGATGTCCAGCATGGTGATGATGCTTTCGGAAAGGCGCTTGAGCGTGACCTTGATATCCTCTTTTTTCTGAAAAAGATAGCGATCCGTCATGTTGACCAGCAGTTTCCGCGTCGGATCGTACAAAAGGATCACGAGAAACGCCGTCAGCGCCATCGAGACGGTCGGACTGATCGTGAAATACCGGTTGAAGTAGGTTTGCGTCAATGCCGTCGCCACTGACACAACCGCCATCACCACACCGAAAAGCCCCGCGAACACCAGCGTTTTCTTGATAATGACTTCGATCTCGAGCAGTTGATGGCGGACGATCGCGTAGGCCAGAATCCCCACGTACGCCGTCACAAGAATATTCAAATGCGGCGGGAGATTGATGTCAAACCACGGAAGCCAGTTTGTTCCGCCTCCGAAATATCCGATCAGCGTGGAGGCGAACACGTATTTGATCTGTGTCCCCCGTTTTCCCACAACGCGCCGGGAGCTCCGCCAAAGATAGAACAGGCCATAGCCCACCTGCCAAAGCCAGAATCCGAAATAAATGTAAAACGGCATCTGCACGATCGGCCAGTATCCCCACACGGATTTTCTCATCACTTCCTGATACAGAAAAAGTCTCACGTTCAGGATCAGGAAGGTCAGATTGAGCGCGTGACACAAAAGCAGGATCCTTCTTTTCTCGCGAAGCTTTCCGAGCAGTGAAAAAACAAATTCCAGATAGGCCGAATTGATCAGAATAATGCCGCTCACCAGCACCTGAAACGCGAGCACAGCCTCTTTCGAGGTTTGAGCCCTTGCCCACATAAAATAGCCCAGGCTGTAAAGCGCCACGGAAAGGCCGAAATAAAGGTAGGACTGGTTCTTCTTGTTCCGCGGATTTTTCAGAAAAACAAAGAGTCCCAGCGTGAAACTGGTGCAGGTGTTGAGTAAACCGGTGATGGCCGTGAAAGTCATTTTACGAAGATGGAATCTTTTCGCCAAGCACGCGGTTGATCCGGTCAATAAAGGTCTTGAGATCAAACGGCTTGTAGATGTAATCGCCGAAGCCGATTTCCTTGGCTTCCATCTCAAGTTTTTCATCCGCAAATCCCGTGATAAAAATCACCGGGCAGGTTTTCCCGGCCCTGGCCAACCGCTTTTTAATCTCATGAAGCGTGCGGATTCCGTCCATCTCCGGCATGCGGATGTCCGAAATAATCAGGTCAAACGAATCAGTCTCGACCAGAGAAACCGCTTCATTGCCGCTGTTGGTGATCACCGTTTCGAATCCGGAACGTTTCAGGACTCCTTTTAACGTCGACGTGATCAATTGTTCGTCATCGATCACAAGGATACGCTGTTTTTTCGTCATGGTACCGCTCCCGTATTGACAAATGTCTTGCTTGATAAAAGTTCATCAAAAAAATGGATACTCTCCTCCTGAATCAACTTCCAGGAGTCATTGTGAAAATGATTGCGCGAATTGGTCCGGACCAGCTTTTTGGGACTGACCTTCAGTTTTTCGTAAAGCTCGTCGGTTTTGGTCAAAGGCATCACTTCATCGCTTTGCCCCCGGAACAAAATCAAAGGAATTGTGATTTTATCCGACAAAGAAAGGATGTCCGGAGAATGGGCGATTTCCGACCAGAATTGATGGAAATTATTCGCCTTGAGCATTCCGTAGCGGTACGGGAATTCAAGGGATTCCCTGGAATATTTTCCCGCCTTGAATTCATCGAACATTTCCGGATGATCCAGCGCGGTATCGATAAACGCCGGAATCTCGCCTTTGATTCTGAAAAACGCCTTGACCTCGCGATTGTATCCCGACTGGAACCAGTAGAGATAGGATGTTTCAAGGGAGGTCACCACCGTCACAATGCTGCCGAACCGTATCCGGGAATCCTGCGCCGCCGCGAGCAGAGCGATCAGCGCGCCCGTGCTGTGCCCGAGGACCCCGATATTCCGGACATTTTCGAATTGATAATTCCGGAGGATGTAATCAATCCCGAGTTTCAAATCCTCCACGGACAAGTTCAAAGTCCACTCTCCCGGCGTCGCGGCATGCCCCCGGAGATTGTAGGTGAGGAGCATATAGCCGTTGTCGGCGAAAAAAGCCCCGTCCACATCGTAAGATTTGGTGCAATATCCGAGCCCGTGCACAAACACAATCGCGCCCTTGCAGGAACTCAGGTCGTCGGGCATAAAAACTCTTCCCCGGAACAGCGCCTGGTCGCACAGAAATTCAATCCGGTCAACTTTCATCCCAAGGTTTCCTTCCCGTACAAACATTGTACATCCCCCAAGGGTCCTGCCCGATAACCACGCCGCGGAACCCGGCGCGAACCATCATTTTCCGCACGGCTTCGGGCTCCCGGTAATTCAGCGCCCAACTCTGGCTCTTTTGAGTCGTGCACACTTTTTCCATCAATTTCTGGCTGGGACTGCTTTTGATGCTGCTCATGACCAGAAGTCCTCCGCAGTCCAGATGCCGGTAGATTTCTTTCAGAGCGTCCCGGACCCCTTCATCGTCGAGGTAATAGATAAAACCGGAAGCGATGATCACATTCGGCGTCCATTTCAGACGCCGCCCGAGATATTTCAAATGTTCGATTTTCATTACGTTCGCCCGCGTGTAACGGATAAACGACTTGGCCTGCGCGGAAACACCGATCAGGCGCTTCGCGAGCCGGATGGAATCCGCATCATAGTCCAGGCACAGGGCTTCGATATGATCTCCGCTGTATTCATTCTGCAATTCGAGCAGATAGCGGGACGTCCCGCATCCGATATCGAGTATTTTCGTCTTCTGGCCGAGGAGGTAACTGTTTTCGATTTCGTTTTTGAGGATCTTGACGATATTGTCCTTGCGGTTCCGCGTCGCTTTCACCGAAGGAAGATTCAGGAGGACTCTGTCCACAAGACGTCCAAACGCGGTAATCCCTTCCGCCTTGTTGCGATAGATGTATTCGAAGTTGATTCCGGAATCCGCTTTCCCCAAGACACTCTGCCGCCCAAACCGGCTGGTCAGCAAAAGAGGCCGGATAATTTTCTTGTAGAAAAAGTCTTCGACTTTGTCTCTCAATTTGCTCGAGCTCTCTTCGATTTCGGGTTCGTTCAATTCCATTCCCGCCCTCCGGGGCCAAAAGTCAGTCTTCCCCTTACCGGAATTATCGGCTGAACCGGAAATTTCTTGAAAATCCGGCAACCTTGTTTTCTAAGAGAAAAGCGTTTCCAGAATTTTCAGATTCACGGTTTCATTGACCAAAACGCTTTCATCAAGAGTCCGGCCTTTCGCGCTATGCTTCAGAGGATGATTCCATCGCGAATAAACCCTTCGTAAAATCCCTTTCGTCACCGGAGGAGAATAATCTCCCGTAATATCCAGCCCCACAATATCAAGATGCTCCCGGATCAGCGTTAAAAACCTCAGCAGTTCATCAAGCCCCATGCGTCCTTCTTCCCAATTGGTCAGGGCGTAGGAGGCGCGCAGACAATCTTTGTCAATTGTCACGTACACTTCCCGCGTCGGCAGGCGCTGAAGAAGCCCTTCGAAGAAAATCTTGGGGTCTTTTCCTTTCAGTCCATGCCAAAATATCTTCTTTGAGAGGAAAGATTTTCTTGCTTCAACCGAACGATTCCCGGGAATCCGCCGCAAGAAAACCCGCGACGGCGCGTGTTCATAGGGATAAATTTCAAGACGATTCTTTTCCAGAGATTTCCAGTTCCCGCTTTCGACAAAGGGGCTTGAAAGATCCACCGAAGACATCCCCAGAAGAATCACTTTTTTGATATTGCCTTGTTCGAGGGTCCGGCTCACCCAGGATCCGCATCCGAGCTTTGGCGGAAAAATATCCCAGTCCGGGTGGTGATCGAAGGAAATGACCGTCAAAGGCTCACGGTACTCTCTGAGCAAAAGACTCGTGATATGATGAAAATCGCCGGATCCCAGAAAGGTTACCGCTTCCCGTTCCTCTCTTCTGAGAACCGACCGGACCCGAGCCGCATTTGCCGGATTCGACCACAAACGAACAGAAGGCCCCAGTTTCCGCAAGTCAATCACATTCGGGGAAAAACGGCGAAAAAGCTCCTTTTGCAGGAGAAGGCTTCCGTCAAGATCGAGAATTCGCGTGCGGCCCGACAGCATACAATCCCTCCTTTTGAACGCGGGTATTTTATCATATTTTTCCTGTCAGCGCTCCGGTCTCCGCGTGTTAGAATACTGCCTCCATAGGAGGCGCTATATCATGAACCGGCTTTCCCCGTCAATTTTCAAGATTCCGGCCGACAAAATACGAAGCGGTTATTACACCGACCGTTATTTTTTAAGAACCCGGGACGTCCTCATTCGTGACGGCCGGAACGTGGAAGTCAGCTATCAATTTTTCCCGCGCGAAAACGCCGTGATTTGCGGCCTGGACGAGGCTATTGCTATTCTGAAAACCTGCGCCGGTTTTTACCGTTCCGAGAAAAAAGCGCGCGAACTTTACCGGAAACTCCGCCACGTGCAATGGAAATTCCAAAATGCCAGCGCGAACCGGAAAAACAGGGGAATTTTCCGCTGGCAGGAGACACGCGCGGAAATCCGCGAACAATTGAACCGGCTGTGGGAAAACGGCTGGAGAGATCTGGAAGTTCACGCGCTGCACGACGGCAACTCTGTGGAAGAGAATGAAGCCGTCCTCGTCATCAAGGGAGACCCAAGGCTTTTTGTCCATCTTGAAACAGTGCTTCTCGGCGCCATCGCGCGTCCGACGGCTACCGCGACGGCCGTCGCGCGAGTCGTTCGCGCGGCAGGCCGGAAACATATTTTCTTTTTCTCGGCCCGTTTTGACCATTACTGGGTTCAAGCGGTTGACGGGTACGCCGCTTTGAAAGCGGGCGCATTCTCCGTCTCCACGGACGCAAACGCTGATTATTGGGGAATCGAAAGCATGGGCACCATCCCCCATTCCCTTATCGGCTGTTACGGAGGAAATACCGCGGCCGCCTGCCTGGCATTTGACCGCCATACCGATCCTGTTGTCAACCGCATTGCCCTCGTTGACTGGGACAATGACTGTATCGGAACCACGCGGAAAATTCTGGAAGGCCTGCTCTGTTCAAAAACGGGCCGCTTGGAAATAGCTGAAGACTATTTTCTAAAACATACCCGCACGGTGATCGGAAAAGGCAAAGGCAGGCTCTGGGGCGTGCGCCTCGACACGGGGAAAAAACTACGGGACCGCTCCGTTTGCCTGCCGGATTCTTACGGAGTGAGCCCCGAACTGGTCAGGAAAGCGAGGCTCGCCTTTGACCGCTGGGGATGCCCGAATTTAAAAATCGTCGTCTCGGGAGGATTTGACGAAGATAAAATCCGCCGATTCGAACGCTTGCGTTTGCCCGTCGACGCTTACGGCGTCGGCGCAAGCCTCCTTCGGCACCGCATCGATATCACGGCCGACATCGTGGAATTCAACGGAACGCCTTGCGCCAAAGTCGGCCGAAAAAAAAGCGACTGGTCGAGGCTGACGCGGGTACGCTAATTAATGATAAAAATCCGGAAGCTTTCCGATGCGTTAATCATTACAGACCTGCAAAATGACTTTTGCAAAGGCGGAGCCCTTGAAGTCCAGTCCGCCGATCAAATCGTACCGCCCATCAACAGGATTCTGCCGCTATTCCCTTTTGTCGTCTCGACCCAGGATTGGCATCCTTCCAATCATATTTCCTTTAAAGCGCAAGGCGGCCCATGGCCTTCCCACTGCGTTCAGGAAACACACGGAGCCAAGCTTCACCCCAAACTGGATCAAAGAAAAATCAATCTTAAGATCTACAAAGGAGAATTTCCCGGCCGCGAAGCCTATTCGGGTTTTCACGAAACCCGGCTTGCCCGGGAATTGAGAAAACGGGATATCACGAGAGTTTTTATCGCAGGGTTAACCACTAATTATTGCGTCAAGGAAACCGCTCTGGATGCGGTTAAACACGGATTCATCACTGTCGTTCTCACAGATTTGATCCGCGCCGTTAACCTTCACCTGGGAGATGAAGCGCTTACGCTGGGAAAGCTTTCCAGACAGGGGGTCCTCCTCGTTTCAAGTAAAGAACTGAAAGGGTGATTCTCCGAAAACGGCAGGGAAAACCTTCTATTTTTTTTCGTTCCGGAACCGTTGATAATCCGGACTGACTTTGTATTGATCCTCATCGGTTCCGCCTTTACCGCGAATCCCTCGCATCCGGACCAATAGCACCGTGAGCAGGAGCATTCCCAGACTGACAAAAATCAGAAAATACGTGTTCGATAATCTCGCCGCGGCACCCACGGAATATCCGTAAATAATCGGCGCGAGCCAGTTTTTCAGCAAAAGAGCCAAAACACCGATATCAAACGACAGCATCCCGATCACCGACACATGATAAAGCCAGTGATCCACTCCCACCTGCGAAGCGGTCCATTCCACGACAATCACAAACCCCGCCGCAAGACCGACGGTCGCCACGAGACTCCACAGGCTGTTCCACATCGGGAGGGCTTCATCGACAAAAAAATAAAAAACCAAAAAGCAAATCAGCCATCCTGTCGAACCGACCACCGCCCCGATATACCCCAAAAACCTCATCCAGATATTTATTTTCATAAATGCCAATCCTTCTGTACGTTAGAAAGTCAAGTCTGCCCCAGCAACTCCCGGACCGCCGCCATCAATTCGGCCGCGTCAAAAGGTTTAGGAAAAAACCGGTAGTAGTCCCAAGCCTCAAAAAAATCCTTCATGCCGGGCTTGGCGGTCATAATAATAACGGGAATTTGAATGCTTTCCGGAACCTCCTCTTTCAATTTCTGAATCAATTCATAACCCGTCATTTTTTCCATTAAAATATCCAGAATAATCAGGTCGGGTTTCTCCGTCCGGATTTTTTCAAGCCCCTCCGCGCCGTTTACCGCCGTCCGGACCTCATAATGATTCGCCTCAAAGCGGCTTTTCAGGACCATCACAATGTTCGGTTCGTCGTCAATAATCAGAATCTTCTTCGGACCCGCTCTTTTTGCGGTTTCGCCTTTTGGAGAAGCGCTGCCGGAAGAGACCTCTTGCTTTTCTTTGCCGTCACGAAGGGACTGGCTCTTCGAGGCTTTCTCAAAATCCTTCAAAATATTCGTTCCCTTGCGGGAATCAATGTTCTCTGCCGCTTTGGCCTGACAAGCCGCGCAGTAAAGGCTTCCCGTATCACTGGGTTTTCCGCAACCGATGCAATTTCTTGGTTTGCTCATCGTCTGATCCGATTCATGCCTCTCCGCCTGCGGGGAGACTCACGATAAACTTCGACCCGCTTCCCGGTTCGGACTCCACCCAAATTTTACCCCCGTGCAAAACGATGATATCTTTCGCGATCGGAAGCCCTAAGCCGGTTCCCTCCTGTTTCTCTGCCGTAAGCCGCTCGAATTTATCAAAAACCTTTTCCCGGTCTTCAACGGCAATGCCCGGCCCCGAATCCTGAATTTCTATTCCGATTTCCCCGTTCCGCTTCAAAAGCTTCATCCGGACGAGACCCCCTTCGGGAGTATACTTCAGCGCGTTGCTGAAAAGGTTGATCACCACCTGAGTCAATCGATCCTTATCGCCCGTCAAAGTAACCGCGCCCGCAGGAATTTCCGTTTTAACCTCCATGCGTTTCTTCAAAATCTCAGCCGAGAAGCTTTTTACCACGTCACCGATAATTTCCTTCATGTCGATTCTGTCTTTCGCGAGCTTCATTTTTCCCGCTTCGATCCTGGAAAGATCCAGCAAGTCCAT
>Ga0172375_10012132_pt1 | contig 10838 bp, 8 predicted proteins | sample LakKiv1m_FD_114537 | JGI IMG/M metagenome (GOLD analysis project Ga0172375, IMG submission 114537) | Freshwater microbial communities from Kabuno Bay, South-Kivu, Congo - kab_092012_11.1m | ecosystem: Environmental > Aquatic > Freshwater > Lake | place: Democratic Republic of the Congo... | reverse complement strand
TTCTTCGCTGGCTGAGCACCTGCCCTGAGTGCAGCGTAGGGTGTCGATGCCAGCGGTCATCATGGATGGCTATTTCAGGACGGGCGATAAAAATCGTGGAAAAAATGTTTGTAGCCCAGGCACGCTTGCGCTCTTCGAGTCATGCCTGGTATCTCGTAAACAAAAAAGGCGCCTAATACCTCTCATCTGGCAGCATGACGCTGCCGATTTCGGGGTATCTCCGCCCTTTGCCCCAGCAAAGGGCTTCGATGAGTAGGCGCCCCATGCTCTTTAGATCTCGGGAAATTCTTACAGATCTTCCTTCGGCGGCTTTTTGCCTTTGCCAGCTGAACCGAGCACCATCAATGCCAACCCGGCGCCGCAGATCAGGATCAGCACCAATCCCATGGTATTGCGATTCATATTCAAAATGGACTTTATGCTGCTGCCTTTACCGTTTTCTTTATCCTGCACGGTCGCAACCGGCCGGGCTGTCTGCTGCGGGATGGGCGTGCGCGTGGGCGGGCGCGGGGTCAGCGTGGCGGTGGGTGAAGGTGTGGGAGTATAACCCGCCTGGATGACCAGTTCCTGCCCTGTGAAGATCGTATCGGTATTCAAGCCGTTTACGGCTTTGATCTGGTCAATGGTCGTTTCATATGCCACAGCGATGCCCCACAGCGATTCGAGATCCTTAACCACATGGATGATGCGTCCTTCGGCATCGGGCGTTGCCACACGCACCGGTGCAACCTGCGCGGTGACGGCTGTGGTCGGGATGGTGGATGCCACGCCGCCGCCGCTGCTCGATCCGCCCGAACCGTATCTGACGGCGACATTCAGGATGTAATAGACATACCCGTCCCCTTCGGTCACACCTGCGCCAACAGCAACACCGTCAGCGGTTAGCATAGTGCTCATATGGGCGTCATCCGACCAGTAGTCGTAGATCACGTCAAAAAGCGGTGTGCTGTTGTTTCCGCCTGCCCAGTTTTCAACCACGTTCATGCCGGCTGCCAGAGGGTAACCGGCCGCGATCGCCCGGTCGCGTGCTGTGGTTCCGCCCGCGCCGGTATGCCCCTGATCCCAGGACGGAAAATTTGTGCCGTAAGTGCTGCCCAAATAGTCCGACTGGCCCTGGGCGGCAGCCATCAGCGAACCGTCAATTTCGAGCGCTGCCAGGCCCTTCCCCGCGCGCAGCTCGTTGACTGCCGCGATCACGTCATAGGGTGAGGGCGCTGCTGAACGCACCCCGGCTTTTGGAAACGCAAGAGCGCAAAAAACTGCCATAAGCAGGAGAATCCGTATCTTTTTCATGGTCGGAATTATAAATGAGGATAGGACGGGTTAGTTGGGCTCAAATAATGGTGCTTTTTTGTCATTGCGTATTCAGCGCAGAGGCGGAAGATCTATTTCCGTGCCGACAGGCTGAGAATGACCAGGATGACGCCTGCGCCGAACAGCGCGAAAAAGAAAAGGAACCATCCGCGGTCATTGCGCTCAGGAGGCACATCAATGCTTTTCGCAGTGGGAGTGGTCTGGCGGAGGGTCGGGCGGGCGGTGATCTGGGGCACCTGGGTTGCGGATTGTGCAGTGGAAGTGGAAGTGATGATATTTGTCGGGGTTGGGGTCTGCGGCAGCTGGATCAGGATCTTCTGGCCGATATAAATAGTGCTGTCTTCACCCATATTGTTCAATGCGCGCAGGCGTTCAACATCCACTTTATAGTGATGAGCGATCATCCACAGCGACTGCCCCGACATGACGCGATGCCAGACTGAACCGTCCGTTCCAGGTTGGGCAGTCAGCACCGGGGCGATATACTGCGACACCGCGTACTGAGTGCCGGCATTCGCTCCGTAAGCCAGGGTGGTTGGCTGCGGCGTCAGCCCGGCATCGCCCCAGTACGCAGCAACATCCAGGATGATGTAAGCTACCTCATCCGTGACAGCCACTCCCACACCCATCATCTGCCCGCGGTCATGCAGCATGGTGTGCGTGTGCAGGGCGTCACCCCACATGTCGAAGATGAGCGTTTCGATCGGTTCGCCTTCCTGCAGCATGCCCCAGTTCTCGTTGATGTCCAGCCCTTCCACATATGGGAAGCCGAGCGCAATAGCGCGTGCGTCTGCATCGCTGCCGCCCGGTCCGACATGCCCGCTGCCAAAGTTTGGTGTCGACGCCAGGTAATCTGCCTGGGTCTGTGCGGCCATCATCAGGATGGGGTCAACATCATAAGCGGGCAATCCATAGCTGGCGCGAAGATTGTTCACAGCAGCGATGACATCGTAAGCCGTCGGTGCTCGTGTTGGTGCGCCCAGAGTTGTGGAGAGTGGAAAAGTGAGGAGGAAAAGCGCCAGGAGCGCTGAAATAAGGACCTTAAACATTCATCCTTAAACGTATTGTTGGGCCGATTTAACTGATTATTTAAAATCCCAGTTTTGAAGCGTTTCTTTAAAGGAATACGCGGTCATGTCAAGCGAAAGCGGGGTGATGGAAATATAGCATTCGCTCAGCGCGCCGATATCCGTCCCGGGTTCCACCAGGCCAGTCGGGGAGTCGCCGCCGATCCAGTAATAGGGCGTTCCGCGCGGGTCCTCGCGTTTGACGATGATATCGTGATACATGCGCAGCCCCTGGCGGGTGATGCGATAGCCCTTGATCTTGTCAATACCGCAGTAAGGCACGTTGACATTCAAAAGTGTGTTGCCGGGCAGCTTGTTCTCCCAGACCTTGCGCGCGACGATCGCGGCTACCTTCGCTGTAGTCCCGAACTCCAACGGGCCTTCAGCATTTTCGGGCGAATCCTGCGAGATCGCGATGGCCTGAATATTCCAAATGACCGCTTCCATGGCTGCCGTAACGGTACCGGAATAGGTTACATCATGCCCGAGGTTGGCGTTGGGGTTTATCCCAGAAACTACCATGTCCACCGGCTCGGGCAGCAGTCCCAGAGCGGCCAGGGTGACACAGTCCGATGGCGCCCCATCGCAGGCCAGGCCTTTGCTGCCGTCTGCCAGCGCCACTTCCTTTACGCGCAGCGGACGCCGAAGGGTTTTAACATGCCCTGAGGCTGACCAGTTATGGTCGGGTGCCACGATCGTGACCTTGCCCAGCTGGCGCAGTTCCTGAACCATCGCCAGCAGGCCGGGATGGAAGATGCCGTCATCATTGGTTGCGAGTATGTGCATGCAGATCCTGCGTCCTTATCAATTAAAACTTGCCATCATTATACCTGTGTCCATTTATCTGATCGCGCATAGGGATTTCGGCAAATTGTGTTATACTTGGCGGGCTGTCCACTGGGCGGCAAAAAATACACACGCGGCCTGATCGGCCCCTGCGTGCCACCGTAGAACGGAGGCAAGGGGCTGAAACGAAAGCCGCGGAGGAAAAAAACGCAAAGGAGTAATACCATGAGTCTCGATATTTCTATGAAAGCCCTGCTTGAAAGCGGTGTTCATTTCGGCCACCGCACCAACCGCTGGGACCCCCGCATGAAGCCGTATATCTTTACCGAACGCAACGGCATTCACATCATCGATCTGCAGCAGACCGTTCAGAGTCTGCAGCGCGCCTATGAACTGATCCGCAATAATGTTGCCGAAGGCGGCACCGTGCTCTTTGTCGGCACCAAGCGCCAGGCGCAGGAAACCATCCAGATGGAAGCGGAACGCTGCGGCATGCCCTATGTGATCGAACGCTGGCTGCCTGGCACCCTCACCAACTGGACCACCATTTTCGCGCGCATCATGGAACTTGAGCGCATGGAAAAGATGCATGAGACCGGCGAGATCGACCGCCTGGTCAAAAAAGAACAATTGATGATCGACCGCGAGATCAAGCGCCTGCTGGTGCATCTCAGCGGTATCCGCCATATGAACGGACTGCCCACCCTGGTCTTTTTAGTGGATGTCATGCGCGAAGAAACCGCCGTGCATGAAGCGAATTTGCGCGACGTTCCGGTGGTTGCCATGGTCGACACCAACTGCAATCCCGAGAATGTCGATTACGTCATTCCTTCCAATGACGACGCGATCCGCGCCATCAAGCTGGTTGTCAGCAAGATCGCTGACGCAGTTTTGGAAGGCAAGGCCATGTATAAGGAAGAAGACGCTGTTACAACCGAACGCGACGTTATTGGCGAAGACGAAGGCCGCACCCGAACCCGCGGACGCATCCAGCTTGAAGAAGAGATCGGTGACGAAGAACTGCTTGGCGCCGCGACCCTTCAAAAACTTGCCGAAAGCAAGCGCGAGCTGGAAGCCGTTGAAGGTGCCGAAGGCGAGCCAGCCGCTGAAGTTGTTGAAGAAAGTCCTTTTGCCGTCCTGAAAACCGTCAAACCCGTGGACGATGAGGTTGAAGAAGAGATCGAAGATGTTCTGGAAACTGACATCGAAGACGACGAAGAAGAATAGAGTATTATATTAATCAAGGATAAATGATGGCTGTAACTACTGAAGATATTAAAAAATTGCGAGAGGCGACCAGTGCCGGTATTCTGGATTGCCGTAATGCGCTGGAAGCATCCGGCGGCGACTTTGATAAAGCCGTGGATTTTCTGCGCGAAAAAGGCCTGGCAGCTGCCAGCAAACGGGCCGACCGCGAAGCCTCCGAAGGCATCGTGGAGATCTATTCACACGGCGGCGGACGCGTGGGCGTAATGGTAGAGGTCAACTGCGAAACCGATTTTGTCGGACGTTCGGAGGAATTCCGCACCTTCGCGCACGAGGTTGCATTACAGATCGCAGCCACATCTCCGACCTACATTAAGGAATCAGATATTCCGGCAGAAGTGCTTGAGCATGAGCAGAAGATCGCTGAAGCACGCGCGCGTGAAGAAGGCAAGCCCGAGAATATCCTGCCGAAGATCATTGAAGGCAGCATTAAAAAATTCAAGGACGAAACGGTGCTCCTGCGCCAGCCTTATATTCGTGATGAATCTGTGACCATTGAGCAGATGCTGAATTCCCGCATCGGTGCTATGGGCGAGAATATCATCATCCGGCGCTTCGCGCGTTATGCGCTGGGCGAGGAAAGCGTTTCCGAAGACAAAGCGGAAGAATAACAGAAGCAAAGCCAACCATATGGTTGGCTTTTTTTTAGCAGATGGAAGGAGAGGGATGGCAAAACCAAAATATAACCTGATCATGCTCAAACTGAGCGGTGAAGCGCTGGGCGGGCCCGAAGGCTTTGGCATCAATGCTGACCGCGCTACCGATATTGCCCGGCGTGTGAAAGAAGTGCGCGAGATGGATGTGCAGGTCGCCATTGTCATCGGCGCCGGTAACCTGTGGCGCGGGCGCGTGGGTGTGGAAAAAGGCATGGAACAGGCCACGGCGGATTATATGGGCATGCTTGGAACGGTGATGAACTCCCTGGCGCTCATGGATGCCCTTGAAAAACTGGATGTCCAGACCCGTGTCCAGTCGGCCATTGAAATGCGCACCGTGGCTGAACCTTACATCCGCCGGCGTGCCATTCGGCACCTTGAAAAAGGGCGCGTGGTGATCTTCGGCGGCGGCACTGGCAATCCCTTCTTCTCGACGGATACCGCTGCTGCGCTGCGAGGCACCGAGATCGGTGCGGATGTGCTCATCAAGGCCACCAATGTGGACGGCGTATATGACAGCGACCCCAAAGCCAACCACGGCGCCAAGAAATTCGATACTCTCTCTTACATCGACGCCCTTAAGATGCGCCTGGCGGTGATGGACAGTACGGCTGTGTCGCTGTGCATGGAAAACAAGCTTCCCATCCTGGTGCTCAATCTTTGGGATCCGCATGCCCTGCGCCGCGCGATCAACGGCGAGGCGGTTGGCACACTGGTTTCGGATTAATTTCAGACCATTAATTTTTTTTTATCATATTATCAGCCCATCATCACTGATGGGCTGATTTATTCTTAAACATTTTGCGGGAGGAAAATGAAGAAGTACCCAAGCCCTCGCGAATTAAATGCGCAGCAGACGTTGGTATACCCAACCAAATGATCAACTTTTTCTGTCATCTGCTCGAAGACGTGTGCGGCCATGAGAAGCGACTGCGTAGAGTACCCTTTGGGTAAGGATCTAATGGGAAAGGATATCCTTGAAAGTAAGGTTCCTATACCCAAGTCCAGATCCTTCACCCCTTTATCATACTAATGAAATAATATTTGTTGTCTTTATCATGGCTCCCCCGATTGGTTCTTGACATAAAACTCATTTAGAGGATAATTACTGCAATTAAACACAATGGCGTTGAAAGAGGAAAGTACGCCGGAAAGACCTGACAGGAAAGCGGGAGCAAGACTGAGACCCCCGCGCTGGCAACTCCGGAAGAAGTTCCCTCCCGAGCCGTGCGGGCGAACGGTTTCACCAAATAGTCCGCACCGCAGGCGCAGCGATAGCAGCGCGACCGATCGCCTTTTACCGGGCTGTTGGGTTGAGCGGGCTGATCTTCAGCCAAATTGGGTGGTACCGCGGTTGATCCCGTCCCATGTGGACGGGTATTTTATTTAAAACGCACTGATATTGAAGGAGAAAGAATGAGCGAAAAAAGTGTTCTGATCCAGGAGCTGGAAACACTGCAGGCCAGGGCAGAAAAAGAATTGGCTGCCTTGACCGTTGAAGCTGACCTGATCAAATGGAAAACGGAATACCTGGGGAAATCTTCCCCGGTCATGCAGATCTTTAAGCGCCTGCCGGAAGCTGGCAAAGACGAACGCGCGCAGATCGGACAATTCGCCAACCAGGTAAAGACCGTTCTGGAGCAGAGCTATGAAGAAAAAGCGCAGGCAGCCCGCCAGGCTGCGCTGATCGACGCCCTTAAGAACGAGCAGCTGGACGTGACCCTGCCGGGGCGCGCGCCAATGAACGGGCGCCTGCACATCACCACCCAGACGCTGCGCGAGGTGTACCGCATCTTCGCGGAAATGGGCTTCCAGATCTACCGCTCACCCGAAGTGGAAAGCGATGAGAACAACTTTGAGCTGCTCAATATCCCCAAACATCATCCCGCGCGCGACCTGTGGGACACCTTCTTCACCAAAAAAGAAGGTGTTCTGCTGCGCACGCACACCTCCCCCGGTCAGGTGCGCGCCATGCGCGAATTCGCGCCTGAACCCATCCGCGTGGTGCTGCCGGGCATGTGCTACCGCTACGAACAGACCGACGCCAGCCACGAGTTCCAGTTCAACCAGGTGGAGCTGCTGGTAGTTGGCAAACACATCACCTTTGCCAGCCTAAAAGGCACGCTGCAGGAATTCGCGCAGCGCATGTACGGCAAAGCGGTGCGCACGCGCATCCGCCCATCCTACTTCCCGTTCGTTGAACCCGGTGCCGAAATGGACGTGGAATGTTTTGTGTGCGGCGGCAAAGGCTGCGCAGTGTGCAAGCTGCGCGGCTGGCTCGAGATCCTGGGCTGCGGCATGGTGCATCCGGTGGTATTAAGGAATGGCGGCTACGACCCCGAGATCTATTCCGGGTTTGCCGCGGGCCTTGGCCCCGAGCGCATTGCCATGCTGCGCTACCGCATTGATGACATTCGCAATTACTGGGCGAACGATGTTCGCTTTCTGGAACAGTTTTAAGGAAAGGCCAAAAAAAATGGAACTTGTATACTCCTGGCTTAAAGAATATGTAGATATCGACATCTCCCTCACGGCGCTGGGCAACGCGCTGACCATGCTCGGCATGGAAGTGGAGGATGTGCGCCTGGTCGGTTTGCTGAAACCAGAGGATAAGACTGCCGGTATCACCTTTCACGGGCTCGAATGGGAACGCGGCAAGTTCGTGGTCGCGCGTGTGGATGAGGTCATGCCGCACCCCAATGCCGACCGGCTAGTGCTCTGCCGACTGAATGACGGCGAGAAAGAGATCGTTGTGCTCACCGGCGCGCCCAACTTGTATGAATTCAAGGGCACCGGACCGCTGGCTAAGCCCCTGAAGGTTGCCTATGCCCGCGAGGGCGCGCGCCTGTATGACGGGCACAAGCCCGGGCAGGAACTGACCACGCTCAAGCGTATGACCATCCGCGGTGTGGATTCATTCTCGATGATCTGCTCCGAAAAGGAGCTGGGCATCTCGGATGAACATGAGGGTGTGCTGCTGCTCGACAGCGACGCGCCCGAAGGGATACCGCTGGTGGAATATATGGGTGACGCGGTTTTCTCCATCGCGCTGATGCCCAATATGATCCATTGTTCCAGCGTCATCGGCATTGCGCGCGAGGTGGCGGCATATTTCAACCTGCCCCTGCGCCTGCCGGATGTTAGTTTGCCATCCGCCGGGCAGCCGATCACGGGCAAGGTCGGCATCCAGATCACCAACCCCGACCTCAATCCGCGCTTTGTCATTGGTTTGCTGACCGGCGCGAAAGCGCAGCCCAGCCCGTATCGGATGCAGTATCGCCTGCGTCTGGCAGGCATGCGCCCCATCAACTCGATGGTGGACGCCACCAACTATGTCATGCTGGAAAGCGGGCAGCCGTTGCATGCCTTTGACTATGATGTGCTGCTCAAGCGTGCTGGCGATAAGGCGCCAACCATCATCACCCGCACTGCTCAGAAAAATGAAAACCTGATAACGCTCGATGGTGCCCCGCACAAGCTGGATGACTTCACTGAACTGGTATGCGATACTGCCGGAGCGCTGTCCATTGCCGGCGTGATGGGCGGGCAGGAAAGCGAGATCTCGGATTGCACTCAGAACATCCTGCTTGAAGGTGCCGCCTGGAATTTTATCAATATCCGCCGTACAGTCGCCTCACAACGTATGCACTCCGAAGCAGCTTACCGCTTTGCACGCAACGTGCACCCCGCACTGGCTGAACTGGGCGTGCGCCTGTGCCTGAAGCGCATGGTCGAGTGGAGCGGTGGGCAGATCGCCGCGGGGCTGATCGATGAATATCCCAAGCGCTATAACGATCCGCTGATCACGGTCAGTGAGGCCGATGTCGAGCGTCTTTTGGGCATCCGCATTCCCGCGCAGGAGATCGCATCCCTGCTCGGCCGTTTGGAATTTGAATGCAAAGTCAATGGCACCTCCGTGGAAGCGCGCTCTCCTGCCTACCGCACCGATATCGGCGAGGGCGCGATCGGCAGAGCAGATGTGATCGAGGATGTTGCCCGCTTGTACGGCTACGACAAGATCCCCGCGGCGCGCCTGAGCGACGAACTGCCGCCGCAGCGCGGGAACCCTGCTGAAGAACGCGACCGGTCTTTCCAGGATACGCTGGCGGGTTTGGGTCTGCAGGAAGTGGTCAGCTATCGCCTGACCAGCCCCGAAGCTGAAATGCGGGTTTTCCCTGCTGGCGAGCTGCCTGAAGCGCAGCTGTATGTTGAGATGCAGAACCCCATTGCCGAGGACCGGCGCGTCATGCGCCGCAGCCTTCTGGCCTGCGTTCTGGAGGCTATGGAACGCAACATCCGCCACCGCGAGCGGCTGGCGCTGTTCGAGACTGGCCCGGTCTTCATCCCGATTGAAGGCCAGCTGCTTCCCAGTGAACCCATCCGCCTGGCGATCGCCATGAGCGGGCTGCGCCACCCCTCTGCCTGGGATAAGGCGAACGGAAAAATGCTGGATTTCTATGACTTGAAAGGTGTGGTCGAAGCTCTGCTGGGCATACTACATATCAAGGATTACAGCTTTGAACCTGCTCAGCACCCCACTTTCCACCCCGGCAAGTGCGCGCTGCTCAAAGCTGGCGGTCAGGAGATCGGCTGGCTGGGTGAGCTGCACCCCAAAGTTAAAGAGAATTATCATTTCTTGCCGCCTGCTGTTGTGGCAGCCGACCTGGATATGGACCTGCTTTACAGACTGAGCGCCGGGCGTTTCGAATCCGCACCGGTGCCTGCCTACCCGCCCGTGATCGAGGATCTGGCGGTCATCGTCGGCGAGGACATGCCCAACGCGGAGATCGTGAATGCGATCCTAAAGACAGGCGGCTTCCTGCTCAAGCGTGTGGACCTGTTCGATATTTTCCGCGGCGAGCAGGTTGGGGCGGGCAGTAAAAGCCTGGCTTACCGGCTCACCTGGCAGGCGCCCAATCGCACCCTGAACGACCAGGAAGTGGGCAAGCTGCGCGAGAAGGTCATTCAGAAACTGGAAAAAGAACTGAAGGCCAAGGTCCGCAAAGCGGAATGAATTTAATCCCTCACACTGCCCTCTCCCAATTCGGGAGAGGGTTATTTTTTAAATGATTGCATGTTGGGTTGAGCATCCGAAACATTCTGCAATTGCAATATGATGCCGCCCTTTTAACGTTGTTTTTTTCCGCGGTGGCGCGCCGCCCTAAGAGCTCAGCATGAAAGACAAAAAACTGTCAATCCGAGGGCAAAGCCCGAGGAATCTGGATTCTCAATACCCTGTCCCAAGATTCCTCGTCCAGCGGGCTCAGAGTGACAGTTTATTAGATGTGATGCCAAAATAATCTGATTGCAAAATCCCGATTAATCGCGAAACTTATTTTCAAAATTATCGTATTATACAATGTAATGGTACTTGAAAATAGTGTGTGTTATACAGTATAATGGAGACATGATGAATGAAAAATCTATAGAAACGACAGAAAAGATCAAGCAGGAAATGCGGCGCGGGATCACCGTGGCAGTTGTCATGAACTTCTTGAAGCAGGCGCAGTACGGTTATGCCCTGCTGAAAAGCCTGAATGACAGCGGCATTGACATCGGCCAGGATACCCTCTACCCCCTTTTGCGGCGGTTGGAGGAGCAGGAACTGCTGGAGAGCGAGTGGCGTGTGGAAGACCCCCGCCCGCGCCGCTATTACCGGTTGAACGATACTGGCCGGGAAGTGTATGCAGCTCTGAAGAACGAGCTTAAAGAAATTGATAAATTAATTAGGAGTATGACGAATGAAACT
>Ga0172375_10012131_pt1 | contig 10839 bp, 13 predicted proteins | sample LakKiv1m_FD_114537 | JGI IMG/M metagenome (GOLD analysis project Ga0172375, IMG submission 114537) | Freshwater microbial communities from Kabuno Bay, South-Kivu, Congo - kab_092012_11.1m | ecosystem: Environmental > Aquatic > Freshwater > Lake | place: Democratic Republic of the Congo... | reverse complement strand
GACAGCAGCCAGAACAGGGCCGCAAGCAGGAAATAGGAAAGAGCGACTTCCCCGTGCAGATGCCCCGGCGCGTTCCACGGCAGATATATTTCCCCTGAAGGCAGTACCGAGTGCATGAGACCGCACAGGGTCAGCCCCGCGCACACCAGCGCGTATGCTGCGCAGCGCCGCAGTTTCCGGTCAATGAGTGAAGAAAGCATCCCGCCCCAGAGCATCGCCGAGAGGATAAACCCGTTGCCGAGTATCGTGAGTGTCTGGAAGAGCGTCTTCAGATCAGGCGGCAATGTTTCAGGAGAGATTTTCAGCCGGCTGAAAAACTGCCCGAGCAGCACCACCATGAGGTTTGCGATGGTGGGGAAAAAGGTGCAGGTAACTGCCGCGGAATACTTTGCCGGCACTGATGCATAGGCCTGTGACACGATTTCAAATCCGACAAATATGAAAATCGGCGCCAGCACCGCCTTGGGGATGAGGCCGGTGATGAGCGACATAATGCCGGCCATTGCTCCCAGGCCGATAAAAAGTCCGGTCGCCAGAGTATACCACCAGGTCGCGCCCATTTTTTTGTAGGCCGGATGGCCGATATAGGGCGTGGTCTGCGCCACGCCGCCGAAGAAGGCGGCAATTAGGGTTGAGAATGCCTCGGTGAGCAGTATGTCCCGGGCGCGGTAATCATCGCCGGCCAGGCGGGCGCTCTCGGTGTTATTGATGCCGCCGATGATGGTAATGATGCCGAACGGTATGGCAAGCGGGAGGTACTTGAGCGTTTCCGGCAGCGCAGAGAAAAACCCGGCGCTGAAATGCGGCAGGGCCGCGTGCATGGCAAACTCCGGCGGCTGGTACGCCAGGATATAGCCGCCTGCCCCCAGCGCGGTATAGACCAGCGTTCCGATGACCACCGCGACAAAAATTCCCGGCAACCGGTACGGTAGTTCCATTTTGCCGATCAGCACGTAAAACATAATTCCCATCGCCACCATGCCGGCGACGGGAACGGTAAAGATTTCAATGAGCGGCAGGAAGCCGAGAAACAGGAGCCCGATGCCGGCGATTGAGCCCAGAAGTCCGGCCGTGGGAATAAAGCGCTGCATTGCGGCGCCGCAGAACGAAATGCCTGTTTTTACCACGCCGATGAGGAAAAGATTTGCCATGCCGATCTTCCAGGCAAGCTCCGCATCATTGGTTGCGAGATAGGCCGGCCCGAGCACGGCATAGGCAATGCCGATGGTTGACGGCGTATCAAGCCCCAGCGGCATGGCGGTCACATCAGCGCGCCCGGTTTTTTTTTGCAGGCGGCGCGCCAGGATGGTATACGTCAGGTCGCCGAACAGCACGCCGAGCGCAGTGCCCGGGATCATGCGGAAGAGCACCAGCTCAGCAGGATAGTGAAAGGTGAAAATAAGAATGGAGCTTAAAAACACCAGGTTTCCCACATTGTCCAGCAGCAATGCCAGAAACGCGCTCATGTTGCCCCAGAAGCTGTCCTGCTGGCTGGCGGCGGTCATGTTGTTCTCACATCCTTCAGTATCCGTGCAACAGCCTGGATAAAATTAAACCCTGCCCGTTCTGCTGCGGCCACAAAGCCGCTGTCCGGGGCGATGCAGGGGTTCGCATTGACCTCAAGCACAAACGGATTGCCCGCTTCATCCACCCTGAAATCAACCCGGGCATAGCCGCGCAGGCCGAAAACCTGCCAGCAGGTTTCAGCGAGCGCGCTGATCCTGTCAAGCAGGGGCCGGTCTTCTTCAGGGAAGGAGAAGCAGCGCTGCGTGTGCTGATATTCAAATGACGCTTCATCCCATTTGGCGCGGTAGCCGACCACGCGCTGTTTGCCGCAAGGATAGTCGACAAATTTGATCTCTGCCGGCGGCAGGACCCCGGGCCCGCGCTCACCGGCAAGCAGTGAGAGATTGAATTCCCGGCCGTCAATGTAGCGCTCGGCAAAAAACTCCCGCTTCCAGGCATTCTGCCGCTGCGCAATTTCCCGGCACAGGTGATTGCAATCAGCCGGGGTGATGATTGAATCCTCATCAAGGCCCACGGATGCGTGCTCCCACACCGCTTTAATGATACAGGCGCAGCCGTTCAAGCTGGCCTGTTCCTCCGGCGCATCCGCTGCAAGCCAGGGCGGCGTGGGAATGCCCCGGTCCCGCATGAGGCGCTTGGCAAGAAGCTTGTTTGAAGTGAGATACATGGCGCTGGCCGGCGCGCCGGTGTAGGGGATCCGCAGATAGTCAAGCAACGCGGGGGCCAGATGAATCAGCTGCCCCTGCCCGTCAATGCCTTCCACGAGATTGAAAACAAGATCAGGAGAGAGCGACCGCAGTGATTGGGCGGCTGACTGGAGGTCGAGGGAGAAGGGCAGCGCGCGAGCATCATGTCCCAGCCCGGCCAGAGCGCGCAGGATTGCTTCAGCCTGGACCAGGGTGTCCTGCTCTTCCGTGCCGGCGCCTTCAGGAATCAGTGCGTGAAGGACAGCTATTTTCATGTCAGCGGAGCGTGCCCTCAGAAACCGCGTATGCCTGCAGGATGGCTTCCGCGAAGAGCCGTTGGTTGTGCTGCGTGGTGGCGCGCGCACGGCCCATGCGCTGCCGGGCTGAGTGCATGATCATGGCAATAAGTTCCTGATAGGAAGTGCCTGCAAGGCGGCAGAGGATGGGGAGGTCTGAGTGTACGGGATGCAGGCCGGCGAGCGGATTCACCTCTATGAAGTTCGGCACTCCCGCGGCATCTGCGCGCAGGTCCACGCGGCCCCCGTCCCGGCAGCCGAGCCCGCGCCAGCAGGCAAGCGCAGTGTCCTGTGCCGCACGTGCTGTTTTGTCATCGGCCAGCAGGTAGCTGACGCGCTCCTCGTAGTGCTCCTTGTTCAGATAAGAATATACCTCAGGTTCGGCGTCAGGGTTCAGCACAACCTCCATGACGCCGATGGCCCGGGCATACGCTCCGGTGCCGACAATGCCCACGGTAAACTCGCGGCCGGGGAGAAATGTTTCAACCAGCACCGGCTGCCGGTATTTTTCCAGAAGCTTCCGGCAGGCGCTCTCCAGTCTTTCCCGGGAGCTCACCTTTGATGCAGCGGATATGCCTTTGCCGGTTCCCTCGGCAACCGGCTTGATAAACACGGGAAGAGCAAGCTCGATGGTTTTATAATCTGCCGCAATCTCTATCACGGCAAAGTCAGGCGTCGGGATGCCGAGGTCGCGGATCACGCGCTTGGTCACGGCTTTGTGCAGGGTGAGGGAAAGCACCAGGGGATCGGAAAAGGTGCAGGGAATGCCCCAGGCTTCAAGAAGCGCCGGCACCACGGCCTCGCGGCCAAAGCCTCTCAGGCCTTCAGCAATATTAAATACCAGGTCCCAGCGGCAGCCGGAAGCCAGGCGCTCTACCAGGCTGCGGACATTGCCGATGCGCTCGGTCTGATATCCCAGGGCAAGCAGGGCCTGCTCAAGGGCGTCAATGGTTTCGGGCTTATCAAACTCCGCGGTCTCTTCCTCGCTGTACCCTGCGGCGAGATAATCGTCCCGCAGGTCATAGGTGATGCCAATCTTCATACCGTATCCCGGTAATTTATTTTCACAGTATATACTCAGCGTTTTCAGCGCTTTGCGGTTATTTACAACCCAGCGTGCCGCCTGGGTCCGGATAGCGGCAGGTAGTGCCCGCATAATTTTTGAGCAGCAGGTCATCCTGCTCCCGCCCGACCACATAATCAGGGACCAGTGGGATTTTGCCGCCGCCGCCCGGCGCGTCCACCACAAACGTGGGAACAGCATACCCGGTTGTATAACCGCGCAGGCCGTGAATAATCTCCAGGCCTTTTTCCACCGGGGTGCGGAAGTGGGCAGAGCCGTGAATGGGGTCGCACTGGTAGAGATAATAGGGCTTCACCCGCACGCGCAGCAGCCCGTGCATCAGCTCTTTCATGACGGCGACGCTGTCATTGACACCGGCAAGCAGAACCGTCTGGCTGCCGAGCGGGATTCCCGCGTCTGCCAGGCGGCCGCAGGCCTGGCGAGCTTCAGGGGTGAGTTCCTCCGGGTGGGTGACATGGATGCTCAGCCACAGCGGATGAAAGCGCTTGAGCAGGCGGGTGAGGGAGGAGGTGATGCGCTGCGGCAGCACCATCGGCGCCTTGGTCCCGATGCGGATGAACTCCACATGGGGAATGCGCTGCAGCCGCGACAGCAGCCACTCAAGACTTTCGTCTTCAAGGGTCAGCGGGTCCCCGCCCGAGAGCAGCACATCCCGGATGGCCGGCTGCGCAGCAATATAGGAAAGCGCCTGCTCCCAGTGCGCCTGCATGTGGGAGTCTTTTATTTCATTGCCCACCATGCGCGAGCGCGTGCAGTAGCGGCAGTGCGTAAAACAGAACCCGGTGACCAGAAACAGCACGCGGTCAGGATAGCGGTGAACAATGCCGGGCACCGGGCTGGCCTTGTCTTCCGCGAGCGGGTCGCTCGCTTCTCCGGGAGCTGTTATGAATTCATCATAGGCCGGCACCACTGTGCGGCGCAGCGGCTGCAGCGCATCAATGCCGTCGATGAGGCTTGCATAATAGGGCGTGATGCTGACCGGCAGCTGGCCGGCATGCTCGGTGAGCGCGCTGCGCTCGTTTTCAGAAAGCATTATAACGCGGGAAAGTCCAGCCATATCAGTGATGCGGTTGCACAGCTGCCAGTGCCAGTCATTCCACTCGGCGCTGGTGATATGCGGATAGAAGCATTTATAAAATGTCCGTGACCGGGAGCTTATTTTGAAATTGATAAAAGAACGTGTCGGCTGGCCGGCAATCTGACCGGTTTTTTCAGGCTGGGGCAGGAGAAATGGCTGCGCATAGCGCGGCGGGCTTAGAGATTTATTTGCGAGGGACAGTTTCGCGAGGCGTCTCATTCTACCGGGAGGTTCAGCTGCCTGGCTGGGAGGTTCTGCAGCATCGTCACTTATAACGTGGTTTTTCTTCATGGGAAAGTGCTCCTCCTGGTATTTATGCAAAGCTGCCTACAACATGTTATTTACCGTTATTAAGATTCATTTGCTATTTTTTGCTATTCCCTACTTCATATTTTTTTTACTGTCAAGAAAAAAGTAGCATTATTTTCACCAAAAGAGCATTTTTTTTTACATTCTACTATAATCCTGACTTTTGTAAAAAAATAGTCAACAGGTTTGTAAAATTGAGATTATATGCCGGCGGGCAGATTGTTGGTCGAAACAGCATTTGCCGCGTGCAGATAAAAGCTCATGAACTTCCGCATGGCGCTGAACAACCTGAGAAAATATGTCCTGCAACAGGATTTTTGCGGGTCAAGGGTCATGGGACAAGGGGCAAGTCATAAAGCAAAGTTTTGAGTGGCGAGTTGTAGGTAATGGCGATCAGTAGTCAGCTTCCACGTTCCACTTTTCCCATTTCACCATTCCCCGTTATTTAGTCTTGCAAAACACTGTTGTGTATGATACTTTTAATTTTGTAGGAAATAAATATTATTATCATACCATATAATAAACCGGAGGAAATTACTATGCCCGTCGTTACAACCTCAAAAAGGGGACAGATTGTTATTCCCCGGGACGTGCGCAAGCAGCTCCGGATTATTCCGGGCAAAAGGCTTCTGATTAAAGCAGAAGGGGACCATGCCATTATAACCCCGCTGCCGGATGACCCGGTAGAACATTTCTGTGGTATTTTTGCCGGCAAGCCGTCTCTTACCAGGGCGTTGCTTGAAGAGCGCAAGGCGGAAAGAAAACATGAAGCAAAAAAGAGTACTCGATAGTTTCGCTCTGCTTGCGTATTTGAACAATGAGGCGGCGGTTGAAAAAGTCAGAAAGCTGCTGGCGGAGGCGCAGCGCGCGCGCCAGGGGGAAGAAGCCGCGCAAGCAGGGGCTTCGCTGTTAATGAATGAAATAAATGTTGGCGAGACCTACTATATTCTTTCTCGATCACGTGGGGCTGAAAAAGCCGACTATTTTCTTGAAACAATACTTCCCGGACTTCCCATTACAGTGGTTGCGAACGGTTTTGAAGATATTGTCGCCGCCGCCCGCATCAAGGCAGCGCACCCCCTTTCCTATGCGGACTGTTTTGCCGTAATGACCGCACAGCAGCATAAAGCCGCCATTATAACCGGTGACCCTGAGTTTAAAACAATCGAGCACCTGGTTACGGTAGAGTGGCTGCGGTAAAGCCGAAAATGGTGTCAATTAAAGAAGGCCCCTTTTACAATTGCAAGGAGTCCGCCGCAGCGGACGACGCGGCAATCTCAGCATAGCATCTGTTTTTCTGTCATCTATATACTGTCCTCTGTTGTCTCTCTTCTGTTCTCTGTCATCTTTTAATACGATTTTTATTGCGATAAAAACTGAAAATTTATATGATTGTGTAAAATCTCCTATACAATTTCAGGAGAAGCTATGGAACCACGGACGTCACGAAAAATTTCCCAGCGATCTTTAAAATAAAAAGGTAAAAAGGCACAATTTTACCCGTATGATAGAGAAACAAATTTCAGGAGATAAACTTGCCGATTTCTGCCGTCGTAATCACATAAGAAGGATTTCTCTGTTCGGCTCGGCTCTTCATGGTGAGATGCGGCAAGACAGTGATATCGATCTGCTTGTGGAATATGAGGAAACCCATGTTCCCGGCTTTTTTGCCTTGTGCCGCATGGAAAATGAGTTGAGCGATTTGCTGGGACGCAAGGTTGATCTGCGTACCCCCCAGGAGCTGAGCCGGTATTTTCGTGATGAGGTTGTCCGGACAGCCGAGGTGCAGTATGAAGCCTGAAGATAGAATCAGGATACAGCATATGCTCGATGCAGCACAGGAAGCATGTGAATTTATGGGAGACGTTTCTTTTGAAGAATTTAAAAACAACCGACTGCTGGCGAATGGCATTGTGCGTTCTTTTGAGGTAACCGGGGAGGCTGCATCACAAATGTCATCTGCGTGGAGAGAAAGTCATGGGCAAATTCCGGGCATGGCGCGATATTATTTCCATGCGCAACCGTCTTGTTCATGCTTACTTCGACATCAATTACAGTGTGGTGTGGCGGACTGTTAAAGAGGACTTGCCGCAATTTATTAAACAATTAAAACAAATTCTCGAGCAATAAAACGATCATTGCGAGCATCTGACCCCGGCGCTGCGCTTCGGGGTTGTTCATGAAAGAAACTTTTCTCAGGAGACCCCTCTTATATCCCCCCTTGCCATTAAGGGGGGAAACAGGGGGGTGTCATTGCATGCATGAACGGAAGTTTCTTGGGAGGAGTCCGCAGAAGCCGCTCGCCGACATACGGCACCACATGCAGCTGTGCTCTGAGAAAGTTCATTTTCTTACCGTATGACTATTTTATATTGAGACGAAGTGGTAGATCCCCAGAGAATCAAAAAACGGGCGCTTTTGCCAGTTTTACCCGGTTTTATGCAAACCTGAAGTCACTTGTTGACATAGAATCATCATTGGCATATCATACCAATAATGAAAGCTGCGCTAAAAAGACATGATAAAATCATTGATGAGCTGGGGAATATTATTGAAATAACCCTCTGGCAGCTGCCGTGTCGTTCAAAGGATAAACCGCACGGATACAAGTACTCACTGGTTTATATTGCAGACGGCCAGCGCATCGTCGGCTATGATAATGCCGAGGGCAAAGGAGATCACAAGCATATAAAAGGTTTATCCAGCCTATATGCATTTACGAGTCTTAAAAAACTGGCACAGGACTTTTATGAGGATATAGATAAATTTAAGAAGGGACTATTATGAGGGTAAAAAAAATAAAAATAGGATTTAAGGATTTAAAATCAGCACTTAATGATTTCGTTAAAACCGGAGAAGCCCTTGAGCGAGGCCTGAAAGTAAAAAAAGAAGCCGGAATGTATTTTACCAGTTTCGAGGCGTTCAGAAAGGCGCTCACGCCCAGACGGATAGAACTGCTGCATATTATCAAAATCAAAAGACCTTCCTCAATTAATGAACTTGCGCGCGTTGCAGGCCGGGACATTAAAAATATTGCAGGTGATGTCAGGTATCTGGAAAGCATCGGGTTGATAGAAATTAAGGAGGGCAGCCGCAAGGCCTCTCCGGTCATCAATTATGACCGCATAGCCTTTGAAATTGCTGTATAGACCAATTTGCAAAATATTGAGGCCGTGAATACAGCTTTGCTGTTTTTTAAATCACTTATTAAGGGTTTGACACTAATCCGCTTGAAATCAATCAGGAAATAAATCCCTTCTCCCCTTAATTAAATGAGATGTGAAGATGTGATTCCTATTTCGCAGGGATGGAATAATTGGCTAAAGTCGGACCGATTGCTGGTGCGGTTTAATATGATCTAAAAAAGAGGACAACAGCGCCCTATTATTAATAGGTGACTATCACTCTTTCCTTTCACTGGCAATCTGCGCAGAAGCCACCGCCGACATACGGCACCACATGCAGCTGTGCTCTGAGAAAGTTCATTTTCTTACCGTATGACTGTGTTATATTGAGACGAAGTGGTATATCCCCAGAGAATCAAAAAACGGGTGCTGTCCCCATTTTCCTGCAACTCGCTGTTTTAAAATAAATCGGCGCTGACGGCAGATTCAGAATGACCATGGAGTTAAGTGACAATATAAGGGATATAACCATTTCCGGGATACGGCAGAGGCATCCCGAGTACTCGGAGGAGACGGTCAAGGAAACCATCATTAGATATATGCATGGTGAAGATTTATATAAAAAAATCTTCTCAAGCAATTTAGATTCACACTGACCGCTATATGTTGATAGCTTAGTTTATAGCATTGCTGGTCAGTCTCTTAACGGAAGTAACAAAAGCTGCAACAGTAACAGACTTGTTAAGAATCAGAAAATAGGCGCTGTCCCCATTTTTTCTTGTCCAGGCTATCCTGCCCATAGGACAAATTGGCTGCAAGCAGAATGTTAATGACCGTCATTAAGATGAAATTTATTTTTCCCCGGTTCATATTTTCACTCTCTTAAGTTTTTATTTCAAGGGCGTCGTTCTCCACAATTCTCTGCCATGGGTGCCGTCGTTGGCTGAAAAGTAGACGCTGCCGTCGGCCACAGTGAAACCCGCAGGCGATGAGCTGCCGTCAGGGTTTATGTCAGCAATCATAAAAGTACCGGTTTCGGTGCCGTCGCTTACCCACGGCTCTTTACCGTGAACGCCGTCAGTGGCACTGAAGTAGAGCTTCCCGTTGATAGCAGTGAAATCACCGGGAGAAAAATCTCCGTAGGGGTTTATATCCTTCACCATGAAGGTGCCGGCCTCGGTGCCGTCACTTTTCCACAGTTCCAGACCGTGTATTCCATCATCAGAGGTGAAGAACAGGGTGCCGTTGACGTTGGTTAAGTTGGTGGCAATAAGGGATTTAACTAAAACCGTGCCGGCTTCAGTTCCGTCGCTCTTCCACAGGCCGAAGATAGCACTGAAGTAAAGCGTACCGTTGACATCGGTCAGAAGCGAGAGGTATGAGTCACCATTCAGGTTTATGTCTTTCACCATGACGGTGCCTGACCATGTTCCGTCACTCTTCCAAAGCTCGCGCCCATGTGTGCCGTCATTGCCGGTAAAGAAAAGTATTCCGTTAACATCAGTTAGATTTGCGGGGTTTTCGACAAATTTCTTCAGCATGAATGTGCCGATCCTTGTGCCGTTGCTCTTCCATAAACCAAATTCAGGAGGGGAGGAGTCGAAATAAGAATAGTCGGTAAAGAAGAGCACGTCGTTTGCACCGGTAAGTTGTCTGGCGCCGCCCATTAAAGCGGCACGAGGATTTACCAAATAACAGGCCCTTGGTCTTACCAGCCTTGTGCCTAACCATGTCCCGTCGCTCTTCCAAAGCTCCGGCGCGAGCGGGAAAAGGAGGTTGTTACTAATGGTATTTCTCAAAAAGAAGAGTTCCCCGCTGACATTGGTGAAGCTTCCAAAGACATTGGTGTAACTTCCAAATATTCCTTTATTGCCAAAGTCCTTCACTATTTTTGTGCCGGCCTCGGTCCCGTCGCTTTTCCATAACTCTCCCAAAGCCTGGAAGTAGAGCAGCTTGTTAACGCGAATGAGGTCAGTAGTGTAGCTATTCTTAAACATCATTGTGCCTGCTTCCGTACCGTCACTTTTCCACAATGTCTGCTCACCATTAATGCCGTCGTTCGCCGTAAAAAAAAGCTCTCCGTTAAGGTTTGTTAACAAAGAAGGTCTTGACCAGCCATCTTTTCGTATTGCTTTTACGAGTACTGTCCCCGCTTCGGTACCGTCGGTTTTCCAGAGATTACTGATGGAGAAGTATGTGTCATAGTTGTTATAAGCAATAAAATACAGCCATTTCCCGGCATTGGTGAGATCAGAAGGGGCAACTCCGTCTTTAACCATAACCGTGCCGGCCTCTGTCCCGTCGCTTTTCCACAGTCCGCCGTCAGTACTGAAGTAAAGCTTCCCGTCAAAGCCGGTTAAATAACCAGGGGTGGAATCCCCGTAGGGGTCAATGTCCTTTACCATGACCGTGCCGGCCTCAGTGCCGTCTGTTTTCCATAGTTCGTAGCCGGAAAGCGTGGTATAAGCAGAGAAGAAGAACGTATTGTTAATGGCAGCAAAATTATTAAGAGCGAAGGGAAATCCATTGCCATCCGGGTTGATGTCCTTAACCATGGTTGTTCCATCTGCAGTTCCATCACTGGTCCACAATTCATTTCCGTGAATGCCGTCATTTGCACTAAAGTAGAACCTGGTCCCGGCAGTGCTAAGCATCTCGGCAAACCACATTTCAGGGACATCCTATAATGCTCCTGTCAAGAGAAAAGTTAAAAAAATAAAAACCGTCGTCATTT
>Ga0172375_10012128_pt1 | contig 10840 bp, 13 predicted proteins | sample LakKiv1m_FD_114537 | JGI IMG/M metagenome (GOLD analysis project Ga0172375, IMG submission 114537) | Freshwater microbial communities from Kabuno Bay, South-Kivu, Congo - kab_092012_11.1m | ecosystem: Environmental > Aquatic > Freshwater > Lake | place: Democratic Republic of the Congo... | reverse complement strand
TCAACGGAAAAAAAGACAAGAGCGCTGTTCCCCAGAGGAGCGCTAGGGACGGGTGTGTCCTCGAAATATGGTTGACGACACCGCCCTGACCAGAATTGATGTCGTTCGGATGACCGCCAACAAAGCGTCTCAAAGAACATAATGCGGGTAGAGTTAAGGCATCAAGGCCGTACAGGCCGTATAACATAATTCACACTGAATCGTTCGAGACGCTTAAAGAGGCTCGGCAAAAAGAAAAGTTCTATAAGTCCACAACAGGACGCAGAAGAATAAAGGAAATGTTCTTTAGGTAAACCCTCCGACGAGAGCCAGCTGGATTTTTGGCTTGAGTAGAAGGGGATTCGAACTATTCGTAAGGAGGAATCGATGACTTTTATTCTAGCAATAGCTGTACTAGCCATTTTTGCGTTAGCGTTCGCAATTTATAAAGTCATTGTAGCCAAGAAATTTTCATTCGTTACGGTTGTTATCTTAATAATCGCCCTACTTGGCATAGGTTTTGTGGGATATGTTTCGTATGGCCTTTTTAACATGTTTGTAATCATGCCTAACCAGGGGAAGCTGGTTAATGTGCTTCCAGATACGGCGTGGATAAACGATGATTCAAAACTTCTTTTCCTGCAGGAACGCTCTCTCTATTCCATAACCATACGAGGCGCTGATAAAACGAAAATTTCTGATGCGGTTGATGAGTATGCGGTTTCGCCGGATGGACGGAAGGTTGCGATATGGTTCCGTGTTAAGTCGGCTGAATCGTATGAAAAAACTATGATGGGCATATCCGTCATTAACTTGAAACAAAATACAACTTATTCGGCCGAAAAAGAAAGAAATTGTAGTCATCCAATTTGGTTGGCTGATAGTTCAGGAATTGCCTATTCTTTTGATGACAATCATAAGATTTCTATCTTTCGGCTTGATGGACAGACCAAGAAAACAATCGATGTCCCTCAGATGGTGCGTGGTTTGGCCGCTACAACGGACAAGAGCAAATTGGCGTACGCAAGTCTCTTTGACAAAAAGTATTATGTTTTTGACTTTGGCTCACAGACCGTCAGCGAAATATCTTCTAAAGACCCTTACGCAGTCGATCTTGATAAGAATATTGACAGAAGTTTTTGGAAGGGTGTTAGAAATGTCGCGTTAAAAACCTCTGACGGGAGAGTTGAGCTATATAACAATAAAGGAAGTTTATGGGTTAAACGCGACAATCAAAACGATCTTCTAGTACAGTATGAAGGGCAACACGATGATAAGGTCGCTTCTGGTATTCAGCCGATAGCTTTATCGCCTAATGAGCAATTTGTGGCTTTTGAGTTTAAGGGGAAAATTTATATTTGTGATGTCGTATCGAAGAAGTCGGGGTTTTTAATGCAGGGTTATAGTGCAGAATTTTTGCCAAGCAAATAGGATCCTGAAATTTTCAGATAACGTAGTCATAAGCTGGTTCCATGTTCTTTGGTTCGACGGTTTTTGTGAGTTTTGTAAAATTGGGTTCGCCAAGGGCGATCAGCCAGCCCATACCGCGTTTTCGATGAATTTTTATAAGTAGCGGTATCTCAAGGGGTTGTAGGGTTCTCTTTCCGTCCCCTTCTACCCGCCAGTTTAAATAAATCGGGCCCGTAGAAATACGGGCCTTATTTTTTGACTCGTGTGTTGACGAAACCCAGTCAAAGGGATTCGAAGAGAGCGTCTTGCCCCTTCAGATCCACGCGATGCGACTTGAAGTCGCGTCGCCATTCCTCGTAAGGTGCGAATGATGGACAAAACGCGAACGTCGTTATACTCTATCCCTTATGCTGACGACCTATACTTTGCGCGATAAAAAAATTATCGAGACGATGGACGGCGAAGCGAAGATTTTTGTTTATTTGAATCCCACCGACGACGAAAAAAAACGTCTTCTGACGGAGTTTATGCTCGACGAGCACACGCTCAATTCCGCGCTCGATCCCGACGAACCGGCACGTTTTGAAATCGAACCCAGTCACGCGGCGGTGATTTTCAAACGTCCGAAAAACTATTCGGGAAAAGACCGGTTTCTCTTCAAGGTCAATTCGATGGGGTTGTTTTTGTTCCAGGAAAAACTCATCATCGTCTCGACCGAAGAAGTACCGGTTTTCATCGGAAAAACGTTCGCGTCGGTGGACGGGGTACACGAATTGGCCCTCAAAGTCCTGTGGGCCAGCATCCATCACTACTTGGAACATTTGAAAATCATCAACCAAATCACCGACGAGATCGAGCGCCTCATCAGCATCGCCATGGAAAACAAATATCTCCTGAATCTTTTCAGTCTCGAGAAATCGCTCGTCTATTATCTGAGCGCGATCAATGCCAACGGTTATGTCCTCGAAAAACTCAGGGCCGCCGCGCCTAAAATCAATTTTTCCGTCACCGCGACCGAATTCATGGACGATCTGGTCATCGAAAATACCCAATGCTACCGGCAGGCCGAAATTTACTCGAACATTCTGGCGAGTCTCATGGACGCCCGCGTTTCCATCGTCAGCAACAACCTGAACATCCTGATGAAAACGCTCAACCTCGTCACGATCGTCATCATGGTTCCGACGCTCGTCGTGAGCTTTTTTTCGATGAACGTGACGCTTCCCTTCGAGAGTCACCCGATGGCTTTCGTCATCGTCTTGGTGTTGTCGGGGTTATCGGTAGCCGCCGTGATGGTTTGGTGGAAAAATCTTTCGGCAAAACTTCGGAAAGGCGAAAGAGGCGCTTAGGCTTCCATCGCTTTTACGCTGTCGGTTAGAATCAGAACTTTATTCCTCAACACTTCCAAGAATCCGCCGTTCACCTGGTAGCTCGTCGTCTTTCCCTCGAGGTCGCGCGTTGTCAGTCTCCCCGGCTCGATCGTCGTCACGAGTGGCGCGTGGTTTTTGAGGATTCCGAGATACCCGAGAGTCCCCGGCGCAACGACGGACACCGTTTTCCCCTCGAAAAAAACGTGTTCGGGTGTGACGATTTTGAGATCAAATGCCGCATCTGCCATTTTATCGGCTCCGTTTAACGGGTTTTCGCGTTTTCGACCACTTCATCGAGCGAACCGACCATCCAGAACGCTTGTTCGGGATAAGCGTCCATTCCGCCTTCGGCGATCTTTTTAAAACCGGCGATCGTATCCTTGAGAGACACATATTTCCCCGGGCGGCTCGTAAACGCTTCCGCGACAAAAAACGGCTGAGAAAGAAACCGCTGAATCTTTCTCGCTCTCGAGACCGTCACCTTGTCTTCATCGGAAAGTTCGTCCATACCGAGGATCGCAATGATGTCCTGAAGATCTTTATAGCGTTGGAGAATTTTCTGAACCGTGCGCGCGACCGCATAATGTTCTTCTCCGAGAATTCTCGGATCCATGATTCGCGAAACCGAATCCAGCGGGTCGATCGCGGGATAAATGCCCAGCTCCGCGATTTGACGCGACAAAACGGTCGTGGCGTCCAAGTGCGTGAACGTCGTCGCCGGCGCGGGGTCCGTAAGGTCATCGGCAGGCACGTAAATCGCCTGAACCGAGGTGATCGAACCCTTCTTCGTCGACGCGATCCGCTCCTGAAGTTCGCCCATTTCCGTCGCTAAATTCGGCTGGTATCCGACCGCCGACGGCATACGTCCGAGAAGGGCCGATACTTCGGATCCGGCCTGTACAAAACGGAAAATATTGTCGATGAAGAGAAGCACGTCCTGCTTCTGGTCGTCGCGGAAATATTCGGCCATCGTCAGCGCCGTGAGACCGACGCGCAAACGCGTTCCGGGCGGTTCGTTCATCTGTCCGAACACCAGACACGTTTTGTCGAGAACGCCGGATTCTTTCATTTCCATGTAGAGATCGTTCCCTTCGCGTGTTCTTTCGCCGACGCCCGCGAAGACCGAAAATCCGCCGTGCTGCGAAGCGATGTTGCGGATGAGCTCCATGATCACGACCGTCTTGCCGACGCCCGCGCCGCCGAACAAACCCACTTTGCCGCCCTTGGGATAGGGCGCCAAGAGATCGATCGCTTTGATCCCCGTCTCAAAAATCGTGGTGACCGCTTCCCGTTCCTCGAGACCGGGCGCCGAACGATGAATGGGGTAAGAAAACGCCGTTTTGGGGGCCGGTTTTTCGTCGATGGGCTTTCCCAACACGTTGAACATGCGTCCCAACGTCTCTTTACCGACGGGCACCGTGATCGGCTTTCCCGTGTTGGCCGCCGCCATGCCGCGTACGAGCCCGTCCGTCGATTCGAGCGCGATGCATCGCGCCGTGTTATTTCCCAAATGCTGCGCCACTTCGACGACGATCTCGCGGCCGTCTTTGTCCTTGATCACGACCGCATCCAAAAGGTTGGGCAGCTCATTGGCCGCAAATTTCACGTCAACGGTCGGTCCGATGACCTGGAGTACGTGGCCGATCGCCTGCGCGGCCGATCCGTTCGTCTTTTCGTTCGTCATCCTATTCTCCTTTTAAATCAAAGCGGCCGCGCCGCCCACGATTTCCGTCAATTCTCGGGTAATCGTCGCTTGCCGTGTCTTGTTCCGCAACAAACTCAAATCATCCAAAACTTCTTCGCCGTTTTCAGTCGCCTGTTTCATCGCGATCATCCGGGCGCTCTGCTCGGACGTCAGCGATTCCACGAGAGCCAGATAGATCCGGCCTTCCAAATACCTCGAAACCGCCGATTTGAAAATATGTTCGAACGTGGGCTCATAGATGAAATCGACGTCTTTCGGCGCCTTCGCGGCAAGGTATCCGAGTCCGAGAAAGGGGCGGACTTCGTTTCGATCGCCCGCGGACCGGTAACCCGTATACAGAAGCTCGATCGAATCGGTACGGCCCGATAAATAAGCTTTTTTCAAATCATCGTTGATCGTCTGCGCCAGCGACGGCTCGGCGAATCCTTTTTCGGGATAGGCCGACAAGATCGGAAGATTTCTTTTTTTGAAAAAATCCGCTCCTTTTTTCCCGACGGGCACCAGACTCGGGTCGAAGCGTCGATTTTCCTCAAGCCAGTGCATGGCGGCCTTGACCAGATTGGTGTTGTAAGCCCCGCAAAGACCGCGGTCCCCGGTGACGACTACGAGCGTTTTTTTCACGACGGCCCGATCGACGAAAAAGGGATCGTTCAGTTGCGTCGCGGCGGGAGCGAGATTGTTCACGAGCCGTTCGAGCTCGATCAAAAAAGGCCGCGCCTTCGAAAAACGGTTTTCCGCGCGACGAAAGCGGAAACCCGCGATCATTTCCATCGCGCCCGTTATCTCGTGAATTCCCTCGACGCTTTTCATGCGCCGGCGGATTTGGCGTAAAGAAGCCATTTAAAACCGCTCCTGTAACGAAATACGACTTATTTGCTCAAAAAAGAGCCTTTGAATTCTATTCCTGCCTTGTCCAGTTTGGCTGCCGACGCGTCGCTCAGCTCTTTCGTCTTTTCGATTTCATGCACGACGTCCGGATATTTTTCATTGATAAACGCATGAAACTTTTTTTCAAATTCAAACACTCTTTCGATCGGAATATCGTCGAGAAGCCCGTGCGTTGCCGCGTAAATGATGCTCACTTGGGCCGAAACCGACATCGGTACATATTGGCCCTGTTTCAGGACTTCGACGAGACGCGCGCCGCGATTCAATTGATCGCGCGTGGCCTTGTCCATGTCGGATCCAAACTGCATGAACGCGGCCAACTCCCGGTACTGAGCCAGTTCCAATCTCAATTTGCCCGCGACTTTCTTCATGGCCTTCGTCTGTGCTTTTCCTCCGACGCGCGAAACCGACAAACCGACGTTGACGGCCGGTCGCACGCCCGAGTAGAAAAGATCCGGTTCGAGATAAATTTGACCGTCCGTGATCGAAATCACGTTCGTCGGGATGTAGCCTGAAACGTCTCCGGCCTGCGTCTCGATGATCGGAAGCGCCGTGAGGCTTCCTCCCTTTAAATCGTCGCGTAATTTAGCCGCGCGTTCCAAAAGACGCGAATGCAGATAAAAAACGTCTCCCGGATACGCTTCGCGTCCCGGGGGCCGGCGAAGCAACAGCGAAAGTTCGCGGTAAGCCGCCGCGTGTTTCGACAAATCGTCATAAACGACGAGGGCATGCATGCCGTTGTACAGATAATATTCCCCGATCGCGCAGCCGGTATACGGCGCCAGATACTGCATCGTGGCGGGAGCATCCGCAGGGGCCGTGACGACGGTCGTGTAAGCCATCGCGCCGTGTTCTTCGAGCGTTTTGACGACCGAAAGAACGCTCGAGGCTTTTTGGCCCACGGCGACATAGATGCAGTGAACATCCTGTCCTTTTTGGTTGAGGATCGCGTCGACGCAGAGCGCGGTTTTACCCGTCTGCCGGTCTCCGATGACCAGCTCCCGTTGACCGCGACCGATGGGAATCATTCCATCGATGGCTTTTAAACCCGTTTGAAGAGGCTCTTTGACCGATTGCCGCACCAAAACACCCGGAGCTTTGAATTCGATGGGCCGCGTTTCCGAAGAGACGATCGGCCCTTTATCATCGAGAGGCTGGCCGAGCGCGTCGACGACGCGTCCGAGAAGGCCCTTGCCGACCGGAATGCTCGCGATGCGGCCCGTACGCTTCACCGTGTCGCCTTCTTTGATGCCGCGTCCTTCGCCGCAAAGCACCGCGCCCACGTTCGTTTCTTCGAGATTCAGCGCAATGCCCAATTCCCCGTGCGGAAATTCGAGCAATTCACCCGCCATGCAATCGTCGAGACCGTAAATACGCGCGATGCCGTCGCCGAACGAAAGAATGACGCCCGTCGACTCCATGTGGAGCCCCGATTCGAATTGGCGTATTTCTTGTTTTAAAATTTGCGTGATTTCTTCGGGTCTCAAAGCCATGATCTCTCCTAAAGCGTTCTTGCCGCAGTCAGTTGTTTTTTAAGAATGGTGATTTCGTTCAGGACCGAACCGTCCAAAATTTGATAATCCATCTTCACGACGACTCCGCCGATCAGCGCGGGATCGACCTCTTTCGAAATCCGGAGTTTGCATCCGGCTTTTTTTTCGAGTCGCGAGACCATTTCGGCCGCGTCGGCCGCCTTGAGCGGCACGGCCGACCGAATCGTCGCCCGCCCCTCTCCCTGAGCCGTATCGGCTATTTTTTTGAAATGAGCCGCGATCTCGTGAACCAGCTGAAACCGATTCTTTTGAAGCAAAATCGTGAAAAAATTGAGCAGCGTATAGCTGACCGTGCGTTTCAAAGGATACACGCGCTCGAGCATTTCGCGTTTCTGCGGGAGACCGACGTGAGGGTTGAGAAAAAATTTCTCCGTTTCGGGCGCGCCGCGCAAGGCCGCCGAGAAGGCAGTAAGCTCGTCCTCATAGGCGCGGTCTTCTCCGTTGGGTTTGGCCAACTCGAACAGCGCTTCCGCGTAGCGTTCGGCAGCCGTCAGGTCGTTCACGAGCGCTCCTTACGCAAATCGATCGAGTCGATATCCTGAATAAACCGCTTCACGAGCCGGTCGTGTTCTTTTTCGTCGATTTTTTCCCGCAGAATTTTTTCGGCGATCAGCGCCGAAACATCCACGACCTGGTCCCGCAAACCGACTTTCGCCTGCACGATATCCCTTTGAATCTCCTCGTGCGCGCGATCCACCATTTTTTGACCTTCGCGCCGAGCCTGATCCTGGATTTCGCGTGCCAATTTCTGTCCTTCGAGGGAAGCTTCGCGGATTTTCACGCGGGCCTCTTCCTCGATATTCGACAGACGGGATCGGTATTCGACTTCGAGGCGCTCGAGGTCCTGCTTTTTGGTTTCGAGCGACGCAAAAGCGTCCGCGATCGTCTGCCGGCGCTTGTCGATGACGCCCAACAGCCCTTTCCAGGCAAAACGTTTCAGAATCCAGAATACGATCAAAAATCCGAGAATCTGAACGACAATTTCACTTAAGATGCGTTGATTTTCCATAAAGGATCCGCCGATACCGGTTTTTCAAGCGGCAAAGAAGCTCAGCTTACGGAGCGAACTTCCACTGCCGCTTGGAATGATTATGAAATTTTTCCGGAAAGAACGAACACGACGATCAGCACATAAATCGTCAAAGCTTCGATCAGCGCGCAACCTGCCATCATATTGATCAGGATTTTTCCGGACGCTTCAGGCTGTCTGGCCGTGGCTTCCATCGCCGAACCGACGGCCTTGCCCAGTCCGAGTGCCGAGCCGAACGCCGCCAAACCGAGCGACAACGGCAAAAAAATCGCCAATGCGGTTTGAAAACTCATCATCTTTGCCAACCTCCTTTGTTTTAATTTTCGCCGTGCGCCCCGTGCGCATGGGCTTCTTCGCCATGAGGGCTCATCATCGCAATATAAACCGTGCTGAGCAACATAAATACAAAAGCCTGAATGGTGCCGGTCACCAGCGCCAGCAGCATGAACGGAAAATGAATCGGAACGCCGGACGGAAAATGGCAAAACGCCGTCATGCCGATCCCCAACCCTATGAACACAGCCAGCAAAACGTCTTCACCCCAGATATTTCCATAGAGACGAAAGGCCAAGCTCACGGGTTTGGCCAATTCGCCGATCAAGTGAATCACAAACATGAGCGGCAGGAGAATCCAGCCGAAAATATCCCGAGGGGATCCGGCCATATGATCGAGATAGCCCACGATCCCGTTCTCACGGATCGCGAAGACCTGTACATACAGGAAAACGAGAATCGCCAGCGACAAAGTGACCGTCGGAATGGGGATCACGACCGGACCCATCGTCAGCACGAGCGAGGAAGAAGTCGGCGATTTGAGCAGAGGGACAAGACCCATCAAATTCATGAACCAAATATACAGAAAAAGCGTCCCGAGGAAAGGCGTGTGCCGGCGACCGCTCGGCCCGAGTATTCCGCAGACGAACTGATTCAGTCCTTCCACGACCAGTTCGCAGGCCGCCTGGAGTTTTCCAGGAATGAGCTTCGCGTTCTTCGATGCGAAATAAAAAAGGAGTCCGAGCGCCGCGGCCGCCAGCGCGGAGAAAAACTCCGTCTGAACATGTTCGAGAAAACCGACGAACGGCGTGTGCACGTAGTGCTTCAGCAGTTCGATGATATTGAGCATTTCGAGCGACGACGATTGGGATTCGCCGGCGTGAGCCACGGCGGCAAATATCACGAATGAGCTCCTTTCTCGGCGAACGAAAGATTGAAACGCAGCCAGACGATGCCGAGCACCGAGAAAAAGACCGTGACGCCGACAAACAGGCTGATTGGAGGAAAATATCCCGAACGCAAAATGAAATACCCTGCGACGTACAGAACCGGAAACTTCACGAGGGCCAGAGCCAAGATCGTGCGGCCGATTTTCGGCGAAGTCGCTTTTTCGGAGGCGATTTTGAGCAAACGGTAGAGAAAATAGGCGTTCACATAGACCCATGAAAACGCGGTCAACACGCCCCACGCGTCGATGAAGCGACCGATCCCGGCACAGAAGCCCGAAACGACAATAACCGCGAGGGTACTCGAATAAGCTACTTTTCTGAAAAATGTATCAAACATTTCCAACTCGAATCTTTTTTTCAAACCGAACGCCGTCAACGACGCGGCAGATCCGTGTCCTTCGAAATGCGCCGGATCAACCGAATGACTTCCCGGGCCGAGGCGACAAAACCCAAGGTAATCATGGCGACCATACCCCAGGGCTCGCTGCCCGCCTTCCGGTCGATCCACGTCCCCAATCCAAAACCGACGAGAGGACCGGCCAGTAGAATGAACGGAACCGTCGTCAAGATTCCCAGCTGTTTGAGCTGAAAATAGACCGTGTCTTTTTTCGGCATCTCCAAAACCCGGACGCCTATTGAACCGGAATCCGCGTTTCCTCCAAACGGCTCAAATCCTTCTTGAGTGTCACGATGAGGACCCCGTCCTCATACGACGCTCCCATGCCCTGCTTCTCCACCACGGCCGGTAATTCCACCGACCGGTCCACATCGGGATTTTTGTCGTCGAATTTCTTTTTGCCGCGAATGCGAAGCATCTTATCGTCGCTTAAGGTCACCAGAAGCGAATTCTTATCCAATCCGGGCAATTCCATCCGCACTTCAAGCGTGTTGCCCAAATCTTTGATGTCGGCTTCGCCGGATCCCAAGCCGAGATCGAGATTTCCCGTTTCCCAAGTCGGGACTCCCTCTTCTTTGATGATCTTGGCCATGTCGCCGGTGACTTTATTGAATTGTTGGTTCAACACCTTAAGTTGTTTCAGATATTCCCGGTATTGCTGCCGGGCATTCTGAATGGCGGCGTCCTCGGTCGTGGAGTCCGATTGTGCGCTCCAGGCAACGGCTCCTTGCGAAAAGAACCCCAACACGGCAAACAAAAATAAGAAGACCCCAATACGTTTCATAAGTCCTCCCGAATTCAGAATGAAAAACAGTCTTTCGATCAGCGGACCTTGAGGTCCCGACTGCCCGGTTTGACGAGCGGAATCTTTTTTTCTCGGCAGAGCGGACATTCTTGGGGACGATAGGTGCGTATTTCGGTTTTTAACAACGAATGAAAATCCTGCTGGAAAACGGCCGCGCCACCGGAACGATCGACGATCGAACCCACGGCCGCGACGCGCGCGCCGAGCGATTCGACGAGGTGGATGACTTCATACGTCGATTTGCCCGTCGTCACGACATCCTCGACCACCAAAACGTTCTCGTTCTTCTTCAGCGAAAATCCCCGACGCAACGTAAATGCCCCGTCCACTCGTTCGGCGAAAAGAGACCGGACTTTAAGGGCGCGCGCCACCTCGTACGAAACGAGCATGCCGCCGAGCGCCGGTCCGATGACCGCGTCGATGCGAACGGACTTGAATGACTTGGCCAGCTCCGCGCAAAGTTTCTGGGCAATCCAAGGC
>Ga0172375_10012126_pt1 | contig 10840 bp, 13 predicted proteins | sample LakKiv1m_FD_114537 | JGI IMG/M metagenome (GOLD analysis project Ga0172375, IMG submission 114537) | Freshwater microbial communities from Kabuno Bay, South-Kivu, Congo - kab_092012_11.1m | ecosystem: Environmental > Aquatic > Freshwater > Lake | place: Democratic Republic of the Congo... | reverse complement strand
TCAACCACTACGGGCGCAATGCCTACAAGGAGATATGAATGGAAACGAAACGTGAGATTCACGGATTGGATCAGGCAGTCGTTCTTCTGATGTTCGCGCTTGACCGAGTATTCGCTCATCGCGTGCAAAATTGGAAGCGCGCACGAAAGGGATTCGAGATTACTCTTCTCGAGAATAAAATTCGTAACCCTCTGCATGACCAGTACGTAAAGATTCACCCCGTTGGTCTGCCGCCAGAAGATCTTGTGTACTGCCGGTTCGATAAACACGGCGGGACTTGGGCCCCCTACAAAGGACAGATTGGGAACCTTCATTCCGCCGAGGAAATCCAGTGGTTCGCCTTTGACGCAACAGGTGCCTCCGGTGATCATAGTGACGTCAAAGACCTTATAAAGCCACGTTCGCACGAAGAAAAATTCAAAGAAATTCTCTCTCGCGATTTGATGTACCGTTGCGAGACTTCCTAGTCTTCAATGGCTTCCAAACGGCACCCTCGTGGTGCCGTTTCTATATTCTGTTTGATGACATGGCGAGGGGCTTGACAAATATGGTCAATGTGTAGTACACTATTCTCGCTACTGTAAGAGTAGCAAGTTCCTCAACCACTACGGGCGCAATGCCTACAAGGAGATAGAAATGAGCTCAACTTTCACGAGGTACGGCGCAGTTATTCCCGCAACGTTCGTCGGGATTCCCGAAGCACAGCGGCTGATCGCTTTCTTGAGCGAAAAGGGTCTGATGCGGAAGGAGGGGCAGGATGTCCACTTCAAAGTGGCAGACTGCGATGAGTCCGAGAGGTACTATCTCGACGACTTGCCCGATGATGGCGATGACGCGCCGCCCGAAGCTGCCCTACTTCAGCAACTCATCGACACTGGCAAAGTTTGCCTGGTGTACGAGTCAAGCTGGAATAGCGGGGGCGAGGATCCCATGGAAGAAGTGCCTGACGTGGTCGCTCTCGCAGAGACCATACCGACACTCGTTCTTCGGGAGATTCTCGCAAAGCGGCTTGAGGGGTAGAATCCCGTCCGTGGAGAGACCCACGATAAACTTCTCCGCGATTCTCTTCCGCGTGTAGATGAGACAGGTTCTGAAGCACACCTGAACAAAAAGCTTCCCTGGAGAAAGTCAGTACTTTCTCCTCTTCATAAAGTTTCTGAAATGATTCGGAGACTTTTAAAGATTCGTTCTTTGGAGAAGTAGCGCGAAAGAGTGATGGCCTCGCCATCGGACGCAAGGTCCAGCGTGTAATAAAAAGGGTCGGAGCATGGATACGCTCCTAAAAAATAATCCAACCGGAGCAATGGTGCTCCGGTTTTCTTTTTGGAGCAATCCCCGCCGTTTTACAATTTCTCTTCAAAACGGCGGGGCTCGAGCGGGATTGTAAATACTCACAAAAAAACACCCCGCAAAATCTCACGATTTTGCGGGGCGGCGGCGGACCGGCCTTCACTCGAATATTTCACAGTTTCCTCGTCTGGCGAACGGGTACATCATCTTGTACGCCTCATAGAACTTCGGCAGATTCGCGGGCTCGCGAATGTTTTTCGAATCTTTCAGCTTTTGCCGCAGCTCTTCGAGAAGTTTCCCGAACTCCTGCGGATGGGCCGCCAAACATCCCTGAAATGCTGTGCCCGCGCGGTACGCGTCGCCGGCCCAATGCTTGCCGGATTCCCCGATGAAATGCAGAGGGAAATTATTGCAGTAGCGCGCGAACATCTCGAAGCTGAGAAGCTTTTTGTTGTAGCGGAGCGGCAGAATGGGCGGCTCAATCTGTTTAGTCATAAAACCTCCTATGTCACAGGTTCACCTACATAATATTATACTATATTTTTATATTTACGCAAGGTGTATACTTGGCCATATGATGGCGCGAAAAATACTCACAAAAAACTTTTTTGACCGTAAAGCGCCCATTGTCGCCCGCGAACTCATCGGCAAGTTTTTGGTGCGGCGAATTGGCGGGAAAAAATTTGCGCTAATGATAACCGAAACCGAAGCGTACGACGGGTTCGCTGACCGAGCCTCGCACGCAAGCCGCGGGAAAACAGCGCGCAACGCGCCGATGTTCGGTGAAGCGGGAACTATCTATGTTTATTTCACCTATGGGATGCATTGGATGCTCAATATTGTGTGCGGTAAAAAAGATTATCCTTCGGCCGTTTTAATCCGTGCCGCGGGCGATATTACGGGGCCCGCGCGACTGACCAAAAAATTGCATATACATAAAAAACTAAACGGCAAGCGGCTCAGCCGGAGAACCGGTCTTTGGATTGAGGATTGGGGAGTCGTCATTCCGCGGAACCATATACAAAAAACGCCGCGTATCGGCATTCGATACGCGGGCGAGTGGGCGCGTACGCCCTGGCGATTTGTTGTCACGGCGAAAAAAGAAGAAAAGAAAGAGGCGCGGGGTCGTTAAGACCCCGCGCCTGGTGTCTGGTCGCACCGTTCCTTTTAGCGGCGCCGCGGATGCGGATTTATCTTGATTGTTTGGGGCCTGAGGCTTCTGCCGACGACCGCGGGCACCGTGGCCATAGCGAGCCTGGCCTCAACCTGCGGCACCAGGGCCAGAGTGGCGAGCATATGCCGTTCGCGGGCGGTCATGCCGGCGCGGATGCGGGCCATGGCCCTCTCGATCGCCTCGAGAACTGATATTTTCAGCCGCCGGAGCATCCGGCGCGCGAGCTGCGCGATACGGGCGATGAGGTCTTCGGTCTTGTTGAGCAAAAGATTGTTTCTCTCTTTGCCTTTCATTATTCCTCCGTGAGATAAAAAATGTACAGCGGGTGAACCTGCCGGATATCTTCTCATACAGAAGAGATGTTGTCAAACTATACATTGTGTTGTATAAAATTGGCCAAAAAAATAGCGTGGCGGGTAGTGCTACCGGCCACGCTGCGTGTGTCTGACGTCACATACTCCATGCGCGTTGCTTGCCTTCAAGAATGACCCGTATCGGGCCGCCTCCCTCCGGCTTTTTGCTACCGGGCGAATGCTTCTGTCCGGAAACCCGGACATTTCCCTTGCGCGCCTTGGCGTAGTTGCCGAGCGGCCCGAACAAAATCCCGGCCACCTGCTTGTACCCATGCCGAAGATCCGGCTCGACGCAGAAGAGCCGGTAGAGCAGACGCTCCATCAGGTCTTCGAACTGCCGCGGGTCTTCTTCCATTTTTTCCTTCCGGTATTTATTCCGGAGAAGGTGGACAAATGCTCGGGCAAACTCATGGCTGAGCGCGCGAAACTTCAGCTTACTGTCGGACTGCCGGCAGAAAGCTTTGCGCTCCGCGTTGACGCGGCGGATAGCGGCCGCGACTTCTTTGTCTGAAAAACTAATTCTCGGCATGAACAGCCTCCATGTCTAGCGGTCATCTTCGGGGATAAGGTCATCCCTTCTTTGTTCGGCATTTTCCCGCATGCCGCGTTCAAGTTCTTCCCGCGCTTCGGCGCGCTTCAAAGCGAGATATTCTCTCGTCTTCTTCGCCTCCGCGGCTCCCTTTTTCCCCATAGCGCTGAGGGCCTCGGTATTACCTTCAAGTTTAGCCTGACGCACGTGATGCGGGGTATAGTTTGAATTACCCACAGAGATTCCTTTTCTGTTTTTTGACGAATCTGGTCGATTCAACGAATCTGGAGAGTATTTTTCCATCTTTTTGTGATTATGTCAACCGTTCAACGTGCTATGAAAATCAATGAGATGCTAGGCACGGACGAGGAGCGGAATGAGCAATACTGAGTTGTATTGTGAATGAGTACCGGAGTCCGTAACAACGCAGCTCGTGATTCTCATAGCACGTTATGCGACAAATGTCGCGAACAATGCCTCCACAATTTCTTTTACGGTTTCTCCATCAACGCCGCCTTTCAGTTCTTTCATCACGGCGCCCATAAGCTGGCCTTGTTTTGATTTATCTTTGATGCCGAGCGCCGCCGCCTTTTCCCGCACGACTTTTTCAACGTGCTCCCGGGGCATACTCGCCGGCAAATACGATTCGAGAACGGCAAGCTCTGCGCGCTCCTTCGCTGCCAAATCTTCACGACTACCCTTCGTAAATTGTTCGATGGAATCTTTGCGCTGTTTTACGCCGCGGCGGATAAGGGCGAGGATTTCGTCCGGCGTAAGTTCGTCGGTCGGCTTGCGGCCCTTGGCGACAAGTTCGTTGGTGCCGGCTGAAAGGAGTCCTCGCAATACCAGGAGGCGAACCTCATCATGCGCCCGCAAAGCATCCTTGACTCGTTCCTTTAACTCGTTGTGTGTCATATCCCTACATCATAACAAAATTCCCCGTGTGGTAACATTGAGCCTATATGGAATGGTTGATAATCATTTTGCTCGCGGCAATCCTCACAATGCTTGTTGTTCTGTGGCGCCGCACGTCGCAACCACCGCAGGAGCAGGATATGCAAGGCCTTATGCTCTTGCAGAACCAATTGCAGGACCTCTCCCGCGCGATGGAGACCAAACTTGGCGAGGGGACCCGCACGATGTTCGACTCGATGAAGACGCAGTTCGGCGAATCACAGCGGCTCGCGAGCGATATCCGCGACCTCGTATCGCGCCAGCTCACCGAGGTCGCCCGCGAGCAGACCAAAACCAACGAGGCAACCACGCGCTTTATGACTATCGCCGAACAACTCGCAAACCTTGAAAAAGTTCTGAAGCATCAGAAACAACGCGGCAATTTGGGCGAGGCGTCGCTCGAGCTTATTCTCGGCAACGTCCTGCCGCCGACCGCGTATAAAATGCAGTACGAATTTCCGGGCGGGGAGACCGTCGACGCGGCGATTTTCACGAAAGATGGAGTCATTCCCATCGACGCCAAGTTTTCGCTCGACAACTACAACCGGCTCGTTAATGAGACCGACGAAATCCGCCGAGCCGATCTCGAAAAACAGTTCAAGAACGATTTGAAACTGCGTATCGACGAAACAAGTAAATACGTGCGGCCGAAGGACAACACACTGCCGTTCGCGTTTATGTATATCCCAGCGGAAGCCATTTACTACGACCTTCTCATCAACGAAGTCGGTTCGGTCAAAGTAAATACGCGCAATCTCATCGACTACGCGTACAACGAAAAGAAGGTCATAATCGTTTCGCCGACCACGTTCGCCGCGTATCTCCAGTCGGTTCTCTACGGCTTTAAGGCGTTCAAAGTGGAAGAGACGGCGAAGGAAATTATGAAAAACGTGGAAACGTTGCGCCGGCACATCGACGCGTATGACGAATATTATAAAAAGCTCGGCAACTCACTCTCAACAACGGTCAATCATTTCAATACCGGCTACAAAGAGCTCAATAAAATCGACAAGGACGTGTACCGAATAACGGGGGAGAGCGCGGGAATTGAAGTCCTCACCCTCGACCGGCCGATTATGGAAGAAAAGGAATAAGAACAGCCTTTGTTACGTACAGGGCTGTTTGGCCTTGCCTACAATGCTGTTTTCGGCTATAGTGTTGCGGTCTATGACAGCCAAGGAATTTGCGATAATTGAGACAGGCGGCAAGCAATACCTCGTATCCGAGGGGGATACGGTGCGTGTTGAGAAGATAAAGGGCGCTATAGAAGGCCCGACCCGCGCGACCTATTCGGTGGGCGACACGATCGTTTTTGATAAAGTTCTCCTTGTCGACGATGGTTCAAATACCTCCATCGGCGAGCCCTACATCAAGGGCGCTGCTGTTTCCGGCGAAATAAAAGCTATCGAACGCGCTAAAAAAGTCGAGGTTATAAAATATAAAGCGAAGAGCAACTACTTCAAGCGCCGCGGCCATCGCCAGCCATACTTCGAAGTCAAAATCACAAAACTCGCCTAAGGGCGAGTTTTTCGTTTGTACAAGGCCCGGCCTTAGACAAAATGTCTAAGGCCGGGCCTTGATTAGTGGCGGTTGCCGAGAGCCTGCGAAATAGTATCAGGATCGGCGTATTCGAGCTCAGAGCCCGTTGAAAGACCCCGGCCGAGGGACGATATTTTGAAGCCAAGCCCCTGCGCGATGGGCAGCAATTTTTCCTGCAAAAGGAGCCTCGTGTGGTCGCCCTCGCTCGTCGCCGAAAGGCCGAGAATGATCTCTTTCAGGCCGCCGTTCTGCGCATCGCCTTCGATGCGCGTGAACAATTCCTTCGCGCGGATGAACCGCTCGGGATGCTCCTCAGCCAAAGGCACGGTGCCGCCGAGTACGAAGTAGAGGCCTTTGTAACCGCCGCGCTCGACGTTTTCGATATCGGCGTCTTTTTCGATGACGAAAAGAAGCCCCGCGTCACGCTTTTTGTTACCGCACAGAGAACACAGCGTCACTTCGCCACCATTCTTTACAAACCAACGGAAACAGCGCCTGCAAACGGCGGTCTGCGAACCAAGCGCCCTGATATCTTCCGCGAGCCCCGCGCGGTACGCATTGTTCTGCGACAACAGAAATTGCACGAAGCGGCGCGCCTGCCGCGGCCCGATGCCAGGGAAACGTTCAAAGGCGACGAGCAATCTATCAATCGGATTTTCCATACGTATTTTTTGTGTTTTTAATCATTCTAGTATTTTGCAAAATACTAGAATGACTGCTTCAGATACTGAAAATTAAAAATCTGCGGCTGAGGATTTTGACTCAAGCATTCCGAAATCGCTCTTTTCCATCGTGACGAAGGTTGTGCGCTTGTCGTCGAAGAAAAGCTCAACTTTGCCGACCGGCCCGTTGCGGTGTTTTTCGATGAGAATTTCCGCCACGTTGGGCCGGTCCTGATTGTCGGTCATCTTATCTTCACGATGAATAAACATCACCACGTCGGCGTCCTGTTCGATAGAGCCTGAATCGCGCAGGTCGGAGAGGCGCGGGCGACCGCGGCGCTGTTCCACGGCGCGCGAGAGCTGGGAGAGCGCGAGCACCGGCACATCAAGTTCTCGCGCGAGGATTTTGAGCGAACGCGAAATTTCCGTCACCTGCTGGACGAGCGAGTCGGACGCGCGGGCGCCGGTCGGCACCATAAGCTGAAGATAATCGACGACAAGAAGTCCGAGACCTTGCTCGCGCTTGAGGCGGCGCGCGACGGCGCGCATTTTGAGGATGTTACTGCCCGGCGAGTCGTCGATGAATATCGGCGCCTGACTAAGTCTGTCGTACGCGTCGCGAATGCGCTCAAAGTCCTCGGCGTCGCGCAAATTGCCGGTGCGCAGATTCCACGAGTTGACGCGCGCCTCGGCGGCGACCATACGATCGACGAGCTGTTGGGAGCTCATTTCGAGAGAAAAGATACCGACGGTCGTGTTGTGTTTAACCGCCGTCTGGCGCGCGATGTCCAGGGCGAGCGCGGTCTTTCCCATCGACGGACGAGCGGCAAGAATGATAAGGTCCGATTTTTGAAAGCCCGCGAGCAGGGAATCGAGGTCCTTAAATCCGGTTGATACGCCGCGCATCTCGTCTTTGTGTTCCTGCAGATGCTCGAGGCGCGCCCACGCTTCAGTGAGCGAACTTTTGAGCGAAACGAATTTCGAAAGCGTTGAGGAGTGCGCGACTTCATATATTTTTTTCTCCGCCTTGTCGAGCGTGTCGTCGAGCTCGGTGCTTTCATCAAAACCAAGTTCCGCGACGAATTCGCCGGCATCGGTGAGCGAACGCAAAACATATTTTTTCTGCACGAGGCCCGCGTAATGCCGCGCGTTCGATGCCGCGGGAACGTCGGTTACGAGTTCGGTGAGATATGAGACGCCGCCGATTTGTTCGAGCAGATTTTGTTCCGCCAACTTCGCGCGTACCGATTCGATGTCGATTGGTTCGTTCTTGGTCCACAAGGACATCATCGCGCGATAAATGATGGCGTGCTTGCCGACATAAAACGCGTCAGGCGAAATCGCGTCGACAATATCCGGCATCAAGTCCGCCCGTATCATCACCGCGCCGAGAAGCGCCTTTTCGGATTCAATTGTTTGCGGCGGAATGCGGAGCGGAGTGGCCATACGTAGGGTATAGGGTACAAGGGATAGGGTATAGTTTCAATGCGAAAAATGACTCAACTTATCACCTTTTTATCCCCACGTTCCGCACCAGCAACATTGTTTGGGGCACGGGCATATGACGATTTTGTTAGCGGATAATATTGACATATTTAGTTTTAATGATACAGTTAATGTAGAAAGTTATTGGAGAGTGTCCATTTTCAGCGGTACAACCAGCAGTACAACCACATGGAGGAAGTATGAGTGTTGTCAGCAGAGAAACATTTTACGCGAAGGTCCAGGAAATCGGCGCCAACCTCGAGGGAGAACTCAAGGCCCGCGGCGAGAATCTCGGCCACGTGGCCGCGAAGCTTGAAGACGCCATGAAAAAATGCGGCCAGAGCGTCAGCGGCGATGACGGCCTCGATTTCAGCGGCCGCACGCAAAAAATCCACCCGGTTTGATCTGGGCCGGACATCATCAACCCCCCCCCAGCGGGCACCAAACAGGTGCCCGCTATTTTTTTATTGCCTGCGTGCCTGTCGACGTATCTTTGAGTTCGTAGCCGCGAGATTCTATATTCGCGCGCAATTCGTCGGCTTTGACATATTCGCCGGCCGCGCGCGCCGCGTCGCGCTCCGCCACCAATTTTTGTACATCATCGGGAAGTTCACGCGCTGGAACGACCGCGAGTTTTGACATTTCGCGCCGATCACCGAGCCCAAGCCCGAGCAACTTGTCCGCTTCGAGCAGTGACGCGCGTTGTGCGGATTTTGATATGGTTTCGCTCCGGACAAGGTCCCAAACGCGGGCGATGGCCTGCGGCGTGTCAAGGTCGCGCGCGAGCGCCGCCGTGAATTCGCGCATGAAACCCGGGTCTGGCGCGCCGCCCTCAGCACCCGCCAAATCGACGAAAAAGAATTTGAGCAGGCGCTCGCGCGCGGTATGCGCGCCTTCAAGCGCTTCCCACGTAAAATTAGCGGGAGAGCGGTAGTGTGCCGTAAGCAACCAGTAGCGCAGAGAAAGCGGCGAGAAACCGCGGTCGGTTATGTTGTGAAGATATACCGTATTGCCGAGTGATTTTGAAATTTTCTTGCCTTCAATGGTGATGTGGTCGTTATGGAGCCAGTATTTCACAAACCGTTTACCCGAAGCTGATTCTGCTTGCGCTATCTCGTTGTTGTGATGCACCGGAATATGCTCGATGCCGCCCGTATGAATATCTATCTGACGGCCGAGGAGTTTAAAAATCATCGCCGTGCATTCGATATGCCAGCCGGGAAACCCCTTGCCCCACGGACTGTCCCAGCCCAGATGTTTGTCGGACTTCCAGAGAATGAAATCGTGTGGTCCGCGCTTTTCGGCGCTCTCTTTTACCCGCGCGCCTTTTTTGAGTCCGGAGAGGTTGATGCCGCCCAACTTGCCGTAGCGAGGAAAACGCGAAACCTCAAAATACACGCCGCTTTTTGTTTTGTACGCGTAGCCCTTTTCGATGAGCGTCTGAATAAGCGCGATTTGTTCCGGAATGTAATCGCTCGCGCGCGGATAGGTCACTTTTTCCGTGTCGACGCCGAGCGAGCGAACGTCGTTGAAATACATTTCCGCGTAGCGCTCCGCGAGCGAGCGCATATTTTCAAGCGAGAGCTCCATTCCTTCGCGGCGCAGTCCTGCGGACATTTTGTCCTCGCCTTCGTCTTCGTCGCTCGAGAGATGGCCGAAATCGGTGAGATTGGTTACCTGGGTCACGTTGTAGCCCCAATAATTGAGCATGCGGCGCAGGACGTTGAACACGACCGGCGGACGCAGATTGCCGATGTGTTGGCGGTCATACACCGTCGGGCCGCAGTTATACATTTTCACCTTGCCGCGCGACAACGGAACGAATTCTATAGTTTCGCCGGACAAGGTATTGCGCAAGGAGAGCGGCGGCAAAAAAGATGCGGCTGTTTTTTTGCTGCGAAATAGTGAGAAAAGTCGCATAGGAATGGTCGGAGCATTATGTCTGCCTCACAGCCACTTGTGATACTTAAAATACGCGAGGAGCGCAAATGCCACAGCGAGCATTGCTCCAAGCAATATCCAGAAGTCGTACGGTATTCCGATAAGCGGCGTATACCGGGTATTCATGGTGAAAATATCCGCAATGAATGAGAGGGGGAGCGCGATGAACGCCATGACCGTCAGCGTCTTCATCACTTCATTTTGTTTGGCGGACAACAGCGAATTGTTTGTTTCGCGCAACTCCTGCAGCGAGTCCCGTAGTTCATCGAGTCCGCTTTGCACCTTAAGATATTCGCTCTGCAGAAGACGCGTGTAAAATCCGAACTCCTGTCCGAACAGTCGGCCCCCGACCGATTCGAGCGACGAGAGGATTTCCTGATGCGGTGCAAGCGTGCGGCGAAAATCGAGCACGATGCGGCTCGCGCGGGATATCTCGACGACCATCTGACGCTCCTTCTCGGCAAAAACAAGGCCTTCAATTCGCTTCAGTTCCTCCCGGATATATTCAACTTCCTCCAGAAGATTCCGGTAGAGCTTTGACAGCATAAGATGCAGCATATGGGCGCTATGACCCGCCATCGTCCCGTGGTCCAGAACAGATGCCGTTTCGAATGCCTGAGCGAATGAGCGCAGGGCCGCCACCTCCTCGTACGTCGCGGTTATGAACAGCTGCTTGCCGACGATGATGTCAAGCTCCTGTTCTACATGCTGTCGCTTGGCGCCAAAGGTCGGGAAATTCAGTACCAGATATAAAAAGTCGCCGTAGCGCTCCGTCTTTTGGCGCGCCGATGGCGACAAAAGTTCGTCGCCGACGAGTGGATGGACATCATACTGCCGCACAATGGAACGAACCTCTTCCTGCGAAGGCGACCTGAGTTCGACCCAAACGAGAATTTTATTCGCGCGGCGCGTT
>Ga0172375_10012125_pt1 | contig 10841 bp, 3 predicted proteins | sample LakKiv1m_FD_114537 | JGI IMG/M metagenome (GOLD analysis project Ga0172375, IMG submission 114537) | Freshwater microbial communities from Kabuno Bay, South-Kivu, Congo - kab_092012_11.1m | ecosystem: Environmental > Aquatic > Freshwater > Lake | place: Democratic Republic of the Congo... | reverse complement strand
GCTCTTGCGGTCGCCCACGCGGGTAGGCGCAAGGCTTCGGCGTGAGCTCAGCCGGACGGCCATGCCCCTGCCCTGAATTATTGAGAAGATACCACAGCGGATTGCAGAGGACATACGCGTACCGATTCAAACTCTGCGGATCGTCCAGCGATGGCACGATGGTATCGGGGCTGAGGAAGCGGCCCAGCCGTGGTGAATAGGCGCGCGCCTGGAAGTCGTAGAGCGAGCCGAGGTTGGCCTCCTCGGAACGCTGCCCCGTGAACTTGCGGTCGGTGGGCAGCGTACCGCTCGCCCAGCGCGACTCGCCCCACGGCTTGTAGAGCTGCTGCGCCACGATGCCGCCGCTCTGGTTGGCGACCACCGCAGTTGAGCCGAGGTGGTCGCTCAGCAGGTAGTATAACATACCGGCCTTCTTCATGGCAACGCGCTGGCTACCCAGGAAGTAGTAGCTCGTCGCCTGCCCGGCTGTCAGGTTCTTCTCGAAGTGCGGGCCCACGTAGACGGTGGTCTGCCCGCCCTGCACTTTCTTGACCAGCGCGCCGTCGGCGTCATAGCTGTAGGTGGTGGTCTGGCCGCTGACGGTCACGCTGTACAGGCGGTTTTCCCGCTGACGCGGGACAGGTGTCGTTGTCGTAAGCCTGCGTGTAGCTTCCCCGTCGGCTCCGGCCGCGTGAGCAGGTTGCCGTTGCAGTCACAGGTGAAGCTGTAGCCAGGGTGTCCGCGGCGCAATTGGGTGGTGTGCTGTGGGCATGATCTCCAGGTCATGCCCACAGCACGGATTACCGGATCGACTCCATACGCATATCTACGCGCTCAAGTAGATGCCGAAACTGCGCCATCGTCAGCCAGCGATCTTCGAATACCTGACCATCCACGACGGTGACCAGGTTACCATAACGTGCGATAAGGCTGCATGTCTGGTTGGGAATGTTATTGATTATCCATGCCATGCAACCAATGGTGCTCTCATCGGCATGAAGCGGCAAATCCAGTTCCGGCGGTTGAGGCCACTTGTCTATGGCAGCCGCAGGGATGTTGTCTGCTACCAGGTTCTTGTAAGCTGTGCGGCTCTCGGTCTCGCTAGGATACAAGTAAATCGTCTGCCCAGCCCTGACAAATGGGATAGCGTAACGCGAGGGTCCCTGGTAGTCGCGATAGCGGGCGACGCTTCCCATTGGATCCTGCGGCACACCTGTGGAGCGGCGGCTCCAACCAAACGGCAGGTCAGTGGCATCCATCAAGCCTCGTTCGATGCGATTGATGGGTGACTCAGACAGGACCGGCCTGATTAGGGAGGAAGGCACGACACAGGCGACAAATCCAAACAGGAACAGAAGCAAAGCAGCCAGGACGATCCATCGCATCATGGTATCTCCCTCACAGGCGCGAAGTTAGCCCAGGCATACGCTCTTTGCGCACCACTCACCCATACACCACTCACGGCAGCACCGGGAATGTGTATTCCCCAATCATATATCGCGTTTGGTCCAAGCGTTCGCGCCCCCAGCTTTTGCGGGCCACCGGCATCAACCAGCGTGGCTTGTGAAGTGACGAGTGCGACGGCCATGGGGATGGTGTACTCTGCGCCGACCCGGCCACCGCCAACACCGGCAGGATTGACGATCCCCACCATGATCTGGTTGGCTTGGAGTTGGGCCTCCACACCAGCAACACCTACGCCAACGAACGGTTGTGCGCCGCCGATAGCAGTCGCCTCGATCCCGGCGTTGACGATCTCACCCAACGAGTAGCTGTAGGCGAATTCATCGAAGGATCGCATCTCGCCTTCATCGAGTACCCAGGTGTGGCGGTATTCGGCGCTCGCACTGACCGGCAGGACGCCTCTTTGAGCCGCTCCTGATAAGTACACGAGTTCCAGGCGCGGATCGACGTCACCGTATACATGGTACCGGAGAATCCAGCCGTCATCTGGCCGGTAGGGACTTGAAGTCTGGATCATCGGTCCGGTCGATGCAGCTGACGGCGGCCGCCAGGCGTTCGCCGGGGTGGGCGCTGTCTGTCGCGGCAAGCACATGATCGTCTTGCTGCAATCAAGCGGTGGATACCAGCCGCCACCCGAGTCATCCTCGCGCCAGGCGTGTCCTGTTGGATCGGTATAGCGCAGCGGATTGTTCCGCACATAGGCATAGCGATTGAGGCTCTGCGGATCACCCGGCGATGGCACGATGGTATCCGCACTTAGGAAGCGCCCCAGCCGTGGCGAATACGCGCGTGCGCCGTAGTCATACAGCGAACCGAGGGTCGCCTCCTCGGAACGTTGCCCGGTCAACTTGCGGTCAGTGGGCAGCGTGCCGCTCGACCAGCGCGACTCGCCCCACGGCTTGTAAAGCTGTTGGGCCACCACGCCGCCGCTCTGGTTGGTGGCCACCGCGGTCGAGCCGAGGTGATCGGTCAGCAGGTAGTATAGCGTACCGGCCTTCTTCAGCGCCACCCGCTGCCCGCCCAGGAAGTAGTAACTGGTCGCCTGCCCGGCAGTCAGGTTCTTCTCGAAGTGCTGACCGACATAGACGGTGGTCTGTCCGCCCTGCACCTTCTTGACCAACGCGCCGTCGGCGTCGTAGGTGTAGGTCGTGGTCTGGCCACTGACGGTGACGGTGCTCAGGCGGTTCTCGCTGTCGTAGGCTTGCGTGTAGGTCCCGGTCGGCTCCGGTCGGGTAAGCTGGTTGCCGTTGCAATCATAGGTGAAGCCGTAGCCGGTGATGGCGGCTACGGCGTGGGGCTTGGTCGTCGGGGTGTTGGTCGTGCAGCCGGTCGGCATGCTGGCGGGGTAGGTGTAGCGCACCCCGGCCTTGCTGGTCAGGTTGCCGTTGGCAGCGTAGGCGTAGACCTCGGGCGGGTAGTAGCCGTTGCCGCCCGTTGTGGGCGCGCAGTTGGTATCGCCGATCAACGCGCCGGTCAACCGGCCCAGCGGGTCGTAGCTGAAGCATTGGCGCTGGCCGCTGTTGTTGTCGTCACGCAGCCGCGCCAGGTTGCCGGCCGGGTCGTAGGCATAGGTCAGGTTCTGCAGTGCCGTGCTGCCGCTGCCCACGCCGCTCTTCAGGCGTTGCAGGCGGCCGCCAGAGCCGGGGCCGGCGCTCCAGGCGTAGTAGATGGTGTCGCTCTGCAAGGCGGCCGGCTGATAGACGCGCAGATCGCGCTGCCCCAGCGCGTCGTAGGTCGTGCTGAAGACGTAGGCGGCCTGCGGGCCGGTCAGGCTGTAGGGTAAGCCTTGCGCGGTGTAAGTGGTGGTCACCACCTCGCCGCTTTCGGGGTAGGTCAGGGTGCGCACGCGGTCGGCCGCGTCGTAGGTGTAGGCGGTGAGGTAGTTGCTGCCGGCAATGGTGCGGAGGTCGCTGACCACGCGGCCGCGCACGTCGTAGGTCCAGGCGATGGTGTTGGGCGCGCCGCTCACATAGGCGATGGCGCGCGTGCGCCGGCCGGCGCTGTAACCGTAGCCGCTTTCGTCGTACTTGTACTCCGCCAGCAGCGCGCCGGTGCTGTGGCTCAGCCGTTTCTGGGTCAGCCGGTTCAGGCTATCGTAACCGAACCAGAGTGTCGTGCCGCGCGCGTCGGTTTGCGTTTGCAGATTGCCGACTGTGTCATAGGTGTAGCTCCACGCGCCCAGGTCGGGGTCGCTCATGGCCGCCTTGCGGCCCAGGCCATCGTAGGTGATCTGGATGCGGTTATTGGCCGGGTCGTAGGCGTCGGTGAGTTGATCGGCGATGTTGTAGCCGTAGCTGGCAACCGCGTAGGGTGTATCGTTCCAGCGCGGGGTGGTGTAGTCGGTGGCCGAGTACTCTTTGCTGCGACTCAGCCGGCCAAAGACGTCGTAGGCGCGGATCGTCTGCACGTTGCGGGCGTCAATCACCGCTTCCAGCCGCCGCGCGGTGTTGTACTGTTCATCGAGGCCGACCGCATAGTATTGGCGCGTCGTTGCGTTGTCGGGCGCGGTGGTCTGGGTCACGCGGCCCAACGCGTCGTACGTAGAGACGGTTTTGGGCAGCCCTGCCCACGTTGTCTCATCCAGCGCCGCGTAAGCCGGCCAGGGCGGGCCGCCGGTCTCCGGGTGCTGCGCCACGTCGCCGTCCACGAAGCGGGGCACGCTGGCGCGCGCCACGGCATCGCGCCAGGTGTAGGTGTAGCTGGTCTCGACGTGCCGGGCGTTAGCGGCTTCCGCTTGGGTTTGCAGGATGCGGCCGAAGCCGTCGTAGAAGGTCCAGGTATGCAGGTAGTTGTTGTTGGTCGCCTGCTCGTCGCGCTGTAAGCTATGTACCCAGAAAGGGTTGCCGGCGCTGATGGTCTCGCTTATAGGCTTGTAGTGGAACCATTGCGTTTGTGTATTGCTGGCCAGCGTGCTGGGCGCGATCGCTACCTTAAGCGGCCGGCCCAGGTCGTCATAGGCGTATTCGGTGAGCGCATTGTTGGCGTCCCAGGCTTTCTCCCGCTGACCGAACCGGCCCGCCAGGTTGCCGGCGCTGCCGTTGGTCGTGTTACAGGCCCCGTCGCCCGGCACGCCATAGTAGGTGGTCTTGGTCTGGTGGCCGGCCGCGTTCTGTTCGCACACGCGGAACGCCTGGAAGCCGGCGTCGTAGAAATAGGTGGTGGTGTGCCCATTGGCGTCCTGCGCCCAGGTCAGGTTGCCATACTCGTCGTAGTCGTAGTACTGCGAGCTGGACGCCGGGTTGCTCTGGTAGACGCCGTTGAGCACCGCCAGCGTCTCGACATGCTTGAGCCGGCCAAAGGTCGGCGGCGCGGTGTCGTCGGTCGTGTTGTCGTAGTAGTTGCGGGTCTCGGCGAACAAGGTGGTCTCATCGCCGATATACAGTTGGCGGCGCGCCGGCAGGCCAATGATCCCGGTGGTTGGATTCGGGTAATACCAGATACTGGTTGTGCGGAACGCGTTGGTCTTGAAGTTGTTGGCCTGGCTATTGTATTCTTTGATCCGCGTCGGGTTACCGTAGTTCTGCCCGCCCTGGCGCTCCGCCTGATACTCGTAAGTGGTGCGCTTGAACGGCTGACCGAGTTCATAGGTCCGGGTTTCACTGGCATAGACGAAGCGCGGTAAGCGATCCTCCGACACTGGCGGCGAACCAAAAGGTAGATCGGCAGTGGTGTGCTGCCAATCCGTTTCCGCACGGTTTAATTCACTGGCAGTTGAGCAGTTGTCAGTGACCGCCACAGCAGGACAGGTGCGCAACTGAGACGCGCGGCCGGCCAGGTGTGTGAGAATCGCGCCGCCGCCTGTCGTGACCGTGGTGAAGAATGTGTGCACTTCCAGAAGCCGCGCGCCGCCCGTGCTGTCCGCCGGTGGCGTCAGCACTTTCGCCTGGGAATAGCCGTAGGCCTTCTGACTCCAGTCCCCGTCGTTATAGCCGTAGTTCCAGACCCAATTCCGCTCTGTGACTGGGTCGATCTCCGTGCGGCTGGACACGGTCGGCGGATGTGGATTCTCGTAGTCGGAAGAATGGGGGTCAGCCGTGAAGGCCACTGCGCCGCCCAACGGCCCCGTGACTTGGTTCAGATAGCTGTAGGAACACGCATTGGTCATGCCGCTGGGCGCATAGGTAAAGCTGATAGCCCGCTCCAGGCCGCCAGCTTGCTCCCTGATCCTCTGCAAGTTCAACTGTGTTTGCGAGACCGCTCCTGTGCTTTGCGGAAAGTAGTCCAAGACATATTGGCGCACCACCTGGTCATTGACGCTGACGGTCACGCCCGTCAGCGTGTGGATGGCGAACAGGCGCACTCCAGTGTGATCGTAGTATTCCGGACGATCCCAGCGGCCACTACCTGCGGCCGGCAAATCATACTGGAAGCTTACCTTGACTTGCTCACCATTGTAACGCACCTCGGTCAGACGGATGGCGCGCACATAGTGACAGCCATTGGCATCGGGCTTATCATCGGACGAGAGTCCGTGGCGACCGATATTTGCGCTGGTCGCCGCGTCCCAGGAATAGTGAATCTCGTTGCCGTGCCTGTCCAACACCTGCACCAGCGGCAAGCGCAGCCAAGTCGGATAGTGGCTGCCATCGCAAGGAATGCCATCCCACTCATTCACCATGGGAGGCCATCCGTGGATGCTGTTGGTGCCATTTACTCTGCGCCAGCCCTGAAAGTGATAGAGCGTGCCATCGCGCGTTTTCACCTGCAATCCTACATAATCGCTGTTTTCGTAGTAGGCACTGACGCGCAAGAAGGGATCTTCCTTGACCACCCAGGTAGTTGTATCAATGGTATAGGTAGCACCATTGAGCACCAGCGTGATGGGCTGGCCGCCGGGGTTAGAGGGATTCCGGCTCACGTAGCTCGCACCCAGGATGTCCCAGCCGTGGCCGACCATGCTGTAGTGTCCCATCTCGCGCTCGTGGCGACTGCTGGAGTAAGTGAGTCCCAATTGCGGTGTCAGGCCCCCGCGGCCGGGCGGCAGCGCAAAGGGGTAGGTGTAACCGATGGAGCCGCTGAAGAGCTGTGGCTGCGCGCCGCGCACGCGCGGCCCGGGATCGAACTCAAAGTCCACGAGGTTCGAGGCGATCGCAAACAGGGTGAAATGATCCAGGTGCGCCGCGAGTTGACCTCGCTGGCGCTCATAGTGGTTGGCGACGGCCGGCCAGGCGCCGGTCGTCGCGTTATAGTAGAATAGTCCCGGCCATGGGGTATCCGGCGGCAGACGATAGGCCACGGTCAGCACCAACGCCGCCGGAAACTCCCGCACCGCCTGTCCCTGCTCATCCTGCGCTTCCAACCGGAACGCGAAGCGCAGCCCCGGCGGCGGGTTCGGCGCGTCCGTCACCGGTGCATATGTGAAGTGCGTCCGTCCGCGCACCGCGCCCGCCGGCACTCGCAGCAGCACCCGGTCATCGGTCGAGCGCAACAGCCCGCCCTGCTCCGGCGTGGCCCAGGCTTCATTGTTGCGCAGCGATACCACCTCGACAGCCGCGCTCGCGCTGATCGGCCCGGTCAGCCCCGCCGCGCTTGCGGTCACGGTATTGGTCACCATGTCGCCCAACGCTAACCCCTGCACGCGCGCCTGGAAGCTGCCCGTGATTGGCGCGCCCGCGACCACCTCCGCCGGCTGCCAGGTTAGTTGTTTCTGACTGGCTGAATACGTGAAACCAACCGCGCTGCCCGTGACGTAGCCCAACCCATCCGGCAGCGCGTCGGTCAGGGTCAGGCCGGCGAGCGGGGTCAGGCCGGGGTTGTGGGCTGTCACCGTGAAGGTGACGACGTCCCCTGGCGCGGCCCAGGTCGGGTCAACATCCAGAGTCAAAGCCGGGCGAGCCGCCGAAGGCGGCACGGGGGGCGGCGGTGGGAGCGGCGAGGTAAAGGTTGAGGCGGAGGTTAAGGCTGAGGAAGTGGGCGCGGGAGCCAGGGCCGGCAAGACGGTCGGCAGGAGCAGGGCCAGCGTCAAGAGCAGACGTATCGAGGTGGGCAAAGGCGGTATCATGGGACGCAACCTCCGGCAGGTCGGGACAAACCGCACGCGACGACAAGCGCGTGTCGGTCAGTTGCAGGCAGGGGGGAGGCGGCCGCAGACGAGTCGAACGTGATGGCGACGGCAGTATACCCGTGGCCCGATGGCGCGTCAAATCCTGGTCTCGCGTGTTCAGGCTGAAAGATTGCTTCGTCTCCCGTAACCTGTAAGATTTCGCCGGGGAGAGGCTCTCTACCGCTTAAGGAACTTGAACCGATTCACAAAACCACGGAGGAAGCGTGAAAGTCCTCATCGTCGCAAAAACTCGCCAGGGCGGCGGCGCGTGCATCGGCGGCATCACCTTCGAGGGGCAGAGCGTCCGCCTGATCGCGCACGATGCTGCGACCAACGAACACGTCGGGCTGGAGTACCAGGTCGGGGAGGTCTGGGACATCGAAGCGGCGCCGCCGGCCAGGATCGTCCCCCCGCACGTCGAAAACGTGATCGTCCAGGGCAAACGCCGGCTGGGCGCGATGCCTGGCCCGATCCCCTTCATCGAAGAACGGCTGCCACCCGTGATCGGCGGCGTCGAGCTGCTGTACGAGGGCCTGACGAACTGCGCGCCCGGCGGCGCGCTCTTCATCGCCCAACGCACCGGCGTCCCCGCGTACAGCACCACCTTCTGGCGGCCCGATCAGCCCTTGCAACGCGACGAGGACAGCAAGCGCATCCGCTACCGCTATCCGACCCCCGACGGCGGCCGCACGCTGACCTTCGTCGGCTTCCAGGAGCCGGTGGACGTGATTCCGGCCGGCGCATTGGTGCGTGTGTCGTTGGCGCACTGGTGGCGGCCGCGCGACGCGGGCGACGAGATCGAGCAGCGCTGCTATGTCCAACTCTCCGGCTGGTTCCTCGAGAAAGGCGTAGCGCAAGATGGCATCTTGCGCCACGCGGCGACTGAAGTCACGCCGACCAACCTGGCCGACCTGCCGGCCGCCCGCGCGCTGCTCAAAACCGTCTTCGGCTACGATACGTTCCGGCCGCTCCAGGAAGAAATCATCACGCAAATCCTGGCCCGGCAGGACACCCTGGCGATCATGCCGACCGGTTCGGGCAAATCGCTCTGCTACCAACTGCCGGCCCTGATCTTCGACGGCCTGACCGTGGTCGTCTCGCCGCTGATCGCGCTGATGCACGACCAGGTGGTGCAATTACGCGAGCTGGGCATCCCGGCCGCGTATCTCAACAGCACGCTGGATTACGGCGACTACGTCGCGACCGCCAATCGCGTCCGCCAGGGCGAAGTCAAGCTGCTCTACACCTCGCCGGAGACGCTGGTACGGCCCGAAACGTTGGTCTTGCTGGATCGGTCGAACGTCGCGTGCCTGGCGATTGACGAGGCGCACTGCATCTCGGCCTGGGGCCACGACTTCCGGCCCGAATACCGCCAACTGCTCCCCGTGCGCCGGCGCTACGAGCGCGCCGTGTGCGTCGCGTTCACCGCGACCGCCACCCAGCGCGTCCGCGACGACATCTGCGCCATCCTCGGCTTCCGCGACCGCAACGTGTTCGTCGCCAGCTTCAACCGGGAGAACCTCTTCCTGGCGGCGCAGCCCCGGACGAACGGCCTGGCGCAAACACTGGCCTTCCTGTCTGCGCACCGCGACCAGTCGGGCATCATCTATTGCAGCACGCGCGACGGGGTAGATCGGCTGGCCGCGCAGTTGACGGCGCAGGGCTGGCCCGCGCTGACCTATCACGCCGGGATGGACGCCGCGCTGCGCACCCGCCATCAGGAGCTTTTCTCGCGCGACAAAGCCCCCCTCATCGTGGCGACCATCGCGTTCGGGATGGGGATCAACAAGTCGAACGTGCGCTTCGTCTTGCACCACAACCTGCCGGCCAACCTGGAGAGCTACTATCAGGAGATCGGCCGGGCGGGGCGCGACGGCTTGCGGGCCGACTGCCTGCTGCTCTTCGGCCGGGCCGACATCCAGACGATCTTCGGGTTCATCGAAGAGGGCGCGCCCGCGGAGAAGGCCGGCCGCCATGCCCGATTACAGGCAATGGTGCGCTACGCCGAGGCGGACGGCTGCCGGCGTGGGCCGCTGCTGGAATACTTCGGCGAAACGCCGGCCGAACCGACGTGCGGCTTCTGCGACAACTGCCTGGCGGCGAAAGGGGAGCAGGAGAAAATAGACGCCACCCTGCCGGCGCAAAAGTTCCTCTCCTGCGTGCTGCGCACCGGCGAGATGTTCGGCGCGGGGCACATCATCCAGGTGTTGCGCGGCTCTCGCAATCAGAAGGTGCTACAGCGCCGCCACGATCAACTTTCGACCTACGGCGTAGGCATCGAGTATTCGACCGCGCAATGGCAACACTTTGCCGAGCAGTTCATCCGCCAGGGCTTGCTGGCGCAAGACATGGGGCACGGCGGCCTGAGCCTGACTGACCGGGGCCGCGCGGCGCTGAAAGGCGCGCCGGTCTTCGTGCTCGCCCAACCCCGGCCGCTCGTCGTCGCGGCCGCCGCGGAAGCCTACGATGCGGGCCTCTTCGAGAAGCTGCGCCAGCTCCGCCGCCAGCTCGCGGACGCGGCCGATGTGCCAGCCTACGTGGTCTTCTCGGATCGCACGCTGACCGAACTGGCAACCTATCTGCCGCACTCCATGACGAGCCTGGGCGCCATCCACGGCATCGGCGAACGCAAAGCGGCGCAATACGGCGCGGCCGTGCTGGAAACGATCCGCGCCTACTGCGCGGAGCACGGCCTGGCCGAACGTCCCCGACCGACCGGCGGCGCGGCCGCCGCGGATCGCCCCAAGCGGCGTTGGGAGGAGGTGGGCGAATTGTTCGCCGCCGGGCATTCGATCGCGGAGATCGCGGCGCTGTTTGCGGTGAAACCGGGGACTGTAATCGCACATCTCGGCGCATGGCAGGCCGCAGGCCAGCCGCTAGACGCCCGCCGGGTGCGGGAGATTTCGACCCTGTCGGCTGAGGATCAAGCTCGCGTGCTGGCGACGATGGCCGAGCTTGGCCCGGAACGGCTCAGCCCAATCTTCGAGGCGCTCGGCGGGACGATCCCCTACGACGAGCTGCACCTCATGCGCATTTGCTATCACGCGGGCGACCGGGCCTGATGGCGCAGACCTGTCAGGTTTTGGAAACCTGACAGGTCTCATCAAGAAAACTTCTCGAGCACCAGGAAATGGCTCAACCCGAAGGCTTGCAGCGGGGTGTGCTCCAGCGCATAGAGGACGCGGCGCAAGATCGCGCCCAGGCCGGGCCGGCGGGCCACGATGTTGTCGAAACCGGGGTAAATGACGCGCTGATGCACAACGCGGGCCTGCCTCGGATCGAACAGGCCGCGCAGGCCAGGGCCGGTGTAGGCGCGCACATGGGGCGCCAGCCGGTTGCGCAGCCCGTCGGGCAG
>Ga0172375_10012124_pt1 | contig 10841 bp, 21 predicted proteins | sample LakKiv1m_FD_114537 | JGI IMG/M metagenome (GOLD analysis project Ga0172375, IMG submission 114537) | Freshwater microbial communities from Kabuno Bay, South-Kivu, Congo - kab_092012_11.1m | ecosystem: Environmental > Aquatic > Freshwater > Lake | place: Democratic Republic of the Congo... | reverse complement strand
ATGCCGGGCGACGATGTGAACCTGACGGTGCAGTTGATCGTGCCGGTGGCTCTGGAGCAGGGTTCGAAGTTTGCCATCCGTGAAGGCGGCCTGACCGTCGGCGCGGGTGTCGTGACCAAGATCCTCGAATAGGTGAGAGATGGCTAAACAGAAAATCCGCATCCGCCTCAAGGCGTACGATCATCGTGTCCTGGACCAGTCTGCGAAACGTATCGTTGAAACTGCCGAGCGCACGGGCGCACATGTTGTTGGCCCCGTACCCTTGCCAAGCAAGAAGGAACGCTTTACAATACGACGCTCGACTTTCATAGACAAAGATTCGCACGAGCATTTTGAAATCCGCACACATAATCGTCTCATCGATGTCCTGGATCCTGATTCGAAGACAATTGACATGCTGATGAGATTGAACCTGCCTGCGGGCGTGGATATCGAGATCAAAATCTAGTTTGCAATTCGTATTCCGCAAACCGCGGATTACGAATTACAGGGTAAGTTTGAGACAGTGCAAGAGCTGGTTAGGGCGCGAACACAAATAGGATTTCGCTTCCCGAACCCACTGACTGCACTGCACGGAGATGATGCGGCCGAAGCCCCGGCTGGCAGTCTCGTCAATACCTTCTAAAGGAGAATAACCAGTATGTTGAAAGGGCTGATTGGAAAGAAGATCGGCATGACCCAGATCTTCGATGAGCAAGGTGTCGCCTATCCGGTGACACTCATCGAGGCTGGGCCATGTTACGTTACCCAGGTTCGTATGCCGGAGAAGGAAGGTTATACTTCGGTGCAACTGGGCTTTGGCGAAGTGAATCCCAAACGTTTGACAGGCGGTCAACTGGGTCATCTCAAGGCCAATGAAATTCCCCCGATGCGTTTCCTGCGCGAATTTCGCGCCAAGGATCATGGTTTGAAGGTCGGCGATAAGATCACGGTTGCCGATGCTTTTTCCGCGGGGGAACGTGTGGATGTGATTGGTGTCAGCAAAGGCAAGGGCTTTGCCGGTGCAGTGAAACGTTATCACTTTCACGGTATGGATGCCACACATGGGACATCCGACCGTGAACGCGCACCCGGCTCGCGCGGTTCAGGCACCACGCCCGGCCGTGTATTGCGGGGCGCTCGCGGCGCAGGCCATATGGGCATGGACCGTGTCACTACACAGAACATGAAAGTCGTCCTGGTGGATGCGGAACGTAATTTGATTGCCATTAACGGCGCGGTTCCCGGTGCCAAGGGTAGCCTGGTTATGATCAAGGAGGCGCGCAAGCAGTAGGCGCGCAGGAAACGGGAGCTATGCCATGAAAGTAGACGTTTTGGATTTGAAGGGTCAGAAACTTCGCGAGGTTGAATTACCGGCGAACGTCTTTGAAGCCCCTGTCAATGTGGACCTGATGCATCAGGCCTATCTTCGCCAGATGGCGAATGCCCGCCTAGGTACTCACGAGACGAAAGTCCGCTCGGAAGTTGCCGGTGGCGGCCGAAAGCCATGGAAACAAAAGGGGACCGGCCGCGCCCGCCAGGGATCCACGAATGCCGCACAATGGGTCGGCGGCGGTCGTATCCACACGCCGCACCCGCGCAGTTACGAACAGCGTATGCCGAAGAAAATGCGACAGGCCGCGCTTCGTTCCGCCTTATCTGCAAAAGCCGCCGAGTCAGGCATTGTGGTTGTGGATGAATTCGACTTGAAAGAGGCGAAGACCCGTGTGATGGCTGAGGCATTGGGTAATTTGGTCGGTGAATCCACCGCGCTGGTGCTGATGCCCGCCAAGGACCAATCCTATGATACCGTGATGCGCTCGACTGATAACATCGAGGGCGCCAAGGTGTTGTTGGCCGGTTACTTGAATGTGCGTGACGTGCTTGGTTTCGACAAAGTCGTCCTGCCGCTCAAGACTTTGGATGTGCTGACTGCACACCTCGGATAGGAGAGAGACATGACCACGATTTATGATGTCCTGCTCCGCCCTCTGGTGACTGAAAAATCCAGCTATCAGTCGGGCAAATTGAGCCAGTATGTCTTTATTGTTTCCGAAGAAGCCACACGCACCCTGGTAAAGGATGCTGTGGAAACCCTCTTCGATGTGGCTGTGGCTCGTGTGAATATTATGAATGCCCCTGCCAAGCGCGGCCGCCGGGCAAAAAGCCGCCGCCTGCTTGTACGCAGACCGGCATTCAAAAAAGCCATCGTTACCCTTGCCGAGGGAAGCAAGCCCCTCGAGATCTTTGAAGGGGTGCAATAATGCCGATTAAAAAATACAAACCGGTAACGCCAAGCCTGCGCGGCATGACCGGCTATACCTTTGAAGAAATTACCAAAAGCAAGCCTGAGCGTTCCCTGCTGGTTATTAAGAGCAATCACGCCGGCCGCAATGCTCAAGGCCGGGTAACAGTCCGCCATCGTGGTGGAGGCGCGCGCCGCTACGTCCGTATTGTGGATTTCAAACGCGACAAGCGCGACATTCCCGCGAAAGTGGCCGCGATTGAGTACGATCCGAATCGCACGGCGCGCCTGGCCCTGCTTTATTATGCAGACGGAGAGAAGCGTTACATCGTTGCTCCATTGGACCTGAAAGTTGGCGACACGGTTCTGACCGGTCCCAACGCCGAGATTCGCCCCGGCAACTCCCTGCCAATCTCGAATATTCCTGTGGGTACTTTGATCCACAATATCGAGATCAAGGAGGGTAAAGGCGGCCAGATGGTTCGTTCGGCGGGCGGCGCGGCGCAATTACTTGCCAAGGAAGGCGATTTTGCCCAGATCCGCATGCCCTCTGGTGAGGTCCGCTTGATCCGCCAGGTTTGTTACGCCACCATTGGACAGGTCGGAAATCTCGACCATAGCAATATTAAACTTGGTAAAGCCGGGCGCAAGCGCCACATGGGCGTACGTCCAACAGTTCGCGGTACAGCGATGAGTCCGCGCGACCATCCTCACGGTGGTGGTGAAGGTCGCCAGCCGATTGGTATTTCAGGTCCGAAAAGCCCGTGGGGGAAACCCACCCTGGGCAAAAAGACCCGCCGAAACAAGAAGACCGATCAGTACATCGTGCGCCGCCGCAGTAAGAACAGTCGTTAGCGCTTAGAGTAGACGAGGTACGCAAATATGTCACGTTCATTGAAAAAAGGGCCTTTCATCGAGCCGAAACTGCTTAAACGCATTGAGGCAATGAATCAAAAAGGCGAAAAGAAAGTCCTCCGCACGTGGAGCCGCGCTTCTGTGATTTTCCCGCAGATGGTGGGGCACACCATCGCCGTCCATGATGGACGCCGCCACGTGCCGATCTATATTACCGAAAACATGGTCGGTCATCGTTTGGGCGAATTTGCCCCGACGCGCACCTTCCGCGGCCACCAGGCTGGCGAGAAAGCCGCCGCCGCGACGGCGGCGTAGGAGTGTGAGATATGCATGATATTCACGCACAAATGCGTTTTCTCCCTCTTTCAGCCCAGAAGGTTCGCCTTGTGATCGACATGGTGCGCGGCAAGGATGCCAATGAGGCGCTGGAACTCCTGCGCTTCGTGAACAAACGAGCCGCGTTGCCGGTCCGCAAACTGGTGGCCTCTGCAGTGGCAAACGCTGAAGAGAATTTTGGCGTCAGCCGCGACGACCTTTATGTGGCCAAGATCGTGGCCGATGAAGCGCCCACACGCAAATGGCGTCGTTTTGGGGCGCGCGGCCGTTTCAAACCGATATTGCGCCGCAATTCGCATGTGACCGTCGTCCTGCGCGAGCGTGGGGCTTAAAGGAGAAGTTATGGGTCGCAAAGTACATCCCATTGGTATGCGTCTGGGTATTAATCAACCGTGGCATGGACGCTGGTTTGCCGAAGGCTCCACATATCGCCAGCAGTTGCACCAGGATTTTGCCATTCGCAATTTATTGGTTGGCAGGATTTCGAAAGGCGGCGCGGCTGCCAACAGCAAGGTGCGCGAACTCCGCAAGAGCCTGCCGGATACTGTCAAGGATGGCAAGGCTGGCATATCCCGAGTGGATGTGGAACGCACTCCCGGTAAAATTCGGATTGCCATTCACACCGCCAAACCCGGCATCTTGATTGGCCGCAAGGGTGAAGGCGTCAAAAAGATCCGCCAGGCTCTCGAGACCCTGGTTGGAAAGAAAGTGGAACTCGATATCAAAGAAATCAGTTCCCCGGATACGGACGCAATGCTGGTTGCCCGCAATATCGCCGACCAGCTCGAACGCCGTATTGCTTATCGCCGCGCAATGAAGCGTGCCATTCAACAAGCCATGAAACAGGGCGCTGAAGGCATCAAGATCATGGTGGGCGGCCGCCTGGGCGGCGCGGAAATGTCTCGCGACGTGTGGTTGCGTGAGGGCCGCGTGCCTCTCCAAACCCTGCGCGCCAACCTGGATTTTGCCATGACCGAAGCCGCGACTACTTATGGCCAGATTGGCATTAAGGTTTGGGTCTATAAGGGCGAAGTTGCGCCGGAAGTTGAAGAAAAAGTCGAAGCGACGGAAGGCGTGTACGTCTCTGAATAGACGGCGCTGTGAGATGAGGTATTTGTTATGTTGATGCCAAAACGTGTAAAGTGGCGCAAGCAGATGCGCGGCCGCATGAGAGGCAAAGCCCTGCGTGGGGCAGAGGTGTCTTTCGGCGAATTCGGCCTGCAGGCGCTGGAACCGGGCTGGGTGACAGCCCGTCAAATTGAAGCGGCCCGCCGTTCGATTGTCCGTGAAATGAAACGCCGCGGCAAGATCTGGATCCGCATTTTCCCTGCCAAACCATATACCCACAAGCCGCCGGAAACCCGCATGGGTTCCGGTAAAGGCAACGTGGAATACTATGTGGCAGTGGTCAAGCCGGGCCGCGTCATGTTCGAGGTTGGCGGTCTCCCCGCGGAGATTGCGGTCGCGGCTTTGAAGAGCGCGCAGTATAAATTCTCCATCAAGACCAAGGTTGTTGGTCGTCTTGAAGGAGGCGAGTAATCATGAAGACTGAAGAAATCCGCAAATTAAGCGCGGAAGAGATTCGCTCGAAACTGGCGGATACGCGCGAAGAACTGATGAAACTGCGCTTCCAGCAGGTGACAGGTCAATTGACCGATACAGGCCGTCTGCGCAGTCTGCGTCGCGACATTGCCCGTATGGAAACCATCCTGCGTCAACTTGAGAGCGCCGCCGTGGAAGGTGTTGCATGAACAATCGTCGTCGTATGACTGGTGTCGTTACCAGCAACAAAATGACCAAGACTGTTGTGGTTGAGATTACACGCAAGTATCGTCACCCCCTCTACAAGAAGGTGGTCTATTCGAGCAAACGTGTAAAGGCGCATGACGAGATCGGCTGTCAGATTGGTGATCAGGTCCAGATCGTTGAGACCGCCCCGATGTCCCGCGAGAAGCGCTGGGCGGTTGAATCCGTTGTCAAACGCGAGATCCGTACCGCTGATCAGGGCGTGGGGGAGTAAGCCATGATCCAGCATGAATCTCGAATCAAAGTTGCCGATAATACAGGCGCCCGAGAACTGCTTGTCATTCACGTGCTGGGCGGTTCCCGCCGCAGATACGGCTCGATTGGCGACGTGGTTGTGGCTACCGTAAAATCCGCCGCGCCCCAGGGCTCTGTGAAGAAGAGTGAAATTGTGAAAGCTGTCATTGTGCGCTGCACGAAGGAATGGCGCCGCGAGGATGGCTCTTACATCCGTTTCGACGATAACGCCGCGGTCATTCTGGATGCTGATGGCGAAAACCCGAAGGGCACCCGTATCTTTGGCCCGGTGGCGCGCGAGTTGCGTGACATGGGCTATATGAAGATCGTTTCGCTGGCCCCGGAAGTGTTGTAGGAGCGAAGAATGAAAGTTAAGATCCGTAAAGGCGATACTGTCGAAGTAATCAGCGGCCGCCTCGATGACAAGGGCAAGCGCGGGGAAGTGATCAATGTTTTGATCGATGACCGCCGCGTGGTGGTGCAGGGTGTCAACATCCGCACCAAGCACCAGAAACAGGTGCAGACGGCGGCGAATCGCAATATGAACCCGGGCCGAATCCAGTTCGAAGGGCCGATCGACATCTCGAATGTGATGCTGGTCTGCCCCAAGTGCGGCGAACCCACCCGCGTCAGCGTTCAACGCGACGATGAAGGCGTCCACCGTGTTTGCAAGAACTGCGAAGCCGCGATTGACTAGGCCGTGGAGCAAATAAGATGAACAGAATGCAAGAACGTTACAACAAAGAAATCGCCCCGGCCCTGTTCAAGTCGTTCGGTTTCAAGAACGTCATGCAGGTGCCGCGCATCGAGAAGGTCGTTGTGAATATCGGCCTGGGCGAAGCGCTGGATAATCCAAAGGCGCTCGAAGCTGCCGTCGCAGACCTGACGCAGATCACCGGCCAGAAACCCGTGCAGACCAAGGCCCGCAAAAGCATTGCGAACTTCAAACTGCGCGAAGGGCGTTTGATCGGCACCAAGGTCACCCTGCGCGGCGACCGCATGTGGGCTTTCATCGATCGTCTTTTGAATATCGCCCTGCCGCGCGTACGCGACTTTCGCGGCGTCTCGGCCAACGCCTTTGACGGGCGCGGGAACTATACCCTTGGTCTTAAGGATCAGTTGGTTTTTCCTGAAATCGAGTACGACAAAATTGACAAATTGCGCGGTATGGAAATCACGATTGTGACTTCAGCCCGGAACGACGATCAGGCCCGCGCGTTACTGCAAATGCTCGGAATGCCGTTTAGCAAGAAGGAAGCGTAAACTATGGCAAAGAAATGCATGCAATATCGTGAACTGCGCCGCCGCCACACTGTGCAGGTTCGGAATCGCTGTCAGCGTTGTGGTCGGCCGCGCGGCTATATCCGCCGCTTTGGTCTGTGCCGAATCTGCTTCCGTGAACTGGCGTTGACGGGCAAAATCCCCGGCGTCGTGAAGTCATCCTGGTAGCCGGGTGGAGGTAGATCATGAGCTTTACTGATCCGATCGCTGATATGTTGACACGCATCCGCAATGCTGTGATGGCTGGCCATTCACAGGTCGCGATGCCGAATTCGAAAATCAAAGTCGAGATTGCCCGCATCCTCAAGGACGAAGGCTTCCTCGAAGGTTTCGAAGTGGTGGATGGCGAACGCGAAGACCAAAAAGTCCTGCGCGTGAAAATCAAGTATGTTGGCGAACGCCGCCAGCGCCGCGCGGTGATTTCAGGCCTGGAGCGCGTAAGTACGCCCGGCCGCCGCATTTACACCAGGAAGACAGACATCCCCTGGGTGCTTTCGGGAATTGGCGTTGCCATCCTCTCGACCCCCAAGGGTGTGATGACCGGCGCACGCGCCCGACAGTTGGGTGTGGGCGGCGAGATAATCTGCAAGGTGTGGTAGGAGGTATAGAGTGTCTCGTATTGGTCGTTTGCCGGTCGAAATTCCCGGTGGCGTGCAGGTGGAACTGAAAGGTTCCAACGTCCGCGTGAAAGGCCCGAAGGGTGAATTGACCCGGTTGTTCTCCCCCCTGATCGACATTAAGATGGAGAATAACCAACTGGTCATCACCCGCAATTCGGAGGATCCTGCGGAGCGCGCCCTGCATGGCACCACGCGCGCCGTGCTTGCCAACATGGTACATGGCGTTAGCAAGGGCTTTGAGGTTGTCCTCTCGGTCGAAGGCGTGGGATACCGCGCCGAGTTGAGCGGGAAAAACCTCGCCCTGTATGTCGGTTACTCGCACCCGGTCACAATGGAACCGCCCGCGGGTATTTCATTTGAAACAGACTTGAAGACCCGCCAGATCAAGGTGCTGGGCTTCGATAAGGAACAGGTCGGCCAGGTTGCGGCCAATATTCGCAAGGTGCGCCCGCCGGAACCGTATCACGGCAAGGGCATTCGCTACCTCGGCGAGCGTGTCCGCCGCAAGGCTGGTAAAGCCGGGAAAGGAGCCAAGTAATTCATGGCTAAGAAAAATCGTTCAATTGCTCGCGAACGCCGCCACTTGCGTGTCCGCAAGCATTTATTTGGAACCACTCAGCGCCCGCGCCTGAACGTCTTCAAGAGCCTTTCTGAGATTTACGCCCAGGTAATTGATGATGTTGAAGGGGATACCCTCGTCTCCGCTTCCACGATCGACAAGGAACTGCGTGAGAAGGTGAAGGGCATGAAAAAATCCGAGCAGGCCAAGGCCGTTGGACAGGCTGTGGCGGAACGCGCCAAATCCAAAGGGATTTCGTCGGTCGTATTCGACCGGGGCGGCTTCCGTTATGTCGGCAGAGTCAAAGCCCTGGCGGATGGCGCCCGTGAAGGCGGCCTGCAATTCTAGGCCGAAGCGGAGTAAAACATGGCAGAATATAACAAGAATCCTGAACAGCAGAATTTCGAACAACAGGATGCATTTGAAGAGCGCGTAATCGAAATTGCCCGCGTTGCAAAAGTCGTCAAAGGCGGGCGCCGCTTCCAGTTCCGCGTGACCGTTGTCGTCGGCGACAAAAAAGGCACGGTCGGGATGGGCGTCGGCAAGGCCAACGCGGTTCCCGATGCGATGCGCAAGGCTTCCGAGCGCGCCCGCAAGGACCTGCGCGTGGTCAACCTTGCAGGCACAACCATCCCGCATGAGTCGCTTGGCAAAGTCGCGGGAGCCAAAGTCTTCCTGAAACCGGCGTCCCCCGGGACAGGCGTTATTGCCGCAGGCGGCGTGCGCGCCGTGCTCGAAGTGGCTGGTGTGCGCGATATCCTCACCAAATCCATGGGAAGCGCCAATGTCCTGAATGTGGTTATGGCGACCTTTGGCGCGCTGGACGGCCTGCGTTCCCCGCAGGCGGAAGCAGCCCGCCGCGGAAAGAGGGTCGAAGACCTTCTGCCGTTCTGGGAGCGGAGGAAGCAACATGCCTAAGAAGGAAACATCCGGCAAGACCCTGCGCGTGACGTGGGTTCGCAGTGACATTGGTTACACCAAGGATCAGAAGGCGACCATCAAAGCGCTTGGCCTTCGCCATTTGCACCAGACGATTGAGCATAAGGATACGCCTGCCCTGCGCGGGATGCTGAATAAAGTCATTCACATGCTCAAGATCGAAGAGTAGATAAAGATGAAACTACACGACCTCGTACCCAATGAAGGGTCCAAAAAAAACCGAAAACGCGTTGGACGCGGTATCTCCGCAGGCCAGGGCAAAACTGCCGGGCGCGGCACCAAAGGCGCAGGTTCGCGCTCCGGTGAGGGCGGCCATTTATACCGCCAGGGCGGCAACCTGCCTTTCTACCGCCGCCTGCCGTTCATTCGCGGCGAAGGCTTTACCCCGCCGAATCAGGTGATTTTCAATGAAATCAACCTGGATCAATTATCGCAGGCCTTCCAGGCCGATGCCGATGTGAACCCGGAAAGCCTTGAAAAGGCCCGCCTTCTTCGCGATCCACGCAACCCGGTGGTTGTGCTGGGCCGCGGCGATATGAGCGTGGCTCTCAAGGTACGCGTGCATCGCGTCAGCGCGGGCGCCAAAGCCAAGATCGAAAAGGCTGGCGGCTCTGTGGAATTGATTGCCTAACCCCATCAAAGGAAACCCTGCATGAAGACCACCTTTTCGGGCTGGCGTTATCTCTGGAAATCGGAAGACATTCGCCGCAAACTGATCATTACTTTTGTAATTTTGGCCATTTATCGCCTGGCCGCGAATGTCCCTGTTCCGGGCGTGGATTTTGCCACTCTCGCGACTTTCCGCGCATCCTCCTCCGGGAGCGGGAATTTCCTGGATTTTCTTGACCTGCTTTCCGGCGGTACCGTTTCAAACTTCTCCCTGCTCTCGATGGGCGTCTACCCTTACATCACGGCGCAAATCATCCTGCAGTTGTTGATCCCGATCATCCCATCGCTTCAACGCAAGATGCAGGAAGATCCTCGTGAGGGGCGGCGCTGGCAGGAGAAGTGGACATACTACCTTGCCGTGCCGATGGCTGCTTTATCCGCGATCGGTCAAATCAATATTTTCAATTCCCTCTCCGTTCAGGCTGTTGGGTCATCGATTCTCGAATTTGGCTTCAATTCCGAACTCTTGCTGAAATCCGTTGCCGTCCTGTTTGCGATGACTGCCGGTACGATGTTTGCCATCTGGCTGGGTGAGTTGATCTCCGAATATGGCATTCGAGGCCAGGGACTTTCGCTGGTCATCTTTGCCGGAATCGTGGCGCGCATGCCAGCCAACATGCTCTCCCTGCTTGCAGATGAAGAGACGCGCGTGTTCATGCTTATTTTCACGATTGTCGTGATCGTTTTGACAGTCTTTGCCATTGTGTACGTCCAGCAGGGGCGGCGCAACGTCCCGGTGATGTACCCGGGGCGCCGCATGGGCAATCGCATGTCCATGCCGGTCAAAGGTACCCTGCCTTTGATGGTCAATCTCTCTGGCATGATCCCGTTGATCTTTGCCAGTGCCATTTTGCAATTCCCGGCCATCATTGCCAGTTACTTTACCCAATCAACCAACCAGGGCGTTGCAGATTTTTTCATGGGCGTCCAAAACTTCTTTGGCGGCACTGGCACAAATAACTGGGGCTACTGGACGCTGTATTTCCTGATGGTGGTGGTCTTTACATTCTTCTATACCTCCGTCCTGTTCGATCAGCAGAATTACGGCGACAACCTCAAGAAGGTGGGCGCAAATGTTCCGGGCGTACATCCTGGCGCGCCGACCCAGAAATACCTGAGCACAGTGCAGCGGCGCATTACCCTGCCTGGCGCGGTTTTTCTCGGCGCTGTCGCGATCATGCCATTCCTGCTTGGCAATTTGTTGAATGTTTTTGGGTTTGCTTCGGCAAGCTCGTCGGCCGGGTTATTCCTGGTCTCCTCCTCGGGCTTGCTCATCGTTGTGGGCGTTGTTCGTGACACCTTCATGAACATAGACGCT
>Ga0172375_10012123_pt1 | contig 10842 bp, 9 predicted proteins | sample LakKiv1m_FD_114537 | JGI IMG/M metagenome (GOLD analysis project Ga0172375, IMG submission 114537) | Freshwater microbial communities from Kabuno Bay, South-Kivu, Congo - kab_092012_11.1m | ecosystem: Environmental > Aquatic > Freshwater > Lake | place: Democratic Republic of the Congo... | reverse complement strand
TATTCTCTGAAAGGGTGTGCATGAATGTCGCTGCTTATTTTCTTGTCTAACTAACGGTAATATAAGCAATTGCGGTATTTTATGCCACCTTTTTTTATTGCCTTCGTGAATAATTCAGGTTAATTGTGTTTGCACGGGTTTTGCACCGTATTGAAGCACGCCGGTTCCGGAGCGGTTGCCGTTCAGGTGGCTCTCCTTGCACGAACAGCTTTTTCCCGGCTCACCGTCAGGACATATTGCATCCGTTTTCGCCGGGTAGCTGATCGGTAAGCCTGGGTCTCGTCGTAACCGGTTTATCTTTTCGGCTCCTGACCGTCATGTTCTGTATCAGAAGTCGGCAATTCTTTTCCTGTATTCCGAACCGTTTAAACAAGAGGAGGCGCAGCATGGATAAACGTTTTTGGCGTTCGTTTCTGGCGGGAGTCGTGGCTGTTGGCGCGCTTTCGTTTCCCCGTGACGGCAGCGCTCTCGACGCCGGGGCTGAGTCTGTCGAGAAGTACAGCAGTTGCGGTTGCTCATCCGGCAACCTGAGTTACTGCAACGATCAGGCAAGCATGTTCATGGACAAAATCGACAACTGGCACACACGGAAGTTCTGGTACAAGGACAGCAATGCCTGGAATGGCGACCTGGTCGAGTCCGAGTTGGGTACCGGTGGTACCGATTACCCCTATGGGGACAACGTGCATATCCTGCTGGTTTCGGGTCATGGCGGTCTGAGCGGCACAAGTGTGTTTAACGGCTATCTCTGCAAGCACAGCGGCTATAACTCCTGCAATTTCAGTACGAGCAATACCTATCTTGGCGAGGTGGCAGGCCAGTCGTATGCCGCAGCCCACACTGGAAAGCTGCGTTTTCTCATTCTCTGTACCTGTCATTCCGTCGAAATCGGCCCGGCTGGTGACCGAACGGCTCCCAAGGTATGGATGCCGGTTTTCGGGCGCGGCAAGAACCTGATGTACGTCATGGGCTATACGGGTACTTCAGTCGATGGAGAGACCACCGACGAGGTTGGCGAGGATTTCGCCTCAAAAGCCGCAGGTTCAGGCTGGACGCTCAAACAGGCCTGGTTCTGGGCGATCGAGGACTGGTGGGCTGACGACACCGGCGCGGTGATCAGCCGTGGCTCTTCGAGCGCCGAGGCGGTGAACAACCGTGATTCGATGAAACTGAGCTGGGGACCGCCTTCATCAACGGGATGGCCGCCGTCGTGGTGGGCAATCTCGTGGCATGAAGGATAACTCTACCAATTCCAAACTACCAGGTCAAGATGAAAAGGATATACCTATACCCGTTTATCATCGTGCTTTCGCTTGCGGCAGGCACGAACCTGGCGTTCAGCGCCAGCGTACAGTTTACCGACGAGGTACTTCGCTCGATGGAGGCTTTGACCAGCAAGCGGATTGGTGCCGTCGAATCCTATCAGGTGCAACCGTACCGGTTCAGCCGGGAGTCTGCCCGTCAGCGCGCTGACGCGGTGTTCGGCCGGAATCCCGTGGCTGTAGCGGTACGGGGAAAAGAGTTGTCGGTCAGCGAGAGTGAGGAGGAGATCGTGTTCTCGTCCGGCAAGATCGAGTATCGGATAGCAAAAGCAACCGGCGCCGAAGTGCTGCTGGATCTCGATCGGTACGCAGTTGCCGGCAAAGTTGAGAAGGCTGTTGGAGAAGATGACGCTCGTCGCATCGCCGCCCGCTATCTGCAGGAGACCTTTCCGGAGATTAAGCCTGAGCAGGCGGCTGTTACCGGGGTCAGAAAGCTGATGGACGGTGAGGGGCAGTACGATCCCAAAAAAGGGGTGATCGTCGGGTCCGAAATAAGCCGAATCGCCCATTATGTCGTCAGCTATGACCGTCAGCTTGGCAAATTGCCTGCGATCGGTTCCGGTGAAAAGATCCGCATCTATCTCTCTCCTGACGGCAAAGTGATCGGCCACTCTCTCGTTTGGCGTCAGTTTGGGTCCCGGAGGCTCTTTGCCAGAAAGGTGGTTCCTGTTGAAACCTTCAAGTCTCGTCTCGTCCGCCTCCTCTCGGAAAACAAGTCCGAAAAGATCACTGTTGACCGTTTCTATTTCGGTTATTTCGCCGACGGGCGTTTCTCCCAGCAGCGGTCGATGAGTCCCTGCTACATCGTTGGCTATACCTATGGGCCATACTCCAAACGGGTTCTCCAGCGCTTCGACGCTTACACCGGCGAGCCGGTAGCTCCTCCGCAGGAAAAACCTGGCGACCACCGTCCGAAAGAGTAGCCGGTCAGGAAGGCTTGCGACTCCCTGTCATGACCGTAGGCCAGAGACCCGTCAGCTTCCATCAAGGAATCCGGTGAACCCGGGTTCCTTTTTTTCTATGGGGGGGGGCTCATGGGGACCTCCCCCTCTGCTTTTTGCGGTTGGCGTGAGAAAAATCTATTTTGATGATGTATGAGTTGTGATTCATAAGTCGGAATTCAGGCCATGAATGACAGTGACGCTGAAAAATGCCAGACGGCGTGTTTTCATCCGGTGATGGTCGGGCGCATCAGAGATGCCATGCCACCTGAAACAGAATTGCGGGATATCGCACAGCTTTTCAAGGTGCTTGGCGATCATACCCGCATAAGGATTCTGCACGCTCTGTATCGTTCCGAGTTGTGTGTCTGCGATCTGACCGCCATTCTCGGTATGAACCAGTCTGCCGTTTCGCATCAGTTACGGGTGTTGCGGGATGCGAGAATCGTCAGGTCGAGAAAAATCGGCAAGAATGTGCTTTACAGCCTCGATGACAGCCATATCGACGGGCTTATCCGTCTCGGTTCCGAGCATGTGCAGGAAGGAACGAGTTGACCGTTTTTTTTATTATACAAATGAACAGGTGATCATATATCCATATAAGGGGGTAAACGGGGTTATTCCATGCATGAAGCAGTAACCATCATCATACGGATTCTCGAAGCTTCCTGGGCGATGCTTCTCGATGCGGCGCCATTCGTGCTTCTTGGATTTTTTGTGGCGGGACTTTTCAAGGCGTTCATGTCCGATGAATTTATCGGAACCCATCTTGGAGGCAACGGCATCAGAAGCATTCTGAAGGCTTCGGCAATCGGCGTGCCGATTCCGCTGTGCAGTTGCGGTGTTTTGCCGGCTGCTGCCGGACTTCGGAAACAGGGCGCGGGAAAGGGGCCGGTGGCGTCGTTCCTCATATCGACTCCCGAAACCGGCGTCGATTCCATTGCCATCTCCTGGGCGCTTCTCGATCCTGTCATGACTGTCATCAGACCGGTGGCGGGATTCATGACCGCCGTGGGTGCCGGCATTGCGGTCGCATTCTCGGAGAAATACGGGGGCCGGAAGATTGCCGGAGAGGTGGTTGAGCCGCAAGCGGTGGCAAGCAGCTCCTCTTCGTGCTGCTGTGGCCACAAGAAACCGGAAAAGCAGGGGATCGTTGAGAGAATGAAGGGCGGACTTTCGTTTGCATTTGGCGACCTGCTCAAGGATGTTGGTGTCTGGCTCTTCTTCGGTGTGCTGCTGGCCGGCGCCATTTCGGTGATGGTCCCTCCCGAAACGATGGAGCGCTTTTTCTCGAATGAGTACCTCTCAATGTTGCTCATGCTCGCCGTCTCGGTGCCGCTCTATGTCTGCGCGACCGCATCGACGCCCATTGCGGCGGCTTTCGCTCTCAAGGGGATTTCACCCGGCGCGGCCCTGATTTTCCTGCTTGCGGGTCCAGCTACAAACGCAGCCTCGCTTGCCGTGATCTCGCGCATGATCGGCAAACGTGCGACCATCGTCTATCTTGCCGCGATCATCGTCATGTCGTTTGCCATCGGCATCGCCGTCAATGTACTCTACGGCTGGCTCGGTCTCGATCTTCATTACTGGGCAAGCCGTGATCTCCATGAAGAGGCCGGTGTGATTTCAGTTATATCGGTGATCGTACTGATTGCACTTGTCCTGAAATCCTTGCTTCCGTTGAAAGGTCGAGCCGAAGAGTTGACAGGGCATGGAGCATGCCAGGAGTGAACGCGAGAGTTCCGCGGATGAAAGGGAACTTGTACTTGTTCCGGATCATTTCATGTGCGTAACAGGCGATTGCTTAACCTGCATGAACATTTGTGATTATGAAACATCGACTGGAGAACATTTCAAAGTATCTCAAATCGGAGAGCTACCTGATGGCCCTCAGGGAGCTGAATGCGATTGTGGCCGATAACGAGGCTTTTGATATCTGGCTGTCGCTGGAAGCCAACACAGACCTCGATGTTCTGCATACATGCCTGAGCATCCTTATAGGGGAGCGGGCAGGGCATCCCGTGGCGGTGAAGAATTACGCTCATAAGGTCAGCCTTTACGAAAGGCTGGCGGATTTGCTGACCAGAAGACTTCTCGGTGACAAGGAGGCGGGCAAGGAAATCGATACCGTGTTTTTTTGTGAGGAGGCGCTGGCAAAGGTCAGATGGAATTGAGGGCATTCTTCTTTAGGGCTCATCGTTACAATGCTCGGGACTTGAAAGCGACCAATTATCCATTCATATTTGAAACTCCGGAAAAGTAAGTGGATGATTCTGTCGCTCAGTATATGATCGGAATTCAGCTGTTCATTTTGTTTTATTTTGGTTGTTGCTTTTTTCCGACCGGCGCGAGGTAGATGGTGAACTCCTCCTCGCCATCCACGCAGAGCAGGCGATCCATCTCCTGCTGGTTGTAGGCGGCAATGGCGCAGGTTCCGGCACCGATGGCTTCGCAGGCAAGGTAGAGGTTCTGGCAGACGTGGCCCGCATCGAGGGCGATCACCTTGTGAGCAGCAAGTCCGTACCTCCACTCCATGCGGTAGGGTAGCGCTGTCCAGATGAAGACTGCCGCTGCATCACCGGTAAACGATTGACCGAGTGAAGCCCTGACGATCTTCTGTTCGAGGTGCTCGGAAGAGTGTTCGAAGAGCAGTTCGTGTTCAAGGGGCAGGTAACGGTAGATGCCCCGTTCAAGTATCTCGACATTCAGCACGCAGAGGTAGGTTTCGAAGGCGTGTCGGCATCCCGCAGAGGGCACCGTCCTCAAGGCGTGACCGGCGTCGAGCTTCAGCCTGACACCCTGCGTGGCCCAGAGCAGGAAGGAGATTTCGTCGAGGGTGAGCGGCTCGTCGAGGTAGTCACGACAGCTCTCCCGTTGGGCGATGGCTCGCTTGAGGTCGATTGAGCCGATGTTGCCGAGTTCACCGATGTTTTTGAGCCGGATACGTCGGGCATTGGCCGGAAAGGGCGTTTCAACCGGCGGCGGGGGGACTCGTCGGCGCTGGTCGGTCTGCGAGAAATCCACCTGCTGGCGGATGTTGTCTTTCAGGAATTCGCGGTACCGGTTGAGTTCGTGGTTCATGTTGCTTTTGGTTTTTTTACAGATACGTCAGATCCGTCAGATTCCCCCAATTTCGTCGCCCTCAGCCGAAGCGAGTTGCTCACGACCGAGACGCTGCTGCCAGCCATGGCGATGCCGGAGAAGACCGGGTTGAGGAAGATGCCGAAGAGCGGGTAGAGCGCTCCGGCGGCGAGTGGTATGCCGATGACGTTGTAGATGAAGGCCCAGAAGAGGTTCTGGCGGATGACGCGCATTGTCTTTTGAGAAAGTGTGACTGCCATAGCGATTTTTCTGATGTCTCCACCGAGAATGGTGATGCCTGCCGATTCGATGGCTACATCGGTGCCGGTAGCCATGGCTATGCCGACGTCAGCAAGGGCGAGCGCAGGGGCGTCGTTGATGCCGTCACCCGCCATTGCCACTGTGTTTCCTTCAGCCTGCAACTCGCGTATGACGTCAGCCTTGCCTGAAGGCAGTACTTCGGCGATCACCTCATCGATGCCTGCCTGCCGGGCCATATACGTAGCTGCGGCGCGATTGTCTCCCGTAAGCATCACCACTTTTTTGCCCATGCGGCGCAAGGTGGCAACAGTATCTGTTGCATCGGGTTTCAGTGTGTCTGAAAGGGCGATCATGCCGAGAGCCTTGTCCTTACGTTCCACGATCACAACGGTTTTACCCATCTCCTGCAAGCGGCTGAGTTCCGGACGGTGCCGATCATTGTTGTCGGGTTTACGCACTCTTACGGGTTCCTCGCCGACCAGGGCATCAACACCGATACCTTCGAGCGATTTGAATCCGCTGACCTCTACATCGTCAATGCCACGTTCTCTGGCGGCATTCACGATGGCTGCTGCAAGCGGATGCTCTGAATGCCGTTCTATTCCGGCGGCAAGCGCGAGCAATGCCCCGGTATTCGTTTCATGCGAGAACGGTTCGATGTCGGTGACCGACGGCGTACCGCAGGTGATGGTGCCCGTTTTGTCCAAGACGATCGTATTCGCCCTGCTCAGTGTTTCGAGGCTTTCGGCGTTGCGGATGAGGATGCCGTGCCGCGCACCCAATCCGGTGCCGACGATAATGGCCGTTGGTGTGGCAAGGCCGAGGGCGCAGGGACAGGCGATGACGAGGATGCCCACCATTGCCATGATGCCGTAGGAGAGCGCATTGCTGAATCCGAGGACAGGCGTTCCGATGCCGAGCCACAGTACAAAAACCAGCAAGGCAATCACGAGCACTGTCGGGACGAACACCGCAGCCACCTTGTCGGCGAGGTTCTGCACCGGCGCTTTCGAGCCTTGCGCATCCTCGACCATCGCGATGATGCGGGCGAGCATTGTCTCGTCACCTACACCAGTGGCCGTAAAGATGAACGATCCCTGCCTGTTGATGGTGCCGCCGATAACCTGGTCGCCGGGTTTCTTGTCTGCCGGTACCGTCTCGCCGGTGATCATCGATTCGTCGATCGAGGAATTGCCGGAAAAGATGACGCCGTCTACAGGAATTCGTCCTCCCGGCTTGACGACGAGCATCGTGCCTTTCACAACCTGCTCGACCGGCACTTCGATCTCCTGGCCGTTGTCGTAAACAATCGCCGACTTTGCCTGCAAGCCGATGAGCTTCCCGATAGCCTCTCCCGTTTTCATTTTCGAGCGGGCTTCGAGGTACTTGCCGAGCAGTACGAAACCGATCACCACAATGGCTGCATCGGAAAAGCTCTCGTTTGGCAGGCCGAGCCGGTTCCTGAGTGTGGGGAAAAGGATTGCAAAGGCACTGTATCCCCATGCGACCAGCGATCCGATGCCGATGAGCGTATCCATGCTCGCCGCGCCGGTGCGGATGAACGAAATGACGCCACGGATAAAAGGTTTACCGATATGGAAGAGCATCCATGCGGAGACAAGCAGAGCGATGGAGTGCCAGTTCTCCATGTCGATGGGAAAGTGCGGAAATGCTGCGACTGCGGAAGCGGCGCTGTGCCAGAGCATCACGAAGAAAAAAAGAAAAGCCACAGGCAGGGTAAAGAGTACCTGTTGTTTTTGCCGGTGCAATTCGTTGAGCTTTTTCTGTTTTTCTGAAGCGTGTTGAGCGGCAGGAGGGGCCGGCGTCGCAGCTTTTGCGTGACTCTCTTCGACCAGTGAGAAGTTGTACTTTGCCAGCACCTCGTTCAGCGCCTCTACACTCATCGGTTCACCGCTGAATTCGATTCTGGCCCTCTCGGTGGCCAGATTAACCTCGGCTTTCGCGATGCCTTCGAGCGCCGAAAGCTTTTTGGTGACAAGGGCCGCACAACTTGCGCAGTGCATCCCTTTGACCGAATAGGTGCGAATGGTCATGACGAGGTTTTTCCGTTACTACCTTTGCCACCGCTCATTGGTTCCCGTCTTCACCCTTTTGTCCACCCATGAACAGCAAGGACTTCAGGGACAACAGTGTGAAAACAGGATATATATCACACAGCACAATTCCCCACTCCCGTCATTATCCATTATCAACTATTCTCCGTTTTGAACTCCGAAGTTGCATGGAACTCGATTTCCGGGAAATCTTCTTTAGCGATTTTGAGCATCCACTCGGTTTCGGCCATGAAGACCGGATGATCCTCCTTGTCGAGAGCGATCACGTTTGCTCGACGGCGCATGAACTCGACGAGCTGCTCCTGGTTGTCGCTGGTGATCCAGAAGGCCTTGTGGAAGCGAAGCGGCATGAAGGAGCACTGTGCGCCGTACTCGTGTTCGAGGCGGAACTGGATGACATCAAACTGGAGTTCGCCTACCGTGCCGACGATCTTGCGGGTGCCGTACTGGATGAAGAGCTGGGCTACCCCCTCTTCGGTGAGCTGGCGGATGCCTTTTTCGAGCTGCTTGGTTTTGAGCGGGTCGCGGTTTTCAAGCACCTTGAATATCTCCGGCGAGAAGCTCGGAATACCCCGGAAGTGCAGGTTCTCGCCCTCGGTCAGCGTGTCGCCGATTTTCAGCGAGCCGTTGTCGTACAGGCCGATCACGTCTCCTGCCCACGCTTCGTCGATCACGCTCTTCTCCTGCGCCATGAACTGCGTCGGGTTGGAGAAACGCAGCTTTTTGCCGAGGCGCGTGTGCTGGTAGAATTTGTTGCGCTCGAAGCGGCCCGAGCAGATTTTGAAGAATGCCGTGCGGTCGCGGTGGTTCGGGTCGAGGTTGGCGTGAATCTTGAAAACGAAGCCTGAGAGCGCCGCCTCCGAAGCGTTCACCATGCGCTCCGATGCCTCGCGGTCGTGCGGACAGGGGGCGATTTCGATGAAGGTATCGAGCAGCTCGCCGACGCCGAAGTTGTTGATCGCGCTGCCGAAGAAAACCGGCGCCTGCAATCCCTCGCGATACATTTCAAGTTCGTATGGCTCGTATACCCCTTCGATCAGCGAGACATCTTCGCGCAGCTTCGCGGTGTAAGCCGAGCCAACCCAGTCTTCGAGTTTGGGATCGTCGATACCTTCGATGTCGGTCAGCTTCTCGCCAATCTTGGATGCATTGGCTTCAAACAGGTTCAGCGATTTGTCGAACAGGTTATAGACCCCTTTGAAGGTCTGGCCCTGGCTGATTGGCCAGGTCATCGGGCAGGTCTGGATGTCAAGCTTCTGCTCCAGCTCATCGAGCAGCTCAAAGGGGTTGCGTCCCTCGCGGTCGAGCTTGTTGATGAAGATGATCACCGGTGTATGGCGCATCCGGCACACCTCCATGAGCCTCTCGGTCTGCTCCTCGACGCCCTTCATGCTGTCCACGACGAGGATGACGCTGTCCACAGCCGTCAGTGTGCGGTAGGTGTCCTCCGCGAAATCCTTGTGGCCCGGCGTGTCGAGGATGTTGATGCGCTTGCCACGGTACTCGAAGCCCATTACCGAGGTTGCCACCGAAATGCCGCGCTGCTTCTCGATCTCCATGAAGTCGCTGGTCGCAGTCTTGCGAATCTTGTTGCTTTTGACCGCCCCCGCCGTATGGATAGCGCCGCCGAAAAGCAGCAACTTTTCAGTAAGCGTCGTCTTACCCGCATCCGGGTGGCTGATAATGGCGAACGTCCGCCGCCGCGCGATCTCCTGTGCTAACTCCATGTGTTTCTTTTCTGCCTCTGATGTGTCAATGTCCGTTTCTCTGGATTTAAGGCCGGAAAATAGTTAAAAATCGGGAATATCGGGCATGAGGCCTGGGGCTGGTGATGTGAAAACGGGTGATTGTGCGAGATTGTTGAGGGAACCTCGAAAAATCGAGTTATGAAATATCTTCTTCCCAATAGAGCTTGAATAGCCCGTTATAACAGGCCAAAATGATCGTTCTTTGACAGAATTGTGAGAATTATGCTCGGATACGAGTGAATTAGGACATACTGGACGTACTTATCGCAGGAAAACGTTATAAACTGGCTTTCCAAGCTGTACACAACGCATCATGTTGTAGGTCAGATTCGTTAAACCGATCTTGGCTTCAGCCCTATAGATGCCGATGGTTCTGATGTACATGGCCTTCATGGTGTTGGTCATGAAACCGAATACGTGCTCGACTCGGCAACGGATGCTTGATTTCTGCCGATTACTCTTCTTCTGATCATCGGTCAGTTTCTTGGTGCTGGTGCCTCTCTCGTGGATTTGATTTACCATGCCGCACTTTTTAACGGTCTCTTCCTGACCGATATAGGCACTGTCTGCGTGGAGCGTCAGACCTCCGTCGTCTTTATTGATCAGATCTTCAAGCGCCTGAGAATCATGCACTGATGCCGAGGTGACCACATAGGTCTCAATCAGCTTGGTTTCTTTGTCCGTCTTTACGTGATTTTTATAGCCGAAGAACGTAGTATTGTTTTTCTTGGTCCAACGGGCATCGACATCCTTTTGGCGGAGTTTGTTCGGTTTTTCCTTCCAGGCTTCAGGCGTTTGGTACTGTTTGATCTGCTCGTTTTCCTCGCGGGTGTTGCGTTGACGAGGCACTTCCACGAAACTGGCATCGACAATCCTGCCATTTCTTGCAAGAATGCACTGATCTTCAAGCGCCTGGCGGAATCGATCAAACAATGATTCGACTACTCCTGCCTCAACAAGGCTCTCCCGGAACTTCCAGACTGTTTTGCTATCCGGTACCTTGTCGCTGGACTTGATCCCAAGGAACCGTCTGAAACTCATTCGATCGGTAATCTGGTACTCCATCTGATCGTCAGACAGGTTATAGAGGCTTTGTAGAATGAGAATCTTGAACATCGTAAGACGGACAAACGGTTTGCGACCAGCTTTGTTGCTGTTCTCCGGCTTGGTGAACACTGTTTCAATGAGCGGCTTGAAAATGTCCCAGTCAATGTGCTCTTCCAGCTTAACCAGAGGGTCATTGAGCTCAGTCAGTCGCTGAAACAAATAATGTTCATCAAAAAAGCCGCAAGGATTGATGTTTTTCATGACTGCAGGAAATGATTGGTATGTCTCCTGCAATATACGGATATTAATTCATATATCTTATTATTATATAGTACTTTATTGTCTTCGTGAATAAATAGAGATGCCC
>Ga0172375_10012121_pt1 | contig 10842 bp, 12 predicted proteins | sample LakKiv1m_FD_114537 | JGI IMG/M metagenome (GOLD analysis project Ga0172375, IMG submission 114537) | Freshwater microbial communities from Kabuno Bay, South-Kivu, Congo - kab_092012_11.1m | ecosystem: Environmental > Aquatic > Freshwater > Lake | place: Democratic Republic of the Congo... | reverse complement strand
TTCATTTATGAAGGTATTTGATATGGCGACGAGACAGGTAATGCAGGGAGGCAAGAAGCGAGGGGCAAACATGGGGATTTTGAACATTGATCACCCGGATATATTGGAGTTTATTGGGTGTAAAAGCGAGGGTGGGGAGATCGAGAACTTTAATTTGTCGGTGGGGGTGAGTGACGCATTTATGCGGGCGGTCGAGAAAAACGCTGATTGGGAGCTTAAAAACCCACGAACAAAGGAAACAGTCCAAGTGATGAAAGCGAGGTCACTCATGAACCAAGTGACGGCGATGGCGTGGAGGACGGGAGATCCGGGAGTGGTGTTTCTTGACGCAGTGAACCGAAACAATCCACTCATAGAGAAATATGGAGAGATCGAGGCAACCAATCCCTGTGGAGAACAACCCCTACATCCATTTGACGCGTGTAACTTGGGTTCGATTAATTTAGCGGCACACGTGACTAAGAAAGTGAGTGGGAAGCAAACTAGGTGGGAGGTAGACTACCGGCGGTTGGAGCACACGGTGAGAGTGGGAGTGAGGATGTTAGACAACGTCATAGACGCGTGTAAGTATCCGTTGCCACAAATAACTAAGACCGTCAAAGCAAATCGAAGAATTGGGCTTGGGGTGATGGGGTGGGCAGAAATGCTTTATCAACTAAGAGTTTCTTATAACTCAAAGGAGGGGGTAGAGCTTGCTGCTAAAGTTGCCAAGTTTATTCAAGATATCAGTTGGAAAGAGAGTGAAAAATTGGCGGAAGAAAAGGGTGTATTTCCTCGTTATAAAGAGAGTAGTTTTGTGAAAACAGGAAAAAAAGTCAGAAATATTGCAATTACAACGATTGCGCCAACGGGGAGCATATCGATGCTCGCCGATTGTAGTAGTGGGATTGAGCCGGTGTTTGCGTTAGTTTATAACAAGAATGTGTTAGAGGAAGCGGGGATTGCTTATGTCAATAAGTATTTTCAGCAAGAACTAGAGACGGCAGTGTGGGCCGACGGGGATCCGGAGCACAAGGTGAGAGATCGGATAGTGAGAGAAGTGGCAAGCGTGGGAAGCGTGCAACATGTTTCAGGGGTTCCGCAAGAAGTGAGCGGAGTTTACCAAACGGCGCACGACATCACACCGGAGTGGCATATTAAGATGCAGGCAGCGTGGCAGAAATATACCGACAACGCAGTTTCTAAAACAATTAACTTTCCAGGCACTGGGACGATCGAGGAAGTGATGGAGGCATATAAACAGGCTTGGAAAGCGGGTTGTAAGGGAATTACGATTTATCGAGACGGGAGTAAGGAGGGGCAGATTCTGTCGGTGGGGAGTGAGCCCGTTACTCCCGGAGAGGGACAGATTATTCAAAGTAAGATCAAAATCGAAACATTGAAACAGCGAATGGCAAAAGGAAGGAAAAAGGCGGAGAAGGAAGAACGATGTCCAGAGTGCGGGGCAAAACTGATTGTCGAAGAGGGGTGCGCAAAGTGTTATGGATGTGGGTACTCAGTATGCAACGGATAATTTTGGCAAGTGGAAGCCCAAGACGAAAAGAGATATTAGAGCTATTGGGGATTGAGTTTGAAGTAGTGGAGTCGTTTTTTGATGAGGAGTTAATTAAAACGGAAGATCCGCAGGAACTGGTTGAAGAGTTAGCTTTGCAAAAAGCCTTGACGGTGGCGGAGAGGTATCCGGACGCGATCATTGTCGGGGGAGATACGGTGGTAGTACAAGACGAAGAGGTGTTGGGGAAGGCAAAATCAAAGCAAGAGGCAAGAGAGATTTTTGGAAAATTATTGGGGCAGACTCATGAAGTGATAACAGGAGTGGCGATAGTTAACTCGTTGACGGGGGAGAAGTATGTGGGGAGCGAGAAGGGGAGAGTGAGTTTTAGAATCGGGAAAGAGGGGGAGCTTGATGCGTATGTCAATAACGAAAAGAATTGGCGAGGATTTGCGGGAGCTTACGCTTTGCAAGGGGGAGCGGCGCCATTTCTCCTTGAACAAACCGGGAAGTTGTCGGCGATAGTTGGGATGCCGATTGAGTTAACAGCGAACTTACTAGAGGAAGCGGGAGTGTTGGTTGAAGTGGATCCTAAAGAATTAGAACTGAATCTGCATGGGAAAAAGGTAGGAATATGAAGGGACTAATATATGTGTTTACGGGTGAGGGGAAAGGAAAGACTTCGGCGGCAATTGGGGTCGCGACCAGGGCACTACTTCTTAAGAATAAAGTTGGATGGGTGGCGTTTTATAAGGGAAAGGATTGGGAGGTAGCCGAGAAAAAATTGGGGGAGAAGTTCCCCAACCTTACAATGGTGTTTTCAGGAGAGGGGTTTGTAATCAGGAACGCAAAAAAAATGGCGAAGGTTGGAGAGGGGCGAGTAGTAATAGATAAGGCGAGTGAAGAAGAACACCAAGCGGCGGCAAAGAGGGGTTTAGAAATAGTTGAGAAAGAGTTGGGGACGAAGCCCTTTTTACTGGTGATGGACGAAGTGTTAAATGCGGTAGGTGAGGGATTGGTGAGTGAAGAAGAGGTGTTAGGGTTACTTGAAGAGCGAGGAGAGACCCACGTAATATTAACGGGAAGAGGAGTAACAGAGAGATTGAAGGAGATAGCGGATTTGGTAACGGAGTGCAAGAAGATTAAACATCCCTATGACAAGGGAAAGCTCGCAGTAAGAGGGCTTGATTACTAAGATATAATTGTGGTTGGAATTAAATAGCTTGCCCTGAAAGAGAGGAAAGATGCAGTATTTGGAGAGGTTGATGGGGATGTTTCAACCAAAAGAGAAATTGGAAATTAAAGGGAGGAGAATTTATTCATTGTTGGCAGAAATACTGTTAGAGTCGATGCAGGGAAATAATTTGACAGGAGAAAGGGAAAAAGGAAAGGAGATATATGAGTTGAGGCGTGATGAGAGGACGATTGTTGCAAGCGTAACTTATCCTGAGGGTATAAAGGTAGAATTTATGAAGCTTGGGGGATTTGTTAATACAGTAAGTTACGTGATTTCCAGAAATGTGAATGGATCGTCAATAACAGGATCAAACTTTGAGACCGGAGAGAAGAGTACTATTTCAATGACGGAAAACCCTGGGGCATTTGGGGAGGGATTAGATTATTTTGAGAGTGAGGAACTTGCGAGGTTTCACGAGGCATTTAGGAAATAATATCGTTTAACACTAGTGATTAACGATATAGAAGTTGTAGGTACTTTGTTTGAAGAGAAATAGACTCTCTGTAAGAAGCAATTTTTTATCGTATAATGAGTTGAGAGCTGCCCGGTAATGTTTGATAGTTTTACAGGGCCGCTGGATAATTAACCGAGAACGGAGGTTTTGATGGTGGATGCACGAGAAATAGAACCACAAGAAAAAGGGAAAGAGTGGGTGGCGCCGACACAAGAGGCACCAAGGAGCGAGGAGCAGAACTTGGAGGTAGAGAGTTGGATTACGAAGATTGAAAAACGGTTTGCACGAATCCCTAAGGGGGTACCGGGTCCACAAGACGACAATGTGGTAGTAACCCAGCCTCAGTCAAAGCAGCCACCGGTGAACTTGCCGGTTACCCAACAACAGTTGGATCAAAATCAAAAGACAAAGCCCACACTTTCAATTGCGTGGTTAGTGGCATGGGCGATCAGGCAAATTAAAATACTGACTAAGTCAGGACGGAAGATCAAGTTAGAAGAGATTCCCGTAATTACCGAAAAACAAAAGGAAGAAGCCAGATAATGCAAGGACTTGAGCAAGTATCAACGTTTATGACAAACCTAGCGTACGCTTTGGTGTTTGTGGGTTTGGGATTAGCAGGATTATTTTCTTTGGGATATGGGTTTTTGCTATGGTTTAGGAACAGAAATAGAGAGGAGTATTCGTTGTCGTTTGTGACGCTGTCAGTGGCGTTGCCCAGAGATAACGAGATTAAGATTGACGCGGCCGAGCAACTGTTTGCCTCGCTTCACTCAATTAAAAACGAAGAATGGTATCGGTTTTTACAGTCTGAACACGCGATTTCTTTTGAGATGGTGGGGAGAAAAGAAGACATTAGGTTTTATGTATCGGTGCCAATGGAATTAATGGAACTGGTGGAAAAGCAGATTCATGGGGCTTATCCAGGAGCGGAGATCAAAAAAGTGGACGAGCCGACGATATTCGACGAGAAAGGAAAAGTGGCATTTGAGTCGCTTGTCAAGAAAAATGCCGGATTCTATCCAATCCAGTCTTTTAGGGAGTTGCCAACCGATTCGTTGTCTTCGATCACCTCGTTTCTCGCGAAGATGCAAGAGGGAGAGGGGGCGATGTTCCAGTTGGTGATTTCACCGATGGGTCATAAGTGGCAGTCGAGTGGACATGAGTATATTAGTAAGTCGAAGAAGGACGAGGCAAGTCCAGAGAAGGCAACTTATACGGTAGATGCGAGGAGTTTGGAGGCGGTAGAAAGGTCGACAGGAAAAGCCGGTTTTCAGGTTTCGATTCGATTAGTGGTGAGCGCGCCAACAAAAAAAGAAGCGCAGTCGCTGCTCGCGCAGTTTGTGGGGACATTTTCCCAGTTTTCCGGGCCTTATAACAGTTTAACGAAGCAACGAATTTGGCTGAAGCGGCTGTTTATGATTGACTTTATCTATCGCTACCAAGCTCTGTTCAGAGGGCGGTCGGTTCTTAACGCCGAGGAACTGGCGACCATTTTTCACTTTCCGAATAAACAGGTCGAGACGCCACACATTTATTGGTTGAATGCCAAGTCGGCACCGGCACCGGCCGAGATTCCCAAGTCGGGACTTTATTTGGGGAAGAGTGTTTACCGAGGTTTGTCGCGTGACATCTATATTGGAGACAAGGATCGAGCTAGACACATGTATATCATTGGGAAGACGGGGGTAGGGAAGTCGGAGTTTATGATGGACATGATTTTGCAGGATATTCGAGCTGGTAAGGGAGTGTGTTTTATCGATCCACATGACACGGTTGAGAAGATTTTAGAGTTTATTCCACCGGAGCGGGCGGAAGACGTCATTTATTTTGATCCATCTGATACTGAGCGGCCGATGGGACTTAATATGCTGGAGGCGGAGAGCGAGGAGCAGAAGCAGTTTGTGGCAAGTTCGATAATTAACTTGATGTATAAACTGTACGATCCTCACAAGACCGGAATAATTGGACCGAGATTCGAGCACGCGATCAGAAATGCAATGTTGACAGTGATGGTGGAGCCAGGGGCGACGTTTATTGAGATTGTGCGAATTTTGACGGATCCCAAATTCGTGCAGGAGTTGTTGCCAAAAGTGCAAGATCCAATGGTGAGAAGGTACTGGACTGACCAAATTGCGCAGACCTCAGACTTTCACAAGTCAGAAGTACTTGACTACATCGTTTCAAAATTTGGTCGGTTTGTGACGGACAAGATGATGCGCAACATTATTGGGCAGTCGGAGAGCTCATTTAGTTTTAGGAAAGTGATGGATGAAGGGAAGATTCTCTTAATTAACCTCGCAAAAGGGAGAATTGGAGAAGAAAACTCGGCTTTTCTAGGACTTATTTTAGTGCCAAAGATCTTGGTGGCGGCGATGAGTAGACAAGATATTCCGGAAGAAAAACGCAAAGATTTCTATCTATATGTCGATGAGTTTCAGAATTTTGCGACCCCCGACTTTGCAACGATTTTGTCCGAAGCGAGGAAGTATCACCTTAACCTAACGGTGGCGAATCAGTTTATCGGACAAATTGAAGAGGAAGTAAAATCGGCGGTGTTTGGAAATGTGGGGACGCTGGCCTCATTTAGGGTGGGGGTGCAGGACGCCAACTTTTTGCAGCACGAGTTTTCGCCGACGTTTAGTGAGGCTGATCTGACGAATGTAGAGAGGTACCACGTGTATATGAAGACGATAGTGGACAACGAGCCGATGCCACCATTCTCGATGGACTTGACCCGTGACATCGAATCCGAGCGAAAAGCGGCGAATCCGAAACTCGCCGAGATGATTAAAAAGCTGTCGAGACTAAAATATGGTAAAGATAAGAATGTACTAGAGGTGGAGATTACAAAACGAGCAAGGTTGTAGAAAAATTAGTGGGCCGACTAGGATTCGAACCTAGGACATCGAAGGTATAAGCTTCGCGCTCTAACCAACTGAGCTATCGGCCCTTGTATACGCCTGTAATTTTAGCATAGTGTGTTAGAATCGGAGGATGAATAAAAGAATTGATCCGGACTTAATGAAAGCAGGAGAACAAGCCTTTTGGGAGGAGTTTGAACAACTGGATCAGCCGGAACAGCGGTATGTGGTAGTGGATACAAAAAAGAACGAGGTAGTCGTGGAGAACGTCAGGTTAATTAAGGGAAAGAAAAAGATCAGAGTTTAGTTATAGCTCAGCAATCTTGTATTTCTTGGGTTCAGCTTTGTTGCCGTTTAAGAATTCGAGGTATTTTTCGGTGGTGGAAAGACGTTTGTGACCTATCACTTTAGAGAGCTCGACAATTGGAATGCCAGACTTGAGCTGTTCAACAATGAAGGTGTGGCGGAGGTCGTTGACTTTGGCGTTTTCGACGCCGGCAATGCGGAAGTAGCGGTTGATTGCGGTTCTGATGTTGCGGATCAAGAAGGGGTTGCCGGTTTTGGTAATAAAAAGGGTGGTATTTTTGGTTTTGGGGCGTTCTTTAACGTACAGCTCGATCGCGGTTTTGGCGGTTTTGTTGAGAGGAACTCGGCGGGCGTCATGACTTTCATAGGCGCGGACTTTGAGAGTGCTTTTTTCAAGGGAGATGTCTTGAAGTTGAATGCCGGCGAGCTCGCCGATTCGGAGACCGGTTTGGAGGAGGATTTCGACGATAGCATACATGCGAACGTCGTCACGGCAAGCGTCACGAAGGGCGCGGTATTCCATGGGGGAGAGGATGTGAGGAGGAGCAATTTCATATTTAGGGTGTGAGATGGAGTTAGCGGGATTAGTTGAGAGGAGGTTTTGAGAAACGAGGTATTTGAAGAAAGACTTGATGGAGTTAAGTTTACGGGAGATACTTTTAAGGGTATAGGAATTATTTTTAAGGTGTTGTTTAAAACCCTCCAAGTGATCAACTGAGATAGCGGTAATCTCGACGATGCTTACACCAGCAAGATACTCGATTAATTGATCGAGGTCTTTAGAGTAGGCAAGAATGGTGGCGGAGGCCCGACCATTCTTTTGTAAGTACTTAATAAACTGCTCTTTTTGTGATTGCATGGACATCCTAGCAATTAATTATAGGGTTGATGGGCCTATGGTACTATATTATGGGCTGATACGCAAGGGGGGAGCCCAAGAGGAAGGAAAGAGAAAAGGGGTTAGGTTATACTCATTATTGAGATGAGAAAAAAGTTAATTTATGCCGTTATAATTTTTCAGGTGATTCTGATTGTTTCCTTGGTAAAAAATATCCAACTTTCTTTGAATTCTCGAGGGAGAGTAGATGATTTGCAGGCACAGAAAGAGGGGTTAGAGCAGGAGAAAGAAAAACTGCAAGCGCAACTAGAATATGTGAAGAGTGATTACTACCTCGAAAAAGTGGCGAGAGAGGAGTTACAACTTACGAAACCGGGGGAAACGGTGGTAATTGTACCAGAGGGAATAGGAGTGACGGGGGCAGAAAACAGCCTGGAGAACGGAAAAAAGAGCGAAAGATCTAACTGGCAAAAGTGGTGGGAAGTGGTGGTTGGTCAAGATTAAGAAGGAGGGGCGGAGAGTACAGGGGTCGAACCTGTTAGAGCTTACGCTCACTAGTTTTCAAGACTAGCGCATTACCGTCCTGCCCACTCTCCAAGGTGGCGAGAGTTATTATACCTGAGATATAATAGATTTATGAAGTATATGACTAAAGAAGAGTTGTCGGCCGGGGGAGTGGTACACCGAGAAAAGGGGGAGTTTTTGATTGGAAAACACTCTGGGTATCACAAGTGGGTGTTGCCGAAAGGACTAGTCGAGAAGGGGGAGGGGCCGATTATGGCGGCAATGAGAGAAGTAGAAGAGGAGGTGGGGGTGAAGGCAAGGGTAGTGGAGATAGTTCCTCTCAAGACCATAGAGTACTACTACATGGCTGAGCTGGAAGTAAAGAGGGGAGAAGGGGCGGGTGGAAAGAAAACCGAACGGAGAGTGAGGAAGTATCAAGAGGAAGAGGGCAAAAAGACGAGAGTACACAAAAAAGTGATCTTTTACCTGATGGAACTCGAGGAAGATTTAGGAAAAGCGGGTTGGGAGATGGAAGAGAGAAAGTGGGTGAGTTATGAAGAGGGGAGTAAACTGCTGGCATTTGAGGGAGAACGAGAAGTACTAGAAGTGGCCTGGAAAACCTTGGGTGCTCCCGCCGAGACTTGAACTCGGATTTCAGCCTCCGGAAGGCCGCGTCCTATCCATTAGACTACGGAAGCTTTTCGACTTTATGTCGAGTGACCTTGTGCTCCTGCCTGGATTCGAACCAGGATTTGTTGTTCCGCAAACAACTGTCCTATCCCTTGAACGACGGGAGCATTTATGTTGTTAAATATTCACCAAGGGCTTTTGAATAGGCGATAAGCTCTCTGAGAATCTGGGCGTTATTATACCTTACAAAACAGATTCCCATAAAGTTTTGTCTGAATCTCTTACCTGAGTTAGACTCTTTTTTCCAATATATTTTTCCGATTTTATTAGTGGGGATCCCAGTTAATTCAGACCAGTATTTTTTACTTTTTTCTTCATCATGATAATGATGAAGATGGAGGCGCATACGTAACCCTTCTTCGTTAATGTTATAACACTCTCTAAAGAGGGTAATAAATAATTTTGTGAGTAGGGGATCGGTGTTTGCAAAACAAATAGTATTTGACTTAGCTCCTTCTGCCCAATAGATAGAGGCAAGGATTGCTTTTTTTGATTGTTTTGTGGGATGGAGTTTTAAGACTTCTGTTTTGGCATTTTTTCAATTTCTATTTGTCGTTTACGGGAATTATTTCTTCGTATTTCAAGTGATTTGATTCGAATTTTTGCCATCCATTCTGATCGATTCATGGTACCAAAGGCTCCTTTATTGGCATGTCCAGTTAGCCAGAGAGAGGCAGTACTTTTGGCAATCTTTAGTGTTGTGGAGATTTCCTTAAGTGATTTACCCTGTTTCCTGAGGTTGAGGGCTCTTTTGCGATAGGTTTGAGTGTACATTATCGTATAGAAGTATATTAACAGTTAATATTAGTACAAGTTCGATATGTTAAGTCAATTGATTAACGTGAATTTTTAGTACTTAGTTGTTTTCGAGGGGAACTTTGTCGCCAAGCCACTTGCCGGCACGATCAACGAAGGAGTCAAGGGGTTTTTCGAGAGGGATTTTGTCCCCGATTGCTTTAATGATCTCTTTCCGTTTTTTCTGGTCTATGACCAGAAGAATAATGCCGGGGAGAGTTTTTTTCGTTTGGCAGATGATAACTTCTTGGTCCCATTCTTTTTTGAGCCAGAAATTAGTGAGTTCAAGCCATTCAAAGAGTTTGTTGTCAGTGCGGATGCCTTTGGTGGTGATTTGATGGGTGACGTCATCTGGTTTGTGGGTGGCGAGGACGTAGGACAAGAAAGCGAAGGCAATAATAACCCCAATCAGGAGGAATTCACGCAGGAGCAGGAGGATGATACCGAGGAGAAAGACGATGCTGGCAATCGTGGTATAAAACTCACGGGAGCGGGTTTTATAGGGGCGAGCAGGGGAAGTCCATTCAAGAATGAGTTTTTCAACTTGGATGTTATCGGGAAGGGTTCCGGTTTCTGCTGAATAAATAGGGCTGGGTTGGGGGGTAGGCATATACCCATTATAGCAAGATTGCTAGTTTGGACAAGAAAGCGGAGAGTACAGGAGTCGAACCTGTTAGTCCTGACGGACATTAGTTTTCGAAACTAACGCATTACCGGCCTGCCCACTCTCCAACGAGCCAATAATTAGTGATGAGTGTTGTCTAAAGACCTATTTTAGCAAGTTACACCAGGCTAGTCCAGTACAAAGAGATGCAGAACGAGAGTTTGAATATTAAGTTGGTAGGGTATAATTGGGATAGAAGTTGTAATGAAGGAGGGAAGATGAGTGGTGAAATTAATTCAAGTGAACTGGTGGGTGGGGACACCGGAAAGGCAGAAACGAGGGAGATGACTCCTGAACAAAGATTGAGTGTGGCGAAAGCATGGTTAAAAGTAGCACACCGGACGGTTGAAGCACATAATGCGGCAACTGGTCAGAATGGAGATTTAGGGTCATTACTTGAGGCAACGGACGAAGCAGTAAAGGCAAGAGAGGCGTTAGGGGAGGTAAATAGTTGATTGAAAGTGAGAGATGAGAGGTTGGGGAATTATTTCTGATGAATATTTGGCAAGGTGAAGGATTGATTATCTATTCGGGTTTTGTTAGTGTTAATTATGAGGTATTCGGACAGAGAATAGGGTAAAGGTAGAATTGTTTATTTATAGTGAGCACAATGAAGATGAACTTAAAGATTATTGGAGCAATAAAACGGGAATACCTGTTAATCGGTTCCAGAAAACAATTTTATTGAATCAAAGTAGTGGGAGATTTCGGCCCTATAAGTGGGGAATTATGAAGATTAGATATTTTTATAAGGAGCATTTTCTTAAACTACAAGGTATAATCGAGAATATCTTTGGAGAAGTCGCCTAGTGGCCATGGCACATTCTTGGAAAGAATGCGAGCGCAAGCTCTCGCGGGTTCGAGTCCCGCCTTCTCCGCCAATTTTCACTTTTTGTGAAATCGTAAGGAATTGCCTCGGCGCAAAGCGCCTCGGCATGGTATTTTTCCGCAATTTTGAAGGCATTTTTGAAATCCAAAAACAAAGTGCGGTCGGCAAT
>Ga0172375_10012120_pt1 | contig 10842 bp, 10 predicted proteins | sample LakKiv1m_FD_114537 | JGI IMG/M metagenome (GOLD analysis project Ga0172375, IMG submission 114537) | Freshwater microbial communities from Kabuno Bay, South-Kivu, Congo - kab_092012_11.1m | ecosystem: Environmental > Aquatic > Freshwater > Lake | place: Democratic Republic of the Congo... | reverse complement strand
GCGGTAACAGGTTTTATGCCATATAAAAATGCAATGACGGATATATTGAATGATTTTCTGAGCTCTGAAATTGAAACTACTTCGGTATATGCACAGATACGTGATATTAAACGTGTTGCTGTATTGGTATTTGCATCCAACTCGTCGCTTTGCGGAAGCTATAACGCCAATTTGATTAAAAGAATGCAACAATCTATTACGATGCATCGTGATGTTCGCAAAGAAGATGTGATTGTTTTTCCGGTAGGGAAAAAAGTGGCACAAGCCTGCAAAAAAGCGGAATTAAATATTTATGCCGAATACGAACACATTGCCAATCATCCTACTTTTGAAGAAACAAATATATTAGCTGAAACAATAATGGAGTTGTTTTTGAAGGGTGAAATTGACAGGGTGAAAATGATTTATTTTCACTATCAAAGTAAGGGTTCGCAAAAGCTTATGGCCGAAACCTTGTTGCCTTTCGGTTTAAAACACAAACATTCAGCCGGTTATCAATCCGATTATATTATTGAACCGTCTCGTCAGGAAACTATTGATCAACTTGTTCCAATGGTTTTACATTTGCAAGTATTTGGTGCTGCACTCGAAGCTAATGCGTCGGAACATGCTGCCCGTACCATGGCTATGCAAATGGCAACTGATAATGCAAGTGACTTATTGCAGGACCTTTCGCTGCAATACAACAAATCGCGTCAGCAATCTATCACAAACGAATTATTGGATATTATCGGAGGATCGTTTAAGTAGCACCTCACCCTAACGCTCTTCTTAAGGAGAGGGAGCTTTCAAGCTATTTTTTGCGCATAATGGTGAGCCCATCACGCAGGGGAAGTATTACTTTTTCGATGCGTTTGTCTTTTGCAATCAGTGAATTAAATTTTTGAATTTCCATAGTTTGGTAGTCGTTTTGCTCAGCTTTTTTCAGCACTTTTCCATCCCACAAGGTATTATCGGCTACTATATAACCACCTTTTCGCACCTTGGGTAAAATAGCTTCGTAGTAGGCTGTATATTCACGTTTGTCGGCATCAATAAATACAAGGTCGAACGTGCAATCGAGTGTTGGAATAATCTCCAAAGCATTGCCTATATGAAGTTTCACTTTCTTGCCGTGTTCAACACTATTCAAATTCTCCAAAATAAAATCTTCCAACTCATCATCGCATTCTATCGTATGCAAAACGCCATTGTCGGGTAATGCTTCGGCCATACACAAAGCAGAATATCCGGTAAATGTGCCTATTTCGAGTACAGTTTCAGGCTGAATCATGCTGCAAATCATGCTCAAAACCCTGCCTTGCAAATGCCCCGACAACATGCGGGGATTAATCATTCGCAAATGTGTAGCCCGGTTGATTTTAACCAAATACTCCGGTTCGTTTTCTGAATGTATTTCAATATATTCGTCGGTAGTCATTCGTGGTAATTTATAGTTATTCGTAGTTATTTGTAAATAAGCACACTAAATTGTTCGGGATTAAAAATCTCATTGGCAATTTCGTACAATTCATCAGATGTTATGGACTGAATCCGTTTGTGAGTCACATCTAAACTGTCAATTTTATCGAAACGCAGAAAGCTCTTTCCCATACTTAATGCCATATTTTCCTTTATTTCGGAAGCAATAGCCATTTGACCCATCAATTGTAGTTTGTATTTTTTAAGTGCCGACTCACTGATCTTTTTTTCTCTGAGTTTTGCTAATTCGCTATAAACCAACTCTTCGCATCGCTGTGAATTGTCGGGGTCGCAACCAAAATAAACTGTCCACATTCCGGTGTCGGTAAATGGTTGAAAATTCGACTCCACATTGTAAACCAAGCCATGCTTTTCGCGAAGCGACAAGTTTAAAAGACTATTCATACCCGGTCCGCCTAAAATATTAGTAAGCAGATACAAACCCATTCGATTTGGATGAGTAAGGTTGTATGCAATATTTCCGAGCATAAAATGCACCTGATGCGTATTACGGTCAATGACTTTTTTAGTGGGTGTGTAATTCAGATTGGAAGTTCGTAGCAGTGGTTCAGCATCAACTTTTGGTACATTCAGGTGTTTTTCTGCCCATCGTACAATTTGTTTAAACTCGAAATTCCCGGTAACGAAAAATACCATTTCGTGAGGTAGATACTGTCTGTTTACATACGCAAGTGCCTTCTCGGTAGTCATACTTTGCAACACTTCCGGTTTACCCAAAATATTATGTCCCAATTGATGTTCGCCAAACAACAAATCTTCAATATCATCATAAATTAATTCGGAAGGGCTGTCTTTGTACGATTGTATTTCATCCAAAATAATTACTACTTCCTTGTCAATTTCAGGTTGCGGAAATGTAGAGTGCAATGTAATGTCGGCAATCAACTCAATAGCCCTTTCGGTATATTCACGCAATACAGCAGCGTAAATCACTGTTTCTTCTTTCGATGTAAATGCGTTCAGCTCGCCTCCAACATGCTCTAAACGATTGATAATATGAGCCGAGCGACGTTTTGCAGTACCTTTAAACAACATGTGCTCAATAAAATGCGCCATGCCGAATTCATTTTGTAGCTCATCGCGCGAACCTGTATTTACAGCTATACCACAATAACTAACCGTTGAATTGTCGGGTTTGAGCAGTACACGCATTCCATTTTCGAGCGTATGAGTGTAATAATAGGGTGTTTGGTCTGAATTGATCATCAGAAAGTAACTATGTTTAACCTAAAAATGAGGCTTATCACCTCATTTTTAAATGCTTATTTTAATTTTGAAATAGTTTCAATTGATTTCTTAACTGTTTTATCATCTTTGTAAAAAAGCGGATAAAAACCATCGTCGCCCAGTATATTTCGGGTAATATAGGATTTTAACTGCGTAGTCAAAACCCGTTGCGAAATGCTGATTTGCTTGCTATTTGCAGCTACACCCTTTGCGGTTGCAAAATCTGTAAACTCTTTTATTAAGGGTTGCGAACTCAGGTATGTATCCATTGCCGTCCAGGTCTTAAACTGATTCAGTTTTTTTCTATTTACATCCGTGTACTTAAATGCAAACTGATATACATAACCATAATTCATTACTTTATTCAAATAAGGTGTATATTCAGTGGTGTCGCGCGCTACAAATACATCGGGCATTATACCACCACCACCATAAACAGTTCGTCCTCTTAGTGTCTTAAATTTCAGAGAATCAGCTACGTGGATACTATCTTTATTGTCGAATTCGCCATGTAAATAGCGGTTCATTATATCGCTTTCGTAATCTTCTGCTTTACCTTTTATGTATGGTTTTTGAATGCTGCGTCCCGAAGGTGTATAATAGCGAGCTACTGTAAGGCGCAATGCAGAGCCATCCGACAAATCGTACTGTTGCTGCACCAATCCTTTACCAAACGAGCGGCGTCCGATGATAATTCCACGATCATTATCCTGAATAGCACCGGCAAAAATCTCGCTTGCCGAAGCCGAAAACTCATCAATAAGCACTACTACAGGCGCATTCTGGCAACTTCCTTTACCATCGGCACGGGCTTCAAAACGTTTGTAAGCTTTTCCTTCGGAATATACAATCAGCTGCCCTTTTGGTAAAAATTCATTCACCATATTTATCGCCTGATCCATCAAACCACCACTGTTTTCGCGTAGGTCGACAATGTATTTTTTGACACCTTTAGCCCGCAAATCAGCTATGGCATTCAGAAATTCGGAGTAGGTATTTTCGGCAAACTTATTCACTTTAATAAAACCTATTTGTGGAGCAATGATATAAGCAACATCCACCGAATTTACAGGAATTTTACCTCGTGTTACTGTATATTTTAATATTTCTTTCGTGCCATTACGTTTTACACCGAGTTTTACTTTTGTTTCAGCTTTTCCACGCAGTTTTTTCATCACTTTCTCATTGGTAACTTTTTTTCCTGTAAAAAGCGTGTCGTTTACCATTACAATCCGGTCGCCGGCAAGTAAACCCACTTTTTGCGAAGGTCCGCCATTAATTACCGACACAATCATTATGGTGTCGTTTTGAATATTAAACTGCACACCTATGCCGCTAAAACTACCTTCGAGCTGACTGTTAACCGCTTCTAAATCAGAAGCAGGCACATAAACCGAATGCGGATCCAATTTAGCCACCAGGTCTACAATAGCTTCCTCGGTCATCGAATTTATGTTAGTCGAATCAACATATTTCGTATCAATCATCGACAAAATTTCATCAATCTTATTGCCACTCATGCCCGAAAGCATTCTGCTAAAAGCTCCGGCATCTCTTATTTTGGAACGGTTTGCCAACAAATTACCAAGCGCTAAGCCTGCTACAACTGAAACAAACACCACAAGTACTAACAGCAGATTTTTCTTGTTCATAATTTTATTAATTATCGTTTTGGGTTTCGAGTTTCGATTTTCGATTTTCATTCGTATATAAACACGAAACCTGAAACACGAAACACGAAATAAATATTATAGTTCTAAAAACACAACTTCAATTCCGGCACGCTCAAGTAACTCAACACCGTCCATAATGCGGTACTTTTCGCCATAAATTACTCGTTTTATACCTGACTGAATTATTAGTTTAGCACATTCAATGCACGGTGAAGCAGTTACATATAACGTTGCTCCTTCGCTGCTATTGTGTGAGCGGGCAACTTTTGTAATGGCATTTGCCTCGGCGTGTAAAACATACGCTTTGGACACATTGTTTTCGTCTTCACATTTATTTTCAAAACCCGATGGAGTGCCATTATATCCATCCGAAATTATCATCTTATTTTTCACCAACAATGCACCTACCTTGCGCCGTTCGCAGTACGAATTCTCAGCCCAGATACGCGCCATGCGCATGTATCGAATATCTAAATTTTGTTTTTTCTCGTCCATATATTTTTTGATTGATTTTTTACGTACTTTTGCAGCATAAAAAAGCGGATTGCAAAAGTACAAAAAAAATGATAATCAGCCTATTGTGCTTTATTTTTCCGAAATAAACAACGATAACTTTATAACTTTTAAAACTTTAGATATTAAAAAAATGATTATTAACAAAATAGAAGCTGGGACATTTTACGTAGATGGTGGTGCGGCTTTTGGTGTAGTGCCAAAAGTTGTTTGGCAAAAACGCTACCCATGCAATGATGAAAATTATTGTAAAGTAGGTATGCGATGTTTGCTGATTGATACAGGAACACGTAAAATACTGATTGACACTGGTACAGGCGACAAACAGCTCGACTATCTGAAATATTACGGATTCGAAGGAGTTATAAATTTTGACGATGAGTTAGAAAAACTTGATTATAAATCAGCAGATATTACCGACGTGATTTTCACCCACCTGCATTTCGACCATTGTGGTGGAGCTACGCGCTATAATGCTGATAAATCGGCAGTCGAGTTGGTTTTTCCTAATGCAACTCATTGGGTAGGCGAAGCACAGTGGAAAAACTTTCTGAACCCGAATGTGCGCGAAGGCGATTCGTATTTTAAAGAAAATGTGATGCCAATTTTCGATGCCGGAAAACTGAAAACGGTGAGCGAAAATCAGTTTGTTTGTCCTGAACTGGAGGTTCGTCTGTACAGTGGGCATACTTTTGGACAATTGGCGAGCTATATTAGTTTAGGCGCAAAAACGTTGATTTATTGTGGTGATGTAATTCCACTTGCAGCCAATGTACCGCTTGCCTGGATTTCTTCGTACGACATTTTTCCACTTACTGCAATGGAAGATAAAAAGAAATTGCTTGATGAAGCAGTTGAAAAAGAACAGATTCTGTTTTTTGAACACGATGTTTACACCGAATGTTGCACTGTTACAGCCAACTACAGTAAACACAAAGTGCTTGAAACATTTACCTTAGATCAAATATTAAGGCTCTGATAATTCGTAATTGATAATATAATACATGATTCTTTACCCGAATGCCAAAATAAATATCGGACTGAACATTACTGAAAAGCGCGCCGATGGATACCACAATATCGAAACGGTTTTTTATCCGATAGGCTTGTGTGATGTGCTCGAAGTATTGCCCTCGGACAGTTGTGGTGAGTACAGCTTCTCTTCAAGTGGTATACGAATTGATGGCGACCCTGATAACAATTTGATTATCAAAGCCTATCGTCTATTGAAAAACGACTTTGATATTCCTCCCATTGATATAAGTTTGATAAAACAAATACCTTATGGTGCCGGACTTGGAGGTGGGTCGGCTGATGCTGCTTTTATGCTGAAAGCCCTGAATTCGCTTTTTGGTCTGAAAATTGCAACTGCAAAACTCGAAAAGTATGCTGTGAAAATAGGAGCAGACTGTCCGGTGTTTATTCGCAACAAGCCGGTATTTGCAACAGGCATTGGAAATGAGTTTGCGAAAACTTCAGTATCGTTGAAAGGTTATTTTTTGGTATTAATAAAACCGGATATTCACGTGTCAACTCCTGAGGCTTACGCAAAAGTAATACCGCAAAAACCTGAAAAATCATTGCAGGAATTGGTAAATTTGCCTGTAGAAGAATGGAAAGGGTTGATAGTAAACGACTTTGAATTGTCGGTTTTCGATGCACATCCACAAATTGCAGCAATAAAACAACAGCTTTATGATGCAGGAGCTTTGTATGCATCGATGTCCGGCTCAGGCTCATCTGTTTACGGCATTTTCGACAAAGAACCGGAAATATTACCCGATTTTAAAGATTGTTTTATTACAGGTGGTGTTTTGAAATAAATTTCCATAACTTTGCAACCTGAAAAAATACAAACATGAAAGTTCAGTTTTTAGCATTAGTGCTCTCGTTTTCAACTTGTTTGATAGCTCAGGAAACAAAAAAGCCAGCATCAAATATATTCCAAACACTTGCAACTCCTGATTCGCTTAGCAATGCCAGAGTGATTGTTTATCAGGAGAATAGAATTGAAAATTCGATAACAGACAGAAGCAAAACTGTAAAAGCTGTGCATTCGGGTACCGGACAAGGATTTCGTATTCAGGTATTTTCGAGTAATGCCCAGCGTACTGCCAAATCGGAGGCTTTTGCGATCGAAAGAGACCTGAAAAATGCATTTCCGGAAGTTGGAATTTATGTAAGTTATACAGCACCATCCTGGAAAGTACGTGTAGGCGATTTTAAAACTTCGGAAGAAGCTCAGGATTTTCGTTCGGAGTTAATTGTAGCTTTTCCCAATTTAAGAAACACAACTTATACAGTTAAAGACAAAATTAATTACTAATTTTCAATTTCTGACTTCTAATTTCTAATTTCTGACTTCTAATTTTAAATTAATGGATTTCAACTTAAACAAACCGGTACCTTTCGACGATGAAAAAACTGAAAAAATTGCTTTTCATTACAAAGAAATTCTGAAATTGCTTGGCGAAGATGCCGAACGCGAAGGTTTAATTAAAACACCCGAACGATTCTCGAAAGCCATGCAGTTTTTGGTGCAGGGCTACGAACAAAATCCCGAAGAAATCATACAATCAGCTATGTTTACAGAGGATTACCGCCAAATGGTAATTGTGAAAGACATTGATTTTTACTCTATGTGCGAACATCACGTTTTGCCTTTTTTTGGCAAAGCACACGTTGCCTATATTCCCAATCATAAAATAACAGGATTGAGTAAAATAGCCCGTATTGTGGAAGTTTTCGCACGACGCTTACAGGTGCAGGAGCGTCTTACAACACAAATTAAAGAATGTATTCAAAATACACTGAATCCAATGGGTGTAATGGTGGTTATTGAAGCGCAACACCTATGCATGCAAATGCGTGGCGTACAAAAGCAGCATTCCGTTACTACCACATCCGATTTTTCGGGCGTTTTTCAACAAGCAAAAACCCGCGAAGAATTTATGAATCTGATTAATAAAAAATAAACTTTTATAGTTTTCGCGAAACCCAATAGTCTGGTTGGCTTTCGTGTTTGTATTTATTTACGGAAGTTACCACAAAGGAATACGTACCGTGAAAATGCCTTTTCAGGTTGCGCAAATCGAGGCAACTATCTGATGTTCTTGCTATAATATTGGTAGGATCGTTAAAATCACCCACCTTTTTGCCTTTAAAAGCATATACCACATAATATACTACTTTGCAACCGCCATCTTCATCAATTTTATCCCAAAGCAAATAGGCATCAGTGCCATCTTTTACAACCCGCACATTCTGAGGTTGAGCCGAATCTTCGCCTTTAATATTCCGGTTTACAGGTGTAAGCGCCGGATATTTATAATAATTATTCCGCAACGTATCGTTTATTCCTTGTAAATTCTTTAAAAAACCTTTGGCGCTGAAAAATACTGCACCATCTATTTGAGCGTATTGTTTGTTGTGTTTCAACTGACGGGCAAGTTCATTGCCTTTGCGCCAGGCATCCGATGCTGTTTTTGAACCTAATTGTGTTGCATACAAACCTATATATAGATTTTTTCCAAAAGAATTTTCGCTCCACCATTTTGCCAGCACTGTATAATCAGCTACTTTTTTACCAATTTCCCAATAGAGTTGTGGCACAACATAGTCGATAGTACCTTCCTGCAACCATTTCAGAATATCGGCATACAAATCGTCGTAATTCTGCACACCTGCTTGTGTCGCCGAACCGCGAGGGTCTACACTGTTGTTTCGCCACACCCCGAAAGGTGAAATACCAAATTCTACCCAAGGTTTTATGCTTTTAATGGTTTGTTGCAATTCAGATATTATCAAATTTACATTGTTCCGTCGCCAATCGTCTTTTTGATTCAGAGCAAAACCACGTGGATACATTCGAAATGATTTTTCGTCCGGAAACTCTTCATTTTTAACCCTGTAAGGATAAAAATAATCATCAAAATGAATAGCGTCAATATCATAACGCTGTACAATATCCTCAACAACCCGGTTTAAAAACTGGCGTGTTTCGTCCAAACCCGGATCAAAATAAAATTTATCACCGTATTTCACAAAAAGATTTCGGTTTTTGTAAAACAGATGATCTTTCGATAAAATGTTGGTATTGTCGCTATTCGTTACCCTGTACGGATTTAACCACACATGAACATCTATAAAGCGTTTGTGCGATTCGTCGATTACAAACTGCAGCGGATCGTAAAAGGTTTCGGGGCGAATACCTTGTCTACCTGTTAGCCAATGCGACCAGGGCTCGAGTGTCGAAGTGTAAAACGCATCAGCAGTGGGCCGAACCTGAAAAATGACAGTATTCAGATTCAATGCTGCCAGCGAATCGAGTAACTGAATCATTTCTGTTTTTTGCTGCTTCACTGATAAATTTCGCTGCGACGGCCAATCGATATTAGCAACAGTAGCTATCCACGCAGCACGCATTTCACGTTTCTTGTATTGTGCGTTTGTAGGTAGTAAAACAAAGATACTTACTACTATTATCAAAAAAAAGCTCTTTTTATTCATTTATCCTAATTTCTATTTTTCTCAAACAACAATTCACCACATTACCACATTACCACATCAATTAATCTTCAACGCATCCAATGCCTTTTGGTAGCGTTTGGCATTTGCCTGATGCTCCGGATAAGTAACGGCAAAGTTATGTTCGCCATTCAGCGTTTCTTTTGCGCACATAAAAATATAATCGTGTTTTTTGTAATTCAGCACGGCATCAATGCCATTTTGCGATGCCAATCTGATTGGACCCGGAGGCAGACCTTTGTTGCGATAAGTGTTGTATGGCGAAACTTTCAGAATATGCTCTAATTTAAGGCGCTTGATGCTAAAATCGCCAACCGCAAACTTCAGAGTAGGGTCTGCCTGTAACGGCATATTTGTTTTCAGGCGATTGATATACAAACCTGCAACCATAGGCCGTTCCGCTTTACTGTTTGTTTCCTCTTCCACAATTGAAGCTAAGGTAGCCACTTCAACCTGCGAAAGCGGAATGGAAGCAGCTTTAGCTTTCCGTTCATCAGTCCAGAAAATATCATACTCCTTTTTCATTCGGTCAAATATCTCATGCGCATCCAAATCCCAGAAAACCTCATAAGTATTGGGTATAAAAACCGCTACTGAAGTATTTGGATTGAGATTGTATTTGAACAAAAAAGCAGTGTCGTTTAACAGATTTAGAATTGAAATAGAATCTGACATTATTTCTTTCGAAAGTCTTCCGGCTAATTGTTCTTTGGTTCGGATATTGTTAAATGTTAGCTTCAGGGGTGTTTGTCGACCGTTTTGAAGTATGCGTACCAATTTAAAATTATTCATGCCATTGGTCAATTCGTATCTGCCCGGATGAATTTTTTTATAATTAAAAATGGAAGATGCCTGTTTAAAACCAGTAATATTAAATACGGTTGCCGATTGTTGCAACTCAGCAATCACATCGTCCATCGAACTGCTATCATTTATGCATAAATAGCTTTTCCCCGATTCGGTATTTACATAAACATTAGGGGCAAAAAGAATGTAAGCCACATAAACAAACAATGCTATGAGTAGTGTAAGTACCCAAAATATCGGTTTTTTAGGTGAAAAAAACGAATTTATTTTCATGTTGAAATTTTAATAATTGTATTACACAAAAATACAACAAAATACCTAAACAAAAAGTGTCTTTACCGAATTTTAAAATTCTTTTTCAGATTATGCTTGTACAATAATCTGACTATCAAAGAAATGAAAATCATTTCAAGCCAGAATTTCAGCCAAAAACAAAAAAGCATTTTGAAAATAGAAAATTCCTTGTTATATTTGCACCCGCTTAAGCGAAATTTTTGGAAGTTTGGGTGAGTGGCTGAAACCACCAGTTTGCTAAACTGACGTACGGGCAACCGTACCACGAGTTCGAATCTCGTAGCTTCCGCAAAACGTTAAAAAGAGACCTCGAAAGGGT
>Ga0172375_10012119_pt1 | contig 10843 bp, 9 predicted proteins | sample LakKiv1m_FD_114537 | JGI IMG/M metagenome (GOLD analysis project Ga0172375, IMG submission 114537) | Freshwater microbial communities from Kabuno Bay, South-Kivu, Congo - kab_092012_11.1m | ecosystem: Environmental > Aquatic > Freshwater > Lake | place: Democratic Republic of the Congo... | reverse complement strand
CGAGTTTCATATCGTTTCCTCCCGCATCAGCACCGGTTCATCCCCGCGATCGCGGGGAACACTAGCGATGATTTCCGTGGGGACATCTTCACGCCGGTTCATCCCCGCGATCGCGGGGAACACTTGAACGCCAGATCGCGGATGCTCACGAGATCCGGTTCATCCCCGCGATCGCGGGGAACACCTGTGACGGAATTGCAGCGGAAGGCGGCGCACCGGTTCATCCCCGCGATCGCGGGGAACACAATTGTTGACAAGCAATGTTCGCCGGTGCTACCGGTTCATCCCCGCGATCGCGGGGAACACAGGAGGATAACAATGAAGATCCTGCAACTCATCGGTTCATCCCCGCGATCGCGGGGAACACGTCCCCGGCGACCGTCCGTGCATTTCGGTTCACGGTTCATCCCCGCGATCGCGGGGAACACATCGACCTCGATGCGGATACGTTGCCGCTGGCCGGTTCATCCCCGCGATCGCGGGGAACACGTACGGTCGCCGGTTCCGCGTCGTGGACGGCGCGGTTCATCCCCGCGATCGCGGGGAACACCTCCGAAGGAGCCACGCCTCCCAAGTCGTCGCCGGTTCATCCCCGCGATCGCGGGGAACACGCGTGGAGGAGCATCCGCTTGGCGACCAGTTCCGGTTCATCCCCGCGATCGCGGGGAACACACGAGGGCCTTGACCGAGTTGTAGTCGGAAGACGGTTCATCCCCGCGATCGCGGGGAACACTACTCGGAGGTCGGCTCGATCAGCGTCCGAACCGGTTCATCCCCGCGATCGCGGGGAACACTACGGACGGTTGATCGGCAACTTTCGTAGCGGCGGTTCATCCCCGCGATCGCGGGGAACACCTCCGTGACCTCGCCCGTCTTCGCGTCAACGACGGTTCATCCCCGCGATCGCGGGGAACACGAAATATCACCAGATCACCATCGACGCTCCGACGGTTCATCCCCGCGATCGCGGGGAACACCGGTGCGAAGTCGTCAACCCGCTACTGCTCTACGGTTCATCCCCGCGATCGCGGGGAACACCGAAGTTGCACGACGATCTCGCGGACGACGTACGGTTCATCCCCGCGATCGCGGGGAACACGAAATGAGCGACGAGAAAGCGAAGGCGACGGTAGGTTCATCCCCGCGATCGCGGGGAACACCGGAAACAGGCCGCGTTCGTGGATTGAAACAACGGTTCATCCCCGCGATCGCGGGGAACACATCCCGGGGATCTTCGCCATGAGGCCGCCGATCGGTTCATCCCCGCGATCGCGGGGAACACGAAGCGGGGACGATGTACATCTGCGACGAATGCGGTTCATCCCCGCGATCGCGGGGAACACGAATGGCTTACCGGGAAGGATTCCTCATCGGACGGTTCATCCCCGCGATCGCGGGGAACACACCACCTGGCCCGTCTCCGGCACGATGAACGCCGGTTCATCCCCGCGATCGCGGGGAACACGATATAGAATTGCTTGGCCCCGCTTCGATGCGCGGTTCATCCCCGCGATCGCGGGGAACACACTTGTTGGAACTCTCCGTTTTCATTGTCAATAACCTGGGACATTTCCCCCACCAACACATTAGTAATAATTACTGGAGTTGATTTGGCATCCTTATTTTCGGTTTTCAAAGAACCTCTCCAGTTTCTCAGACCCTACGAAATAACCTCTTCAGGCTTAAAAGAGATCAGTTTCAGGCCATCGAACATACTTGGAACACGCCGATTATTACCGCATGTCTCGAAGTCATAACCGCTTTCGTTGTTCATACTCCACGCCATCACCCCGTTGCCTTCCCCGCACCCGTTCACGACCTGCTCCCATATCATCTCTCGAACACGACGCGAAACATCCCCTATGTAGACACCTGCACGCAACTCCAACAGCCAAACGGCCAGACGGCCCCTTAATCGCGGAGGAACGTTTTCAACCACGATGACCAGCATCGCCCAGAGACTTCGTTTCCGGAATCGCCGGCGGGATGCTCTCTTCGGGAGGCCCGGGAATCGGCAACCCTCCCGCCGACAATACCTCCTCTATCGTCGGTATGATCCTCGACAACAATTTATTCTCCCTGAATACGTTTCGACACGCCAAACGCACCTGCCGTTCGGGATCCACGGGTTTTCTGGCGGCTACCTGAAACGCGATGGGAACGACGGTCTCGAATTTGTAGATGTCTGCGATGTCGTAAACGAACGATTGTGGCTTGCCCGTGTGGATGAAACCGACCGCAGGGGCATATCCCGCCGCCAGAACCGACGCCTCCGTGATCCCGTAGAGACATGCCGTAGCAGCACTCAAACAACGATTCGGCAGATCGCCGCTTCCCCATGTTGTATGGTCGTAATTTCGCCCGGTCCATGTGACTCCATATTGCTGTGCCAACAATTCGTACATTTTCCTGACGCGAACGCCCTCGATTCCACGCAATTGATCGACGCTCCGCCGGGCAGGAGGTTCTTCGTTGAACCGCATCGCGTACATCTTTCGAACGACCTTGAGACGTGCGTCATCATCGAGCGCTAGCCGGGCTTGGTAAAGTAATCGATCTGCTCGCGCGCCTCCCGGCTGCCCAGCCGCGTAGAGGCGCACCCCCGCCTCGCCGACCCAGACAAGGAGACAGCCCACACGCGCCGCCAACACCGCCGCCGCATGAGACACGCGCGTCCCCGGTTCCAGCATCAGGCACCCGATGGAACCGACCGGAATATGCGTACGAACCCCGGTCTTGTCGATCATGACGAACGCCCCGTCGAGCACATCCAGTTGTCCATATTCGACGAAGAGAACGGAAACCCGGTCCTTCATCGGTATGGGCTTTAAGGGCGGAAGAGGCGGGTCCATGCTGTCACACCTTCACGAGCGACAAGAGACGGTCCTCGAAGAAGAAAATCCGGTCGCTCATGTCGTCGGCACAACCGACAAAAGTCCCAATCCCATGGCCTTCCCGTGGCCTACTCCACCCTGTAAAGCAGACAGGAATTTCCCGGTATCGGAGACTGTCAGGATTCCATCGTAAAGCACCGAGAAAACCCGGATGTCCTTTCCCCATTCCGAGCGTCGCCTTCCGTGCAGCATCTGTTCTTGTGATACCCGGACATTGACCCGAGCAATCGTGGCCCCGGTCAGGCCGACTTGCTCCAATCGAGGCAATCGGAATCCGTGCTGATCCCGTCCTTTGCGTTCAATCCATGTTTCCTGCTCCTCAATCCTAAGTAGACCCAAACGCTTGTCTTTGCGGGTTACACAGGGATTTGCACGTAGACGGAACCGAAACCGCTGTCCTAGCGAGAGTGAATCGAGCCGAAGTCGGAGTGCCAGATTGATTGCCGGATCGGGCTCACCCGCAAACCAACCCTTTATTCCGATCCGAGTCCAGTCCGGAAGCGAACGGCTCTGGACCAGGATGCGCGGGCATCCGTTCGAATTCACTTCGGGCTCAAGTCGCCAAAGAAACTCCCCCTCCGGACATTTCACTTCCTTCGGAGAAAAGGCACGGCAGAGGGTGGAATGAAGTTCGTAGGGGTCCGCCAAGTCCCGACGAACATCCTTGTTCCGTGGATCGAGGTGGATCCTATGCAGGAACATGAACCACCTCCTTGGGGAAGGGGACCCACTCCGAACGCGTGAATCTGGCTCCAAAACGTCGTTCAGCAAAACTCGATAGGAGTTGATCCATCTTCAACGTACCCGAACCACCAATGGATTCAAGGGAGACGAGGAGTTTCTTGGGCGGATCTTCCCACAGGCGCCGGGATGCGATCCATGGCCACTGAGCCAGAACCTCGTATAACGAGACGCTCTGAACACCTTCCTTTAACCAGATGGCTTCCGAAGGAACATACGACTTGCGGCCAAGAGCCAACGGCCAGACCGGATTCCGTAGGGCAAAATGGGCCTTTTCCAATAGGGAGCAATCTTCACCTTCCAGACCCACCAGGAAAACCGCATCGGCGAGATAGTTGCGCTCGGAGACAACCCCATCCTTGGATTGGGTCCCATCAGCCTTTATTATCGTGTCCGTCGGGGCGCATCCCGCCGTCTGGTAGTCTCGCTTTGGAACCCCCGGGCGATCATGTCGCACCCCCATGGACAAACGAGTGAGAGGTTCCAGGTCTACCCAATTTTCGCGGTCGATCCCCATGGCGGCGGCGAGCAGTCCGATGACGCCAGACTTGCTCGGTTCCTTTCCGGTATCACGCTGATTGAATCGGCTGGTGGTACCCCACGATTGCATCGGCCCCGCCAACCTCAGCAACAAGGTGGGCATATTTACCCCCTCACGGCCGAAAGGGTCGTGTTAAGTAGTTCATCAAGGGACGTGACGACTTTTCCAAATTCCTCAACGTTCGCCCCGGCCGGGTCGAGAACGAAGGTCGCTTCCTCTCCCCCGAATGCGGCCTGGAGGGTCTTGGCTTTCTGCGCAAGTTTACCGGCGGATACTCTTGTCAGGGATTCGTCTTTCCTCACGTGGACCGCCGTTTCAAAAGCATTCGCCAGACTGCGGGGCTGGGTATTGCGACGAACGGAGCTGACCACGAACTCCGGCGGATTATGTGCAGCGAACGTGTTCTGTTTCCCCGTGGGCTCGGCAACGACGAATCCTTCAAGGAACGCCCGAAGTCCCTTTTCGGCCAGTTCGGTATCGTCCTGAAGGTTCCTGACCAGTTTCTCCCAATCCACAAGGGCATATCGGTAGAAGCAAGCTGAATTGAACTCTACCGTTCCCATCATGTCGGCTCCTGCCGTGTCCTCAGGCTTCAGGTCATCCACGGCAGTGTAGAAGTCGAACTCCCGCTCGACGGAATGAGTCGAAATGGCGTGGGCCACCTGGCAGGCGGCGTCCAGGTTTTTCTCGGGCATGTCGGCCAGCATGCGCCCGAAGAGCGCCACATCCACGGCCTTGCCGCCATTGAAAACCTTGCCGAGAGCCTCTTTGAGTTCCGGATCCGCCTGATTGGCGGCATCCTTTTTTACTTTCCGTGTTTTTTTGCCTTCGACCGGAGCCCCGGGAGCCGCAATGGAGTCCCACTTCTCGCCGATGACCCTGCCGACTTCCTGAATTTCCCTTTCCCCAAGGAACAGGAGATATTCGCTCTTGTCGCCTTCCTTCAAGGAAAGCTCCATCGCCGACAAGGCCATCCGGGACTTCTCGGTGGCTTCAACTTCATCTCGTCCATTCTCCTTCAGCAAAGCGACGAGAGCGTTCAGAACCCGTTTGGTCCGAATCGCCACATCCTCGGTTGCGAGGAACTTTTGTTCGACGAGCGACTTGAAATGTTGTCGCACCGCCCGCTTGAGGCACTGGCTGGACACGCGCGCCCGACGAGTACCGCCGAACAAAGCGTCTTTTGGTGCACCGGTGTCGTCTCGATTCAGGTTCGAAGGAGCGAAGTTCTGCAAGGCATGGATCTCGATCAGGGTCTTCATCGGGCGGCCTCCTCATCGGGGTTAGTCTCGATATCTGCGGATTCTCCATTCAGGTTCCGGTAGAATTCACGCGCCCAGGCGTTCTGAGTGCGTTTCCGTTCGTCATTCCAGTAAAGAAGTCCCTTCAGAAGGGCATCAAAGTCCAGATCGTACTCCTTGAGCAAGGCGACCATTTGTCGCAGGCGATGGGGCAATTGGTCCCGGTCCGAGTCCAACAAGGAGATGAATCGTCTCTCGGTGCTCGTGGACTTGGTAGCACCTTGATGGACCGCGCATGCCCTGCCTATAGAGACCGGTTTCCCGCCGCGATCATCCCGCCAGTGCATCGCCCAAAGGCCGGCCACCAGGTAGAGCATCTCCCTTCTCCATGAATTGCCCTCGAACTCCACGAAGGGTTCGACATACAGGTAAGCCGGCGGAAACAGACCCGGGTCGAACGCAAGACTTCGCCTCAACACCGCGCGGACCTTGGTATCCTTCTCGTTCACCCCTTCCAGCCATTCGATGAATCCGCTCATGCGTCCTCCTTGCCCAGACTCTTCTTTAAGTCGGCGATGACTTCGCCCAGTTCCTTGTGTTTGCGCCGGATTGGCTCTTCGGCCTTCACCAAACCGCGAATGGTCCAGGGATCTCCCATGGACACGGAGGCACGATGTTGATCCCATGAGTCCCTGAGCGCATCACTTACGGACTGCAGCCATACCAGTTCAATTTCTTCGGGATTCTTTTCCATGGTGTATGCCTGCACGATTTCGTGGAACTTCGCCTCGAGAACAGACCAGTACCAAGGGATGCACGGCATCTGCGAGACGAATCCACCTACATCCTTCGGATCAGGAAGCCGGTTCCCGCGACAGAGCAGGTTCCGTGCGTAGCATCTGCAAGCCAACCGAAGAGACTGTTGGGCATTTTCCGCCGCATCCAGAAACTCTCTGATATGCGACCGTATATTTCTGTCCCCGACCAATGCCCCCGGCAATCGGAATCGTTCCATGCGCCAGAATTCCAAATTGGCATTGGGCGGCTTGTACTTCAGACCGAGAACCAAGACTGATTCCGGCATTCTCTCCGCCTTGTTGGCAGCCACCCGCAACGCATTATGCATTGTCAAAGGTGCATACCGCTCATCCTCGTCAGGAAGCAGAGAGTCAAAGTCACGCCAAGGCGCCCGATCCTCCCGGAACTGCACAGGCAATATTCCACGGGTATTATCAGATTTATATGGTTGCATGGGATCTGGATTGCCCGAGGGATTGTCAAACCCCTCCCCTGCGATGAATCTCATGAATGCCACGTTACCTGATTCCGCCTCAAGCAAGACCATCCGAGACTGCCATGTAAAGAGATCGGCATAACCTGAGGAAACCCGTTTCGGGCCTTTTATCGGGAGGAACTTTGGATCCCTTTCCCAAATCGACTGATCGTTACACATCACCTCTCGGTTCTGGGGGACAAGACAGTAGCACAGGGTTTCATGCAGGTTCCTGCCAAGTGGGATGCAAATCATTGCGTTTGGGGATGGAGAGGGGAAATAGCCCCTTCCACCACTGATCGAAAAGTTCATAGTAGCGAGCAACCACCGCGCACACTCCTTTGGCTCCCGCTCTCCAGGCCTCTTCGTATTGGTGTGGTCGAAGAGAACCTTGTTGGACGTCGCGTTGAATTCGGCTGTCAGTTTCGTCCAAGGTTCTATCTCTTTCCTTGGAACATGCGTGTTTTGCCCAAACGGATACCTCTCATCAAACAGCCAGAACCGGTCCCGCCATTTCTCCAGATAGGCCTCGATCTTGTCGAATGGAAATCCTGTATCGAAGAAAATCCTGGCCTGATCAATGTCAGTCGGTCCTTCCAGCGAACGGTACATTAATGCGAGAAGGAAACGATGCAAAGCCGCCACTACAAGCGGCGAACCGTCTTCGATGACGGCAATCTCTTTCGCCTTCAACAAGGTGGCGCGAATCCCCAGTTCATCGCGCGTCCCATCTAACAACCGAACAGGAATCCATTTTTCGTCGATCAGATTATATCGGCTCAATTCGCCTCCTTCTGTTCGTATACCAGACCCAGTTCGACATCCAGCCGCACTGATTCTCCCTGAATCCAACGCCCTTGGGCATCCAATACCATCGCATGGCAATTTCGCATCAGCGAAGATTTCCTCCACCCATTCGGCACACCAAGCCCCGCCAATTTCTTTACTACCCCTTTCCGAGACAGACTCATCGCCCGCAAGAACCACCGCTTGGCAAGATCGAAATCGGGTTCCCGATCCGGATCGAAGTTATCAGACGGGTACAGCGGAATCGCAACAATGGAGGGTTCCCCCAGTCGCGTCTGGGCTACCAAGGTCGGATGCAAACCCGGATCATCCTCATCGGCTTTGGTATAACGCGAGGGATCGTTCCAGGAAGCATCGTCGGGAAGGCCGATGATGGCTTGGTTTGCCTGCCCCCTTTGCGCAAATCCCTCTCCTTCCCCGGAACTCAAGGCCTTCTCCATTCTTTCATGAAGAAACTCGGGAATTTCGACCAGCTCCTCGTACACGGTTTGCACCAATCCATCGATTTCATCCGGCAGGTCCAGTTCATGTCTATCTCGCAAGAGACACCATGTGCGAAGTAGAATATCCTCCCGGTAGACACTCCCCCACCAAAGCGGCTTCCCGAAAGAGGAAGGTCCCTCGCCGCATAATCCCGCGATCAGGAGACACGGGTCCATTACCGGACGGTTGGCGCGCGAATGCCGCCACAAGCGCCCGGCACGCTGGAGTACGAGATCGACGGGAGCCAGATCCGTCACGATCAAATCGAAATCCAGATCCAGGCTCTGTTCCACCACTTGGGTCGCAACAAGAATTTTCCGCCCCTCCCGAACCCCTTTCTCACCAAAAACGGTCAATACTTCATCTTCTCGCCTCTGTCGCCAATCCCCTGGGAACCGTGCGTGAAAGAGGAACACCTCCGTCCCGTCTGGCAATCGCTTCCCAACCCGCCCCCCTTCCTTGAAAAGAGGTTCTCCCTTCGGGAAACATTGGTAAAGGTCTTGGGCTCGATGGACCGTGTTCATAAGCGCCAGCCCCATCCCACCCTTCTCCAATCGTTCTTCGAGGGCCGATCGGATGGTCGCCAAGTCCGGTTCTATCCCCTCAAGTCGGACCGTCAGGCGACGGTTTGGATCTGCCTCAAAGGAAACCTGGTCCACCGTTCCCGTCCGGAAGACCGTGAGTCGTGGGTATGGCGCCTCGGTTCCAGGAAGTTCGGAACCCACAACTTGTGCGATTTTGTTGCGAACGGAGGGCGGGAGGGTGGCCGTCAGGAGCACGATCGAAGATCCCAGCGACAGAAGCCACCGAAGCAGATGAATCAGCAAGGTTCCGGTGTAGGCGTCGTAGGCGTGGATTTCGTCAAATACCACAACGCGATTTGCGAGCCCCCATAAACGCACGAAATGGTGTCGCACCGGCAAGATCGGCAACAACGCCTGGTCCACCGTCCCCACTCCGTATTCCGAGAGCAACGCACGTTTTTTGCGCGTGAACCATTCGCCCACCCGGACATTCCCCTCGCCATCCGGGTTGTGGACTGACGATAGCCGCATAAAGGTCTCGTTCAGAAGGATACCCCCATGCAGAAGTTGGAGATCGAGCTTTCGTCCGGGACTGAGGGATTCAAGGAACTTCAAGGTCCGAGCGAACATCGCATTGCCCGTTGCCTTGGTGGGCAACGCCACATAGAGACCCCGGTGGTTGAAACGCCTTTGGAGTTCCATGTGGGCGTAGAAAGCCCCCTCGGTCTTCCCCTCGCCCATCGGGGCCTCGACCAGCAGGATGCAGGGACTTGGCACCTCCCGGACTGCCTGAGCAACGGCCCGTTGGAGAGGTCGCGGAGATAACTTGAAGACCTCCTCGAAGGATCGCTCTTCCGACGAAAGAGGAGAGCGGTGTTCCCACCCTGTGGACGTCAACGCCGTCTCAGCCTTTTCCCGGCTACGGCTCCACCACGTGTTCAGGTCTTCGCAGTCCTCGGTCATGCCGAAGGGAAACCAGTTCTCGTTGGAACCGATCCAGTCGGAGAAACTGGCAAGCCCCGAAAGCAGCATGAAGTCCGGTCCGGATATCGTTTGCTTGGAAGGGGGAGCGGACGGCCGAAAAATCTGCTCAAGGGCTTCGAACAGGGAGCACCGGGCATCGGCCCAACCTCGGTCTCCCAATGCCTTTCGATTCCCACCAAGGTAGTCGATTGCCGACGGATTTGCCCTTTCACCGTGGTGACAGCCCACCGCATCGGCCACGAAATTTGACAAATCTTCCGGCCAACCCCGATTTTCCAAAAGTTCACTCAATACAATTTGACTGACAAAAGCATGATTAACCGAAGTGTCGACTCCGGCAGGTCGCCTCAGTCCGGTTCGAGAGAGAAGCGTCTCCGCCATCTCCCACTTGTACTGGAATCCCGGGCAGGCCTTCCCCAGATCATGACAGGCAATGACGAGGAGCACCCAGCAGCGCGCCTCGTCCCATCCCATTCCCAGGATTTGACCGAATCGCTCTCGCGTCGAAGGCGGTTCGCGACCCAACACGGCATCTGCACTGGCAGCTACGTCCAGCATGTGCAATAAAAGGGGGTGCCATTGGCCTCTCTCTTCCGGAGAGGTTTTGGCCCAAAGAACATTCGTCGCCATGCCAATCACGGCATCAACCCACCCATTTTGAGGTGTAAAGTGGCAACATACCGCATCCCCGCGTCAATCTCTGTCGCCTCAGCGGGCAACATTCCCATGGGTACCTAACGGAAAAGGGCGAGGGACTATCGGTAATGATCGATAAACTCCTCCCATTCCATCCCGGCTTTTTTCAGGAGTGCTCGGACCAATCCCGGCTTCAGCGGTTTCCCCCCGTGGAAGGGCACGGAAAGGATGTTCGGATTGCCGGTTTTTCTCAACTTGTAATGTTTCCCCAACCGGCCGAGGTTTTCCCAGCCGGCCCGCTCGAACGCACGGATCGTTCTCTCGGGTTTGAGGTCCGACGGCAAAACCATCAGCCGGTCTTCCGCCGAACGGTCTCCTTCTCCGTCACCGCGAGATGCCCACGGATCGCATCGCGGATCATTTCCAGCGATTCCTCAACTGTGTCCCCCTGGGACAGGCAACCTGGCAACTCCGGGCATTCCACCCAATACCCGCCGTCTTCCACATCATGGTGAAGTACAACGGCAAACCGTCTCTTTCCCACCCGGACGATCTCCGTTTTCTTCTTCCCGATATTCGCCACCTTCCCCTTCAGGTCCTTCATGATTTCCCCGATGCCGAGAGAGAACACCAACTGACCTTCCTTCAGCGTATCCATCACGACCTTCGGGTTCGACGTCAGAACGAATATCGAGTCGCCGTCCGTCAGGAACTTGAGG
>Ga0172375_10012113_pt1 | contig 10846 bp, 2 predicted proteins | sample LakKiv1m_FD_114537 | JGI IMG/M metagenome (GOLD analysis project Ga0172375, IMG submission 114537) | Freshwater microbial communities from Kabuno Bay, South-Kivu, Congo - kab_092012_11.1m | ecosystem: Environmental > Aquatic > Freshwater > Lake | place: Democratic Republic of the Congo... | reverse complement strand
ACATTTAAGCCCAGGTAAGGTTCCTCGCGTATCATCGAATTAAACCACATGCTCCACCGCTTGTGCGGGCCCCCGTCAATTCCTTTGAGTTTCAACCTTGCGATCGTACTTCCCAGGTGGATCACTTAATACTTTCGCTCAGTCGCTGACTGTATATCGCCAACAACGAGTGATCATAGTTTACAGCGTGGACTACCAGGGTATCTAATCCTGTTTGCTCCCCACGCTTTCGTGCCTGAGCGTCAGTTTTAGCTTAGTGAGCTGCCTTCGCAATCGGTGTTCTGTAGCATATCTAAGCATTTCACCGCTACATGCTACATTCCGCCCACTTCAACTATACTCTAGATTAACAGTATCAATGGCATTTCCCCAGTTGAGCCGGGGGCTTTCACCACTGACTTACCAATCCGCCTGCGCACCCTTTAAACCCAATAAATCCGGATAACGCTTGCATCCTCCGTATTACCGCGGCTGCTGGCACGGAGTTAGCCGATGCTTATTCGTATGGTACCGTCAATTCCGCACACGTGCGAAAGTTTCTTCCCATACAAAAGCAGTTTACAACCCGTAGGGCCGTCATCCTGCACGCGGCATGGCTGGGTCAGACTTGCGTCCATTGCCCAATATTCCTCACTGCTGCCTCCCGTAGGAGTCTGGTCCGTGTCTCAGTACCAGTGTGGGGGATTATCCTCTCAGAACCCCTAGGCATCGTTGCCTTGGTGAGCCGTTACCTCACCAACTAGCTAATGCCACGCATGCCCATCATTAACCGCAAAAGCTTTTATTTAATCTGGATGCCCAGCTTAAATAATATGGAAAATTAATCCGAATTTCTCCGGGCTATGTCCCAGTCAATGGTAGGTTGCATACGCGTTACGCACCCGTGCGCCGGTCGCCGACAAGTATTGCTACTCTCGCTGCCCCTCGACTTGCATGTGTTAGGCCTGCCGCTAGCGTTCATCCTGAGCCAGGATCAAACTCTTCATTGTAAATGTAAATCTTTTAATTGTCTTTCGGATTTACTTTCATAATCAAAACTGACTATGGATATTTGCTACTTAGGCTTTACTTCAATTTTTTCAAAGAACTTTGTCTTCTATTTTTATTTTCAAAAAGGGTTGCAAAATTAATTCTATTTTTTAATCAGGCAAGCCTTTATGAAAAAAAATTCAATTTTAATTCATAACGATTTCAAAATTGGGCTGCAAAGATACTTTCTATTTTTTATCTTGCAAACTTTTTCAAAAAAAATTGATTTGTAAATCTGAATATTTATTTTGAAAAGGGCTGCAAAATTACATCGATTTTTTAATTGACCAAATTTATTTGCAAAATATTTGATTTACAAAAATCAATTTGTATTACTCTTTAGAGCCACTTTAATCGAATCAGTTTTGAAAAGAACGTTGCTGTAAAAGCGGGTGCAAAGATAAAACTAATTTAATGTAATAAACAAATTTTTTTAATATTTATTTATTCAAATTTTAATTTGCTGATTTTCAAAATTTTATATATAGCATTTATTTATTCCACAAGAAAAAAACATAAAAACTTCTGATTGTTTTTTTTGATAAATGCATTTTTCTGACCTAAAAGATACCAGATTATCGCTATTTAATTTAAAAAAAAATCTATTTCAATTGCTATCGGGAATCACACGCCCCTTTCAGGAATGTTGTTTAAAATTTCAAGTGTCAATTCCCAAAATCTCTCAACTGATTTAATATGGATCTTTTCATCAGGAGAATGGACTCCTTTTAAGTCAGGACCGTACGAAATCATGTCCAAGCCGGGAAATTTTTCACCTATGATTCCACACTCTAATCCAGCATGAACAGCGAGAACTTTTGGGTCTGATCCAAATAGTCTTCCATAAGATTGCTTAGCAATATCAAGAATTTCAGAATTCGTATTTGGCGTCCAACCTGGATAACCATCTGTATGTTCAATGTCAGCATTTACCAATTTAAATGTTGCGGCAACCATATTAACAACATCCTCCAGACCACTGGCTACAGAACTTCTCTGACTTGTGGTAATTACAAAATAATCGTCTTGTGTTTTAACAGAAGCCAGGTTTGTAGAGGTTTCAACAAAATTCGGAATGTCCCTTGACATGTCAATTACGCCGTGCGGACAAGCATAAAGCATATTAATGAGTTTTCTTTGCGAATTTTCATCAATAACAAAATAAGGCTGATCAACCGCAAAGGTACTAACTTGCAATTCAGGTTCTGTTGTTTTTAATTCCTTTTTTATTACATTATTAAAGTCGTTAACCAAATTAATAAATTTATCTTTAATTGTTTGATTAATCAATACAACTGCATCAGCTTCTCTTGCGATTGCGTTTCTTAAGTTTCCACCATTAAAACTATGTAATCTTACTCCGAATTTCTGAGTTGCCTTATGGAGTATTCGGTTAAGAATTTTATTGGCATTACCTAGTCCTTTATTAATATCATCACCAGAATGACCTCCTCTTAAACCCTTAACACTTATTTTAAATGGCGCTGCCCAATCTGGGACCAACTCTTTCGTAAACCACATTTTAGCTAAAGTATCCCTTCCACCGGCACATCCAATGAAAATTTGACCATCATCCTCTGAATCAAGATTTAAAAGTATCTCCGATTTTAAAAATCCTTGATTCAGGCCAAATGCACCTGTAAGCCCCGTCTCCTCATCGACTGTAAAAAGGCATTCAATAGGTCCATGAATTATTTCATTTGAAGTAAGAACAGCTAACTGAGTGGCAATACCTATTCCATCGTCGGCTCCCAATGTTGTTCCTCGTGCTTTAACCCAATCTCCATCAATGTATGCTTCGATAGCATCTTTTGTGAAATCGAAGTTAATGTCTTCATTCTTTTCGCATACCATATCCATGTGGCTTTGCAGACAAACCGTTTTACATTTTTCCTTGCCTTTGGTAGCCGGCTTGCGAATTACTATGTTTCCCACCTCGTCTTGCGCATATTTTAATTTATGCTTTACTGCAAATTCTATCAGGAATTTTGCAATTTTTTTTTCCTTTTTTGATGGGCGAGGTATTTTTGTTATTTCATTAAAATATCGCCAAACAATTTCAGGTTTTAAATCTTGAATATTCATTTTAATAAAAGAATTTGTAAATAATATCGCAAAAGTACATTTTTTCTATTCTTATCGAAGCATCATAGTGTGATCATCACATTTAGGGCGGGATCATGATTAACATTGTTGTGTGTTTTTATTCAACATCTGATTATTCTTCTTTAAAAAAGAAAGATTCAAATTAATAGCAGGATAATTGTATTTTTTCTAACACATGTTTTTGACCTTAACTGGTGGAGGTACGACAATTAATGAAAATCATTCTCTTCAACCATGAAATGGTTTTTTTACACATCAATTATTAACCTGTAGATTTTCATGTACATTTGTCGATTGCATTGTAACCTTTTAGGAAATTCGATGAAAAGAACATTGTTATCTTTGGGAATTGTCTTCATTATGGCTAATGCAGCCGTTTCTCAGTCACTGGAAAGACCAAAAAAACAGGTGTCACTTGTAAGTGAAGTTGTTTCGCAACTGGATAAGGCCATAGGTTGGACACTTCAAAATAACGGTGCCTGGATAAGTGCTGATAATAAAATTCCATTCAAGGAATACAGCCTTAATAAAATTAACAAAGGAAGATATTTGTTAGGGATCGAGAATTTCACAACAATTGAAGCAAGGCAAGTGATTGTACTCGACCAGATTTATTCTATCCTTATTATTAAATACATCGATGGAAAATACGAGTTTCCGATTTTAGAGCAAAACTGGTCAGGCTTTGAAGCATTAAAATATTATGTTTTTAATCAAAACAGATGGAATAAGGTTCTACCTAACTCACCAGAGTTCAATAAGCCTTATGCTGTTAATATGAATTTATTATGCAGTGGAACTATGGCTAATTTTAACCAAAAAACCTACCTTTTTGAGATTGAAAACCATGTTCAAAAAGCTGTTTTTCAGAAAGAAGAAAGCGTTTCAAATCTGATTATTGCCGTTTATCCTGTTGAAATTGCAGGAAATAAAATCATCCGGTTTAAATTTTATGAAACATTGAATAAAAAGGAACTATATTCTAAATATCTGCTTAGTTACAATTGGGAAAAATTGTTTAAGAGTTATTATTACGAAATTAAGTTTATTGATTTTAAAGATTTTACCGATAATATTCTGGTGATAGATCCGAAACGGTTAGCTGATATTGACTATTACCTTACTTTTCTTGAACGAGGGATGAGAAGTTATGATAAGGAAAATTTTGTAACAGCTTCCCAAAATTTTTCCAAGGCATTGATGGTTCATCCACCTGATACAGCAAAACCTTCATGCTTCTTATGGAGAGGAAAATCGTATCTTAACATCAAACTCTTTGATTATGCAAGAACAGATTTTGATAGTGTTTTGAAACGAGTTCCTGAAAATCAGTATGATTCATTAATTGCCAAGGAAGCATATTTTGAAAGGGGAAATTGTAATAAATCACTGTATGAATATGCAAATGCCTGTAATGATTGGCAAAAATCTTACAACTATGGTTTCAATGAAGCATACAAAATAATAAAGAAAAACTGCAACATAGAAGGTGACAGCTCCCTGGTTGTGATTGATACAGAAAAAGCAGGCAACTATTTTCACCAGGCAATGAAGAAATTTGAAGAAAGCAAATACCTGAAAAGCTTATTCCTTTTTGAAGAAGCCTGGAAATCAAATCCCACACACAATGATTTCAGGTTACCTTATTATATAGGTGTGTGCAGGTTCAATACCGGAGACTTTGTAAGATCGATTGACGATTTTGAGAAAGCTTACCAAATGAAACCTGATGAGTCCTCTCATGATTTTAACTTGTGGCTTGATGCAATAGTTATGAAAGGTAAGGCTTTGCAAAACATTAATAATCAGTTTCAGGCTTGTGAAGAATGGAACAAAGCCCATCGATTTGGGTCTTTTGATGCATCCGAATTAATAAATAAACATTGTTTTGCTAAACACGATAGTGTCGAACAAGATACTACCATTGTCGATCATCAGAGCAAACAAATCGAGATAGGAGTTAGTTATTATGAAAAAGGAGATTTTGAGAAATCAATTGAGGTGCTTACTACGGCATTGCCTGGAAGTACTGATGAAGAAAATCTTTTGATTTACAATTATAGAGCAAGTGCAAAACATAAAATTCATGATTACCAGGGAGCTATCGACGATTTCACAAAAGCAATAGAAAAAAGACCTTCTGATCAAAAATACTACCTTGATTGGTTGAGAGCATGGTTCAACAGAGGTGTATCAAAATACTATTTCAGCGATTTCAAAGGTGCTTGCAACGATTGGAAACAGGCCATTGATATGGGTCTTGAGGACATTGAAGCGCTTTATTATTATAATAATAAAGCGCTTCAATGTCCTCAAGACCCATATCAATGGCCTGTTTCCAATCGTTGCAAGCACCTTTGAAATCGCTGAAATAGTATTTTGATACACCTCTGTTGAACCATGCTCTCAACCAATCAAGGTAGTATTTTTGATCAGAAGGTCTTTTTTCTATTGCTTTTGTGAAATCGTCGATAGCTCCCTGGTAATCATGAATTTTATGTTTTGCACTTGCTCTATAATTGTAAATCAAAAGATTTTCTTCATCAGTACTTCCAGGCAATGCCGTAGTAAGCACCTCAATTGATTTCTCAAAATCTCCTTTTTCATAATAACTAACTCCTATCTCGATTTGTTTGCTCTGATGATCGACAATGGTAGTATCTTGTTCGACACTATCGTGTTTAGCAAAACAATGTTTATTTATTAATTCGGATGCATCAAAAGACCCAAATCGATGGGCTTTGTTCCATTCTTCACAAGCCTGAAACTGATTATTAATGTTTTGCAAAGCCTTACCTTTCATAACTATTGCATCAAGCCACAAGTTAAAATCATGAGAGGACTCATCAGGTTTCATTTGGTAAGCTTTCTCAAAATCGTCAATCGATCTTACAAAGTCTCCGGTATTGAACCTGCACACACCTATATAATAAGGTAACCTGAAATCATTGTGTGTGGGATTTGATTTCCAGGCTTCTTCAAAAAGGAATAAGCTTTTCAGGTATTTGCTTTCTTCAAATTTCTTCATTGCCTGGTGAAAATAGTTGCCTGCTTTTTCTGTATCAATCACAACCAGGGAGCTGTCACCTTCTATGTTGCAGTTTTTCTTTATTATTTTGTATGCTTCATTGAAACCATAGTTGTAAGATTTTTGCCAATCATTACAGGCATTTGCATATTCATACAGTGATTTATTACAATTTCCCCTTTCAAAATATGCTTCCTTGGCAATTAATGAATCATACTGATTTTCAGGAACTCGTTTCAAAACACTATCAAAATCTGTTCTTGCATAATCAAAGAGTTTGATGTTAAGATACGATTTTCCTCTCCATAAGAAGCATGAAGGTTTTGCTGTATCAGGTGGATGAACCATCAATGCCTTGGAAAAATTTTGGGAAGCTGTTACAAAATTTTCCTTATCATAACTTCTCATCCCTCGTTCAAGAAAAGTAAGGTAATAGTCAATATCAGCTAACCGTTTCGGATCTATCACCAGAATATTATCGGTAAAATCTTTAAAATCAATAAACTTAATTTCGTAATAATAACTCTTAAACAATTTTTCCCAATTGTAACTAAGCAGATATTTAGAATATAGTTCCTTTTTATTCAATGTTTCATAAAATTTAAACCGGATGATTTTATTTCCTGCAATTTCAACAGGATAAACGGCAATAATCAGATTTGAAACGCTTTCTTCTTTCTGAAAAACAGCTTTTTGAACATGGTTTTCAATCTCAAAAAGGTAGGTTTTTTGGTTAAAATTAGCCATAGTTCCACTGCATAATAAATTCATATTAACAGCATAAGGCTTATTGAACTCTGGTGAGTTAGGTAGAACCTTATTCCATCTGTTTTGATTAAAAACATAATATTTTAATGCTTCAAAGCCTGACCAGTTTTGCTCTAAAATCGGAAACTCGTATTTTCCATCGATGTATTTAATAATAAGGATAGAATAAATCTGGTCGAGTACAATCACTTGCCTTGCTTCAATTGTTGTGAAATTCTCGATCCCTAACAAATATCTTCCTTTGTTAATTTTATTAAGGCTGTATTCCTTGAATGGAATTTTATTATCAGCACTTATCCAGGCACCGTTATTTTGAAGTGTCCAACCTATGGCCTTATCCAGTTGCGAAACAACTTCACTTACAAGTGACACCTGTTTTTTTGGTCTTTCCAGTGACTGAGAAACGGCTGCATTAGCCATAATGAAGACAATTCCCAAAGATAACAATGTTCTTTTCATCGAATTTCCTAAAAGGTTACAATGCAATCGACAAATGTACATGAAAATCTACAGGTTAATAATTGATGTGTAAAAAAACCATTTCATGGTTGAAGAGAATGATTTTCATTAATTGTCGTACCTCCACCAGTTAAGGTCAAAAACATGTGTTAGAAAAAATACAATTATCCTGCTATTAATTTGAATCTTTCTTTTTTAAAGAAGAATAATCAGATGTTGAATAAAAACACACAACAATGTTAATCATGATCCCGCCCTAAATGTGATGATCACACTATGATGCTTCGATAAGAATAGAAAAAATGTACTTTTGCGATATTATTTACAAATTCTTTTATTAAAATGAATATTCAAGATTTAAAACCTGAAATTGTTTGGCGATATTTTAATGAAATAACAAAAATACCTCGCCCATCAAAAAAGGAAAAAAAAATTGCAAAATTCCTGATAGAATTTGCAGTAAAGCATAAATTAAAATATGCGCAAGACGAGGTGGGAAACATAGTAATTCGCAAGCCGGCTACCAAAGGCAAGGAAAAATGTAAAACGGTTTGTCTGCAAAGCCACATGGATATGGTATGCGAAAAGAATGAAGACATTAACTTCGATTTCACAAAAGATGCTATCGAAGCATACATTGATGGAGATTGGGTTAAAGCACGAGGAACAACATTGGGAGCCGACGATGGAATAGGTATTGCCACTCAGTTAGCTGTTCTTACTTCAAATGAAATAATTCATGGACCTATTGAATGCCTTTTTACAGTCGATGAGGAGACGGGGCTTACAGGTGCATTTGGCCTGAATCAAGGATTTTTAAAATCGGAGATACTTTTAAATCTTGATTCAGAGGATGATGGTCAAATTTTCATTGGATGTGCCGGTGGAAGGGATACTTTAGCTAAAATGTGGTTTACGAAAGAGTTGGTCCCAGATTGGGCAGCGCCATTTAAAATAAGTGTTAAGGGTTTAAGAGGAGGTCATTCTGGTGATGATATTAATAAAGGACTAGGTAATGCCAATAAAATTCTTAACCGAATACTCCATAAGGCAACTCAGAAATTCGGAGTAAGATTACATAGTTTTAATGGTGGAAACTTAAGAAACGCAATCGCAAGAGAAGCTGATGCAGTTGTATTGATTAATCAAACAATTAAAGATAAATTTATTAATTTGGTTAACGACTTTAATAATGTAATAAAAAAGGAATTAAAAACAACAGAACCTGAATTGCAAGTTAGTACCTTTGCGGTTGATCAGCCTTATTTTGTTATTGATGAAAATTCGCAAAGAAAACTCATTAATATGCTTTATGCTTGTCCGCACGGCGTAATTGACATGTCAAGGGACATTCCGAATTTTGTTGAAACCTCTACAAACCTGGCTTCTGTTAAAACACAAGACGATTATTTTGTAATTACCACAAGTCAGAGAAGTTCTGTAGCCAGTGGTCTGGAGGATGTTGTTAATATGGTTGCCGCAACATTTAAATTGGTAAATGCTGACATTGAACATACAGATGGTTATCCAGGTTGGACGCCAAATACGAATTCTGAAATTCTTGATATTGCTAAGCAATCTTATGGAAGACTATTTGGATCAGACCCAAAAGTTCTCGCTGTTCATGCTGGATTAGAGTGTGGAATCATAGGTGAAAAATTTCCCGGCTTGGACATGATTTCGTACGGTCCTGACTTAAAAGGAGTCCATTCTCCTGATGAAAAGATCCATATTAAATCAGTTGAGAGATTTTGGGAATTGACACTTGAAATTTTAAACAACATTCCTGAAAGGGGCGTGTGATTCCCGATAGCAATTGAAATAGATTTTTTTTTAAATTAAATAGCGATAATCTGGTATCTTTTAGGTCAGAAAAATGCATTTATCAAAAAAAACAATCAGAAGTTTTTATGTTTTTTTCTTGTGGAATAAATAAATGCTATATATAAAATTTTGAAAATCAGCAAATTAAAATTTGAATAAATAAATATTAAAAAAATTTGTTTATTACATTAAATTAGTTTTATCTTTGCACCCGCTTTTACAGCAACGTTCTTTTCAAAACTGATTCGATTAAAGTGGCTCTAAAGAGTAATACAAATTGATTTTTGTAAATCAAATATTTTGCAAATAAATTTGGTCAATTAAAAAATCGATGTAATTTTGCAGCCCTTTTCAAAATAAATATTCAGATTTACAAATCAATTTTTTTTGAAAAAGTTTGCAAGATAAAAAATAGAAAGTATCTTTGCAGCCCAATTTTGAAATCGTTATGAATTAAAATTGAATTTTTTTTCATAAAGGCTTGCCTGATTAAAAAATAGAATTAATTTTGCAACCCTTTTTGAAAATAAAAATAGAAGACAAAGTTCTTTGAAAAAATTGAAGTAAAGCCTAAGTAGCAAATATCCATAGTCAGTTTTGATTATGAAAGTAAATCCGAAAGACAATTAAAAGATTTACATTTACAATGAAGAGTTTGATCCTGGCTCAGGATGAACGCTAGCGGCAGGCCTAACACATGCAAGTCGAGGGGCAGCGAGAGTAGCAATACTTGTCGGCGACCGGCGCACGGGTGCGTAACGCGTATGCAACCTACCATTGACTGGGACATAGCCCGGAGAAATTCGGATTAATTTTCCATATTATTTAAGCTGGGCATCCAGATTAAATAAAAGCTTTTGCGGTTAATGATGGGCATGCGTGGCATTAGCTAGTTGGTGAGGTAACGGCTCACCAAGGCAACGATGCCTAGGGGTTCTGAGAGGATAATCCCCCACACTGGTACTGAGACACGGACCAGACTCCTACGGGAGGCAGCAGTGAGGAATATTGGGCAATGGACGCAAGTCTGACCCAGCCATGCCGCGTGCAGGATGACGGCCCTACGGGTTGTAAACTGCTTTTGTATGGGAAGAAACTTTCGCACGTGTGCGGAATTGACGGTACCATACGAATAAGCATCGGCTAACTCCGTGCCAGCAGCCGCGGTAATACGGAGGATGCAAGCGTTATCCGGATTTATTGGGTTTAAAGGGTGCGCAGGCGGATTGGTAAGTCAGTGGTGAAAGCCCCCGGCTCAACTGGGGAAATGCCATTGATACTGTTAATCTAGAGTATAGTTGAAGTGGGCGGAATGTAGCATGTAGCGGTGAAATGCTTAGATATGCTACAGAACACCGATTGCGAAGGCAGCTCACTAAGCTAAAACTGACGCTCAGGCACGAAAGCGTGGGGAGCAAACAGGATTAGATACCCTGGTAGTCCACGCTGTAAACTATGATCACTCGTTGTTGGCGATATACAGTCAGCGACTGAGCGAAAGTATTAAGTGATCCACCTGGGAAGTACGATCGCAAGGTTGAAACTCAAAGGAATTGACGGGGGCCCGCACAAGCGGTGGAGCATGTGGTTTAATTCGATGATACGCGAGGAACCTTACCTGGGCTTAAATGT
>Ga0172375_10012112_pt1 | contig 10846 bp, 19 predicted proteins | sample LakKiv1m_FD_114537 | JGI IMG/M metagenome (GOLD analysis project Ga0172375, IMG submission 114537) | Freshwater microbial communities from Kabuno Bay, South-Kivu, Congo - kab_092012_11.1m | ecosystem: Environmental > Aquatic > Freshwater > Lake | place: Democratic Republic of the Congo... | reverse complement strand
TTAATAACTCTTCATTCTACTCGATCTTTTTCTTCCACTAGCCGGAGGCCATATTCTATGAAAGTCCATTCGATAATAATCAATGTATTTATTTTCGAGGTCTAGACTCATATAACGATGTGGTATATGTTTATTTTCAATCATAGGTCTAAGTCTACCTATTCCTCCGCCTCCATTATTATGTCTATGGAAATACATTACTCCAAACATCAATTTCATAAGTACCTTCTTTTCCTATATAGATTCGAAATCTAAAAATTTTTTTGATAAAAATAAAAGGGCCTAGCTGGCCCTTTAAATTAGTTCATACAGATAGATCGAGCAGGTATCTTTACCATGCAATCATCGTATGATAACTTTCGATTCTCCACCGCTGCTATAATCCTATACATTAGAGATTCAAACTTCGCTAAAGTTTTAATCATGTAGTATGGAAAAAACACGGCGTTGAATAAAAACTGCTGCACTAAGAAACTTGTTGGCGCATCTTCACAAAGAATCATTTGGATTCTATGGCAAAAACTTGCCCACACTAATGCTACAATTACATATGTAATTGATAGCAATGCTATAATGGTAGTTTCCATTGTAGTCCTTTCGTTTATTTTAAACTCCTCTAGTTACCAATATTCTTATACCCATTCCTTAAATAAAAAAGGGTCAACTGACCCTTTTAAATTCTGACAATTTATTTAATACTTTTTCTGCATCTCTGGAAGCTTTACCTTTAGGCATTTTTTCTAAAAGTTTACCTGCAATATTTTTACTTCTCGGAACCCACAAAAGTTTTATCTTGTTATCTATAAGTAAATTTTTTAACAACCTGTGGTAGTATTTTACATATTTCAATCTAGAGTTAACTTTGTGTTGAGATAGTATTTTTGGAGCTATTAGGTAATCAGTATATATGGTATGTTCTCCAGGAATACATTTTAACCAGTATATCGCCGCAATAATTGCGTCAAATTCTGGGGGTACTGTATCACTAGGATTTCTTACCATAAGTTTTGAACCAAAAACTTTTCCTGATTGATCAGAGAAGATGAAGTATTTAAATGTATATGTCATTCCAGCGTCAGTATATAGTATCATATTACTGTCCTTTTTTAAATTAATAGATAATTACTTTAGTTTCTTATACCGATTCTTAAAATAAAAAAAGGGTCAAGGACCCTTTAATTAATCTCTACATTTATAGACAGCTATTAGATTAGACCAGGATATTATAATAGTTGTCATATGAGATCCTGTTTTTAGAATTGCTATTCTACAATTACCTGAACCATCATCAGGCCTAGCCATAGATGAGTATGTACCATTCGGAGATACTGAAGTGCCTCCATAGAACCAAAAAGTAATTCCTCCACCCATAATTAGATTATCTGCAGTTAGCTTGAAAGTTATGTCATTTACATAATTACTTTCTATATAGTTATAACGACCATCATAAAAAGTAACATGGTATGCGTCAAGATAAGTAGTTTGTGCATAAGCAGAAATACTTATAAAAATAAAGAGAGCAAATAAAATGTGTTTCATTTTAATATTCCTTTTGTTAATAGTTATTATCTTTCTTATACCGATTCTTAAGCTAAAAAAAGGGTGCTTTCACACCCTGATAAGAATAAGAACAATGCGTCGCATACGCAAAGTTCTTATACCCATTTAAGTTGCTGAAATGACCTAGCGGTCCTTTCGTAAAGATCCATCAGGACCTATTGACCAACGCTTATTAGGATCCATTCTTTGTTCTATATTTTTTGCACGAACCTGAAATAATTTTTCTTGATAATCTTCATCTCGTATGCTTGCTTCATCAGAATCTTCATCATAATAAACTGGAATTGTATTCTCCTCACTAGAAAATTGTTCGTCAAGCCATTTAGCAAAAGCATTATCTAGAGCTTGATCTTCCAGAGTATATTCGTTTAATAATTTTATACGTTTACTTAAATATATTCGATCAATAACCAGATAAGATAAAATACCTATCCAAAAGAAAAACACAAGTAAAAAGATTATAGTACGAATTACTTTAATATTATATTCAGTTTGTGCAATTACATAAGCTTCTGTAGCTTTCACGCTTGGAACAATGTAAATTAAAAAAGCTCCAATGGTCCATAATAAAAGAATAAACCAAATTGACATATTGCCCTCCGAACATTAAAAAATAAAGAGAGCCCGAAGGCTCTCCGTAGAAATGTTAGACATAGTTAATGCCAGTTACATTTAAAAGTGAAATTTTAATATCCTGTCCCTCCAAGGACACGTCTTTCATTGGGATAAAAATTTCTTTCTCTGCAATTGGTTTTGGAAATTGATAACCAGTTTTTTCCGGAAGTGGAAATACTAGGCATGCTTGTCCATCACCTTCTTTTAATGGTTGTCCAGCACTAGAAGGAAATATTCTAATTCTACGCAGATCATATGACCAGGCTAGTTCGTAGTTAGCAGAATGTTTCCATTCTTTTTGTTTGATTACATTTGGACCAAGTAATAGAATAAGACTAAAATCACCATTAAAAGATTTTAATCCTAGTTTGAGTTTAACAAATGTACGGGCCTGAGCTAGAACTTCACTTGCGATAACTTCCTTCTCTTTTATTTGTTTCTCAATTCGTGCAGCAGTGGAAGTGATTTCATTCATAGATGGTTTTTCCTTTTGAAGTAGTTTTTCTATAGTATGGGATTTTGATATGAAATCTGTTCTGGCATATAATCCTGTTTTAATTTTCAGGATTTCACCTTTTTTAGTTAATCCTGCCAAAGAATCATATACTTGTTTATAAGTATATTTATTATTAAAATACTCAGTAACATTTTGTACAGTAATAGATTCTTCAGGATTGAGTGCAGAAAACATATCTCGTACATCTGAATTAATTCCACACCAGTTTCGAATTCCCTCCTTTTTACTAGAAACCGTAGTTTCGATTTCAGATATTAAATTAAGTGATTTTGTATCTCCTACTTCTACTTTAGAGATACTTGGTTTATTGGTAGAGAATTTATTGTAACTACCATTTTCCTTGTAAATTTTTTTATTATTTACAAGATGTGTGAGTGTAGATTTTACTTCTCTACTAGAAGCACCTGTTGCTTTAACCAGTGTTCGTTTATTCCATCCATGATTACTCTCAGTAATTAACTGAAATATTCTTAAACGAAGCTGTTCTGTTGTTAATTTAGTTGCCATAGTCGTACCCTTTCTTTAATTGAAAAATAGAACTATTATAGTATTCTTATTCCAAATTTAGTATAAAAGAAACAGTCATAAATAACTGCCCCACTTTCGCCGGTGGGGCAATCGATAATTAATAAGAACAAGCAAGTTGTTGTAGACTTACATTATTCTTATACCATTTTAAGTAAGATCTATATTTCTTCCTTTACCACGAATCTTGAGCTCTTCTTCTGAACAACGATAAGGTTGCTTGGTATCAGCACAGCATTCACAAGTATGTTCTTCTCTAACAATACCTTCGTATTTATCACGCAAGCCTAGCGCACGCTTGTATACAGTCTTCAGAGATTCACCATATATTCTCTTAAATTCCTTGAGAAAAAGCTTGATACGTTTTTTAAGAATCTTTTCAGCTTCAGCTTTACGTTCGACAGGAATAGGTTCAAGAGTATCAGTGTTGCTCATAAGATCATTCACATAAGCTTGAAACTTAACACTATCTCTCGCAAAAATTAGAAGATAATCTTTAGGAATCTGTTCTAAAATATCAGTAGGCATAAATGATACAAGGCCCATGTCGTCAGAATTTTCGTCCTTAACTACTGATAAATATATACCGAAATGATCATCTACTAGACCGTTCAAGATTTCATGATATTCAGCAAGAGTATTATCAGCGAAAGCTTCTACTATTTCTTCGGGAGAAAATAGATCGTTTTCTTTTCCTTCTATTTCTTTAAATAGATCTTTGTCATAACTACCAGGAACTACTCTAATGTTACCATTTTCAGGTATGAGCATGAATAGATGAGGATTAGACAAGACTTCGAGACGCTCTTCACCCTGCGGTGATTTTTCTATAGATTCTGTTAACTTGTCATCATAAAATTTTGCCATATCTTTCCAGTACTTTAAACTTTCTTCTACATTTTTAACAGTGTTAGTGACTGTAACAGATGTAACATTTATATGTGTAAAAATCTTGAGTAGATACGTTAGCTCTTTTACAAAGGTTGTACATATAGACCTGAGGGTCATAAGATAGCCGAGATTTTTTTGAGACTTTGTCATTCAATTCTCCATAAATAATTAATTTGTTTAATCCATGAATAAATATATTGTAACTTGAGTCTATATACTCTAGTGTAGTCCTTGAGTAGGACATAGGTAGGGTAGAGTAGATAGATATAGGGCGCAGTAAGATTAAGAATATATAACTTGAATGAGATAGGTTCATACTTATTTTCACGCCCGAGTCGGACGCGAAGATCACTATTCTCTTTAGCTAGCTGAAGTCCAATAGTTAAAAACATACAAGCTATAGCAAATAGTATAACAATTGTAAAACTCAACCAGAAAAATGTGTGATCAGTTTGCATTCTTTTTCCTTTCTAGTTTGACTGATTTCCAGGGTCCAGATTCTACACTTTCAATTGTGAATAATTTTTTGCAACTACCACAATTAATATACTTGAGCAATTTATCTACATATCTAAATGCTCGGGGTTTTCCCTTGACAGGGTGATTCTTGTGTCCACAATGTGGACATGGTACTAGTTTCATTTTAAACCTGCCTTCAGAATGTTAGAAATAAACTTGAATTTACCATTTCGCTCGAGAGCCTGATTTCGCAGAAGAACTTTAGCCTGACTCCTTGAGTATGCATATGCATATAACCAGTCCTGAAGGTATTTATCAAATACCATATATTTAATTTTTTCTTTTGGCATTTCAATCCCCAACTTGTACTATAATACGAATAACGGAAGGAGAATCATAGTTCATGCGAAGACCGAGAAATTGCTTGAGTGAAACCAGCATTGTTTTCTTGTAAACTTTTTCATATGAATCTAACATAGCCATACACTTGGACTTGATCAATTGTTCTTTTATTTCCATAGGAAGATCATCAGGAATGTCTGTAAGTAACTTGTGCTTTTCAATAAACTTATTTAAGTGTGTGGTAAAAGCTCTAGCACGTTCATTAAGCATAGGTGCATATTCATGGGGCACATACTCTGCAAGCTTGTCTTCTGGTAGAATTGTAAGATAAGCGGTATCTGGTGTAGGAAGAGACATATAGATTCCAAAGTGATCATCTATGAATGCGTTCAGTATGTCATTAGCACCCTTCCATCCCTTGAAGAATAAATTTTTCATTTTTTACTTTCCTTTAGTTTTGATTCTAGTTTTTTAAAATTCTTGATTAGATCATTAAACGCACGTACTACATACTCAACTTCTCCAGTTACTCTAACTGGTGGCTTGAGTTCTTCCTTTCTTGTTATTTTACATAATATGTTTTCTTGAATTCTTGTTTTGTCTTCAGATACCATTTCCCAAAGTTATCAGTCCATATGCCTGCTATAGCAAATGCAGGAATAAAACTACCAAAGGCAATTGTAAAAAATTTAAGCATTGGATCAGTTACTAGAAAAACCCCAATCAGGTCTGTTGCAAATAAAATTATGAAACAAATCAAAGATGTGGCCAAATTTATTTGACCTTCCTGAGTTAATTTATCCATGAGAACCTCATAGAATTATTCCTTATATAAATTATAAATAGGTTACTATTATTCTTATACCGAATCTTCGGCCCATTTCCATACTAGGCCACAAGAGGTCTTACGACCACCGCGAGCTACTCGAGCAATGGTATTTGCAGCGACGCCATATATGCGTGCAGCTTCAGATGCACTTTCGTATATACCTACAAAAACTCCATCGGGAGTGTAAGCACATATACTTTTAGTGCGAGTGCGAAAGGTGTGTACAGATTTGCTTTTATTAGTGTCACTAATTTTTTGACGTGTAGAGCTAGAATGTGTCTTATTCAGAACTCCTCCTGAATCCAGATTATACCCAAAATTTATATCGAGTGACTTATATTTCTGAATATACAGACGTTCTAGCTCATCCACATCTTCCGGAGAGCAGAATACTAATTTTTCAATGACAAGGTTATCCCAGCCGTATTTGCGAATAGCATTGTATAGAGGAGTCTTTGAAAAACCCTCTTTAGCTACTTTTTTGTGATTAGACATACGACTGGTAAAATTTACCGTTTGACCAACATATGATTTCTCATTGGGAAATAAAAAACGATATATAACATGATCCATATACTTTAATATCGTTAAATTTCGTGTCAAAGTCAATAGTAGAATCACGATTTTTAAGCTAAAAAAAGGGATTTCTCCCTTTTGTCTAATTGATCATAGAAGGAGGAAATTCCTCTTCTTTTTCTACAGATAATTGTGACAAACATTCCTTTTGATCTGGGCAATCTTTACAATCAGCAAATAACTTTTCGAGTAATTCACCATTCATATCAATCATTTCAGGATCAATTAAATTAGAGCCTTCTGGACGAGAATTCCAGAACAATTCCTGAATAGGTTCAGGAAGAGAAAATTTACCAATGTATTCGATAAACTTCTCCTTTGTAAAATACTTTAGAGCTGACATTTTTAATCCTTTCGACTACTGTTAGTATTCTTATCCCAAAATTTAATTTAAAAAAAGAGGTATGTTGCCATACCTCCTCTTCAGCGCAGTCATAAATACCAATTAAAATTGGTATCCAAATCCTAGAGTTACACCCTCTGCCCATCTTACACTGTTTGAACTCCAACCACCAAGCAGTCTGAAGTTTCTATCAGTGAATGGAAAGAGAAGTAAAACTTCAACGCCATAATTGTAATCGTCATTAGCATATGCAGGATTAGCTGGATCCGTGTTATACGAGAATCCAACTAAAATATCAGATGCATTACTTCTACTGGTATTTGTAAATATCTTGAAAGATATACCACCAGTAAAATTAAACTGATTCATAACCGGTACTTGACTTCGTTCAATATTACTTTTAGCTGTGGCATAAACACCAACAATACCAAAATCATGATTGACAAATACTCCTACCGGATGCCAAATATTTCCTACAACACCTACTCTTGTACTACCATGTTCTGGAGGAGTCCAGGTAGATTGAGCGGTAATAGAAAAACTTACGAGTAAAATTAACACAAGCGAAAGCAAACTAGTTCTTAGTTTCATAAAAAGTCTCCTATTTTATTTAAAGATCGTGTATATTTCTTATACCGATTTTGAATGTAAAAGAAGAGGGTTTCCCCTCTTGAAGTTTAGTTCACAAGTTCATCAGGCCGTACTATTCGCAAGGTTTCATTCTTTGCTTCTGCTTTCATATTCTTCTCTTCTAAATCAGCGAGTTCTTCTTCGTAAGCTTCCAGTTCGTCAAATAGTCTTGGTTGAGCCTTCTGCATGATCTCTTGTGTAAAATCAATTGTTCTACGAGCTTCTTCTTTACTCAATTCAAAATTTAATTCTGTATAATCTTCTAGTGACAACGAGATCATTACTTTTGCAGCTTCTAGTTTCACTGGGGCTATTCTATTAAATACTGGACGGAGAAGTTCAAATTGTTCTTCTATAACTTCTTGTTGAAGTTTCTTTCGTGATTCAACTATCTCCATTGGTCCAAGATCTTTTTCTTCATAGCCAGCCTTCACAGCTCTTTTACTCATATCAATTAAAGTTTGTACTCTAGCTTCCATAAATTCTTCATCTGTTATTATGGAATCATAATGTGTATTGAGTTTAGATTTCAAATCTAAAAAAATAACATTTAAATTTTCGTTCATATTTCTCTCCGATTAAAAATAGAAAGCGGATCCGAAGACCCGCTTTAAACTAATGCTTACTAAAATTATTTAGTAGGCTTTGGATCAAACTGAAGATCTTGGGCGGCCTTGATCATCATTATATCCATAAACTGTTGTGCACCATTTGAACTTCCGGAACCAGTATTTCCGATAACTGTAGTTGGAACCCAGTTACCCTGATACTTAGCAACGTTCTCTGCCCATATTTGTTGAACCTTTACCCATGCATCTAATTTTACAGTCAACTGTCCATCAGCACTCATGATTAAACGTCTACGTTCAGATTCGCCTTGTCCAAGAAGGATTTCTTTTTGCTTGGTATATTCAGCAGCTTCTTTTTCAAGTCGTGCAACTTCCTTCTGTTGCTCTGCCTGAGTTACCATCTTGGCCTTGATTACTTCCTGTTCCCATTTGGCAACGGTAGCATCTTTTTGACCCTTCTTCTCTTCTTGAATTAGTTGTTGTTCCTGTTTCTTGGTCTCAGCAATTGCAGTTTGAACTTCCATCTGAGCTTTCTGTTGTGCAGCAATTTGCTTCATAATTGCATCTTCATATCTTATACGTTCTATAGAAACCGCAGCAATATTCAAACCAAATTTATTAAAAGGTGCTTCTTCTTGTCGTGCAAGTCCACCGGGTGCTTTTGGATCTTTTACTAGGTCCGCAACTTTTACTAACTTATCTTTTCCAGTAAATTCATCCTGAAATCTCTGCTCAGTAGAAACTGTTCTATACACACCATTAGAAAGCTGATCTTCAATATATCTTATAAAGTCTGTTCTGCGACTAGCATATGACTCATATGAGTTCATAAGAGGACCGGTTGCAAATACAACCTTAGTAACAGTAGGCTTGACAAGTTCTGTAATTAGATTATCCATAGAACCAAATGTAGTATGTATTAGACGTAAATGTTTAGAATCGGTTGGTAATAGTAATCTTATTGATCCTGAGATAAATCCATTACCACCATCATTAAACAAAACAGCTATTTCATCATCTGTTTCTGATCCTTGATTTTCTTTATCAGAAAACCAGATCTGTACAGATTTTTGATATTGAGTAGTAGAACCAAACAATTGAGCCTTTAGTCCGGGATCTGCCCAGAATTGCAGTTCACCAGATATAGGTACCTGATTTACTACAATTTCATCAGCAGGAACATCCTCAAATAATGAGAATGAAAGTACATACACGAAGATAACAATGACACCTAGAATTCCACCCTTTATAATTTTTTGGGTAGGATTAAGGTCCTTGAATGATAATAGACCCATGATGGTCTCCTTATATTTAATGAATAATTTGTTTAGTGTTCTCAGCTTTTTCCTTGAGGGTAGCTGCTTCCCTTAGTTCTCTTTGAGCTTCTGATTCTTGTTCTCTAATCAGTCGTTCTGCATCGGATATTTCTTCCTTTGCGTCATAATACAGATCTTTAGCTTCTTCGAGTTTTTCTTGAGCAGAAGCTTTTTTACGTTTACCTGATGTCCTGTAAAGCATATATAAGAAACTTATAATTACTAGACATAGGATAGCGATTTTTACAATTGAGAAAAACATTTATTCTCCTTATTTAAAATTAAAAAGTACTTCTAAGTATCTTATACCTAAAATGAATCTAAAAAAAAGAGAGCCAACTTTCGTTGACTCTCAGCAAAAGCCGATCTCCCTAGATTTCCGTGTTACGGATTTAGTGTCTGAGCGCGTGGCCCGAAGCACGTTTCGACCTGAACGGCAGTCCATTAGATCTAGTCCAGTACACGACACAGTTACGTAGTAACTTGGTGCTTAGTCACCATGGATAGTTTTGGGATGAAAGGTCTTTCTACGGAGGTTTACACGTCAGGGATTTTGCTACGTAAGTTAAGCGTTACCCATTTGGTGTTTTGTCATTCTGCCGAATCTAAACTCTCCGAACTAACTTCTTATACCATAAAAAATATAAAAATATTTTTAATGTAAAAAGGGGCCCCAGGAGATTATCTAGTAGGATATCGTGGTATGCTTCTTATACCAGAAATTTGACAATATTAAAATTATACCAGAAACTTGACAATATTAAAATTTCATATTATATTCATAATATGAATAAATGGGCAATATCAAATAAAGTTTTACGCAAGATGCTAGAAATAGCAAAAAGCAGAGGATTTAATTCAACAGAACAATATTTAAAAAGTCAAGGTAAAAATTTTGATATTATTGATTTTGACCCAGCACCAATAAAGACATTTAAACAAACAATTACTTCTGAAGGAAAATATCCTAAAAGCTTTTATCATCCAAATGGGACAGGAAACATTAAAAAATTACAGGAACTTATTGATAAGGGGGAGACATACCGTGGAGTTCCTGGAGTAAAAGAAGATCCATTACGTGGTCTGGTAGATGAACTATCTTTTACTAAGGCTAGACAGGCAGAGGTAGGAAAACCAATAGATAGATTTCATACCTTACATCCAGAAAAAGCATATGTTACAGATAAGTCCTCAGTTATGTATCAATCAACCATAAAAGATTTAAAAACTAATCCAAATGAAATTGCTTGGCGTACTAGAGGACATTATGGGCATCCTGGAGAAAAGCCTGATCCAGGTTATTATAGAGATGTAAGAGATATATTTGAGAAAGGACAAACTCCAAGAGAATCTGGTAAGTTTAAAGAAATACCAGGAAAGACTGGTAAAGTGGAAGATCAATTCCCAACATTTGAACATATGTCTAATAATGAAGATCTTCCAGAAAAAGTACGAGTTTATGTTCCACATAATAAAGCTAAAAGAAAATTTACAGATCTAGGCGTGATGACTCACGCCCAAATCAAATGGAAAGCTAATCAACTTGCTGAGAAGGCAAAATTGTATTATCCAAAAAATCCTTCTGTTCTTTAGTTTTACAGACAATAGTTATACCTCTTATAAATTCTTTATCTTTTAATTGATCTCTTATACCAGCGTTAAATCCTTCTGCCC
>Ga0172375_10012110_pt1 | contig 10847 bp, 8 predicted proteins | sample LakKiv1m_FD_114537 | JGI IMG/M metagenome (GOLD analysis project Ga0172375, IMG submission 114537) | Freshwater microbial communities from Kabuno Bay, South-Kivu, Congo - kab_092012_11.1m | ecosystem: Environmental > Aquatic > Freshwater > Lake | place: Democratic Republic of the Congo... | reverse complement strand
GGATGAGGATACCATCACCATGTCCATCGAGGCCTCCCGCAACGCATTGGCCAGAGCAGGCATAAATCCGGAATTGATCCGCGCTGTCTGGGTGGGTTCCGAATCGCACCCCTACGCGGTCAAGCCCTCGTCCACGGTTGTGGCCGAAGCCATCGGCGCGCCGGTGCATATCCAGGCAGCAGACCTGGAGTTCGCCTGCAAAGCCGGTTCGGAAGCCATGATCGCAGCCATGGCGCTGGTAGGGTCCGGCATGGCTGATTATGCGCTGGCCATTGGCGCGGATACCGCGCAAGGCAAACCGGGCGACGCGCTCGAGTTCACCGCCGCTGCGGGGGCTGCCGCTTTTATTCTGGGTCCTGCGGAAAGCTCGCTCGTTGAGATCATTTCCGCTTATTCATTCGTGACCGATACGCCTGACTTCTGGCGGCGCTCCTATCAGCGCTATCCCGAACACGGACAGCGTTTTACCGGCGAGCCCGCCTATTTTAAACATGTTTCCACCGCGGCGCGAACCATGATGGAGCAAAGCGGTACAAAAGCCTCCGATTACACTTATGCGGTTTTCCACCAGCCGAACGGAAAATTCCCGCGCCGGGTGGCAAAAGAGCTGGGGTTTTATGACGACCAGATCAAAACCGGCCTGCTTTCACCGGTGATCGGCAATACCTATGCCGGCGCCTCACCCATCGGCCTGACCGCCATTCTGGATATCGCCAAAGCCGGCGATCGCATCCTGATGGTGTCTTATGGGTCGGGTGCAGGGTCGGATGCGCTGGATCTGCGTGTTACCGGCAACCTTGAAAGATGCCAATCCCTTGCACTCACTACCGCCGACTATATCGCCCGCAGGGTGGAGATCGACTATGCCACCTACGCGCGTTACCGCGACCTGCTGGCTTTGAAATAGGACCATGCAATGAGTGAGGTCTTTATCGCCGGGATCGGCACAACACCTGTTGGCGAACATTGGGACCTGTCGCTTGCCAATCTCTCGGCGCGTGCGCTGCTGGCGGCGATCAAAGATTCCGGCGGCATCCGTCCGCAGGCGCTGTATGTGGGGAATTACCTGGCGTCCACCATGTCGGGGCAGGCCAACCTTGGCACGCTCATCGCGGATAATGCCGGGTTGGGTCATATCGAAACCTTTACTGCTGAAGCGGGAGAGGCCTCCGGCGCAGCCGCCTTGCACATGGGCTATCTTGCTGTCAGATCCGGTTACGTCAATGCGGCGCTGGTGGTGGGTGTTGAAAAATACACCGATATGGTCGGCGCGGAAGTTGATGGGCTGGTCTCGCAGAGCATGGATTCTGACTTTGAAGCGACCGAAGGGTTGACTCCGGTTGGGCAGGCGGGCATGCTCATGTCGCGCTATTTGGAAACCTGCCGCGCGCCCAGGGAGGCATTTGCTTCCCTGCCGCTGCTTGCGCATGCCAATGCGGTGCACAACCCTAACGCGCTGTATCGCAAGGCGGTTTCTCTGGAAACTTATACAAACGCGCCAATGCTCGCGGTTCCGCTCAACCTCTTTGACGCGGCGCCTTATGCGGATGGCGCGGCGGCGGTACTGCTGGTCAATGAAGACCTTGCCCGATCCCAAAACCTTGTCCGGATTGCCGCATCAAATGTCGTGATTGACGCCCTGGCACTCCATGACCGACCAGATCCGCTGGCTTTCAGCGCGGTAACACTTTCGGTCCAGAAAGCGCTGGCGCAGGCGGGAACCGATTGGGATGCGATCAATATGTTCGAACTTTGGGATGCTTATTCCATCTTTGGGACGCTGACCATTGAAGCCTGCGGCCTGGCTGCGCGCGGCGATGGCTGGCGCTGGCTGCAGGATAATGACCTGTCGCCCATAGGCAAGCTGCCGCTGCTGACCATGGGCGGCAACAAGGCGCGCGGTTTTCCGCTTGCCGCTACCGGGGTCTATCAGGCAGTTGAAGCAGTGCTGCAATTGCGCGGCAACGCCGGCGCTGATCAGGTTCCGGGTGCAAAAACCGCCCTCATCCAGGCTTTTGGCGGCCCGGCTTCCACGGTTATTACCCACATAATGAAAATCTAGCAGTGGGCTGAGCCTGTCGAAGCCCGTTTTACCACTTTGTGTAGATACAAGGGCGGGCATTCCTGCCCGCCAATAGATGCTTACCTACAGGTTAGCTACGCAGTCACTTCGTTCAGCAGGACAAATAAAAGTTTGCTGTGAATTCTTGCATCTTTCCAGCTGCTGGTCGCACCCTGAGCTTGTCGAAGGGTGGCGAAGAATATGTTTGGCTCCCATTACCCCTCAATTGGCCGCTGGATTCAGCCAATTTCGGGGTATCTCCGCCCTTTGCTCTAGCAAAGGGCTTCGACAAAAAGTCTAAATACAATTTATTGATATTTTTCGGAACATTCCTCAATTCCCGCACCCTCACATCCTGTTGTACAATCTATAAAAATATCACGAGGAGGGCTCTTGAAAGAACCCTGGAAGATCGCAATTCCGATGGCCGGGCTGGGCACGCGCATGCGCCCGCATACCTGGAGCAAACCCAAGCCGCTCATTCATCTGGCAGGGCGCACGGTGCTCGACTACGTGCTTGACCAGTTCAGCTCGCTGCCCCGTTATAAGGACGCAGAGTTCGTGCTCATCATGGGACCCAATCAGGAAGATCAGGTCGTGCCTCACATGCAGGCCAATCATCCGGAAAAAAAGGTTCATTACTTTACCCAAACCAGCATGAAAGGCCAATCCGATGCGCTTTACCTGGCACGCAGTGTCCTAAAAGGCCCCATGCTGATGGCTTTCTCCGATACCCTGATCGAAACGGATCTCTCGGGATTGGATGATGAACCTTCCGACGGCATCGCCTGGGTTAAGCCGGTGCCCGATCCGCGCCGCTTCGGTGTTGCTGAAATAAGCAAAGAAGGCATGGTCAAGTGCCTGATCGAAAAACCCGAAGATGTCACCAACAATCTTGCCGTCGTTGGATTCTATTATTTTCGCAGCGGCGAGGCGCTGATGGATGCCATCCGTGTTCAGATGGAAAAGGATATTTCCCTGAATGGCGAGTTTTTCCTGGTGGACGCCCTTAACCTGATGATCTCTTCCGGCGCCAGGCTGCGAGTACAGGAAGTGGGCGTCTGGCTGGACGCCGGCAAACCCGAGGCGCTGCTGGAAACGAACAGGCATCTGCTTCAGAACGGCTCCGCCAACAGCGCTGAAGCTGCCAGGAGAAAGGGCATCCTGGTTGTTCCGCCAGTATATATTCATCCCGAAGCGGAACTGCAGGACTGTGTCATTGGTCCGTATGTATCCATCGGCCGAAAAGCGATCCTCTTGCGCTCGGTCATCCAGAACTCCATTGTGGAGCAGGAAGCCGAGATCGACCAGATGGTGCTCGAAAATTCACTCATCGGCCGCCAGGCAGGCATAAAAGGACGCGCAGAATCGATCAATATCGGCGATAATTCCTGGATCGAGATCTAACATGCAGGTGATCTGCGAGGCAGGCTATTCCGGGTGCGACCATCCCAAAGCCTTTACCTGGCAGGACCGCAAACTTGCTGTACAGAGCATAATCAAGGAATGGCGCGAGCCGGATACCAAACACTTTTTGGTGTTGGCTGAAAACAGCAGTCAATTTGAATTAGTCTTTTCTGAAACCGGTTTTGCATGGGACATCTTTGAGGTTTCAGGTTTACCCAATTAATAAGGAGCAAAGCATGGCGAAATCCTATTTATCCAAACGTGTGTCAGAACTGAAACCCTCCGGGATCCGAAAATTCTTCGATATCGCGGCGACTATGAAAGAGGTGATCTCACTTGGCATCGGCGAGCCGGATTTCGATTCTCCCCAGCCCATCATCGACGCGGGCATCCGCTCGCTGCTCGAGAACCAAACACATTACACTGCCAATCGCGGCATCCTGCCCCTGCGCCGCGCGTTGAGCGAACATTTGGAAAAGTTGTACGGCGTATCTTACAACCCGGATGATGAGATCGTGATGACCATTGGCGGTTCTGAAGCGCTGGACCTGGCTTGCACGGCTTTGCTGGATCCGGGAGATGAGGTTATTCTGCCCACCCCCTGTTTTGTTTCTTATCAGGGTGTGATCAACCTTGCCGGCGGCGTTTGTGTGGAGGTGCCCAGCCGCATGGAAAATGATTTCAAGCCAGATCCCGCTGAACTGGAAAAAGCGGTCACGCCCAGGACCAAAGCCATCCTGATCAACTTCCCCTGCAATCCCACCGGTGCGGTGGCAGACCGGGATACCCTGATTGCCATCGCAAAGATCGCCGAGAAACATGACCTTGTCGTGATCTCGGATGAGATCTACGATCGCCTGGTTTACGGGGTTGACCATGTCTGCTTTTCAGCGCTGCCTGGCATGCGCGAACGCACCATCCTGGTCGGCGGTTTCTCAAAAGACTATGCCATGACCGGCTGGCGTATTGGTTTTGCCTGCGCGCCGCGCGAGCTTATGGATGGCATGGCGCGCGTGCACCAATACATCATCATGACCGCGCCCACCATGGCGCAGTTCGGCGCGCTTGAAGGGCTGACCTGCTGTGAGGATTTTGTGCAGAATATGCAGAAGGAATATGACCGCCGGCGTGTGCTGATGGTCGAAGGGCTTAATTACATTGGTCTGCCGACTTTTGAGCCCAAAGGCGCCTTTTATGCATTTCCCAAGGTCAGTGTGACCGGGCTGGATGACTCGACCTTCGCCGACCGCCTGCTGCATGAGAAACACGTGGCTGTTGTGCCGGGTTCTGCTTTCGGCCCCGGCGGCGAAGGATTTGTGCGCTGTTCCTATGCCACCGCTTTTAATCAGCTCGAAGAAGCCCTGGACAGGATCGACAAATTCGTCAAGTCACTTTAACCACAGATGAACACGGATTTTTAAAAGCGATAAACACAGATATTTTAGTGATTCATGTCCATGATTTATAGTCGTCCCCCTAGGCTAAAAAGTTTTGATTACAGGCAACCCGGTGCTTATTTCATCACTATAAACACTTTTTATAAAAATAACTTTTTTGGAGAATTATCAAATGATTTTGTGACTTTAAATAAATTCGGATGTATTGCATTTGAATCTTGGAAAGAAATTCCTAATCACTTCACAAATATTCAACTTGATGAATTCATCATAATGCCTAACCATTTACACGGGATAATATGGATCATCACCAGTGGAGACACAGCATGCTGTGTCTCCACCGAAAACCAAAGCGAAGTTTTTGAGAAATTTGGACAACCGGTAAAGAATTCCATTCCCACAATAATCAGGTCATATAAATCAGCAGTAACAAGGCTGATCCACAAGCAAAATCCTGGTTTAAGGATCTGGCAATCAAATTATTACGAGCATGTTATCCGGAATAATGATGATTTGGATAAAACTCGGGAATATATTCATTTCAATGCGTATGATCGTTTTGAACATAGTGTTGACAAACTATAATAAGCCAATCATTTATACAGAGTCCATCTGTGGTTGAAAATAAATACAAAGCTGACATCGGTCTCGAAGTGCATGTGGAGCTGGCAACACGCTCCAAGATGTTTTGTTCGTGCAAAGTCGTAGATACCACCACGGCCCCTCCCAATTCATCCGTCTGCGAGGTGTGCAGCGGCATGCCGGGCACCTTGCCAGTCATCAATCACGCAGCGGTTGAACTGGCAATGAAAGCCGCTCTGGCTTTGAACTGCACCATTGCCGAGACCAGCATCTTTGCCCGCAAGAACTACTTCTACCCGGACCTGCCCAAGGGCTACCAGATCTCGCAGTATGAATACCCGCTGGCGGTCAACGGCCGTATCCTGATCAATACACCCGCAGGCGAAAGGTCCATCCGGGTACACCGCGCCCACCTGGAAGAAGATACCGGAAAATTGACGCATGTCAGCGATGATGGCAAAGCTTATTCCCTGGTCGACCTTAATCGCGCAGGTGTTCCTCTGCTCGAGATCGTCAGTGAGCCGGATATGCACTCAGTAGAAGATGTTCACGCCTACAGCCGCGCGCTGCGCTCGCTTTTGCGCTGGCTGGGTGTATCCAGCGGCGATATGGAAAAAGGCAGCATGCGTTTTGAAGCCAACTTATCCCTGCGCCCGCAAGGCAGCGATGAGCTGGGCACGCGCGTTGAGATCAAGAACCTGAACAGCTTCAAATCCATGGAACAGGCCATCCTTTACCAGATGGATATTCAAAGAGCCAAACTGGATAAAGGTGTGAAGGTCAAGCAGCAAACCCTGGGCTGGAGTGACAGCCAGGGTAAAACGGTAGCCCAGCGCAGTAAAGAAGATGCCAACGATTACCGCTACTTTCCCGAACCCGACCTTCCTCCCCTGGTTGTAAGTAAGGCATGGGTGGACGAAGTTAAAGCCTCCCTGCCTGAATTGCCGGATGCCCGCCGGCTGCGCTATCGAACCGCGTTCGGGTTAAATGCTGAAGATATTGAACGCCTGCTGGAAGACAAGCCGGTCAGTGACTATTTTGAGGCCTGCCTGTCATCCGCACCAGGTTTGGCGCCGAAACGGATCGCCAACTGGCTGTTAACCGACCTGTTCGCCTGGCTCAACTTGAATGGCGTGCCTTTTGAAGAAATGACGATGCCGCCAGCTTCCTTTGTCCGCCTGATCGCAGTGGTCGATGAAGGCACCATCAACCAGAATACCGGCAAAGAGGTGCTGTCAGAAATGCTGGCGACAGGGAAATCTGCAGATGTCATCATCGAAGAAAAAGGGCTGATGCAAGTATCGGATGGTAACCTGATAACCGATCTGGTCGCCAAAACCCTCGAGGCGAATTCGGATGAGGTGCGCTCATATTTGAATGGAAAAGAAACTGTGTCCACCTGGCTTTTCGGCCAGGTGATGCGCTCCGCCCAGGGGAAAGCCAACCCGCAGGTGGTTAAGAAAGAGTTGAAGCGGCAGCTCGACAGCTTAAAGGATCACTCCTAAAGTTCACCTGATAATTCGCCTGCCAGTCCCGGATCTGAGCTGGCAAGCCGCAGATTGTCAACGCTTGTGATCCCATGCCAACTAACATATCCATAATCGTCATAAATCCAAATTTTCTATTTTCCAGGGAAACATTCCGCATTTTTGGGGGGAATACTTGAGTTTATTTGCCAAGTTAAGGATATTCATCATATTGACGCCGTCCCTGTTCTCCTTAAACTGTATAGTGCATAAATATTTTTGTACAGTTGGAAGTAATTATCATATTTTCAGTGGCTTTCTTTAAGGAAAGATCAGACAGGAGAGTGATCGATGAACGCAGCAACTACCAATGCCTTTCAAATGGCACAGCAGCAATTTGACCAGGTCGCCGACCAGCTAAAGCTGGATGAGCAGGTGCGTGAATATCTTCGCTGGCCATTGAGGGAATTTCATGTCCGCATCCCGGTTCGCATGGACAACGGGCAGATCCGGGTTTTCAATGGATTCCGGGTGCAGCACAACGACGCTATCGGCCCGTGCAAGGGCGGTATTCGTTTTCACCCGGCAGAAACGGTTGATACCGTGCGCGCGCTGGCCACATGGATGACCTGGAAATGCGCTGTGGCGGATATTCCGCTGGGCGGCGGAAAAGGCGGAGTGATCGTAGACCCTGCCACTCTGACTGTCAGCGAAAAAGAGCGCCTGTGCCGCGGCTATATCCAGGCGGTCTGGCGCGAGATCGGCCCCAGGCAGGATGTGCCCGCACCGGATGTCGGCACCACACCGCAGATGATGGGTTGGATGATGGACGAATATTCCAAACTGGCCGGCCAGTATACACCCGGCGTTATCACCGGCAAGCCGGTTGGCGGCGGCGGTTCGCTCGGCCGGACTGAGGCAACGGGCTACGGTGTGATCTATCACCTGCGTGAAGCCATGAAGCGGCTGGGGATCGACTCGACCAAATGCACTGCTTCGCTGCAGGGGTATGGCAACGTATCACAATATGCCGCGATTGGATTTAAGGAAATTCTCGGCGGAAAAGTGCTGGCTGTTTCTTACTATGACCGCAATGACAGGAAAAGCTACACTATCAGCCAGGATAAAGGCATTGATCCGCGCTATCTGCAAAGCATCACCGACCAGTACGGTGCGATCGACAAGGAAAAGGCCAAAACAGCCGGTTATGCCATCGAAGATGGCAGCGCCTGGCTCGGCAAAGCGGTGGATGTGCTCATCCCTGCGGCCATCGAAGGCCAGATCAACGCCGAGACAGTTGAAATGATCTCGCCCAAGGTCCGCATTATCGCTGAAGGCGCCAATGGCCCCACTACTCTCGAAGCAGATGAGCAGCTCAAAAAGCGCAATATCTTCCTGATCCCCGATTTTCTTTGCAATGCCGGCGGCGTTACCGTATCCTACTTCGAAAGCGTCCAGAATGATATGAATTATTACTGGGGGCATGATGAAGTGCTGAAACGGCTGGACGAGAAAATGACCAACGCCTTCCAGAGCGTTTATGATATGCACGAAAAAGAAGGCGTATTCATGCGCGACGCTGCTTATATGGTGGCGATCAACCGTGTTGTCAAAGCCATGCAGCTCAGAGGCTGGATCTAGAAGAACGCCGATCAACGAGGTATTCTATTCGCATTAAAGAGGGATTCCGGTACCGGAATCCCTCTTTTTATTCCTGAAACCTGGGCAGTTTTAGAGATAAATTGGATATTGAAAGTCGTCTTTGAAAGTGCTATTATTTTTTATACCTTTTTTTAATTGAATTCGAATTTATCAGGAGGATCGCGCCGATGAAAAAAACCTTCTCCTATATACTTTTTTTGATTTTGGCATTAAGTTTCAGCGTGATCAATGTAATGGCTACCGATTCTCAGAACTTTAAAAATGAAATCGCAGCCGCCATACCCACAGCAACCTCATTACCAACCCCCACCCCTGCCCCCCTGAAAGTTATTGTCCCAATGGAAAAAATGGCAATGAAGATCCCCTGGCTTCCCATGGATGAAAAAGCCATCCCCGTGACGACCTTTATCGCCATTAATTCAGCTGTGGAACCTTTTGATGATCCCCTGGTTCGCAAAGCTTTTAGCCTGGCTATTGACAGGCAGAGGATCTCGGACGGTGAAAAGATGCGGGGAAGTAATTCATCAGTTCCGGCAACCAGTTTTATTCCGCCGCAGATGCTTGGGGTGGATCTTTATCAGGCGGTGGGATTGGATTTCGATCCGAAAGCAGCTAAAGAAGCTCTAAATGAAGCTGGCTTTTCAGATTTAAGCAAATTTCCAAAAGTCGAGATCATATTTTACGAAAGATCAGCAGATCTGGTAACAGCCTATCAGGAGATGTGGAAAACAGCTCTCGGAGTAGAGGTAACACTCATCCCGGTCAAGAGTGGGGAAGAATTATACAAATACATTGAAGAAAAAAAGCCGGGATTATCCATTTTGGGTGTATGGATTGCAGATTATAACGATCCGCACAACTTTACACATGATACTTTTCTCCTACCGGATTCCCATTATCCGCCATTTTTGGACAAGAAATTTGAGGACCTTGTCGCCAAAGCAGAAGCAGCGGTCAATGATCCATCAGAGCGGCAGCTATTATATATTGAAGCTGAAAAGATCCTTTGTGAAGAAGGCGTTTTTGTTATACCTGTAACCCACGCAGCTACCGCCAAATAACGTCGGATGATTCGTATTTGCCATGTACGAGGGACAAGCACACCTTGTCCCTCTATTTTGTTTTACAATATATATTAAAGTTGTTCTAATCTAATATAGAATACAGTATGATTGATCATTACATTAACAAGGGAGGTACCCGACCATGAAGCTGACCGTTTCTCAAGCCCAACTCACCCACGGCCTGGGGGTAGTATCCAGGGCTGTGTCGCCGCGCAGCACGCTGCCAGTCCTCGGTAACATCCTTATCGCCACCGACGAAGGCCGCTTGCGGCTTTCAGCAACCAACCTGGAACTCGGCATCACCTGCTGGATAGGCGCCCAGATCGAAGAAGAGGGCAGCGTTACAATCCCTGCCCGCATTTTTGGCGACCTGGTCGGCACGCTGCCGGGTGACAAGGTCAGCCTGGCGCTGACCACGCGCACCCAGACGCTCAATATCCGCTGCGGCACCTCCAATTTTGATATCAAAGGCATCGAAGCCAGTGAATTTCCGCCCATGCCCACCCCCGACCTGTCGGCTGGCGTTGAGTTAAATGTCTCTGACTTCAAGGAAATGATCCAGCAGGTCAGTTTTGCAGCCTCCACGGATGAAGCCCGCCCGGTGTTGCAAGGTGTGCAGCTGGAGATCAATGAAAACCAGATCTCTCTGGCCGCCACCGATGGGTTCCGCATTTCGGTGCGCAGCGCTGAGCTATCCAACGCAGTTGCGAACCCCGTTAAAGTCATTATCCCTGCCCGATCGTTGAGCGAGCTTGCCCGAATTGCGATTAATGGCAATGAAACGGTTGCCATGGTTGTTCCGCAGGACCGCGGCCAGGCCATTTTCCACCTCAAAGACGCAGAACTGGTCACCCAGCTGATAGAAGGGAATTTCCCGGATTACCGCGCCATCATTCCCCGCAGCTTTAAGACCCGCACGGTCGTTTCCACCGCCGAATTCCTCAAGGCCTGCCGCCAGGCAGAGATCATCGCACGTGAAGGCAATTATGTGATCCGCCTCAAAATGCAGCCTCAGGAAGGCGGACCCGGCACACTGGAATTCACCACGCAGTCCGAGGAAACCGGTTCTGGTGAAGTTGTGGTGGACGCGAATATTGAAGGTCCAGAGCTTTTGATCGCCTTTAATGTCCGTTTCCTGAGTGAAGTGCTGGAAGTGATCGGTTCTCCCAATACGATCCTGGAAACCAACCAGAACAATACCCCCGGT
>Ga0172375_10012109_pt1 | contig 10847 bp, 8 predicted proteins | sample LakKiv1m_FD_114537 | JGI IMG/M metagenome (GOLD analysis project Ga0172375, IMG submission 114537) | Freshwater microbial communities from Kabuno Bay, South-Kivu, Congo - kab_092012_11.1m | ecosystem: Environmental > Aquatic > Freshwater > Lake | place: Democratic Republic of the Congo... | reverse complement strand
GGGATTTCAGGAGGTATATTTTCGGGCGCAATATTAATAAAAAAAGAAATAACGATTATCAATATTCCATGATATGCGGTTATTATAGGATGAACGTCAAACGCAATGTGGATTCTCAGAGCGGTAAGGACACAAAACCTTATATGCCTACTTCTTCTCCCCTTCCGGTCCTTTAGCTGCTCCTTTACCCGAAATAGAATCTCTCATGCCGGTATCGGCTTTTACGTTTTCCATTTTATAATAATCCATGATGCCGAGGTTGCCGCTGCGGAAAGCTTCCGCCATAGCTTTAGGGACTTCCGCTTCCGCTTCAATCACTTTTGCACGGGCTTCCTGGGCTTTGGCTTTCATCTCTTGTTCTGATGCAACTGCCATTGCCCTGCGCTCTTCGGCTCTTGCCTGCGCAATGTTTTTATCTGCATTAGCCTGGTCCATTTGCAGTTTTGCGCCAATGTTGATACCCACATCAATATCTGCAATATCAATGGAAAGAATTTCAAATGCTGTTCCTGAATCCAATCCTTTTGCCAATACCACTTTAGAAATGGAATCAGGATTTTCAAGCACCGCTTTGTGTGAGGTAGCCGAACCGATAGACGAAACCACGCCTTCACCGATACGGGCAAGAATGGTTTCTTCTCCCGCTCCGCCTACTAATTGTTTGATGTTGGCACGAACGGTAACCCGTGCTTTACAAATCAACTGGATACCGTCTTTCGCCACAGCAGCCACCGGGGGTGTATTAATCACTTTCGGGTTTACCGACATCTGTACGGCTTCCAGCACATCGCGCCCTGCAAGGTCAATAGCTGTTGCTGATTTAAAGTCCAAAGGAATGTTGGCTTTGTCGGCAGAAATCAAAGCATTCACCACCTGCTGAACACGACCTCCGGCAAGAAAGTGTGCTTCCAGTTCATCGCGGTTCAGTTTAAGACCTGCTTTTGAGCTTGCTATTAAAGCGGTAACAATAACAGAAGGCGGAACTTTTCTCCAGCGCATCAATATTAATTGAATGAGTGAAACTTTCACACCCGAAACAAGCGCGGAAAACCACAGCCCTACAGGAATGAAATAAAATAAAACCCAAAGTCCTACAAGGGTTGCAATGCCGATGATGATCATAAATGGTAGTTCCATAATTTTTTAAGTGTTTTTAGTGGTTACAAATATTTTATCTTCTGTTTTTTTTATGATGATGATGTCTGTGTTCTCGTTAATGAATTCGCCAAAAGTATGCACTTCAAAATAATCTCCGTTGATGAGCGCTTTTCCTGAAGGAGCAAGTCTTGAAATTGTTTTTCCGCTGTCGCCAACCTTGAGTTCTGTGTTGTCAAATGTATTAACTTTTCCTTCAACAGCAGTTTCCAATGAGAATTTTTTCCATGTATTTGTTTTCAGTCCGATATAAACCAGCAATAATACAATTCCGACTGAGCCGGAGAGCACATAAATACCGGCTGCCGTACCATGTTTCTGAAAAACAAACCAGATGCCTGCTATCATTAACACACCCCCGATAATACCTACTACGGTGCTGCCGGGAACAATAAGCAGTTCAAGCAAAATGAAGATGATACCAAGAACAATAAGAAGAATGATGGCGGTTAAGGACAAGGAGAATTAAGAATTAAAAATTAAGAATTAAAGGCTAAAGTATTTCTGCTGTGATGCCCCTTTCCAGGATGTTCTCGCACAAAGGTTTTAATTGATTGTAGTCACCTCTCTTTACTGAACACTTTCCGTTATAATGTATCATCAGTGTACATTGTTCTGCCTGCAAAGGATCATGTCCGCATACTTTTATCAGCGTATCAATCACATATTGGAAAGTGTTGAAATCATCGTTATAAATAATGATCTCGTTAAGTTGTTTTTCTGACCGGAGAATCTCTTCTTCAATGTCAGTTTCAATAGATGTACCTGGTGAAATTTTCATTTGGAATGATTTATAAGGAAGTGTAAAGTTATAAAATAGATTATTATTCGTCCACCGGCTGTTGCTTTGCCTCACTAATGTTTATTTCTTTGCCGTCAAGATAAGCTACAATCCCGGCAGTAAAACCTTTATAGCCCAATTCATTTCTTTCAATCGTTGCTTCTGCAAGGTTAGTATATGAACCGCTTAAAACATAAACTGTTTCTTCAGAAGGTCCTGTTCCGGCTTTCAGCAGTGCTTGCATTTCCACAGGAAGTTTTACGGGCGGAAGTTTAACTTCTAACTTATACATCACGCCTTTCCTGCTGAGTAAATCATTTTTATCAAAAGGCGGACGAAGTTTCTCTTCTGCTTTATGAACCTGCACAACCTCTTTATTGGTTACCACTTCCTTGTATCGCTGTGCGTTCACCAACGTTTCGTTCCCGGATTGTTGCTGCGCTTTCAGATTGTTTTCAACTATTTCTCTTCCTTTTGCTTCAGCGTTCATACGTTCCAGCAGCAGGCGCAATTTACGTTGTTCGGTTGTTTCGTTTTCTGATAAAACATTGGTTGCTTTGACTTCACTGACAACATTGTTTTCTGCCGTTTCAGACTGTTTTTGTTTTTCCATTGCAAAGCGCGCCTCTTCTTCCCGCTTTGCCTGCGCCAGTTCTTCTGCTTTCTGTTTTTCTTTCAATTCCTTTTCTGCTTTTGCTTCTTCCTCTGCTTTGCGCTTCTGTATGGAAGCTTTTAATTCAGCCTCTTTGCGTTGCTCTTCCGCTTTGGCTGCGGCTTCTTCAATCTTTGCTTTTTCGTTTTCATCAACTTTTATCACCACCTGTTCCTTTTGTTTCTCAGCCATTGCCAGCGAATCAGTAACCCTCTTCATTTCCGCCTGCTGACGTATTGATTCTTCTATAAGCCTGTTCCGCTCATCATTAGCAGCTTTCAATTTTTCCTGTTCCTGTTCACGAACTATTTTTTCGTTCTCCGCTTTTAAAGCAAGCTCCTGAGCTTCTTTTGCAGCCTTTGCCATCTCTTCTTTAGCTTCCGCCTGTTCCAGGGAGTCAACCCATATTTTGTATTTTACTTCTTTTTCTTTTTGTGCCAGAGCTATTGAATCCATTACCGCTTTGTTCTTCTTTTGCATTTCTTCATTTGCCTGTTTTTCTTTTAGCTTCTGCTCCTCAATCGTCCTGCGGTTCTGTTCTTCTTTCTCCTGCTGCGCCTTCTCTATCGCTGCTTTTTCTGCAAGATATTTTTCCTGTGCAATTGCATCTTCTTTCTTCTGTTTTTCTTTCAGCTCGTTATCTTTCTTAATTTGTTCTTCAACAATTCTTTTACTTTCCTCTTTTTCTTTCAGAATTTTTTCGTTCGCTGCAAGCTGTTCGGGAGTTAATGAATCAGTCAACATTGTAAACTTTCTATTCGTCTCTACAACTATATTCTGTTCTTTTGCTTTATCAAGCAACTCTTTCAGTTTACGTTCTTTTTCCAGTATATCAGCATTTATCCCGGCAATCCTTTGGGCTTCGTGTACTTCATTTTCTATGCGCTCACGCTCAGCTTCTTCCTGTTCTGTTTTTTGTTTTTCAGCAGCCGCAAGTTGTTCCTGTTGTTCCTTTTCTTTAGCAGCAGATTCTGCTTTTTGTTTTTCCTGTTCTGCTTTCAGTTTAGCTTCTTCTGATGCTTTGCGGTCTGCTTCAGCTTTTGCTAACGCCTCCTGCTCTGCTTTTGCCTCCGCATTTGCCGCTGCTACTGCTGCTGCCGCTTTTTTATCTGCTTCTGCCTTTGCTATCGCTTCCTGCTCTGCTTTTACTTTTGCATCTTCTGCCGCTTTTTTCTCCGCTGCTGCTTTTGCTGCCGCTTCCGTTGCTGCTTTCAGCTTAGCTTCTTCTGCCGCTTTCTTTTCAGCTTCAGCCTTCATAACAGCTTCCTGCTTGTTTGATTCAATTTCTGCCAATAGTTTCTTCTGCGCATCAGCATGAAATTTCTCTTCTTCTGCCTTTTGTGTTTTATATACCGCAAAATCTTCCTGGCTCAGTACTTTCTTATTTTCCGCTTTCGCTTTTTCTGCCAATTGATCGTTAAGTAAAACACTGCGAAGATTGTTACTTCCTGTCTTTCCTGTGGCATCAAAAAAGTTTGACATTACCAGCGTTTCACCAACTGCATCCTTTTGTAAATTTATTTTTTGTTCAAACGGTTCCTCTGTTGCTTTTGCAGGAACAGTTAGTTCCAGCCGGTGCGAAACAAAGTCTTCGGGTGTAATATCAAACAGGTAGGTTTTCCCCGGTGACAGCATCAGCAGGTAACTTCCGGTTTTCCGGTTGGTGTTAAATGTACCGATCAATGTGTTGGTAGTTTTGTCCGTTACTTTTATTTCAGCCTTGGTATAAACATGCTCAGCATTTATATTAAAGTTCCCTTTGATGAGAACAGGCAGATTTACCTGTTCTGCAGACTTTGTACTGATTTTATAAACTTTTACTTTACCCGGTTTTGTGAAATTCTTTGTAGCGAAATAGGCAAATGTTTCGTCAGGGTCTGCAGCATAAAAAATATCATCATCAGGTGAATTAACAGGATGCGCAAAGTTTACAGGTTCTGACCATTTACCTGTTTGTTCATCAAAAACAGAACGGAAAATATCATAGCCGCCCATGGTGTTATGTCCCTTTGAAGAAAAGTATAAAGTCTTTCCATCCGGATGAAGAAATGCAAATTCCTCGTCAGAAGGTGTATTGATGGGAGAGCCTATATTTAAAGGTAAAGCCCATTCACCATTGGGCAATTTATTTACCCTGAATAGTTCTCGCCCGGCATTGGGCGCTTCATCATCAAAGCCAGAATATACTATACTTTGGTTTTCTGTTCCGACAAAAATCAACGTGTTATCCTCAACCTTTTTATCCTGCTTCGATTTAAAATTAAGAGGTTTCGGAATTATCCGTCCTTTCATCGCTTTCAGATCATAATTCCTGTAAAACTCATTTTCCAGCGTTTCAGTTTTTTCAAGCGCCTGAAGTGTTACATTTTTATCATACAGGTTTTTTCCGTTTTTACATTGTTGAATATATCTTACCACATCAAATTTATCCGGCTTCTCCGCAGTTATTTTTGATTTATATTTCTCATAAAACGACAGCGCTTCATCAAAACGGGCATTTAAATGGTATCCTCTTCCGGCAAAGAAAAAACCTTCACGCTCCACATTCAGGTCTTTCACAGCAAGGTCAAAATACTGCAATGACTTTGTTTTGTCTTCGTCATTAAATAAAATACAAACTCCGAACTTGTAGTTGTAATTGGATTCTTTGGGATGAAGACTCAGCAATTGTGAAAACAATGGCATGGCATTTACATAATCCGAAGCTTCAAACAATTTATTTGCCTGGGCAATCAGTTGTTCTTCCGATTCGAAACTTACCTGGGAATTTGCCTTTTCACAGTAAAAAACTGAAAGGAAAAAAAGAAAACAAAAAAAATTCTTCATCTGTCTGTGAACCCTAAATTTAACCCTGTTTACAGGGCTGGTAAAAGTAGGAATTTTGCATTATTAAAAACCTGAGATAAATAATTTTTGGAAAGATTTTTTTTAATCGTCCATTTATCTATTTTTACCCCGTTATAAACTTAAATCACAGATACCGATGGAAAAAATTTGGCTTAAACATTACCCGAAATCTATGCCGGAAGAAATTAACCCGGACAGCTACAAGAACATTGTTCATTTATTTGAAGAAAGTTGCAAGAAATTCAGCGACAAAATTGCATTTGAAAACATGGGTGTGGGATATACCTACAGCGATTTTGACCGCATGGCACATAACTTTGCGGCATATATTCAAAATAAGACAGACCTGAAACCCGGAGACCGGATTGCGCTTCAGATGCCTAATATTCTTTCCTACCCCGTTGCCATTTATGGTTCAATGCTGGCAGGATTGGTTATTGTAAACACCAACCCGCTTTATACTGCGCGTGAAATGGAATACCAGTTTAAGGATTCGGGCGCGAAGGCAATTGTTATTGTAGCAAATTTTGCAAAAAGCTTAGAAGAGATTTTAGCTAAAACAAATATTAAAACCGTTATTGTTACTGAGATTCCTGATTTATTTCCTGGCTTGAAAAGGTTAATCGTGAACTTTGTGATTAAGAATGTAAAGAAGATGGTTCCGGCATATAACCTGCCATCTGCCATCAGTTTCCGCGATGTGATAAAAGATTCTTCTTTAAAGTTTTCTCCTGTTCAAACCAAAAATTCCGATACCGCTTTTCTGCAATACACAGGCGGAACAACGGGAGTTTCAAAAGGCGCTGTACTCAGCCATCGTAACATCATCGCGAATATGGAACAGATCAGAAGCCTGATGAAAGACCAACTGAATGAAGGCGAGGAAATCATTGTTACTCCGCTCCCGCTCTACCACATTTTTTCATTAACCGTAAACTGCCTTGCATTTGCAAGTATGGGAGGAAAGAATTTATTAATCACTAATCCGCGCGACATTCCTGCGTTTGTAAAAGAACTTCAGAATAATAAATTCACGTTCCTGACCGGTGTCAATACCTTGTTCAATGCCCTGATGAATGATCCCGGTTTTGGTAAAATTGATTTCAGCAAAACCAAAGGAATTGTGGGCGGTGCAACAGCCATCCAGAAACCGGTGGCGGAAAGATGGAAACAATTAACAGGAAAGGGTTTGGTTGAAGGCTACGGTCTTACTGAAAGTTCTCCTGTCGCTTCCTGTAATCTGCTAAATGGAACTGAAAGGATTGGAACAATAGGAATCCCGGTTTCATCAACCGACATGAAATTAATTGATGATGATGGTAATGAAGCAAAACAAGGCGAACCCGGTGAAATATGGATAAAAGGTCCGCAGGTGATGCAAGGCTATTACAACAAACCTGAAGAAACAGCGAAAGTGCTTACCCCTGACGGCTGGCTGAAAACAGGAGATATTGCAGTGGTAAGTGATGACGGATTTTTCAAGATTGTTGACCGCAAGAAAGACATGATATTGGTATCAGGATTTAATGTATTTCCAAATGAAGTGGAAGAAGTAGTAGTAATGTATCCTAAAGTGATGGAAGCTGCTGCTGTTGGTGTTCCTGATGAGAAATCAGGGGAGGTTGTTAAACTGTTTGTGGTGAAAAAAGATCAGAGCCTCACTGAAGCAGAGCTGATGGAACATTGCAAAAAGAACCTCACGGGATACAAACTTCCTAAATACATTGAATTCAGAAATGAATTGCCGAAAACACCTGTAGGGAAGATACTCAGAAGAATGTTAAGATAATAACACAGCTAAACGCAGCGAATAGACAATTACTATTGTATAGAAGATTTCAATATAAAGCGGGCAGAATACTAATTATTCTGCCCGCTTTGCTTTTATCCTTTTTCGGTTGCCTTTCTCAAACATCATCCCAAGAAGGGTATAAGCAGGAAAAAATAATGATCGGGATTTACAGCGGGATAAAAATCACGCATGTATTTGTTTCCCCCATTTCACAGGTTTACATTGTTTCTTTCGGTGACAGCATCATCTCACTGATCAACAGGAACGATGTTTTGTCTGTTACATTGCAAAACGATTCCTTAAAACTGAAAACACTTTCAAAAGAACTCGGAATCTTCAAACGGATAAAAATATCTCCGCTTGGCGCAATGACTTCTCTGAAAATAAAACCTGTTGAAACTAAGGCTGCCGAAATGGTATGCGACAATAACCTCTTCATCGCAGCCACAGGAAAAAAACTTTTGCTTTTCAACGAGGTGGATGTGGACAATTATGTGGCAGGTGTGGTGGAAGCTGAAACAGGTATCTCCGCTCCAAAAGAATATTACAAGATACAGGCTATCATGTGCAGGACCTTCGCTCTTGAAAGCAGGGGAAGGCATATTGCCGAAGGTTTTGATGTTTGCGACCGCGAGCATTGCCAGGTTTTTAAAGGCAGGAATTATAAGAACGCAGAAATAAAACTGGCTGTTGCTGCTACAAGCGGGTTAGTTCTTGCTGACAAAGACAACAAAATGATTTTGGCGGCTTACCACTCTAATTGCGGAGGACAAACAGAGCCTTCGGAAAATGTATGGAAGTCAGAAAAAGATTATCTCAAGCCGGTGGCGGACACTTTTTGCATCAAAGCAAGAAACGCTAACTGGGAAAAAATTATTTCGGTTCAGGACTGGGAGAAATATCTTGTCAAACAAAATAAAGATTACTCAAAGCCCGCTGATTCTCTTTATTGTTTTTACCAGCCCAGCCGCAAAAACGTTTATGAATTATTTGGTGCAAAGATTTCACTCACGCAGATGCGGAAAGACCTGAAGCTGAATTCCACTTTTTTCAACCTTGAGCAGGATGGCGACAAAATAATTCTTAATGGTCGAGGATCAGGACACGGTGTAGGGCTTTGCCAGCAGGGAGCCATGGAAATGGCTGCCACGGGTTACAGCTACAAAAAAATTCTGGGGTATTATTTTAAAGGGGTGAAGTTGGTGAATTACTCCCAAGTGAAACAAAACTAATGTATCCCCTTCCCCGCCAGATACCTTTCTGCATCTAATGCAGCCATGCAACCTGTTCCGGCTGCCGTAACCGCCTGCCGGTAATTTTTATCAGCTGCATCTCCGGCTACAAATACTCCTTCAATTTTTGTCTTCGAGGTTCCCGGAACATTAATCAGGTAGCCTGTTTCATCCATATCCAACCAGTCTTTGAAAATATCGGTATTGGGTTTATGTCCTATGGCAACAAAGAAACCTGTAATATCCAACACTTTTTCTTCGCCTGTCTTGTTGTTTTTCACCTGCACACCTGTTACTCCTTTATCACCCACAACATCCATTGGTTCATAATTAAAAAGAACTTCAATATTTGGCGTGTTCAACACACGATGCTGCATGGCTTTGGAAGCTCGCATCTCGCTTTTGCGAACGAGCATATAAACTTTTTTACACAATTTCGCAAGATAGGATGCCTCTTCTGCTGCTGTATCTCCAGCGCCAACAATCGCTACATCCTGTCCTTTGAAAAAGAAACCATCACAAACGGCACAGGCAGAAACCCCGAAACCATTCAGCCTTTGTTCTGAAGGCAAGCCCAGCCATTTTGCAGAAGCGCCTGTCGCTATAATTACCGAATCAGCCAAAACTGTTTTTTTGTCAATAAAAACTTTGTGAGGAGAGGAAGAAAAATCAACTCCTGTTACATATTCATACCGTATGTCCGTTCCAAACCTTTCCGCCTGTTTGCGGAAATCTTCCATCATTGCAGGTCCCTGAACTCCTTCCGGGTAGCCGGGATAATTCTCCACTTCTGTTGTTATGGTCAGTTGTCCACCAGGTTGCAAGCCGGTATATATAACTGGTTTCATGTCGGCACGTGCTGCATAAATAGCTGCGGTATATCCTGCCGGTCCCGAGCCGATGATCAGACATTTGATTCTTTCTTGTTCCATTTTATTTATTTCAATTTTTAGTTTGTTGTCATGCTTAGTAGTTTTTGTCACAGCCAATGCTTACTGCCCATCTACTGTATTTTCATCACTATCGTATCATAAGTAGCTCCGTATCCGCACCAGCCGCCAAGTCCTCCTCCTCTTATATTTGTAAAAACAGAAGCAGGCGCTGCAAATGGATTTCCATTTGAAAACCGGATATTTTCAAGTGAATTTAAAAAAGTGTAGGTATCATAATTAATCGTGCAGAATTTTACCACCACAGTATCACCCACACCAAAATACCATAAAGGCAATCCGTTCGGGTCTTCAGGTTCAAGCGGATCAGTAGATGGGTCATAAGCGAAATCAAAGCTCTGCCCGTTGATGAATTTATCATTGAAAACAGAACCGTCATTGGGCAATAACCTGCTCTGCCTTCCTAATATCTGTGAATACCAGCGATAAGCATTACCAATAGTATCCGGGTCGGTCAGGTGCGCCCAGATAAAACCAAGACTGTCGTCACTTGCGCCTAAATCTTCTTTAAACCATAGGCTGTCTAAAGGAACGGGAACCGGGATAGTTGTGGATGATGTCAATGTTTTCCCGTCTGCAATTACAGTGAGGTAATAGGTTCTTCCTGTTTCTCCGGTAATGATATCAGAGGTGTAGGCAAAAGCGGGATAAGGTTTGTAAACCTCCATATTCAATGCGCCCTGCATGGTGTCAGTGATAATCCCGTCACTTACAATTACGATGGCATCTGTTACAAACAGGTTGTCGGTAAAATCAGCTATTGGCGCAAAGTAGGGCGAACTGCGGGTAAGCAATACATAAGGGTGTTTGCCTTGTTCTATTACTCCTTCCACCACCACTTTTTTTTCTGAGTCGGGAAGTTCAACGGTGATCTCTTTCTCGCAACCAGATGCAAACAAAATTACCGCAAAGACGCAAAGACGCAAAAGTCTTATTTCCTTTTCTCTGCGCCTTTGCGCCTTTGCGGTGAAAAAAACTTTTCTCATCTCTTAAAACTTAAAATTATAAGTGATGGAAGGCAGGATAGGAAACAGCGAAACTTGTTTTGCCACCACGCGGAATGAGCCATCGGCAATACTTCCTTCATCATCAAAATAAATAAAGAAGGCATTCTGACGGCTGTAAACATTATAGATGCTGAGGTTCCAGCTTTCCTGGAAATGTTTGCGCGGCTTGCCTTTGTATGTAACGGATATATCTCCCCGGTGGTAGGCAGGCATGCGGAAAGAATTTCGCTGACCATATTCGCTCACTAAGTTGCCTTCAAAAACATAACGTGAAACAGGCAGGGTAAGCGCATTGCCGGTGGAGTAAACCCAAACCACAGAAACATTCAACCTTTCCGTGAAATCATAACTTGCAATAAAAGAAACATCATGCCTGCGGTCATATTTCGCGTCAAATTGTTTCCCGAAATTCAAATCAGGAAAAGTGCGTG
>Ga0172375_10012108_pt1 | contig 10847 bp, 8 predicted proteins | sample LakKiv1m_FD_114537 | JGI IMG/M metagenome (GOLD analysis project Ga0172375, IMG submission 114537) | Freshwater microbial communities from Kabuno Bay, South-Kivu, Congo - kab_092012_11.1m | ecosystem: Environmental > Aquatic > Freshwater > Lake | place: Democratic Republic of the Congo... | reverse complement strand
CTTCTCTGATAAGTACTCGATGATTCTCAATGCCGCAAAAGTGCCATCATCGTGACCGTATGCATTATCGGCAAAGAAAAAATGTCCGGATAGTTCACCGCCAAAAGCTGCCTTCTCTGCTGCAATTTTTCCTTTAATAAAGGCGTGACCCGTCTTCCAAACGATTGGGACTCCACCGTTTTGTTTAATTACCTCTCTTACAACCTGAGAGCATAATGTGTTGTAAATAATTTTTGAGCCGGGAAACCTTTCCAAAATTTCTTTAGAAAATATGGCAACCGCTACGTCATTCCATAAAATTCTGCCTTTTTCGTCAACTAGACCAATTCTGTCGCCATCACCATCGAAAGCAAAACCCATATCAGCTTTATTTTTTACTACTTCTTTAGCCAACGCCTCCATTAGTTTTGCATCGGTTGGATCCGGAGTACCCATTGGGAAATACCCATCCACCTTTGAATTCATTTCAATTACCTCACACCCAGCCTTTCGTAAAATCTCTGGATTATAGATTGCAGTAGTTCCACAATGAGCGTCGGCAACAACTTTATAAGGTTTTTTAATATTTATTCTTTTCAAAACATCGTTGGAATAATCTTCTTTTACATCGGCAGTAGTTATTTTTCCGACTTTGTCACCGGTAAAATAATCGTCGGTTTCAACTATTTTTTTTATTTCCTGTACTTCTTCAGGACCGGTTGTCTGAGAAAATCCAATAGCCAGTTTAAAACCATTAAAGTTAGCAGGATTGTGAGACGCTGTTAGGATGGCACCGCCATTTGTTTGGAATCTGTATTGAGCGTAATACATCATCTGAGTCATAATCATTCCAAGATCGGTAATATCTATTCCACAAGATGTGACACCTTTCATAAAAGCTTTTTGAAATTCAAACCCACTTAAACGACAGTCACGCCCACAAACAATCTGCCTTATTTTTCTTTTTCTTAAAAAAGTTCCGTATGCTTTTCCTATTGCCTCGACGTTATCTGTGTTGAGATCTTTATCAACCACTCCTCGGATATCATAATTTCTAAATATCAAAGGGTTTATATTCATGTAGTTAAAAAATAATAATTTCAACCGTAATAATCTGTATACCAGAGACGACCAACGGAGTCAAACAAGTTGCTATACTTAATATGATGGCTAAGTCTATTTTAGATAACTTAATCGATACAAAAACTATCGATACTTATGGAATTTATGATTCTTATAAGAATTTCTCTCGACAATTGGAGTTTGGCTGGCATGAAGCAAGTTTTGTAAATATTGGATTTACTCCCGCATCAATACAAAACATTATCGTTGCCGGTATGGGTGGATCAAATATTCCCGCAAAAATAATTCAGTCATTGGCACCCTTAATTCTTCATATACCCTTTGAAATTTCGGCCAACTACCGTTTACCAAGCTATACTTCAAAAAATTCATTAGTCATATTGATTAGCTACTCAGGTAACACGGAAGAGACAATTTCCTGTGCGCAAGACGCAAAAATGAGGGGTGCCAATGTCGTGGTAATTACCACCGGAGGAAAGCTTAAAGATATCGCTATCACAGAACATTGGCCGTTGATTCATCTTGATGAAAAATTAAACACTACAAAAGTCCCCCGTGGGGGATTGGGAATGTTAGTTGGAGCCCTCCTGGGATTAATTGTCCGAATTAATCCTGAAAGCTATCGACATCTCGATCAAAAGGAAATTATTCGTACTATTGATAGATCATTTGATGGTGTAAACATAAATATTCAAGCTTCAGATAATTATGCAAAAACTCTAGCCACCAAACATCGACATACAGGAATAGTTATTTTTGCCGCTAATCATTTATTGGGAGTCGCCCAAGCAGCTTCAAACTATATTAATGAGTCCGCAAAAACATTTTGTACTGTGTACCCGCTACCTGATTTAAATCATCATCTATTGGAAGGTTTAGCCTTTCCCACCACGCTAAAAGATGACGTGAAATTTATTCTTCTTGATTCTGCTCATTATCCGGTGGTGATTCAAAAACGACTTAGAATTACAAAAGACGTTCTCATCAAACAGAAATATCAAGTTACAGTTTTGAAGCCGGAATCAAATGATGCAATTGCCCAAAGCTTTGAGTCGCTGGTCTTTTTAATAATGTTTAGTTATTATTTAAGTATAGTTAATAAAGTTGACCCAGGTACTAATCCGTGGGTTGACTACTTTAAAAATCATCTCCTCTAATGTCCAACATACCTGCCCTGGTATTACCATTCTCCAAAATAAAAAAAGAAGACATTCCACTAGTCGGCGGAAAAGGTGCCAACTTGGGTGAGATGTACAACTTTGGTATCCCCGTTCCCAATGGTTTTGTGGTTACTGCTCAAGCTTATCAATACGTAGTCGATCACAATGCACTTCAGCCTGTTATTCGAGAAATAATCCGCCAGACTGATATAAACAACCAAAAACAGTTAGAGAAAGCTGCAATAAAAATCCAACGTTTGATTCATACAGCAGAAATCCCCAAGAATTTATCAGACGCAATAATCGATGCATATCGAGGTCTAAAACCTGGAAGTAAAAGTCCTCTTGTGGCTGTTCGCTCCTCCGCTACAGCTGAAGACCTGCCCGATGCTTCATTTGCCGGCCAACAAGAATCCTATCTTGATATAAAAGGTGAAAGTAATGTTATCCAAGCTGTCCGAGCTGCTTGGGCTTCTTTGTGGGGTGCAAGAGCAATATTCTACAGAGCCACCAAGGGTTTTGATCACTTCCGTGTCATGCTTGCTGTTCCGGTACAGCTAATGATTCAATCGGAAGTATCCGGTGTAGTATTCTCTGTTAATCCTGTTACCAGAAATAAAAACCAAGTAGTAGTTGAGATGGTTTGGGGCCTTGGGGACTATATGGTTCAAGGTGTGGTTAATCCTGATCACTACATTGTTAATAAAGATACTCTTTCGATTCACTCTCGTCAGACGATGCCTCAAACTGTCATGGAGGTCAGACAATTTCCCAACGGTGTCAAAAAGGTAAAGGTTCCGGAAAAATATGTATATGCTCAAAAGCTTACCGACGAACAGGTAATTGAAGTAGCAAAACTTTCAATAAAAGTTCACCAACATTATTTCTTTCCACAAGATAGTGAGTTTGCTGTCGAGGATGGAAAAATATACTTAGTCCAAACACGTCCTATCACCACGCTTGATATGAATAAGGGTGCCCAAAAAATTTCCGAGTCCCAGCTAGTAGGACTTAAGCAATTAGTACAAGGAGAGCCCGCATCATTTGGGATTGGTTTTGGAAAAGTTGTCAAAATAAAATCAGCAAACGAAATTGATAAAGTTCACGAAGGAGATGTACTGGTTACCGAAATGACTGCCCCGGACTTCGTCCCTGCCATGAAACGCGCCGCAGCAATAGTTACCGATAAAGGTGGTCAGACAAGCCATGCAGCCATTGTTTCAAGAGAGCTGGGAATCCCTGCAGTCGTTGGTACAAAAACCATAACCAAAATCGTAAAAGACGGGCAAATCATTACAGTTAACGGTTCAACAGGAGCAGTCCTTTCTGGAGTTCCCGAAAAAGGAAAAACAGTTGCGGTAAAAGAGTTTAAAGAAGAAGAGTTTCCTAAAACAGCAACACGTGTTTATGTAAATCTGGGCGAACCTGATTTGGCTCCAATAGTTGCTCAGGGAAATTCAGATGGTGTAGGGCTATTAAGAGCAGAGTTTATGATGGCTCAGATTGGTACTCATCCTAAAAAAATGATTCACGATGGTAAGGGAAAAGTTTATGTCGAAAAATTAGCCGAGTCTCTTGCAAAATTCACTTATAGTTTTGGAAATAGACCGGTTATATACAGAGCCAGTGATTTTAAAACAAATGAGTATAGAAACTTAGGTGGAGGTCAGGCATTCGAACCGGTTGAGCCAAATCCAATGCTCGGATATCGTGGTTGCTACCGTTATATTACCGATGAAAAAGTTTTTAATTTGGAGTTGGAAGCAATCAAGATGGTCCGAAACAAAATGGGTTTTAAAAACTTGCACCTTATGATTCCTTTTGTCCGCACTGTCGACGAATTGATTAAGGTAAAAAGAATTATTACGGCTTCCGGGCTTTCACGTTCCAACACATTCAAACTTTGGATGATGGTGGAAATCCCATCAAACGTAATTTTATTGGATAAATTTATTGAGGCAGGTATTGATGGTGTTTCAATCGGTTCAAACGATTTGACTATGCTCATACTGGGTACAGACAGAGATAATGAAACTGTAGCCTCTGAATTTGATGAGAGGAATCCCGCTGTCACTTGGGCTTTAGAACACGTTGTAAAAACAGCAGTAAAACATGGAATTACTTGTTCATTGTGTGGTCAAGCAGCTAGTCTATATCCTGACCTGGTCGAGAAATTAGTTGGTTGGGGAATAACTAGTGTTTCGGTAAGTCCTGATGCTGTCGATAATACAAGAAGAGTCATAGCCCACATCGAGAAAAACCTTCTTAAATAATTAAACAAAACATGGCCATTATCAAATCAGTCTACGCTAGAGAGATACTCGACTCGCGGGGAAACCCAACAATCGAAACTACTGTCTGGTCCGACAACAACCACGGAGCTGTTGCTTCTATTCCCAGTGGTGCGTCTACCGGACGTATGGAAGCGGTAGAACTTCGCGATGGCGATCCACAAAGATTTAATGGGATGGGTGTACTTAAGGCCGTTGCTAATGTAAATCAAATCATTAGTAAGTTTATTCAAGGTCAAGATCCGACAAAGCAAAACAATATTGATCAGATTTTGCTTAACATCGACGGTACTCCAAATAAATCAAAATTGGGTGCCAACGCTATTCTTTCTGTGTCACAAGCGTGTTTCGAACTGGGGGCAGCCTGTACCGACATGCCTACATTTCAATACGTTTCCGAAAAATACGGTTTGTCGAAACCTTCGTCCTTCCATCTTCCAACACCAATGTTTAATCTAATAAACGGAGGTAAACACGGTGCCGGGAACTTAGACTTCCAAGAATTCCACATTATTCCCAGTTCCAGGAAAAAATTTTCCGAGGCATTGGAAATTGGATCAGAACTATATCATCAGTTAAAAACAATTTTGACCGATAAAAAAGCTATTCACTCTGTGGGAGATGAAGGGGGATATGCTCCAAACCTATTTAGTAATACTGACGCTATCGAGCTGTTAGTAGAAACAATTGAAGCGTCAAGATACAAGATTAATGAAGATGTGTACATTGGTCTTGATATCGCAGCATCCGAGTTTTTCAAAAACAACAGATACAAAATCAGCGACATAAAAGAACCGGCATCTCCATCACAGTTTATGGATTTTATTATTGATTTAAATAAAAAATATAATTTACTATCAATCGAAGATCCTTTTGATCAAGATGCTCTTGACGACTGGGCAAATCTAAACGCAACAGTTGGAAAACAAATGATGCTTGTTGGAGATGATCTCTTAGTTACTAATAAATCCAGATTGGAAGAAGCCATAAAAAAATCTGCATGTAACGCGATACTTGTAAAGCCGAATCAAATTGGAACCATATCGGAAGCGGTGTCTGTAGTTAAGATAGCTAAAGAACATGAAATGTCTGTGGTTGTTTCTCACCGTTCAGGAGATACAGATGAAGATTTCTTAGCCGATTTTGCAGTAGGAGTTGGAGCTGATTTTGTAAAGTTTGGTGCCCCGGGAAGAGGTGAGCGTGTTGCAAAGTACAACCGTCTATTATTTATCCAAGAATTTTTACAAAGTATCGAGCCACATCCTGCAGAAAATCAGACTGAAAAAGTAGAAGACGTATTCCAAGCTTATAAAATGCAATGAGTACAGAAAATGAAAATAAATCGGTAATTTTGTGTATTTTAGATGGCTGGGGAATTGCACCGGATTCTTCGGGTAATGCTATTACTCAAGCACACCCAAAGACTTTCAATTATCTTACAGAGAATTATCCGAACACACAATTGTTGGCTTCCGGCCCTGCCGTAGGACTTCCTGAAAATCAAGACGGTAACAGTGAAACCGGCCATTTGAACATTGGTGCGGGAAGGATAGTTTTTCAGGATCTTTCTTTGATTAATATGTCTATAGCTGATGGAAGCTTTTTTACCAACAGATCACTTCTTGATACCGTAAAACACATTAATTCATTCCACTCCCGACTACATTTTATTGGCATGATTGGTAGTTCGGGCGTACATTCTTACAACGAACATCTGTACGCACTTTTATTGTTTGCCAAGAGAAATAATATCAGTGAGGTTTACTTGCATCTAATAACAGATGGACGTGATAGTCCTCCGGATAACGGTCAGGAGCAATTAAAAATAGTTGAGGAGCAAGCAAAAAAAATCGGCATAGGAAAAATAGTTTCAATAATTGGGCGTTACTACGCCATGGATAGAGACCAAAGGTTAGATAGAACACAAAAAGCATTTGATTGTCTTATTGGTAAAGGTACTACTGAGAAATGTGACGATAGCGGTTCTTGCCTAATAAAGTCATACACTCACGGAGTTTATGACGAGTTCGTTTTACCTCACACGGTCGGACCTGATTATTCAGATACAAGAATTAAAGCAGCCGATGCTGTAGTTTTCTTTAATTTCAGAACAGACAGACCGAGGCAGTTAACAGAGATGTTTTTAAGATCCGGTATCCCTAATTTGCGCTTTGTCACGATGACGAAGTATCGTAAGGACTTTACAAACCCCGTCATGTTTCAAACAACAACCCTTTCAAACACTCTTGGTGAGGAAATTTCTGTACACAACTTAAATCAATTGAGAGCTGCTGAAACAGAAAAGATAGCAATGGTAAGTTATTATTTTAACGGCCAAAATGAAACAAGTTTTCCCGGAGAGACGCATTTGTTTGTCGAGTCACCAAAGATAGCGATCTATGACCTACAACCGGGTATGTCTACTGAGAAACTGGTTACGGATTTTTGTCAGAGCTTTCAAGATGGCAGTTATAAATTAGGAGTGATAAATATTGCTTGTCCTGATATGGTCGCTCATACGGGTAAAATTGATAAAACAATAGAAGCTATTAAGATCGCCGACGCGGGATTAGAAAAACTGGTTGATACTGCAAAGAGAAAGGGATCGTATCTATTTATTACAGCAGATCATGGTAATGCAGAAGAGCTATTGGATCCTGTCTCAAAAGATATTAATACCGAACACTCTAACTTACCTGTACCTTTAATTGTCTACCATCCTGAGGACAACACCTTCAAACTTCAACCCGGGAAATTGGGTGATATAGCCCCGACAATCTTAAATATTTTAGGTATACCACAACCTGTTGAGATGAACGGTAAGGACTTAATCCTAAGAGACTTGCAGGCGTAGACAGCCTATATAAAGTGGTATAATCTCCATTTGTAAGTAAATTTAAATTCAAATATCGATAGTGAGCTGGAGGATAATATGGAAATATATGACCGTTCGGAATGGGAAAGAATGTTGCTGGAATGGCTAGAAAACGCACCCAGGATGGCTCCGTTGATAGCCGAAATCGCGAATCGTGGTCTTATAAACACCGTCCCGCATAAATACGATGGATGGTTCTTTGGTGACGAGCACCCATATGCAGTCTCTGTAATGGACGAGCATGTCAAAGGCGATTGCGCGTATTACATATTAAATGAGAACGGACTCTTCGTCTGCCAAAATTATAAAGAGCCAGAGATGACGATTACCGAGTTTTTGGATTACATCAAAAGACACATGCCAAATATCATTGGCTAATCAAACAAACCACCCGAAAGGGTGGTTTTTTATTTGGAAACTAATGAAAAAATCAACGTAGCTTCGCCTTTAATCTTCTTTCCTGATAGATCTTCGATAATTTTGTCTAGGTTGCCTCTAAATGTCTTTTCAGAAATTTTTGTAATATCCAAAGCTAGGCATGTTGGAGTATCGGCACCAAAAATATCTACAATTTCGGGAAGTATCTTCTCGAGTCTAACGGGGGACTCATATATAACTACTGTGAAATTCATAGTCTCTGACATCGCCTTAACATTCTTCAGCATTTCTGTTCTCTTACCGCTTTTTTTGGGTAAGAAACCGAGGAACAAGTATTTATCTGTAGGTAAACCTGACATTGCCAGGGCGGCACTTTCTGCAGTCGGACCGGGAACCACGTTTATTTCCCATCCCATATCAAGGCCGTTTCTAACCAGCTTGTAGCCTGGGTCAGAAATGAGAGGCATCCCGGCATCACTGACTAACACTGCTTCTTCAAGCTCATTCATCTCCCTAAGTAATCCAGGTAGAATCCGATACTCATTAAAATCGTTAACAAATTTAATTTTTCCTTCAAATTTTGTTACCAAATTAAACTGCATTAATTTACTCCACAAATTTGAGAACATTCTCGAATCTTCACAGACAATAAACTTAGTATTTCGTAAAACCTTTAGGGCTCTCAAACTAATATCTTCTAAATTTCCGATGGGTAAACCAACTATTGAAAGCTTCACCTTTTAGAATTTTCTAATAACACCAACACACTTTCCTTGAACCTTAACGTTTATTGCAAAAATAGGGGACATGGCCGAGTTTGCAGGCTCAAGGCGTACCCTGGTTCTTTCTCTGAAAAATCTTTTTAGGGTAGCCAGACCATTTTCAAGTAGTGCGACAACAATATCTCCATCTTTTACTGAGCCGATCTCACACTCTTCAATAATTACATAGTCATGATCAAAAATTCCTTCCTCGATCATGGAATCACCCTTAACTTGAAGAACGAATGCTCTTTTTTTACCGGAAACCATCGATGATGCAACCTTCATTGACGCATTTGGATCAGTTATAGGTTCAATTGGTCTTCCTGCGGCAATAAATCCAAGAATCGGCAATTCGACAGTGCTTGTTTCCATGGTTGGGCGATCGACCAACGAAATGCCTCTAATTGCACCTTCAAACTTTTTAATTATATTTTTCTTTTCGAGAGCTTGAAGATGTTCGTGGATAGTAGCTAAAGAAGATACTCCTATGGCAGAAGCAATTTCGGATAGGGTAGGGGAATAGCCATTCTTTTGGATAAACTGAGAAATGAATTCCACAATTTGCCTTTGTCTTCGGTATAGAGTAACAGTCATACAATCATTATTACCAAACAATACCCAAAAGTCAATCATCGACATTGACTACATTATAGGACTATGGTAATATCGTGAAATCTGAACTTTTAAAGGAGAGAGGTTATGAAAATCTGCGATTCTTGCGAAGCAATTGTTGATGAACAGGACAAATTCTGCCGAGTGTGTGGCTTCAAATTTACCCAGCCAATTCCGGTGGATACCGTCTACTACACCCAGATTGATCCCTACCACGCGGGTAATAACTCGCAACTGGACAAAGATTCTGTGGTGTCTATCCAAAGCCGACCATTTCTGAAGCTGGAAGATCTCGTGGATTACATCCGCATGTACGACCCCTGGCGCGAGACTCACATCATCTGCCACACCATGGATTCAATCAACATGGAAACAATGATGGTAACCTTCACCGAAATCTATCTCATCACTGTCGGAGGTGAGCTCATGAAAATGGCGCTTGAATTCAATATCCTCGAATTCACCAACATGGAATAGCCAGATAAACAAACCCGTCTAATAAAGGCGGGTTTTTGCATTTTATAAATCTATCTGATAGAATACCCTATATTGTTCTTACACTGAGCTGTTAGCTCATCTAGGTAGACTTCTCTCGATTGTCTAGCTTGTATTTTAAGGACAACCGAGGAGGTTAAATCTCCCTCTATAAAAAATATGTTTAGTCAAAACCGTTCAGGCGGCAATTCTAGCCGTCGTTCATTCAGTCGTGGTAATTCAGGTGGCTCACCCCGCCGATTTGGTGGTGGTCGCCCCCAATTCAGAAAATCAAACGCGGCTCGCTTTAGTAAATACATAGATCCCCGCCTATTCGTTTGTCCAGCCCGCCCTGTAACCATCGAAGAGACCAAGATCGACCACTCTTTCTCAGACTTTAATCTTTCCGACACGGTTAAGGAGAATCTTTCCCGAGCCGGATTTGTCACACCAACTCCAATTCAAGATAAAGCTTTGGAAACTGCATTGGATAACAGAGACGTACTCGGTTTGGCAGATACCGGAACGGGTAAAACACTCACATTTATCCTTCCGATAATTGAAAAATTATTGCTAGATAGAGAACAAACAGCCTTGATTGTAGCCCCTACCCGAGAGCTTGCTGTTCAAATCCGTGATGAAATTCGTAAGATTTCTCAAGGTATTCCTGTTTATCCTTGTATTCTCATCGGTGGCTCCGACATCCGTCGCCAGATGGATGAATTGAGACGCAGACCAAACATCTTTGTTGGTACCCCAGGGCGTTTAAAGGATCTTTACAACCGTAGAGCATTACGTTTAGACAGAGTCAAAACAGTGGTTTTGGACGAAGTCGACAGAATGTTGGATATGGGATTCATAAATGATATTAACGAGCTTCTTTCATACGTACCGACAAACCGTCAGACCTTACTTTTCTCCGCAACAATGGACGCAAAGATTGAAAAAATTGCTTGTGACTTTATGAGTTCACCCGCAAAAATTTCAGTTAAAACAGGTGCAACAGCTCAAAATGTGGAGCAAAACATCGTTCGTGCATCCGGAAAAGAGAGCAAAATTAGAGTATTACGCGATCTTTTGTCTCAAGAGTCATTTTCCAAAACTCTTATCTTTGGTCGTACCAAACATGGTGTTGAGGAATTATCTGAAGAATTGATAAAACTTGGCTACAAAGCAGGATCAATTCATGGCAATAAACGCCAAAATCAGAGAGAAATGACCCTAAGATATT
>Ga0172375_10012103_pt1 | contig 10851 bp, 10 predicted proteins | sample LakKiv1m_FD_114537 | JGI IMG/M metagenome (GOLD analysis project Ga0172375, IMG submission 114537) | Freshwater microbial communities from Kabuno Bay, South-Kivu, Congo - kab_092012_11.1m | ecosystem: Environmental > Aquatic > Freshwater > Lake | place: Democratic Republic of the Congo... | reverse complement strand
CAATACGAAGAACGGAAAAACAGCAATGCCAACTAAATCAAAAAAGAAATTAAAGTTTGTTCCCGCAGAATTTGCAAACATACCGATCGTTGCATTTGTCGGCCGTGTCAATGTCGGAAAGTCAACGCTATTCAATACCATAATCGAAAAACAAAAAGCGGTCGTCTCGGCTGTTCCTGGAACAACGCGGGATATTAATTATGGGCTCTGCACCTGGCGTGGACAGACATTCGCACTGGTTGATACGGGCGGGTTTACCGGAAAAACACAGTCAGACATTGAGGAGCAAGTAGAACGCTTTGGGGAGCGTGCTATCGGTGGTGCTGATATCGTGCTTTTTGTTGGAGATGATAAAGAGGGTCCCAATCCTGATGATCGACTTTTTTTACAGCGCATTCGCAAGCTGACCACCGTTCCCATACTACTTGTCGCAAATAAGGCAGATCGCAAACGTGATACCGAAGATGCGAATTGGAGCGAGTGGCAAAAATTAGGGCTGGGGGTTCCGATGCATGTTTCCGCATTGACCGGCAGGGGAACGGGCGATCTTCTTGACTTGGTTGTTGAGCGTCTTCCGAAAACAAAGACGCACTCGCGTGTTCAGTCGGAATTACCCGAGGTAAAAGTAGCAATCGTAGGACGGACAAATGTCGGAAAGTCATCGGTACTGAATAAAATAATTGGTGAAGAGCGCGTGATTGTGAGCCCAGAACACCATACAACGCGAGAACCGCAGGATACATTTCTTGAATATAATGGCATACCGCTTCGCATTATCGATACGGTAGGGATGCGAAGGAAGTCAAAGATCGCATCAAAAATCGACAAAGAGGGATTTATCCGCAGTATTGCCGCAATCGAGAAAGCAGACATCGTGATTCTTGTCCTTGAAAGCATGGTAGCGCCGTCAAAACAAGAGAGTCGCCTGCTGGGTATTGCAAAGGATGCCGGTGCGGGCATATTGGTGGTCGTAAATAAATGGGATCTTGTGGACGACAAGACAACAAAGTCATCAAAAGCATATGAAGATTTTTTCAAAGGATATTTCAAAACAGTCGACTGGGTACCCTTGCTTTTTATCTCCGCGCTCACCGGGCAGAGAACGGCAAAGATTCTCGATTCAATTATGCAGATCATTGGCGAGCGATCAAAAACAATTACTCAGGATGATATTGATGTTTTCCTCAAACGCGTTATTGCACACCAAAAGCCGCAATGGATCCGCGGTCGGAAAAAACCGATTATCTATCGAATGGAGCAGCGAAGCGCAAATCCGCCAACATTCCTTGTTATTGTTAATGATCGACTTACGGTGAGTTATTCGTATCTACGCTACATGGAGCATCGGCTCCGTGATGTCTTTGGATTTGAGGGAACGCCGGTTCGATTGTATACTGAAGTTGAGTCATTAAAAAAGAAAAAGACATCCTGATCGTATGAAGATTATTGTCGGGCTCGGAAATCCAGGAACGCGCTACGAGAATACCCCGCACAATATTGGGTTTCGTGCGCTCAACGCCATCAAAACACGGTTAGAAAGCGAGCAAGGATTTGAATATATCGGAAGTGAGCGCAATCAGTCATATCTTCTCGACGAGTTTTGGCGGAGTGATGAAAATGGGGGGAGAGAGCAGATTATTCTTCTCAAGCCACAGCTTTTTATGAACGAATCGGGGCGTGCGCTGAAGGAGTATCTCCGCTATCATGGCGGACAGGGACAGGATGACTCTGCGCGTGACGTGTGGGTTGTCCATGATGATGGGGATATTCAACTAGGACAGGTACGCGTTGATCGGAATAAAAGTGCAGCGGGACATCGCGGAGTGCAGAATATCATTGAACACTTGGGGGCCAAAGATTTTATTCGTTTCCGAATCGGCATTCGTCCTGAAGGCAGTGACAAAAAAACAGAACAGTTCGTACTTCGCCGTCCACGCGCTGCTGATGATACGACGTACGCCACCATCCTCTTGCATATCTGTGATGGCGTTGTACTTGCGCTCACTGAGGGCATCGAAAAGGCTCAGATATTTCTGAATACAAAAAAAGCTTCGACAAAGCCGAAGCAAAAAAAAGAAGAATCGTGATGAATACACTCCCACCTATCAGTGTAAGGTTAATGAGAAAGCTCATGTCGCCTTAACTTATGACTAGGAGCGTTGATAAGGAGGATATCTCCGCTTTCGTCACTGATAGATAGGATTCTATTCATCACTTCGTTCCGAAGGTATCATAAAATAACGCGTATGTCAAGAATTAAACGGTCAAAATGGAAGCGAGTTGTATTGAAATTATCCGGCGAAACGCTTGCCGGTAACGGGCAACATGGGTTTGCTACAGAACCGCTTCATTATATTGCAAAAGAGATAAAAAGTGCGGCGTCTTGCGGGTGTCAAATCGCCATTGTTATCGGCGGAGGCAATCTTGTGCGCGGTGCCCAGGTAGAGCCAGTCGGCATTGATCGTACATCAGCCGACTATATGGGAATGTTGGCGACGATTATCAATGGCATCGCATTGCAGACGGTTCTTGAGGATGAAGGACTGACGACACGGCTTTTGTCCGCATTTCCAATAAGTCAAGTTGCAGAACCATTTATTCGTCGGCGCGCGATACGCCATCTCGAGAAAGGCCGTATTGTGTTGTTTGTGGGAGGCACGGGAAGCCCTCACTTTACGACTGATACCGCAGCGGCATTGCGGGCGACTGAGATTGGTGCCGATGCGATTGTAAAGGGAACGACGGTTGATGGTGTCTATACAGCGGATCCGAAGAAAGATAAGAAAGCATCGCTCTATTCAAAAATCAGCTATCAAGATATTTTAAAAAATGATCTGCGTGTCATGGATCTTACCGCCATTACACTATCGCACGAGTATCATATTCCGGTTGTTGTCTTTAATGTTTTCAAAAAAGGCAATCTTGCTAATCTCCTGTGCGGAGAAAAGATTGGAACAGAAATTCAATGACGCAATCCGCTATCGGAGAGGTCCTGAGGGACGACCCCTCGTATCCGGCACTTCTTGCCCACACAGCGCGGCCACCCGCTCGTTTGTATTATCGCGGGATACTGCCGTCAGAAACGCAGCCGCTTATCGCGGTTGTCGGTACGCGCACGATGAGTGTCTATGGTCAGCGTGTTGTCGAAACACTCATACCGCCGCTGGTACGCGCTGGTTATGCGATTGTGAGCGGATTGGCATATGGTATCGATGCGTGTGTCCACAAAACAACGCTCGAGGCGGGAGGTGTCACTCATACAGTTTTGGGATCTGGTGTTGATGAGGGAAGTATCTATCCGGCCGCTCATCGATCATTGGCGCGCGCAATTGTTGAGCAGGGTGGATGTATCCTCTCAGAATTTGCACCGGGAACCACCCCGCGCAAGCAGTTTTTTCCTATGCGGAATCGCATTGTTGCCGGAATGTGCAGGGGGGTTGTCGTTGTTGAGGCGCCAGAAAGGTCGGGCGCACTCATCACCGCATTTCAGGCGCTCGACGAGAATAGGGAAGTATTTGCCGTACCCGGACCGATAACTCATCGCAACACCCGAGGAACGCATATGCTCATTCGACTGGGCGCACACATTGTCACTGAAGCCGCAGACATCTTTCGCGGGCTTGGCGATGATGAGCATACCGGTCGAAAATCGGAAGTATCGGTACGAGCGCGTGCTGAGCTATCGGAAATTGAAACGAAAATACTTGACTGCATCAACGAAGAGCCTGTTCATATTGATGCTTTCGAGAAGGAGACGCTGCTTGACATTCAAACGATAAACAGTACACTGGGAATCATGGAATTAAAAGGAGTTATTAAGAATGTGGGACAGATGAATTATATACGATGTCTCTGATATTTTGGGCATATGCCCGTCAAAACCGGATAAGCGTATGGTAAAAAAAACAGTAAAAAAATCTCCAGCGAAAAGCGGTTCAATAAAAAATCTCGTCATTGTTGAGTCGCCAACGAAAGCAAAAACAGTACGTCGGTTCCTTGGATCCGATTTTTTTGTTGATTCCTCATTTGGACATATTCGCGATTTGCCAAAAGGGAAGATTGGCGTTGATGTTGAACACGGATTTGCGCCACAGTATGTTATCCCGACCGATAAAAGAAAGCGGGTAAATGAATTAAAAAAACTCGCAGATAGTGCGGAAGAAATCTATTTCGCTACTGATGAAGATCGAGAAGGGGAGGCTATTTCGTGGCATCTTCAGCAGATTTTCAATACACCGGAGTCGAAAGTCAAGCGCATCGTATTTCATGAGATTACAGAAACGGCACTGAAAGATGCGATTCTGCATCCTCGCTTGATCAATCAGCATATGGTCGATGCTCAGCAAGCGCGTCGCATCCTTGATCGCCTTGTCGGATATGAGCTTTCACCTTTTTTATGGCGGAAGGTGACAAAAGGCTTGTCAGCCGGTCGTGTACAATCGGTTGCCGTTCGTCTTATCGTTGAGCGTGAGCGTGAGATTCAAGCATTTGAACCACAAGAGTACTGGAGTATTGAAATAGATTTTGAAAAAGAAAACGGGGATGGTCCTCGATTTACCGCTCGACTGTATAAGAAGAACAATGAGGTGGTTGATAAGCTTTCAGTAAAGAATGAGATAGACGCGCAAGCAATCGTGGCTGCGCTGCAAGGCGCCACCTACCGTGTTGCAGATATTATTGTAAAGCAGGTCAAAAAAACTCCATCCCCGCCATTTACAACGTCAACGCTCCAGCAGGCGGCATACCAGCGCAATCATTTTTCCACGAAGCAGACAATGATGCTCGCCCAGCAACTCTATGAAGGTATCGAGACAGATTCCGGCTCGGAAGGGTTTATCACTTATATGAGAACCGACTCGGTGAATCTTGCCGATATTTTTTTGACAGAAGCACAGGAGTATATCAGGAGTGCGTTTGGTGATGTGTATGCCGGAGGGAAGCGGATGTATAAGACAAAATCAAAGATTGCGCAGGAGGCGCATGAGGCGATTCGTCCAACCTCATTGTCTCGAACGCCGGACAGTGTTCGAGCGTTTTTAAACGATAATCAGTGGAAGCTCTATGATCTTATCTGGCGTCGCGCACTTGCAAGCCAGATGAACGACGCACAGTTTCAAGCAACTTCTATTGACATTCAAGCAGAGAAAAAAACTACCGACGAATATATTTTTCGCGCGACAGGACAGATATGTCTGTTTGATGGATTTCTTGCAGTCTACAAAACAGAGACCGAGGAATCGACGTTGCCGGTACTTGCACAGGATGAGATCCTGAAGCTTATCGAGCTGAAACCATTACAGCATTTTACCAAGCCGCCGGCCCGGTATAGCGAGGCGACATTGGTGAAAACACTTGAAGAGTACGGCATTGGGCGTCCATCAACCTACTCGCCAACGATCAGCACTATTATTGAACGGAATTATATCCAACGAGAGGAAGGGAAGCTCAAGCCGACCGAGATCGCATTCATTGTCAACGATCTGCTTGTCGAACATTTTCCAAACATTGTTGACTACGCATTCACCGCCCGCATGGAAGACGATCTTGATACTATTGCGGAAGGAAAAAAAGAATGGGCTCCGGTTCTTGAAGAATTCTATCGACCATTTAAGGAAAATCTTTTGAAGAAGGACGAGGAATTAACAAAAAAGGGGATTGCAGTTGAAGAAACCGATCAGATTTGTGATAAATGTGGGAAGCCCATGGTAATCCGCACCGGGAGATTCGGTAAATTTCTTGCATGCTCCGGTTTTCCGGAATGCAAAAATGCAAAACCGCTCGAAGGAGAAAAAGGCGATGAGTCTGGCGCGGATGTTCCGCCATGCGAGAAATGCGGCGCGCCGATGGTACAGAAAAGAGGACGGTTTGGACCGTTTTATGGATGCTCAAAGTACCCGGAATGCAAAAACATCAGAAATGCGCGTGACAAGAAATTGGATATGAAATGTCCCACCTGCGGTCAGGGTGATGTTGTCATGAAGCGCAGCAAACGCGGCAAAACATTTTTTGGCTGCTCACGCTATCCGGACTGTGATTTTGTTTCCTGGACAAAGCCGGAAGGCAGTCAATGATTTCCTGTATTCAATATAAAGAGCGCAAAAGTCCACAAACTACCTCCACAGGTAAAAAGTTTACTCGGGAAAGAATGATAGAGATCCGCGTCATCGGTAGATATGACGTCGGTGACCTACAAGGAGAATCAAAAAAGCTCCGTTTTCAAGATCGCAAATGATACGATAATCACCAACTCGAAAACGATAGGTGCCAAGCTCGCTGCGAATGAGCGGCTCTACATAATCAAACGGGTCTTCTTGTTGGCAGAAAAAATCAAGTTTTTTTATAATTCTGATCTGAATCTCACGCGGAAGTTTCTGGAGCTGTTTGAGTGCGTGTGATGTAAGTACATACTCCATATTTCAGGAAATATTCAGCATTTTCTTTACCGAATTGGATGAATATCGTTTTTTTTCTGCGCGCGCCTTTTTGATATTGAGTAGATAAGCAGGGCTTGAGAGTGCAAGAAGATCCTCTGTCATACTCTCAAAAACCGAGTTTGGCATAAGAACACCTACTGGCTTACTGCTTCTAAGGACGCGAATAAATGAGCCGCGAGACTCCGCCCCCTTTAGAAGTTTTGATGTTTTTGCCTGGATTTCCTGAATACTTGCGAATTCTTCTCGTTGTAATAATTTTTGTTGCATAAAAAATATAATAATTCTTATAGGATTATTATACTAGATTAAATGTGTACATGTCAAACAAAAAAATCTGGAATACGAAGGGCTGACATTGTGCCGACACAGCTATTGCTATGCCAGAAAACGTTGCTCAACAACACTCCAATCAATCGCCTTCATAAAGGCTTCGATATAGTCGGCGCGCTTGATGCCGTAGTCCGTGATATACGCATGCTCAAAGACATCCATGACAAGGAGCGGGATCGTGCCAATGCAGAGCCCGGTATCATGTTCGTTCACCCATGAGTTTCTCAATGACTTTGTTTCTTTGTCGTACATAAGGATTGTCCATCCAATACCGCGCATTGATCCTGTCGCCCTGAAGTCTTTTTCCCATGCTTCATAGCTCCCTTTTTGTTCAGAAAGTTGGGCGCGAAGCAAAGATTGTTCAGAAAGCGGCGATCCGCCGTTTTTCATATTGTCAAAATACAGCTCATGAAGACGCATGCCATTGAATTCCCATGCAGACCGTCGTTTCAGCTCGGCATATTCGGGCGAGCCAAACAGGTCATTTTTTTTCAATTCAGCAAATCGATCATGGATAAGATTGCAATTTTTTACATATCCTTCATAAAGCGCAAAATGATTTTTGAGAAGCGTATCGGAAAATCCGGGCGTGCCGAGAAGGTGATCAAACTTTTTTGCTTCGTACATACAAGTAAAAATATTATTTAACGTTTTCGGTCTTCAGAAATAAAACCTTTTGATTTCAATACTTTTAGCAAGGGTACGCTGCATGTTTCGCATAATTCAATCCCATAGGCCGGAAGCGAATACGAAGAAATCTGAAAAGCTTTCATTCTATCCGGCATATTTTTTTTACATCCATCGCACTTGTGTATTATCATATTTTTGCTTTGATTCCGACCTTCTCGCCAGAATGACAAATATTAGATTTTGCCAACAAGGTCAATTCCCGGCGTCAAGGATGCCTTTCCCGGCTCCCAGCTTGCCGGACATACCTGTCCGGGATTTGCACTGACATATTGTGCGGCTTTTATTTTTCGCAACAGCTCTTTTGCGCTTCTGCCTATACTGTTGTCATGCACTTCATACGCCTTGAGAACGCCGTCCGGATTGATAATAAAGGTTCCGCGAAGAGAAAGTCCCTCGTGGGGGATATACGTGCCAAATGCTTTTGATAGCGCGCCGGTAGGATCTGCCGCCATGGGAAATGCAATTTTCATAATCGCAGATGAATGATCATGCCATGCTTTGTGAACAAAAGCGGTATCGGTGCTGACACTGATGATCTCCGTGTTCAATCCGGAAAATTCAGCATACAAATCAGCGAGCTCCTCAAGCTCTGTTGGGCATATAAAGGTGAAATCTGCAGGATAGAAAAAAAGAACAAGCCACTTTCCTTGATAATCAGAGAGATTCACTCTGCGTATCTCTTCGTTCTGAAAGATATCAAACGCGAGATCGGGAACTGGCTGGCCGATAACGGGGACCGGCAATAAAGTTTGCTCTGCCATAAAAAATAACTAAAAAATTAATAGCGGATTTTATTCTTCGTACACTTCAAAAATTGACTTTGTCGCGCCGCAGAGCGGGCAGAGCCAGTCGGACGGAATATCATCAAACGGAGTGCCCGGTGCAATGCCACTGTCGGGATCTCCTTTTTCCGGATCATAGATATAGCCACAGGGCGGACAAATGTATTTTTTCATAAAAGATATGTTCAGATCATAGAAGTATCGTACGGTCGATCAGGGTGGTTGTCAAGGTGGTTTGCGGAGGATAAAAAGCAATTTTTAGCACCGGTGCTTTGACGCGTGACAATTGCTATAAATTTTGCTATGCTACGAAAAATCAGGGGAGTCAGTATGGTATACGATGAACTGCTTTCAACGGTAACGTCATATAATCCTCAAGCGGATCTGGAATTGATTCAGCTTGCTTATGATTTTGCAGAACAGGCACATCGTGGCCAAAAGCGGAAAACAGGCGAGGACTACATCAATCATCCGCTTCGAACAGCACGCTATCTTGCAAATATGAAAGCGGATGAGCCAACGATCATTGCGGCTCTCCTCCATGAGCTTCCTGATCAAACAGAGATATCACTCGATGAGATACAGAAAAATTTTGGTGCTGAGGTGGCCATGCTTGTCGAGGGGGTCAGCAGGCTCGGCGGTATTAAATATCGCGGTGTTGACCGGTATGTTGAGAATTTGAGAAAAATGTTTGTCAGTATCGGGCAAGATGTGCGCATTATCGTGATAAAGCTTGCCGGGCGGATACACAATCTGGAAACACTGTATATTCTTCCTCCTGACAAGCAGCAGCGGATTGCGCGCGAAGTGCTCGAAATCTATGCACCGATTGCGGATCGACTTGGTATTGCCTATTTGCGGGGCGAATTGGAAGATCGCGCTTTTCCGTATGTATATCCTGATGAATATGAGAAGATTCGCGCAGCGGTCGACCCATACCTTGAACAAAAGGAACAATATCTTGTTCGTATCGGCGAGCTTTTAAAAAAACATCTGCATGATGCCGGTATCCCCGTACAATCGATCTCCAGTCGAGTAAAACGATTGTACAGCACCTACCAGAAGATGATGGCGCAAGAGATAGATTCTGCCGAAGAAGTCTATGATCTCGTTGCGATGCGCGTTATTGTAGAAAATATTGCTGATTGCTACGCCGCGCTTGGTGTCATCCATCAATTTTGGAAACCGCTGCCGGGACGGATCAAGGATTATATTGCTCAGCCAAAGATAAATCACTATCGATCATTACATACGACCGTCTATTGTGAAGATGAGCAGATTGTAGAGTTTCAGATTCGGACTGCTGAAATGCAATACGAAGCGGAAGTGGGTGTTGCAGCCCATTGGCACTATACGGAATCAGGAAAGATATCAAAGCGTCCCGTTGCAAAAAACCTTGATTGGCTGCAAGAAATACTGAAGCTACAGGGCTCCGCCGAAGGAAATGACGAAGAGTATCTCAGGGCGCTCAAGCTTGATATCTTCCGGAATAGAATTTTCGTCTTCACACCAAAGGGTGATGTGATCAATCTGCCGGAGGGGGCAACGCCGATTGATTTTGCCTACCAAATCCATAGTGATGTCGGTCGTCGATGCTCCGGTGTCCGGATTAATGACGCTATGGCACCGCTTGATACCGAGCTGAAAAGCGGGGATGTTGTTGAAATTCTTATAGAAAAAAATAGAAAAAAACCGAGCGTTGATTGGCTGAAGCTTTCAAAAACTCAGCTGGCAAAGAGCCATATACGCCAACAGTTGCGCCACGACATCTAATTCATCAACCGCCAGCAATTTCCACCTATGTCTCGAAATCTTCGCCGTGTTATTTTTCTCACTTTTGTTTTTCTTTTTTTCGTTTCCGGTTCGATTCTCCTTATCTATGCAAATGGATATCGGTACCACATTGGAAAAAGAACAATAGAAAAGACGGGACAGCTTTTGGTTGAGACACAGCCGAAGGGGGCGCATATTTTTCTCAATGGCTCATCGGCAGTCGCAGAGTTTACGCATGAAGCATATACGACCCCCGCGACGGTTCCCTATCTTTTTTCCGGAGAGTATTTGTTGACTGTTCGGCGTGATGGGTTTCATGATTGGAGTGACAAGGTCAGTATCTCGTCGGGGCGAACCACAATTATCAATGATATCATTATGATAAAAAACAGTCCGCCGACGCTGCTCAGCGCGCAGAGTCATATCAGGGCTGCGCAGGAAGTCTCGGGGGGTATTCTGTTTGACGACGGAACAACCGTTTCGCTGTTCGATACTCGCTCGGAAAGCGTTCGGTTGTTAGCAACTTCGCCAACGCCAATTGATGGGCTCCAAGCCGCTCCATCCGGCGCAAATGCCATCATTCACACCGTGGATACCTGGCAGATTGTTGGGCAGGGAAAGACAGGAATTTCTCTAAAGGATGCCCAGAAAAAGTATACGTCGTTTCGGTGGGCCGAGCATGATGATACGCTCTACTCGCTCGACGCAAAAGGAATCACCGTGTATGATCCGGACAAAAAAGTATTGTCTCCCTTCGCGAGTATTACGGACGGAGTCGATCTCTTTGCCGATGACGAGGTGGCGGTTCTACGGCAAGGATCTAAACCCGCCCTTGTTTTCTT
>Ga0172375_10012101_pt1 | contig 10852 bp, 5 predicted proteins | sample LakKiv1m_FD_114537 | JGI IMG/M metagenome (GOLD analysis project Ga0172375, IMG submission 114537) | Freshwater microbial communities from Kabuno Bay, South-Kivu, Congo - kab_092012_11.1m | ecosystem: Environmental > Aquatic > Freshwater > Lake | place: Democratic Republic of the Congo... | reverse complement strand
GGCGCTTTTAAGTGTAAGCGTAAAAGGCGGCGAGTTGCAGCGCTCTGGCGGCAGAACGGGCTGGAGCCTGATACCGGCTTCACTGGGCATGCTCTTGTGCTTCGGCGCTGCTGATCTGTTTTTAAAGCTCTTCGATGAATTCGGTCCGCCTGCCGAAAAACCGCTCTTTCTGCTGCTGCTGTTCATCGCCGCCCTGGCGGTTTTTGTTATTGCGGCTGTCAGGAAAAAGGAAAAGCCGAAGCTGAAGGATTTATTGTGGGGCGCTGCCATCGGGGTGCCGAACATGCTGGCATCCTGGTTCATTGTGACGGCGCTGGCCGAACTGCCGGCGCATGTGGTTTTTCCGGTAGTGTCGGCAGGAAACGTGCTGCTGATAAGCCTGATTGCCGTGCTGGGCTTTAAAGAGCGCATGACGGCCTGGGGCGTGTTCGCGGTGGTTCTGACTCTGGTTTCGATTGTCGCCATCAACGCCGGCTGATGCGAAAATATCAGTTTTCAGATTTTATCATCCTCTGAAAGCATCCAGTCGTTGTCAACAAGCAGATCGAAATGGAAGCGCGTATATTCGCCTTCGACCGTCTCGAATGACAGATTGCCCCGGTGTTCCTTGAGAATGCCGTGGCTGACCGAAAGACCCAGTCCCGTGCCGCGGTCGCGGCTTTTGGTGGTGAAGAAGGGATCCATGATGCGATTTTGTATGGCAGCCGGAATGCCCATACCGTGATCTTCAAGCGTAGTGCGTATGAATTTCTCACCGTTGATTTCGTGCAGATAGCTGCTGATAAGTATTTTCTTGTTATCATCGAAAGTCGGATAGCGTTGATTCAGAGCGTCTCGGGCGTTGGTTATGAGGTTCATCAGCACCTGCATCAACTGCTGGCTGCGGCATTTTATCGGCGGCAGACCTTCTTCAATTTCAGTTGAAACTATTATCTGATCGCGCTTCAGTATTTTACGCGTCAGCGACAGCGTCGAGTTGATTATATCCTCTATGTGCGCCGGACTGTGACGTTCGTTTTCCTGACGTGAAAATGCCAGCAGATCTTTTACTATCCCGGCAATGCGCTTGCTCTCGTCAATGATCTTCTGGGCGTTGTCGAATACTTCGCTGTCTTTTTCGGAAAGCTCCTGAATTATGTCGGCATAATTCATAACTATGTTGACCGGGTTGTTGATCTCGTGCGCCACACCTCCGGCCAGAGTGCCGATAGCCTCCAGTTTCTGCTGCTGACGCAGGCGCTCTTCCATGGCATGCTGCTCGGTCATATCACGGAATACCAGTACAACTCCCAACGTGTCGCCGTTGCGGTCGATTATCGGCGAACCGCTGCTGGAAACCAGGCGATTGCATCCGTTCTGCGATTTGAGAACGGCGCTGCGGTTCAGCCTTATAGAACCTTTACCGCTCAGTATCAGGGAAGCCGGATCATTGAGCCGTTCGTTATTTTCATCAAACAGATTGAATACTTCCGAGAGTTCACGTCCGCAGGCTTCATTATCGCCCAAGCCGCAAAGTTCGGCTGCCGTGGGATTTATGAAGGTGATCTTTCCTTCTGTATCGGTAGTTATGACCGCATCCCCGACAGAATTCAGCGTGGTATACAACCATTTTTCGCTGTTGCGGATTTTTTCTTCCTGCAGTTTGCGTTCGGTTATGTCGATATGAGTTCCAACCATGCGTACTGCTGCGCCTTTTGCATCGCGTTCGACTGCTTCACCGCGAGCGAATATCCATTTGTAGCTTCCGTCCCTGCAGCGCATGCGGAATTCAATCTCATATGATTTGCCTTCTCTGACGTGGTTCCAGACCGACTGTTCCGTAGCGGTCACGTCTTCCGGATGGATAAGACTTCGCCAGGTTTCATAGCTTTGGGAAAATTCGTAGGGTTTATACCCCAGCATGGTATACCAGCTCGGTGAAAAGTAGTTGATGGAACTGTCTGCCGGATTGAAATCCCATACGCCGTCGTTCAGTGCCTGTATGACAAGAGACAGGCGCTCACGGCTTGATTTGAGTTCTGCCTCGATCTTTTTACGGCTGGTTATGTCGCGGAACACCACCTGTGCTGCCGGTCGGCCCTGATATTCTACCGGGTTGGATACCGCTTCCGCAATCATTTCGGTTCCATCCAGTCTGAGTCGTCTTTCCTCTATCATATCACTCGGCCCTGTCCGCTTCTGCGTTTCTGATAAGCGCTGTCTGTATTCGGCATGAACATCCCGCGGTATGAAATCAAATATGGATCTGCCGAGGAACTGACCGGCGTCGCTGCCGTTAAGACAGCGTATGGCTTCGGCGTTTATGAAAACTATGCGTTCATCGGAATGAACCAGAATGGCATTGGGCGAGTCTTCTACCAGTACACGATAGCGCTCTTCACTCTCGCGCAATGCACGGGCGGCCTGTTTGCGGTCGGTTATGTCCATGGCCGTAAAAACCATCTGATCGTTTTCGGTAAAGGCCGAGCTTATGAGAATCTCAATGAGACGGCCGTCGCTGCGCTTCCATCTGGTTTCTATTGTTCCTACGCCATGAACCCGCAGAGCTGCCTGTTTAATGCGGCTGACGCGCTCGTATTCCTCGGGGCCGGCATACAGGGTCTGCATGTGCAGTCCATTCAGCTCGTCCGGGCTGTAGCCGGTCAGGCGTGTCATTTCATCATTGGCCCACAATACAGATTGGTCTTTTGCTATTCCCAATCCTATGGGTACCGTGTTGAATACCGTGTCAAGAGTTGTCTGGCTCAGGCGCAGATTTTTCTCGACCTGCATCTTTTCGGTTATATCGCTGACTATTCCGAAGATGTGTCTGCGTCCGTGCAGCATGATAGGAGCAGCATTGATCTCGACGTTGATTTCTTTCCCCGAGAAGTCGCGGTGGCGTGTTATGAACTTTGTCTGTTTTCCGCTTAAAACCAGGTTAATCCTGTTGCGGATTTCTTTCTCGTCCAGATTATCCAACTGCAGCATGGAAATTCTGGCCTTGTCTTCCGAGGAATAGCCGTAATGTTTCTCTGCCGCCGGGTTGAAATCGACGATAAGACCGCTTTCCGGATCCAGGATAAACATCATGACCTGGTCGCTGTCGAAAATGCTGCGATAACGCGATTCCATCTCCAACAGGGTTTCGTCACGTAGTTTCAACTTGTTTAAATATCTCGCCAGCAGCAGACCTACGGCAATGAAAGCCGCCATGAAACTCAGTCGGTAGATCAGTTCCGGTATGGATATATCCAGAAAATTAAGTTCAGTGTAATCTGATTCCGGGTGGAGATATAACTGTTCAGAAAAATTGTCCGCAATCCAGAAAACAATACCTGCAAGAAAACACAGAAATACGATTAGTTTCCCATGGTTCCCAGATAACTGCGGTCTGTGTTCTGTCGTTCTGTCGACAGTTTTCTCCGGCATCAACTCCTCCAGTACTGCTGTTTACTCTGAGCGAAAAACACCCCTCTCCATTGTATTTACGATGGCTCCTGAAATACTCCCGCACCAGGTTTGAAATGCCTGTTGTAATGCTCTGAGTTGTTAATAATATAATCCAGAATGTTTTCTGTCAAAGATACATTTATTCCTGTATAGAATTACTTGATTACTGCACCCTTCGGGAATTAGAATACGCCGGAATTGACACATTCTTTCAAGGAGATGAATCTTATGAAAAACTCAAGGATGCTGTTCTGCACTTCAAAAATTCTCTTAATCGTCACTATGCTTATGCTTATGGCTGTGGCTGCCTGCACTAAATACCCCGAGGCTCAGAAATATGATCTGAGCGCTTCCGAGAAGAAAGACTTTGATCGCATGTGGAATTTTGCCGATCCGGCAGGCAGCGAAGCCGAGTTCCGCCGCATTCTGCCCGAGGCAATCGATCTGGGTGATGTTGGATACCATGCCGAACTGCTGACACAGATAGCCCGCGCTGAAGGCATGCAGGGCAAATATGAAGACGCCGAGGCCACCCTGAAGAAGGTCGAGTCCATGCTGACGCCTGCGCTTAAGCGCGAAAAAGTGCGTTATCTGCTGGAACGCGGCAGACTGTATAACATGTCGGGCGACAACGACCGCGCCGTTCTGACACTTAACGATGCCTTCAACGCCGCCCGCGAATGCGGTGAGGATTATTATGCCGTAGACGCCGCCACCATAATCGGCAAAATAAAGATCGACGACAAAACCATGTCCTGGGACGTGAAGGCGCTGGAAATTTCGGAAGCCAGCCGCAACTCTGAAGTTCAGAGCTGGAGAGGCAATCTCTATAACAAAATCGGCTGGTCCTTCTTCGGATCACGAGAATACGAGAAAGCGCTTGACATTTTCAGACGCAACCAGAGCTGGCAGGAAAGCCGCGGAGAGGCTGATCAGATCCGTCTGGCCAAATATGCTGTTGGTCGCACCCTGCGTATGATGAAGAATATCGAAGAGGCTTATCGCATCATGTACGCGCTTTATCAGGAACTCGAAGCCGCCGGAACCAAAGACGGCTATGTCTGCGAAGAGCTGGGCGAAATAATGATGGTCAACGACAACACGGACGGCGCCAAAGATTTCTTTGCCTGCGCATGGAATGAGCTTTCGAAAAATCCTGAGCTGCAGCAGACCCAGGCCGAACGTCTGGCGCGCATGAAGAAACTGGCAGGCCTTTAAAGTAAAGGGACTGAAGCGTGAGCAACTGGCTGAAAGTCGTAATCATAAATCTGATTCTTTTTGCAGCAGTGCTGCTCATCGCTGAAGTCTTTGCACGCTTCACCTTCGACAATAAATTTCTCACCGAAGGTAATCAGTACGTCTTTTTCCAATTCGACGAGAATCTGGGCTGGCGAGGCCGGCCCGGCTCGTCGGGGCAGTTCAAGCAGGGCGAAGAGTTCGATACTTACGTTAAAATCAACTCTTTCGGCATGCGTGACCGCGAATATGCCCGCCAGAAACCCGCTGGAGTTTTCCGCGTTGCGGTGCTGGGCGATTCCTTCACCTGGGGTTTCGGGGTCGATAACGAGGAAATATTTACTGAGGTTCTCGAAAAAAAACTGGGATCCGGCTATGAAGTGCTGAACTGCGGCGTCTCCGGGTTCGGGCGCGGTCAGCAACTCCTCTATATGCAGAGTGACGTGCTGGCCTTCGAGCCGGATGCGCTTATTGTCGTGGCTTATCCGGGCAACGACCTTTACGACAACCTGGCCGACAATCCGAAATACGAAATCTATCCGCGTCCGTCTTTCGATGTGGGGCCGGACGGCAAGCTGCTTGTAAAAGGCGTACCGGTGCAAGAGCCTTCCGGCAATTTCCAGGAGCGGCTTTTCATGCGTCATACCGGCAAATGGATGCGCTACTACAGCCGTTCGTATCTTTTCCGCATTTTCTACCACCTCTTCGCCCAGATTAATAAATCCTTCGATGAAAACCCGGGCGACTACCTGAACGAAATATTCATGGTCGAAAAACTGGAACGACTGCAGAAAGAAACAGCAGTCGAAAAAGCCGTGCTGGCGGAGTTGAAACGCATACTGGAAGCCCGCAGAATTCCACTGCTTTATGTTATAGCCACTACGCCCGAACAGGTACGCCAGGATCTGCAGAAAACTCTACAGACTCGCTTCCCGGCTACGGCTGTTGACTGGCTGCAATCCACGCACCTAATGGAAAAGGCGGCAAGCGATGTCAGAATCGCGGTTTTCGATCTGCAGCCCATGCTGGAGGCCCAGGAAAAAGAAGGTCAGGCCGTACACAACCAGAAGGATTTCCACTGGAATGTCACCGGCAACCGATTGGTCGGCGAGGCCCTGAGCGACTGGGTAATTTCAGCAAAACAGGCCGCAGCGAATACGCCTGTTCAAGCGCAATAACGAATGCTATAATACTTGCTCGCGGTTTTCGGAAGAAAGCCGGTTTGTTTCCTGTTCAATGGGAGAGGTGGAATGTCACGTATAATTTCCATGTTCGCACTGTGTCTTTTTCTGACTCTTGTGGTTGTAGCCTGTGCCGGAACCAGTGAAGAGACCATTGGCGGCGAGGGTGAGGGTGAGGGTGAGGGTGAGGGCGAAGGCGAGGGTGAAGGCGAGGGAGAAGGTGAAGGCGAGGGTGAGGGTGAGGGCGAAGGTGAGGGTGAAGGCGAAGGCGAGGGTGAAGGCGAAGGTGAAGGCGAAGGTGAGGGTGAGGGTGAAGGAGAGGGCGAAGGTGAATGCGAAGCCTGGCTTGAAGCCTGTCAGGCTCTGGCCGAACAGGAAAACGACTGCCAGGAATGGGAAATAGCAAGCTGTATCAGTGATGCTGAAGCGGCTGAGACCGAAGGTGAATGCGTCGATAAGGCGCTCAGCGTGGAAGAAGATTACTGTACCGGTGCCCCCTTCTGTCCCAATGGAATCAAAGAAGAAGGTGAAGTCTGCGACGGCATTGACGGTTGTGAAGATGGCAAGGTCTGCGCCAGTGGCTGCAACGGCTGCATCAACGGACCGTGCATTCTGTGGATATACGCCTGTGGTCAACTGGCCAGCGGAGAGAATGAATGCAAGGAATGGGAAATTGAACAATGCGTGAACGACGCCTACGCTGCCGAGACCATGGAAGAATGCGAAGGCAAGGCTGCTACTGTGGAAGCCGACTACTGCACCGGTGCGCCTTTCTGCAGCAACGACATCAAAGAAGAAGGCGAAGTATGCGACGGTTCCGACGGCTGTGATATTTATGGAGAGTGCGCCGAAGACTGCATGGCCTGCAATGCCGTTGATTCCTGCACGGCCTGGGTCAATGCCTGCAATGCGCTTTTAAATACCGAAAACGACTGTGAACAGTGGGAAATCCAGAAGTGTTATCTGGAGGCTTCCGCAGCCGAAGGCGCTGCCTGCGATGGTCATGCCGCTACGGTCGAAGCCGACTACTGCACCGGAGAGCCTTTCTGCCCGAACGATATCCAGGAGGAAGGCGAAGTATGCGACGGTTCCGACGGCTGCAGCGATTACCAGATCTGCGCGGGCGACTGCCAGAGCTGTATCGACGTTGATCCCTGTGTTTTGTGGCGCGAAGCCTGTCTGGCTCTGATAAATGGCGACAACGATTGTCAGGAATGGGAAATCGATCAGTGCTTCGCTGATTCGCAGGCGGAACACACTCCGCTTGAATGCGCAGGCAAGGCCGACACGGTCGAAGAGGATTACTGCACGGGCGAACCGTTCTGCAGCAATGACATTATAGAAACCGGCGAAGAATGCGACGGCGAGGCGGGCGGCTGCACGGGCGAGCTGATCTGTTCGTCCGAATGTGAGTGCATCCCCGATTATACGCAGGAATGTCAGGACTGGATCTCGGCCTGTATGGATCTGCTGAACGGCGGAAACGATTGCCATCAGTGGGAAATTGAATCCTGTTACAACGACGCGGTCGAGGCTGAAGGCGAAGAATGTCTGAACCATGCCGATTCCGTTGAAGAAGATTACTGCACCGGAGAGCCCTTCTGCGGCAATGACATAATAGAGACCGGCGAAGAGTGTGACGGAGAAGGCACCTGTCGTCCGGACGAAATGTGCGCTGAAGACTGCTTCAGTTGTCAGCCGCTGCCGCCCTGTGACCTGTGGGAACTGGCCTGCGCGCAGCTTCTGACCGATCCGGACTGCATTACCGGCGACTACGAGCGCTGTGTATACGCCGCCAAGTCCGCCGCCACTCAGGATGAGTGTGTTGGCAAAGCAGATACCGTTAAAGCCGATTACTGCACCATAAATTACGATTGTGATGTATGTGCTGATTTCGATGGCGCCTATTGTGTCGAAAGTTTCACCGGTGCGGGTTGCGGCATGGTCGAAGGTATTGAAGACCTGGTGCTGCTTATCGAAGTGGATGAAGGCGTTGAGTGCGGCTTCATCATAAACGTTGACACCTTTGAGCCGGTACATATGGTCGGTTGTGATTTCCAGAACGCATCCTTCGGTAATGGCATGGTTAAAGTCAGCACCAGTTCGTCTGATCACAAACTGCACGCCAACGTGCTGGATATGTGCTTCGTGGTGCTTTCCCAGGCTGCCTGTACGCCTTAACTCAGGCTCCGGCAGATAATAGAAACGGCCTCCATTGTGGGGGCCGTTTTTTCATACTGCAGGAAGCAAGCTTCAGCTTTTCAGTCTGCCGATATACTCGGAAAACTCTTTGGCAATACTGGCGGAGTGCATGTACTTGTTTGATTCGCATTCTATCATGCGGGCCTGCGGCATTGTGCGGGCTATGCGAATTACGTTTTCCGATTTGTGCAGCTTGTCAGTATGCGCATAAGCTATCGCCGCCGGGACTTTCACGCGCTCCAGATCCGGCCACAGGCTGTATGTCATCAGCGCTTTGGTGGAAAGCTTTATGCGGCAGGGGTTGGCCTCCAGCAGTGTTTTACGGTAACGCTGCATCTGCTCCGGCTCGCGCTTCTCATCTACTCTGAATGTCTTGAGATACCAGATGGCGAAGTATTTTATGATGTGGTAAAAAAAGGCCGGCAGCAGCAGAACAAAATGTGTGATAAACGGCATCTTGAATTCACTGTTGGGTCCGATCAGAAAAGCCGCATATGGTTTGAATCCGTCGCTTTTCATGGCTTCCAGCAGCGAGGTTGCTCCCAGGGAACTGCCGGCGACAATAGTATCCTCGAGTCTCACTGGCAGTTGTTTGCAGACATTGGTGATATCGGCGGCTACGCGCTCGGCTGTGAAATCGTTGCGCCGCAGTTTTTTATTGAATATGCGGGCTGAACCCTTCTCGCGTGTTTCAATATAATAGACGGTGCGCTGAGAAATCCATATGCGCAGCAGATCCTTCCAGCCGTCAACGACTGAGACCCAGCCCGGAATGAATATCAGCGGACGCTCGCCGGTAGCTTTTTTCGGCTGCCACGACATGAGCAGCAGTTCCACGCCGCTTTCGGCTTTTAAATAGCGGGCCTCGAAAACAGCTTCAGTGCTATCCAGCGGATCTTTCATCTCAAATACCTGCAATTCATCCTCCCTGGCGTTAGCGCCAATACATTCAGCCGGAAAGTGAACAGATAACGCATTATATAAAATACTGCGCACGGATCAAGAATTCAGATGTTAATGTTCGGAGAAAAGCTTCCTGCCGTACCTGGCGTAAAGCAATTGTATTACAGGATCATTCTGCTATAATGAATATCCTTGAAATTTGAAAGGAGCGCCTGCTCATGAAAACGAAAGCTATCGCGGCGGCAGCGTTGTTCATTATTGCCTTGCTTGGCATCTGCGCCTGTTCTTCTTCGGGCGATGATAATTCCGGGCCGGGCGGTGTCGGTGATTACGACAACGATATCCAAGGCGGCGGTGACGGCGATTCGCTGTTTGAAGACGGCGATAATGATTCGTCTGCCGACGGAGACGGCGACAGTGATGGAGTGCAAACCCCGCAGCAGCAGGTCGAAGCCGTAGTTGCAGAAATGCTGGCCGGACGCATGGCGCGCAGCGCTGAAGCTCTGGAGCAGCAGGTTTTTCCGCATTTAAGCGCCGATTATCAGCGTGCCGGACTGGATCGCGACGGACAGATGGAGTACGAACTGCGCAAGCTGGAAGAGAACCCGGGTCTGCATGTAAATTCTTATATTTCGGACATCAATGTTGAAATAGAAGAGAATGAAGCTGCAGTTGATATCAGCAATGAAATCAATGCTACTCTTGCTGATCCGCAGGGGCGCGTGTTTGTGCTGGAAGTGAGCGGGAAGTACGAGGAACGAGCCTGGTTTGTTTATGAAAATGACGAAGCCTGGCGCTGTATTGGAAGCACAGGTCTTTCGGCAGATTTGAGCGCAAGCGGCGGTGAAGAGGAACTGACTGCGGATCTGTCGTATTTTGCTGTCGATGAGCTTAAGGTTTCAGCCGGGGGCAGCGTTTCCTTAAGCGGTTCTTTCGATGTCCCGCAGCTTGCGGAAGGCCAACTGATGTATGCCCTGCTGTCGCTGGATTTCGGTGATAAGCGCAACAATGCACAGGAATGGACTTCCGAAGAAGACACAATCTGGCACCAGGATGTTACCGACAGAAGCGGCTCGGCTTTTGATTTTGATATCAATCTGCCGGACGATGGCGGCCCGCAGAATATCAGCATTCCGGCCACGCTTGAATTCGGAGAGGAATCCATAACGGCCTCTTTGACTTTAGTGACATATGATGATTCTGATTTTGAGCTGCTGCGCATAGACAACCGCAGCTTTGACTTGAACCTCGAAAACGCCGGACACGCCGCCTTCTGTGAAGCAGGCCAGGGCGAAACGCCGGACGGTCTGTGGAAAATGCAGCTTTCCAACGAAACCGCGCCGGATCTTAATCTTTTCCAGTTAGCCGATCTGCGCATAGTCGAAGGCGATGTGTATGGCCATGTGCTGTATGTCTCGCATACTCAGGAAGACACTTACATTCCGGTGGCGCTGGAAGTGACGGGAACTGTCGAAGGAGACGAAATCAGTTTTTCTTTTGAAGGTGAAGACTTCTCGGTCGAATACGGCGGAACCATAAAGGACGGCGTCATCAGCGATGGAGAGGCGGTCTTCGAAGTAAGTCTCACTTCCATCATGGCCGATTTCAGCGCCGAGAAACTGGATACCCGTTGCAGCAGCATTACGCTGGGTGGCATGAACAACGCGAAAGTATCAGTTGAGCTGGATAAGAAAACGCAGACCTTCGACATCAGTGCCGATGAATACAACGTGGTTATGTCCGAAGAAGATACTGAGCGCAGCCTTACAGGTTATATGATCCGCAACGTTCTTACTGTCGTTGATGAAGCTTCTCCCGGCTCATGGCTGCTTTTAGGCTTCTACGATGAAGAAGGTGGTTTCGCCGCTTACGGCGACGGCGAGGAAATCAGCGAAGGC
>Ga0172375_10012099_pt1 | contig 10852 bp, 7 predicted proteins | sample LakKiv1m_FD_114537 | JGI IMG/M metagenome (GOLD analysis project Ga0172375, IMG submission 114537) | Freshwater microbial communities from Kabuno Bay, South-Kivu, Congo - kab_092012_11.1m | ecosystem: Environmental > Aquatic > Freshwater > Lake | place: Democratic Republic of the Congo... | reverse complement strand
GCCCGGCGACGAGCAGGGTGCCGGGGAATAGCACGGGGTATTGATGGCGCGTGACAACCAGGTTCAGCGGAAAGTATCCTCTGAAGCTGGCCGAGGCGAACCCGAACAGCAGGAGCAGCCAGCCGAACCACAGCCCGGGGAACAGAAAGCTGTAGAACTGTACGACCGCGTCGTAGTGTGGATAGCTCACGCCGCCAGAGGATAGAGGAAGAGGAGACGGAGTCAAGGACACGGAGCAACGGCTCGGCCGCGCGGAACCGGGGTCCGGGGCGGCGCGATTGCGACCGAGATGCACGCGTCTGGATTCCGCTAGTAGACGCGCAGTACGAGATTCTCCGCGTCCTGGTAGAATGTCTCGTACGTCTCGACGTAGCAGCAGACATCCAGCCCGGAGCCGGCGCGGGCGGCCGGGGCCAGGAACGACTTATGGATGACGATATACTTGACGTGTGCCCGGCGTAACTGCTCCTGCTGCGCGCAAAGGTCGCGGTGCTCCAGTGAGTCGAGCAGTGATACCGAGGTCTTGCGGGCAAGGTAGCCCTGCACGATCGGAATTCCGTGCTGTGCCTGATACATCATGTAGTAACTCCGACATGGGGCGAAATCGGGGAGGTCCAGCAGCCCGAAATCGGCTGCCTGATCCTGCCGCAGGATTGTCTGGTAGGCAGCGGGCAGGTGTACCGCGGTCATCGGCGGTCGGGGAACGCGGTAGTCAGCGATGATTGCCAGCGCCAGCAGAGCCGCGAGCCATCCCCGCCCGCGCAGATAACCTTCGCGACGCTGGTGGGCGAACGCGATGGCCACCAGCATCCCGAAGAAGAGATAGGCGTAGGCCGCGATCCGTCCGGGTGCACGTACGCCCGAGAGAATCGGCATGTACTCGATGAGTCTGTACGGGAGTACGCTGACGATGGGACGGCCCATAATTCGGAGACTCGGGCCAAGCGTGAGCACGATGAAGAAGAGCAGGCCCAGCACGTATCGGGCAGCCCGCTCGACGAGAACCCGGCTCGAAGAAAGCACGAGCCCGAGGCAGGTGATGCCCAGGTAGCCGACAGATTCCCAGGAGAATCCGGGGTAGCTCTTGTTGATGCGAGTCACTAGCGGAAGAGCAACCGACTGCAGGTTGTTGGGCACAATGAACCCGAGCACGTCGACCGCGTAGGTGTCGTATCCTCCCGCCCATACCTGCGGATGGCGAGCGGCCAGGGCGAGCATGTTTGCGATCAGCGGCGACAAAACCACGAACGTTGAGCCGGCGATCACTAACGAGGGCACGAGCACCTCCCGCAGCAGCAGCGTCCTCTGTCGCCAGGCCAGAAGGCAGTAGCACCCGGTCATGAAGAACAACGCGCAGACCAGATAGGTCCAGTCGCAGAGCGCGTTGAGAAGAAAGAACACCGCGGCCAGCGCCGTGTCCGTCCGCGAATTGCCGTCGAGCGTCCGCAGGTAGAAGTACGCGAAGAAGGGGACGAACTGGAGCGACGCTATGTTCAGATGGTGAAACGACTGGGCGACGTGGGACGGGCTGAACGCAAACACGAATCCGCCAAGCAGCGCCGCCACAGTGTCTCCGGTGATGCGCCTCGCGAGGAGAAACGCACCGACACCCGAAAACGCAAACGTCTGGAGGGTGAGCAGATTGTAGGCGGTCACCGGAGAGAGCCGGTATCCGGCGGTAACGGCCAGAATCAGGTTGTAGGGAGTGAAAGTGTGGAAGAGCAGCGAACTGCCTTCGGGGTAGAAGATGGAGTTCGTGTGGAAGAAACCCAGCCCGTTCCTCAGTGCCTCGTGCGCCCACCGGACGGTCCAGAGAGATGTCATATTATCCTCAGGGGGCCCGATCAGCCGGGTGGCGATGTCCGGCAACACGGTACGGAAGATGATCAGCGTCACGACAACGTAGATCACGAAGGCACCGGCTAGCTCTCGGACGCCGACGCCAGGCGGCCGCTCCGGCGGGCTGCGCACCGAATTCGCGTCGCCGGCCAGCAGACGCCGCACCAGGACAGCAAGAAACAGATAGAGGAAGAAACTGATGAATGCCGTGGCCGCATACCTCAGCGCGGTCTGGTCCGCAGTCCGCAGATATGTCTCCAGCGGCTGCGAGCGGTCTCCCGCAAGCCGACTGAAGGTGGCAGACGCCTTGCCGGAGTGAACTGCGGTGAGAAGTCGGTGGCCGCAGAGCACGTACACGACCACACAGAGAAGAAAGATGGCCAGGAATGCACCCGCGACAAGAAGAGGAAGCCTCGATTCCCGTCGTAGGTCTGCCGTCACGGCGATCCGACGGCCTCGGACTGACCTGAAGCGACCGGATACGACTCCGGCCGGTCGATGTCGTAGAAGTGGTAAGGGCGGTCAAGCAACGAGTAGTAGCTCCGGTCCGGCAGGAGCGCCATCGTCGTGTCGAAGTAGGTGCTGAGTACCATGCGGAAGGTGTTGACCGGTGAGATGGAGTCGTAGAGCTGGAGAGATGGCTGAGCTTGCCGGTCGGACGGCGGCAGACAGGCCGCGTAGAGAATGGCGTGCCGCGCCGACAACTGACTTTGCGCGGAGTCGCCCCAGACAACAGTCTCTCTCAGCCCGTGGTCGGCCTGGATGAGGACGACCGGCGGGCGCGAGGACTGGGCCAGGATGCGCCGGACTGCATCCAGCAGGAGCCTGTCCAGGTAGAGCACCTGGCCGCCGTAGGAGCCAATGCTCGCAGGTAACCCCGGCGCTCTGAAGACGAACGGCCGGTGCGGACAGAGGATGTGGGCGAAGACGAACACCGGATGCCGCCCGAGCCCGGCATCGGGCAAGTGCCGCAAGGTGTAAAGTACTCGCTCCCGATGCCGATCGACCGACGACCGATGCAGTAGAACCAGCACGTCCCGGAGCAACGTGGTGCTCAGGAGCAGGCTGTGGAATTCGCTCAGTGACCAAGGGGGGGCGAAGTGAATGTCGGGGCCGGCCAGGTCAGTGCCGACATGGCTCGATGCGAACGAGGCGATCGTATAGCCCCGCCGACGCAGGAAGTCGACCAGTCGGCTGTTCTGGATCATCTCAATCAGTGGGCTCGCGTTATCGGACTCGGGTCCGAGTGCCTTGCCCAGACTGTCCAGGTAGGTGAAATTGAGCGACGAGGCAAGCGATAGGTGCGTCCCGGGATAGTTCGAGCGCGCCCGGTCGGCGACAAAGAACCCCAGACGACGAAGGTCGGTAAGAAACGCGCTGTCGTCGGTATTGTACCGCGACTTCAGCACGTCGGAGCGGAGGTAGGAGTCGGTGATGATGTAGTAGATGTCGGGATAGTCGCTGCCGGCTGCCTTAATGTCGGACCGGGACCCGCGCTCGATGCGCGGCGGGCGATAGCCGAACGCCCGCGCTCCTGCCACCAGGTCGACCGCGAGTATGCCGACCGCAGCCGAATTGAGCAAAACCGTGAGACCCCGCATCGAACCACGAGCCCGATTCTTCGGGCGCCGCGCTACAAGCCAGGTGCCGACGCCCATCAGTACCGCCCAGACCAGCAGGAGTTCCGCGCTGGCATAGACCGGTGGCACGAGCTTCTCCGCAATGTGCCCGTACGCGAAAAAAAGCACAAGGAAGAGCGTAACCACGAGTGCCGCGCGCTCGGCGCTGCGGAACAGAAGCCACACGATTGCCCATATAACCGCGGTCATGGCGAGCGAAAGCGCAATCGGCACCAACAGCTCGCCCGGGTCAATTGGAATCCTCGCGCCATTGTGGGCGTAGACAAAGAGAATCGGTGCGACCGCAAACAGGACGGGGTGGAAGGGAATCGGCCGGCGGAACCGTTGCCGGTCAGCCAGTTGCGCAGTCATCGTTGCCCGAAGTCGGGCGCGAAGGGAAACTGAGAGGTTGTGGCCGGCGTAAGATCAGCGGCCGCTGTCGTCACTGCTCCCGCGCTTGAAAAGACGTTTGATGAATGCCAGTACCCGGCGCCAGAAGACCCCGAGCGCGAACAGCCCGCCCAGCGCGGTACCGAGCAGCAACTGCAGCACGTAGCTCCCGGTGCCCGGGTCCAGATACGCCTGAGCGACCGAGGGCAGCAACAAGAGCGATAGACCCAGCAGAAGCAGAACCCTGTGCGAACGACCAGGCAGGATTTTCACGCGCCTACTTTAACCACGCTCGGCCCGTCAGTCAAGAGCCAACTGAGAAGTGGTCTGACACGGGAAAGGTTTCCGCCGACGCGGCGGATCGACCTCCAGGTTTTGCCGCGTCACCACTGGCGGCCGCAGCCCCGCGGCGAGGAACGGGAGATGCCAAATCGGACCGAGGTGTAGCGAGATCTGCTGATGTTCGAAGGATGCTCATCCCGTAACTCGCGCAGAATCAGGGCCTGATGCGTAGGTCTCATGTTCACGGTCGCTGCTAAGGGGGGCCTACCCGGGGCCTACCCGGGACTATCCGGGGTATAGTCCGGTCCGGCACCTGCGGACGCGATGAATGGGGCCGACGAGAGGTGGTTCAGAGTCTCGGGCCGGGTGCCACAGGAACACCTTCTGCATGTCTGGACCGGACAGGACTTCCTTGGTCGGCTCCGCTCGTCTCCGGCTGTCGCGACCGGCATGGCAAACGGAAGATAACTGCGAGGTGCATGCGGCGTCAGACCGGAGGTTCGTCCTGGCGCCTGCCTGCAGGTAGTGTTCAGGTCAGCTCTGGCCGCGCGCATCCGTTCACCTTAATTGGGGACGCTACCCATTTTCTGTCCGTCTGCCACTAAGATTCGTATTTATGGTATCTTAGGCTAGGAAGTCGGCCGAAAATGGGGCTCCGGGAATCGCCTTGGGAACCGTTCCCGGAACGGTTCGGACGGTGGTTTGGGCCGTGACCCCTGAATAGGCATCCGACGCGACTTCCGGGTGGACTTCGGGCGTCGTGTGCAGATGGACGTGGGAGGGCATTCGCGAACTGACTTGCGCCGGGATTCTGAGGCGCACCTGAGCTGCGGTTTTCAGGGCCACACCCGATGCCGTTCCCGGCGGGACTCGAACCGCGATTGCCGGGGAGACTTGCGGGAGGATTTGCACGGCGACACTTGCGGCTATTCGCGAGGTAAGAGGCGAGGCTTGCCGGTTCGGTCGATGAAGAACTCGGTGGCAGTGATGGATAGAGGTTAAGGTTGAGGGCGGAATCCAGTCGCGGTCGCAGCGAGCTGTGCGTTGGACGATTCCTTCGCCGGTACTATCGAGCGAACAGTGACGGTTACTTTGAGTCGGCGCGGCGAGTCGTTGACTGACCCAGGCATGAGGCTAGAATCACTTCTCCACGCATCATGACCGATGATTCGAATCCCAGTAAATCCTCCACGCCGGCTTCCCGGCCGGAAGCTGAGGCCTTGGCGAAGCTCGACGAGGACATCGCGCGGATACGAGAACGACTCGCGAGGGCGAAGAACGTGATGGTCATTACCGGCGCTGGCATCTCGGCCGAGTCCGGCGTGGCAACCTTCCGTGATGAGAACGGACTATGGAAGCAGTATAACCCACTCGACTATGCGACGCGTGAAGCTTTCAAGCGTGACCCGGTGAAGGTCTGGAAATGGTACGACGAACGCAGGATAAACACGGCGCAGGCAAAACCCAACCCGGCGCACACGGCCCTCGCCGCGATGCAGCAACCGGGCCGGCGCGTGTTCATCGTGACCCAGAACGTGGACGACCTGCACGAACGGTCCGGTTCGAAAGAAGTAGTGCACATCCACGGCTCGCTCTGGCGCATCCGCTGCGAACGCGACGGCACCGTGCTCGAGAACCGCGAGACGCCGCTGTCCGAGAACCCGCCATTGTGCATGTGCGGCGAGGTTATGCGGCCGGACATCGTGTGGTTCGGCGAGGAACTGCCGCGGCAGCCGGTCGAGAAGATAATCCACTACCTGCTCGAAGGCGGGATTGACCTCTGCCTCGTCATCGGCACCGAGGCAACCTTCGGATATATCGTGCAGTGGGCACTGCAGGCCCGCGAGGCCGGGGCCATGGTCGCAGATGTGAATCCTCACGACACCGGCCTCGGTTCCCTCGTGGATGTGCACCTGCGCGGGAAGGCAGGAGAGGTACTCCCGAGGTTGCTGGACTGACAGAACGAAGTCAAAATGCAGACTGCAAGATGCCAACTGCAAAATGGGAAACCGGACCTTGCTCCAACAGCCTGCAATCCGAAATGAGGTCAGTTTTGGGTGACTCTGAGTTTTTGAAGCTCTGCCGGGCTCGGAAGTCGGTGCGCCGCTTCGCCAACCGGCCGGTTGAACGGGAGAAGATCGAGCTGTGCCTCGAGGCTGCCCGGCGCGCGCCTTCCGTTGATAACATGCAGCCATGGCGATTCGTGGTTTTTGACGACCCGGAAAGCAAGAGGAGGATGGCCGAAGCGGTATTCCGCGGCATCTTCTCGGCGTCGAAGAGGTTCGCTTCGGCACCGGTAATCGTCGCACTGCTGATCAAAGAGAACCTGCTCGTTAATAAGGCCGCGGCTACGGTTCAAGGAACCCAATGGCAACTGTTGGATGCCGGTATCGGCGGCGAGCACTTCGTACTGGCGGCGGCCGAGCAGGGCCTCGGAACGTGCTGGATCGGCTGGTACGACAGCCGTGCGCTGGTCAGACACCTCGGCCTGCGCGGCAGGGGCTACAAATCCGTCGCGCTCATCGCGCTCGGATATCCGGCCGCGGACGTTTCCCCCAACGAACGACCGCGCAAGCCGCTCTCCGAAATCGCCTTCTGGAACGAGCCGCCGGCCCGCTAGGCACGAAGTCTACTACATCGCTTGTTCGCGCGTCCGGTACTAGTGTAGCTTCGTGGTACCGGTGCGGACCAGAATCGGATAGGGCTCTTCATAGATGGTTAGCCAACGTATCTCGTAGCGGTCGGCTATCTGAGCCCATTCCTGCGCAGAGGCTTTCAGCCCCCAGGCCTGCAGAACGATATCAGGTTCATGTCGCGCCACCATCGACGAGGGATCGAACTTCATGTGGCCTGGGTGAAAGAACGTCAGCGGATTCCTCCCATTCGGCGCCCGGTGTGCTGGCAGCCGCGCAATCACGGCGTCATTCAGCCCCAACACGTCTACCCACTGACGTTGCACGATCCATGGCACTATCCCGGCGGCTGCAACGGCGATCCTGGCATCATGCTCAGTGTGGTCATCCACCCATCCTGCCATCCGTACCAAATCCTTGTGCCACACATCGTTCTCCCATGACGTGACCAGCATCATGGTCCGGGCTGGGTTAGTCCATGTCAGACACATCGCCAGAATGGCCACCGCCGTGAGCAGCCTTCTGGTTGAAGGCCTGGCAAATGCGGAGGTGAGATCGGCCAGCGCCAGCGAGCCGACGACTGCCAGCAGGGGCAGCGCGGCGATGGTTATGCGACTACCGCCCATCATGGTGTGCCATGCGTCGCCACCGACGGCGATGGACAAGAGGACCGCGAAAGCGAACACGCCCAGAGGCAGCCAGCGCTCACGCCTCCATCTCCGCGTAACCGCCATGGTCAGCACCAACACAAGCAATGGCAGGCCGCGACCCAGCGCATCTCTGAACTCCATCCACGCACCGCGTGTTACCATCAACGGCCAAGGGTAGCCGGTGAGCTTCGCCGCCATAGTGTTCGTCGGTAACGGAAACCGGGTCAGGCCGATCAGGAGTACAAAGACGCCGACTAACAGCCAATTGCGCCTCAGCCAGTAGTAATAGCCCGCGACTATGCCGAGAGATACCGTTGAGAATTCCCAGCCCTGCGCGAACATGTTGACCAACGGCCAGCAGGCAATTGTCAGGACACCGGCTATGGTCTCGGCTCCAGGGCCGCTGAGCTCGCGCGCGACGCTCATGACATAGTACAGGGTAAGCACAAGTGCCAGGCCGTTCAGAACCTGGATCAGCAACGCCGTCTTGGACACGACCGGCAGGAGCTTCCAGGCCAGGGCTGACAACCACACCCAGAGAATGGATGAGAATCCACCGCCAGGCCCGCCCGGATACCAGGCAAGCTGTCCGACATCGGCCAACGTCCGCCCGTAGCACATGGTTATCATCACGTCGTCAGCCAGTAGGAAATAGCGCGTTCCGTCGATCACAAAAGAAAGCCGGAACACGTACGCTGCATAGTAGATGGCCGCAGCGGCAAGCAGCAAGGAACGAGCATATGGTGGCACCGGTTTGTCGGCGCCGGCGTTCCGCCGTGGTGGACGCATGTCCGTCATGTCCAAAGTGACACAAGAATACCTCAACTCGCGACTTTGACAAGCGGCAGAAAGTCCGGGGATGAAATTCCGACCGCAAACGGCCGAGTACCTGTGCACTTGTTGCGCCTCGTCCGGCGGCGATTCGACCTTCTTGACATTCTGCCTGTTTGCGGCAAAAATCAGAGCCATGGGTCGTGAGTCCTTCGCGGATAGACTGCAAACCCGTGTCGGCATGGCCGCGGTGCTTTCCGTGGTCGCGCTTGTTTCGGTCGCTATCTACCTGCCGGCCACGCGCTATGGTTTCGTCTGGGACGACACCGCGCTTATCGCCGACAACGTGCTGCTAACCCATACCGGGCCAGCCGACATCTTCTCGCGCGGGTACTGGGCCGGGAGCCAGGAAAACGTCGCTGGACCACACGCGTCCTACTACCGGCCGCTTGTCAGCTTGAGCTTCTGGCTCGACCTCAAAGTCTCCCACGGCAACCCGCACTGGTTCCACCTCATCAACCTGTTGCTCTACGCGCTCGCATCAGCCGCGGTGACCCTCGTCCTGTGGGAACTGCTCCACTCCGGCGTCTGGGCTCTGCTCGGCGGGCTGCTCTTTGCCGCCCATTCCTCGCACGTCGAGTCGGTCGCGTTCGTCTCCGGACGTACCGACATCATGCTGACCCTTTTTATCGGCATTGCCGCGTTTGCCCTGCTCCGTTCATTCCGCAAGCACAACCGCTGGTGGTGGCTGGTCGTTCTGGCTGCGTTCGGCTGTGCCCTCTTGAGCAAGGAGACCGCGGTCCTGTTTCCGCTGCTCGTTGCGCTGGCGCCGCTGCTCATCGGTGTCAGGTACGACCGCCGCTACTGGTTGTTGGTACTTGCCACCCTGGCGGTGCTTGCCGGCTATTTGCTGCTCCGCTCGGCCGCGGTTCCGGTGCTGTTGCCTCTCGCCGGCCGGGGCGGCCTATTGAGCCGGCTCGGGGCGATGGTGAACGGTTTCGGGCTCTACGTCAGGATGTTCCTGTGGCCATTCGCGCACCACGCCTGGTACCAGGCCGGTGGATCGCCGCTCGCACCGGTATCGAACATCATCGCCGCCGCGTTGCTTGTCACATCAGCAATTCTCTTCGCGCTCAAGCGTCGGTTCGTGGCCACACGGTGGGGCTATGCCTGGGCCATCGCCTTTCTGCTGCCGGTAGCCGGATTCGTCTCAATCGGCCCGGTGGCAGCGGATCGGCTGCTCTTACTGCCCTCGGCCGGCCTCGTGATGGTCGTGATGACCGCGCTCTCACGCATCCCCGGACTACGGGCTGCAACGCGCCGGCTGGTATGGACCCTGCTCGCCGTCGTCATAGTGCTGCTCGGCGTGGACACGATGCTGCGCACACGAGTCTGGAAGAACAACGAGACTCTTTTCACCGCGATGGTGCGCGAGGCACCGACCGCGCCGAACGCGTATTCCTCCCTCGCCGACGCGATTGCCGGAGAGCGACCGGACTCCGCGCTCGCGCTCTACGAGCACGCGCTGCGGCTCAACCCGGACTACGTGCACGCCCACCTGAACGCCGCCATTCTGCTGAGCAGGAGGGGCGACCAGCCCGCAGCCATCCAACACCTGCGCGCGGCCCGGGAACTCGCGCCCGGCTCGGACATGGTCCTGAACGACCTTGCACTTGCTCTCAGTGCCGCCGGCGAAAACGACAGCGCCCTCGCGACTATCGACCGCGCAATCGCGGTGCAGCGCGGCGGATCAGCCGTGCTCCATCTCAACCGCGCCAACCTGCTGGCCGCGGCCGGACGCATCAGCGAAGCGGCTGAAGAACTCCGCAGTACTCTCGCCCTGGACAGTACCACGCCCGGGGCCCGAACCATGCTGGCCGACCTGCTCAGAAAGGAAGGTCGCTACGACAGCGCCATCGTTCTGATGAGGAGTGAGGTGAGGGAGCGGCCATCGGCAGTGAGCTTCAAATATCTGGGTGACCTGTTTCTCAGCACCGCCGACTCGGCCCGCGCGATCGAGAACTACAATCAGTCGCTCCGTCTCGATTCGTCGTATCTGCCGGCGCTGTACAATCAGTCGGTTCTGTCCGCGGCCCGAGGCGACGTTGCCGCGGCTCGCGGCCTCGCAGAACGAGCGTACCGGCTGCGCCCCGACAACGAAGCCGTACGGCAGCTCTACCTCCGTTTCAATCAGAGCCCCGGACACTAGGCGGACAAGCCCAGCCGAACGGCCGAACTGCCGGCTTGCCAGGCCGTCCGTCCGCTTGACATCGCGCCTGTTTCGGGCAAGACTCTGAATCGTGAGCGCGACGTTTCTCACGCAAAGATTGGGCACCCGTGCCGGCATGGCCGCAGTGCTGGCCGTGGTCGCCCTTGTTTCGATCGCCATCTACCTTCCGTCCACGCGCTATGGTTTCGTCTGGGACGATGATACTCTAATCACCAACAACTCGCTGCTCGCCCACTCCCGGCCCGCCGACGTCTTCTCACGCGGATTCTGGGCCGGAAGCCCGGAGCAGGTCGCCGGGCCGGGCGCGTCCTACTACCGGCCGCTTGTCAGCTTGAGCTTCTGGCTCGACCTCAAAGTCTCCCACGGCAGCCCGCACTGGTTCCACCTCATCAACCTGCTGCTCTACGCGCTCGCATCAGCCGCGGTGACCCTTGTCCT
>Ga0172375_10012095_pt1 | contig 10853 bp, 9 predicted proteins | sample LakKiv1m_FD_114537 | JGI IMG/M metagenome (GOLD analysis project Ga0172375, IMG submission 114537) | Freshwater microbial communities from Kabuno Bay, South-Kivu, Congo - kab_092012_11.1m | ecosystem: Environmental > Aquatic > Freshwater > Lake | place: Democratic Republic of the Congo... | reverse complement strand
GGATCGCTTGACCAGGTTTCGTCCCTGGCGCACGAACTGGGGCACGCCTTCCACAATGACTGCATGGTGAAAGCCGGCAAGACCGAACTGCAAAAGAACACTCCCATGACGCTGGCCGAGACTGCTTCCATCATGTGCGAGACCATCGTAACCTCTGCCGCCCTCAAAGAAGCCAAAAATGAACAGGAAGAACTGGCCATATTGGAAACCCAGTTGATCGGCAACACCCAGGTTATCGTGGATATCTATTCACGTTATCTCTTTGAGAAAGAGGTCTTTGAACGGCGCGAGCGGTCCGAGCTGAGCGCGGAGGATCTGTGCGAGATCATGGAAGACGCCCAAAAAGCCGCCTACGGCGACGGCCTGGACGAGCGTTATCTGCAAAAATGGATGTGGACCTGGAAACCCCATTATTATTCGGCCGATCTCTCTTTTTATAATTACCCCTATGCTTTCGGTCTGCTCTTCGGAACCGGGCTTTACGCGCTCTACCAGCAGCGCGGCCCCGCCTTCGTGGAAGATTACAAGAAGCTGCTGGCCAGCACCGGCGAGGGCACTGCCGCAGACCTGGCCGCCCGTTTCGGCATTGACCTGCGCCAGAAATCCTTCTGGCAGGGCAGCCTCAAGGTGGTCGAGGACCGCATCCAGCGCTATTGTGACATCAAGTAGATCTTCATTGCCCCTGGTTTCAGGGGCATTTTTCATTTTCGGACAAATTTTCCTAGTAAACCTATTTTGTCTTTGCTATACTGGTGTAACACATCGATCAACCATCACTTTCCACACAGCCTCACTATACTTAGTTTACTGTTCTTATCGATAGCCCATTTGCAAGGGGAAATTAAGGGTATTTTCTTTTTTACATAAATCTTCATTGCGATGATGTCTTATTACAACCTTGGGAGGACAAATGAGACCCAATCTACGCAAGATCGCTGCTTTGCTTGTTATTCCAGCGGTAATTTCAGGTTTGTTACCGGCAAGTCCCGTTTTCGCTTCAACGACGATAGCCATCACGAGTTTGAATACAGCGTATTTCCAGGATTTTGATTCGTTGTCTAACGACGAAGAATCCAACAATATCCCTGAAGGTTGGGTATTCATAGAAAGCGGAACAAGCTCCAATGGGTTGTACCAGATTAGTCCCGGCAATCTCAGTGCGCCGGATTCATACAGTTTTGGGTCTGACGGATCCACAGACCGCGCCTTGGGCGGTATTCAGGGTGCCGACCTGATCCCGATATTTGGCGCATCCTTTACCAATCAAACCGGTAAGAAAATTGATACCCTGGAAATCGGTTACACGGGTGAACAATGGCGTTCTGGAACCACAGGCCGCCTGGATAAGATCGTTTTTGAATTCAGCACCGATGCAACGTCACTCGAAACCGGCACATGGTCGGAATATGAAAGTCTGACCTTTTTTACACCAGATACGCAAAAAGTTGGGGCCAAAGACGGTAACAATCCAACCTATCGAACCGCCCTTGAGAGCCAGATTACAGGTCTTTCCATTGAGAATGGTGAATCTTTCTGGATTCGCTGGCGAGACCATGACGCAAGAAGCAACGATGATGGATTGGCTGTGGACGATTTCAGCCTGACTGCAATTGGAGCTGAAGAGGGCCCATCGATTTCGAGCGTCTTTCCGGCAGATCTGGCTGTCAATATAGGCCTTGATGCTGAAATCACCTTCAATTTTTCCGAGACCGTTACGTTACAGGATGACTGGCTGGAAATCGTATGTACACAAAGCGGAGGTCACGGATATTCGACAACGATTGATGGACAAAGAATTATTGTCCATCCAAATGTTCCATTTGCGTACGAGGAATCCTGCTCATTGACCATAACAGCCGCATCTGTCTCGGATGTGGACGCGGATGACCCTCCAGATGGTCTTGAATCCGATTTTGTGTCCTCTTTTTACACAATTAACGCCCCCGACAGCCCACCTGCAATTGTTTCCATTACACCCCAAAACGAAGAGGATAACGTACTGCTTGATACCGATATAAACATTTTATTTAACGAAGCGGTGGACCTCAACAGCGGATGGTTTGAGCTTAATTGCGATCAATCGGGTTCACACACGGTTATCGTGAATAGCGGTCCGCAAGATTTTTCTCTGAACCCGATAAACAATTTTGTATACAACGAAACTTGCACATTGACTATTAGTGCCGATCACGTAACCGACCAGGATACTGATGATCCGCCTGATGCCATGTTGATGGATCAATCAATTTCATTCACGACGATACTTCCGCCAGATGCGGCTCCGTTTGTCACATCCACCTTTCCGACAAATAACGCGACAGAAGTGCCGGTTGACATCAACATTACGATCGATTTTAACGAACCTGTTGGAACCAGGGATGACTGGTTTGATTTAACCTGCTCTAATAGTGGTAAACATGAAGGCAGCATTGTGATCGAAAATCAAAGGATTCTTGTTGATCCAAATATTGATTTTAGCTATGACGAATCTTGTTTATTTACGATTCTCGCTTCCGGAATCTACGATCTGGATACTCAAGACCCCCCTGACCAACTGGAAAATAATATGGTCATTCATTTTTCGACAACAAGGCAACCCGATTTGGCTCCCTATGTCGTCAATACAACCCCTGCCGATAATGAAATGAATGTACCAAGTAACGGGATTATGTACATCTCTTTTTCAGAACCCGTCAAGCTCAATTTCGGTTGGATTGATTTTACTTGTTCAAAAAGTGGTAATCATGCGGTGGCATTACAAGGAGGGCCTGTTAACTTCGCTATCGGGATTCTCAAAGATCTGGCTTATGCGGAAGTTTGCACGATAACCTTAAATGCTGGTTCCATAAATGATGAAGACAACATAGATCCGCCTGATCAGATGGAGGTAAATTATTCTTATTCCTTTTCAACTCAAGTTGATCCAAGTTCATTGGAGACTCCCACGGTCGTATTTAATTCAAATACTTTTCCAACAGATGGTGCCGTGGTTGAGACACTTATAAATTCTCTAAGTGTTCAATTTAATAAGGAAGTTTTACATGACGGCAGTGATGATGCGGCTGATAATGCCCAGAACTACCGTTTTTTTTCAATTGGGCAAAATCGTATTTTTGACACTATCAATTGCGACGAAACAATCGCGGATGATGTGGCGATCCCCATAGACCAGGTCAGCTACAATCCAGTTTCCAACATCGCCACGCTATCGATTAACAACGGCGTATCACTGACTGACGACATCTACCGCCTGATCGTCTGCGGTGAACATACCATCCGCGATTTAAACGGGACGGCATTGAATGATGGCGCGAACAGTTATATAACCTTTTCAGTCGAAGCAACCAATCCATCCTCCACTCATCCCGCGTCTAATCACCCTTCTTCAGGCACCGGCGGTAAGGGTTCAAAGCCGCTCGATCCAAAGAAATCCGCCTTGTTCATTCCCGTAACAGGGTTCTCCCCAACACACGTGACCGTAATTCCAAACCAAAGGTCAGACTATTCGCAAATGGAAGGTTTGTGGCTTGAAATACCAGTCTTGCAGATCGAATCTCAAATTACCGGGATCCCGTTTGAAAATAATACGTGGGATGTAACCTGGCTGGACAAACAAACCGGTTGGTTGCACGGAAGCGCTTATCCTGGCTCGTTTGGAAATTCCGTGCTCACCGGGCACGTTTGGGATGCAGCCAACCAGCCAGGTATTTTTCATGATCTCGGGCAATTACAGTTCGGGGATCAGGTGATCATTCACTCATACGGAAAGAAATATACTTATGAGGTCAGAAGCGTACTCATTGTAAATCCTGAGGACGTGGATGCCATGCTAGCACACAAGGAAAACTCCTGGATCACTCTGGTAACCTGCCAGGGTTATGATGCTGAAAAAGACCGATACGAAAAACGGGTTTTGGTGAGGGCTGAAATTGTAGAAGTTGAATAACAATTAATCGGTTTTATGTTCCAGGTCGTCAGATACTTCCGCTGCAGGAAGGATGGCTTTCATGCGGTGCTCCAGGTCGCGCCGCGAGAGCATGATACGGTGGCCGCAGGTCTGACAGACCAGGCCGATATCCGCGCCCAGGCGTACCACCTTCCACTCATATCCCCCGCACGGATGCGGTTTGCGCATACGCACAATGTCTCCCAAAGCGACTTCTCTGAACATAGTCCCATTATATCCAATCAAAAGACGGTTCCACCAGGTCAAGTTTGTCTTTTTCGAGCATGATACAATCGCAAAAGCGTTTTGTATTCGGTTCAGCAGGGTTCCTTATGTTCAACTTGTCGGTTCCGGAAATCTTTTCTCGTGTTCTCACGCTGGTCATTGCGCTGACCGTGCATGAGTTTTCGCACGCTTTCGTGGCAGACCATTTCGGTGACGATACGCCGCGCCTGTACGGACGCTTGACACTAAATCCACTCAAGCATTTGGATATCATCGGCAGTCTGATGTTGATCGTAATGGGGTTTGGCTGGGCGAAGCCGGTTCCGGTTAACCCGGCAAAACTGCGCCAGCATTCCAAAGCTGCTCTCATGTGGGTATCGGTTGCCGGGCCCGCTTCCAACCTGATGCTGGCTCTAATTGCGGCAATACCTCTTCGATTGAAAATAATTACATCCAGCGCCAGTGGATCTATTCTACCCTCCCCTTTTGATTTCCTCCTGACCTTTGTATTCGTCAACATATTATTGCTGGTTTTCAACCTTATCCCCATCTCTCCTTTGGATGGCGAGAAAGTGCTTGAATTCTTTCTTCCCGATCAACTGGCTAACGGTTACGCCAAATTAAAACCATACGGTCCACTATTATTACTCGTGATTGTGTTCCTTTTACCTCGTTTTGGCGTGGATATTATGGGCATGATTATGAACCCTGTCATCCGCGGCTTTCAATATTTATTGTTCGGCACTTGAACAAATAATAATAATATTTTTAATAATTGCTATTGTGTTCCATCCCTTTTGCTTCACGCGCATGAGTTCAAAGAAATCCTGCGGTTCATGAGTTATTTTTAAACAGGTGGTTATGCCTTTTTTCTGCTACATGGTTGAATGTCAAGACGGTAGTTTTTATACCGGTTGGACTGTGGATCCACAGCGTCGGGAGAAACAGCATAATCAGGGGCGCGGTGCTAAATACACCCGCTTGCACAGGCCAGTTCATTTAGTATATATTGAAGAAGTACCTGATCATTCTGCAGCGCTCAAACGAGAAAGAGTAATAAAGAAATTGAACCATGAACAGAAGAAAAAAATGGCCATGGATTTCTCACCGAAAGAGGATTAATTAGAATGGAAAAACGCCGCATTCAAGTTCTTTCCCCTGGAAGGGTCAATTTATTAGGGGAGCACGTGGATAAATATGGAGGAATCGTTCTTCCAGCAGCCATTGACCGGGCGATTTTGTTAACTGCCGAATCTCATAATGAGCAGGTTCTGCGACTTCATGCGCTGGATCTCGGACATAAGGTTGAAATAAATTTAAACGAAATTGAGAAAAAAGTGGATATCTTGGGCAATCCATTGCCGACCTGGGCGCGCTACCCGGCCGGGGTTGCCTGGAGTTTAAGACAGGATGGATTCAAAATTACAGGCGTGGATTGTGAATTCAGATCCGATATCCCCATCGGCGCCGGGCTGAGCAGTTCGGCAGCCCTCGAAGTTGCATTTGCCGTACTTTGGCAGGAACTGGGCGGATGGTCGATGGATCGTCCGACCCTTGCCCAATACAGCCAAAAAGCCGAGGTGGAATACGTGGGGGTCAACTGCGGATTAATGGATCAGTTCGCCTGCGCCAACGGCGAAAAAGACAGCGTGGTGCTATTGGATACAAGAAATCTTGAACACCGATCCATACCGCTTCCAAAAGATATTGCCATTGTCATCGCTGATTCCACCGTCAGGCACAATCTGGTCACTTCAGCCTACAACGACCGTGTCAACGACTGCCAGAAAGCGCTTGAGGTTATTCAGCAAAAGCATCCAAACGTAAAAGCTTTAAGGGACGTTTCTCCAAAAATGCTGGAAGCTTCAAAGTCGCTTATACCGGAAAACGCCTATAAACACGCCAGTCATGTTGTCGGCGAAATTCAACGTGTTGATGTCGCTATTGATTGTCTCGAAAAAGGAGATACAAGGTCTTTTGGCAAGATCATGCTTGAAACACACGCTTCACTGAGAGACCTGTACGAGGTGTCCTGCCAGGAATTGGACCAGATGGTGGAAATTGCCTCCGGTTTCGATGGTTGTTATGGCGCCCGTCTGACCGGAGCAGGGTTTGGCGGCTGCACCGTAAATTTGGTGGAACTGTCCAAAGCCCGGGAATTCGCGGATTTCCTTGCCGGTGAATATAAACAAAAGACGGGGATCAACTTGCCCGTCTTTATCACGCACGCTTCTTCAGGCGCACATATTGTTTGAGTGGTTTCAGTCTGTAAAGACAGGAAGGTGACCAAGCGAGACGATTTCACGCCATTTGGCTCGTTCGCCTTCGGTGAATATGGCCGCTTCGGCGCTGATATGTCCGCCGGCTTTATCGGTCAATAAACGCATTCCCTGCAGGGTTGATCCGGTGCTGATCACATCGTCCACGATCACGATATTCTTGTCTTTGATCAGTGCCAGGTCCTTCTCATCCAGGATCAGGGTCTGTGGCTCCCCCGTTGTAATGGAAAGGGTTTCAGTCCGCAAGGCATTGCCCATGTAGGGTTTGTAACTCTTGCGGAAGACAACATAAGGTTTTTTCATTTCAACGGCCAGCGCGTATGCAAGAGGGATGCTCTTGGTCTCGGCGGTGACCAGAATATCACAAGGAGTATTTTTAAGTTTTTTTGCCAATTCACGGGCGCAAGCTTGAACGAGTTCGATATCTCCAAGGATGTTAAGGATGGCAATTCGAAGTCCCGGCTTTATTTCGAATAAAGTCAATTCACGATGGACTCCTGCGATATCTACGCCATAGGTGTCTCTTTTTTCCATCTTAATCTCCTTGAACAAGTTGTTCAGATCACAAACGCTAATAGTTTATCACAAATTAACGAGCGCATTGAATAAACCAAAATAAAAGATCCCCGCACATCGGTTTGCGAGGATCTTTTTGCTCAGCTTACGCCAAGTCAATATTTTCGTATTAATCATCGAGAGCCGGGGACGCCGACCCCGGCTCTCTTTACTAAGGAGGAGAAGAAAAGAAGTCGCCCTGTAGATAGGATATCAATTTCCACTAGGATGTACTTGACTCTTACCCTACGATTACCCTACGATATCTCTTTGATAATAATTTCGGTAATTTTAAAAATTACTTGATATTATTGATTGGTAAATAACCTTAAGTCTGATGTTGTTCCCATAACATTACTTACGTACAAGCCATGAGGGTATTAATTGGACTTCACGAAAGCGTTATCGCGGAATAGAATTTTAAAATCATTAAACTTGGCATTGTGAGGGCTGCAGCTTGTCTATAAAAAACTGGATAAAATTCTTCTCCCTTTCGATCGTTTGGGGCACATCCTTCTTTTGGATAAAGATCGGTCTCCAGGAAGTTGGTCCGGCTACTGTAGTTTTTTTCCGGGTCTTCTTCGCCACCCTGGGGTTAATTGTGTTCTTCCTGGTGGGCCGTAGAAAATTTCCGCTTAAGACCTGGTGGTTATTTCTTTTTCTGGGCTTCTTTAATGTGGCCTTCCCTTTCCTGCTCATTTCCTGGAGCGAAGAACATATTTCCTCCGGGCTGGCCTCCATCCTTAATTCCACGCAGCCGCTGGCAACAGCTCTCGTAGCCACCATTTTTATTCAGGAAGAACGTATGACATGGCAGCGCGGATTGGGCCTGGTGGTTGGTTTTAGTGGGGTGCTTGTGCTTATGTCCAATCGTGCAAATGGCGTACTCTCAGGTCAAATGATCGGTGTATTGAGCATGATCGTGGCCGTTTTCTCATATGCCAGCAGCGCTGTTTTTGCACGAATTAACAACAAGAATGTCAGCCCTGAAAGTCAGGCTCTTGGACAAATGTCGTTTTCACTGATCTTTGTCTTGCCCGCCATGTTGGTTATGGATGCTCCATTTAAACTGCCGCAACTGCCCATTTCTTATCTTGCCTTTACCTGGCTTGGATTGCTAGGTTCCTGTTTTGCAGCAATCGTCTGGTATCAACTTCTTGATGAAATTGGTCCGTCACGAGTAAGCATGACCACCTATTTGCTCCCTTTGATCGGCGTCGCTTTAGGAGCGTTGGTTTTGCACGAAACAGTGGACTGGAGATTACTTGCAGGTGGAATTCTGATTATTCTTGGTATCATTATCGTTAACCAAAAAAAGAACAGAAAGAAGACACAGGAAAAAGAATCAATATGAGCAAAGGAAAAGTATGAGTGATCAGTCAAAAATGCGCTCCGGATATGTAGCTGTTGTCGGCCGTCCGAACGTCGGAAAATCAACATTGGTCAATACGCTGCTCGAACAAAAGATAGCGGCTGTTTCCGCCAAACCACAGACAACCCGCCGCAGGCAGTTAGGCATTCTCACCACAGCTGAGGCTCAGATCATTTTTGTTGATACTCCCGGGCTTCACATCCCCCAGCACAAACTGGGAGACTACATGAATCAGGAAGCCGTGGAGGGTCTGAAAGAAGCCGATCTGATCTTGTGGTTGATCAATGCCTCCGTCCCGCTTACAAACGAAGATCGTTTGATCGCCGAGAGGCTGAACTCCATCCGGGATCTTCCGCCTGCGTTGATCGTCCTTTCCAAATGTGACCTGATCTCTGAAGACATCCTGCTCGAACGCAAGAAATCCGCTCTCGATCTATATCCTGCCCAAGACATGTTGGTCATTTCTTCGCTGACCGGCATCGGTCTGCCTGAGCTTAAACAAAAGGTATTGACTGCGTTGCCTTTCGGAGAAGCCTTTTTTGATGAAGATATCGTCACAGATTATTATGAAAGAGACATCGCAGCCGAGTTGGTCCGTGAAGCTGTTTTGCTTTACGTTCGGGATGAAGTGCCGCACTGCATCGCTGTCCGCATCGATGGCTATAAGGAACGAGAAGATAACAAAGCCACCATCGAAGCGACCATTTTTGTTGAAAGGGATTCTCAAAAGGGGATCGTCATTGGCCAGGGCGGAGAAATGATCAAGAAGATCGGCACCCATGCGCGACAAGAGATTGAATCCATGAGTGGAAGAAAAGTATTCCTGGATCTACGAGTTAAGGTAAACAAGAACTGGCGCAACAGCATTGATGCTTTGCAGTTGCTGGGTTATGCCACTCGCAAGGACGATTAATATGTTTACCTGGAGTCTCTATCTCGCTGTCGCCTTCGCCTTTCTCGATTGGGCTTCCACCTGGAAAGGCTGGAAGATCAGGCTGTTCATCGCCAAACCCGCCACTTTGCTGTTCTTAATTATTTGGACCTTCCAGGTCACAGGCTGGCAAGGCGGAATGGTATGGTTCGGGATTGCCCTGATCTTTTCACTGATCGGAGATATCGTCCTGCTGCTCAATGCGCGTTACTTCCTCATCGGGTTGTTTGCGTTCTTGCTGGCGCATTTCAGTTTTTTGATCGGATTCAATGAAGAACTCCCGCCCCTGGCGCTTGGCCCATTCCTCTTGTTGATTATTGTTGCCCTTTCGGCCCTGCGCGTATTGAGGACTTTAAAACCGGGTGTGCTCAAAGTGCCGCGCGGAAAACGCTTTCTGGCAGCCGTGTCTTTGTATGGTTTGACCCTGGGCCTGATGGTGTTATCAGCGTTGATCACCTTTTTCCGGCCAGACTGGTCGCTTGGCTCTGCGACCCTGGTATCGGTTGGCGCGATCCTCTTTTATTGTTCTGATACCTTGCTGGGATATGACCGTTTCGTGCAAAAAATTAAACACGGACAAAGTTACGTCCATCTGGCTTACCACCTGGGCCAGATCGGGCTGGTGACCGGAGCGATGCTGCACTTCATGCACTGATCCGGTTATTTCAGCGGTTTGAACCCCTCCCCAAGCGCTTCATTCGCCACGCCAATGACCATGAAAGCCTTGGGGTCGATTTCTTTAACCAGCTGCTTGAGTTGGTTGACTTCTGCCCGTGAGATCACGCAATACAACACCGGACGGTCTGCAGAGGTATAGCCTCCCGTACCCGAAAGGATCGTCACCCCGCGTTCCAATACTTCCATAATTACGTCTTTTACCTCATCGGAATGTTCCGTGATTATGATAACGGTACGGAAAATACCCGAACCTTCTGAGACCATCTCGGCTGCCAAGCCGCTGACGTAGATCACAACCAGACCGTAGAGCGCTTTTTCCCACGAAAACGCAAAACCTCCAGCCAGTACTACCAATGTATCCGTGATGAGATAAGAAAGGGAAATGGAAATCCCAAACTTGTAATTAAGGATGCGTCCCAGTATATCCGATCCACCACCGGTTCCCTGGCCCAGATAGACCAGCCCGAGCCCGAGCCCCAGTAACACACCACCAAAAAGCGCATTAAGTACGTTATCGCCGGTGACCCCCTGCGCCGGAATAAATAGCAACAACAAATCAGTGAATATGGAAAAACAGGTGACCGAGAAAGCCGTCCGGATGGCAAAACGTGAACCACCCAGAAAGCGCCACCCCAGCACAAAAAGAGGGATGTTACCAACCAGGATCATGATGCCAAGTGGAAACTTGACATAATAATTAATGATCTGGGCAGCGCCACTGATGCCTCCACTAACCAGCAAGCCGGGCACCAGGAAAAGACGCATGGCGAACGCCTGGACCAATGCTCCCGCCAGGAGCAGTGTGTAATCCTGAACGGTTTTCCATGAAAAATTAATGGGGCCGATCAATGTTTTCAGGTCTTTTTT
>Ga0172375_10012094_pt1 | contig 10853 bp, 8 predicted proteins | sample LakKiv1m_FD_114537 | JGI IMG/M metagenome (GOLD analysis project Ga0172375, IMG submission 114537) | Freshwater microbial communities from Kabuno Bay, South-Kivu, Congo - kab_092012_11.1m | ecosystem: Environmental > Aquatic > Freshwater > Lake | place: Democratic Republic of the Congo... | reverse complement strand
TTGACCCTCAGTTTGTTGGTGATGAGCATTATATTGTAGCAAGGAGATTGCAGGAAATACTTCAGAGGAACAAGGAACTTCAGGATATAATAGCAATTCTTGGTATTGATGAGCTTTCCGAAGAAGATAAGACTACTGTTCAAAGAGCCAGAAAAATCGAGAGATTTCTGTCACAACCGTTTTCTGTTGCGACACAATTTACCGGAAGGGAAGGCAGATATGTGAGAGTTGAGGATACGGTTAAGGGATTTAAGGCAATATGTGAAGGAAAATATGATAATCTGCCGGAGCAGGCATTTTATATGGCCGGAACAATTGAAGAAGTGGAAGAACGTGCAAAAAAGATGGAATTGTTATGAGTAAAATTAAAGTCACTATCGTAACACCTGAAGAAAAGATTTTTGATGGTTGGGTTGATTTTGTAAGCGTTCCAGGGCAAAGCGGCAGTCTGGGGATTTTACCCAGGCATATTCCTATTATTGTCCAGTTAAAAATTGGAATTGTAAAGTTAGTTGATGCAAAAGAAATAGTATTGGTTGGTGTTTGCAGGGGCTTTTTTGAATTTATAAATGATAAAGCTAATATTTTGACGGAACGGGCCGTCAGGACAACTCAGGAGAACATTGCTAAAACAATTGAAGAACTTAAGGGCAAACATAATATCACACAGGAGATTACCGAAGAAACCAGAAAAGTAATGCAGGCAATGGCTTCATTAAAATCTTTAAAAAGGTAAAAATGCAGATGAAGTCTGTTTGTTTGTGATATTTTCGATTAATTATTAAAAAATTAATCAGCAATATATTTCCCTTACCAATATATTTTCCTAAACCCAATTCATGCACTGAGCTGCCTTGTTTATTTTTTTGCTTCATTTGTTATAATAGCGTTTACTCTAAGTTACAGGAAAAATTCAATTTAGTAATAAAAACGGCTGTCATATGAAAAAATATATTATCAAAGGCGGTAGAACTCTTTCAGGCAAAGTGAAAATCAGCGGGGCGAAGAACTCTGCTCTTAAATTGATGGCTGCATCAATTCTTGCAAATTCAAAAGTCACTCTCCGGAACGTACCTGATATTGAAGATGTCAATACGATGGCAGAAGTTTTAAAAACTTTAAACGCCAAAGTTATTTTTGAACCTCAAAAGAGCAGACTTGAAATAGATCCTTCATCAATAAACAACCTTGAAGCGCCCTATGAACTTGTCAGGAAGATGCGTGCATCCGTGCTTGTTGCCGGACCGCTGCTGAGTAAATTCGGCAGAGTTAAAATTGCAATTCCCGGTGGCTGCAATATTGGCGCAAGACAGATAGACCTGCATCTTAAAGGCTTTGAAAATCTTGGGGCCGAAAACTATGTTGAGCATGGTTATATAAATTGTATTGCTGCGGGTGATAAAGCGGCATCAAAGGCAATTCTAAATTCGACTGATGCTATAAGCAGCGGCAGAAAGTTAAAGGGTACCATTATTAACCTGGACTTTCCTTCAAGGGGGGCAACGGAAAATTTAATGATGGCCGCATGCATGGCAAAAGGCAAAACGGTTATAAGTAATGCGGCTCGTGAAACAGAGATATTAGATCTTGCCAACTTTCTTGTTTCTATGGGAGCGCAGATAGATGGAGCCGGTACGGATCGTATAGAAATAAATGGTGTAAAAACGCTCAAAGGGACGGAATACAGGATTATGCCAGACAGTATTGAAGCAGGTACATTTATTATAGCGGCAAGCCTTTGCGGCAGTAAAGTAGTAATAGAAGATGCTATATGGAAAAATATAGAAATATTTTGCCTCAAATTAAAAGAAATTGGTATAGATATTGAAAGCAGGGGCAATAACACTATAATCGTAAGAAGACATGATAATGTGTTAAATCCTGTTTGTATCAGCACACTGCCATACCCTGGTTTTCCAACAGATTTACAGCCAATCATTGCGGTGCTTCTTACTATAATTCCCGGGACCTCTATAATTACAGAAAATGTTTTCGAGAACAGGTTTATGTATGTTGATGAATTAAACAGGATGGGAGCCAATATAAAAATAGATGGCCATCATGCAGTAATCAAGGGTGTTAAAAATTTATCGGGCGCCCCTGTCAAGGCTTTTGATCTTAGGGCCGGCATGGCAATAGTTCTTGCAGGCTTGGTCGCAGAGGGCATGACAGAAGTAAGTGACATCAATCATATCCAGAGAGGATATGAAAATTTGGAAACAAAGTTGACGGGTTTAGGAGCCGATATCAGCCTGGTTACTTAAAATAGTTATAGAATACTTCGACATTGCTATGAGAAGTTAATAAAAGGATAGTCTAAAATCAGCCGATGATATATAATATCGTTTTGCGTTAGTTATGGCCAGTTGTATAATTAGATAGCACATTAGGTTCCGGATATTTTTTTATTTTTAATTTTTATAAAAGTTTTAAAATAATGAGTAGATTTAGAAGAAAAAAACAGGATTTGGTTTCCGGACATGAATCTGAGCCAAAAGTTTTAAACGATACTGTTAAAAGAAAAACTAAATTTGGCAAGCTTCCGGTATATGCCAAAACCCTGATAATAATATTTTCAGTTATAATTGTTATATTTGGTTCAGCGGCAGGATATTTTTTCTATTATATTAATTCTGTCAACAAAACTTTAAATTCTGCAACATCTTCTGAGATCCAGAGCATACTTGCGCCGATAAGTACGCCTCAGTCTCCTGTAACCATCCTTCTTCTTGGAAGAGACACGAGAGATAGTGAAACTGAGATGGGCAGGGCCGATACTATCATGGTTTTACATATAAACCCGGGTGAAAATAGAGCGGTTCTTTTATCAATTCCAAGGGATACTTATGTTGAGATCCCAGGCTACGGAAAGGATAAAATCAATGCCGCATATGCTTTAGGTGGTGAAGAGCTGATGATAAAAACTGTTTCTAACTTCTTGAATGCCACCATTAATCATTATATAACAACTGATTTTGATGGTTTCATAAAGCTGATAGATGAGTTAGGAGGTGTTGATATTGTTGTGGACCGGCCCCTGATAGATCCAAAAAGTGGTGCAAGTTTTTCAACCGGGAACCATCACCTTACGGGAGAACAAGCTCTGGCTTATACACGAAGCAGATCTACGGAACTTGGTGATATTGGAAGAATTCAAAGACAACAATATATATTCAGGGAGCTGTTCAATCAAAAATTAAACCTTAGTACTATTTCAAAAATCCCTTATTTTTTTAATATACTGGTCGAAAACACCTACACGGATCTTGATCTAAAGACAATTCTATCTTATGCAAAAGAAGGTCTTTCTTTCAGCTCTGAAAACATAAGTGTTGCCATAATCCCAACCCGCTCCGATTGGATTCAAGACGGCACAATAAGTGTTCAGATTCCGGACGAAGATGAAGCCAAGGCAATGTGGGAAAGGATAATATTGGGACAACCGGCAAGTATGTATGGGCTTGAATATAGCAACATCGAAAATATTCCGGACTCCATGGGCCAGAATGAAGTTTACACCGGTAAGTTAAAAATCAAAAACACAGGGACAATTGACTGGAACAGGGGAGGAGAAAATCCATTTTACCTGAGCTATCACTGGATCGATTATGAAACAAAGAAAACTGTTGTATTTGACGGTGAAAGGAGTTACCTGCCTAATGAGTCCGTAAAAGCGGGACAGGAAGTAGAAGTAGATATAAAAATATTGTCACCTCCGCAAGAGGGTACTTATATTTTGCAAATCGATATGGTTCATGAAGGTAAAACATGGTTTTCCTATCAGGGAGTTCCTCCGCTCGAGAAGTATATTGCCGTAAACGTATTGTATGCGGCGCAATATGATGATAACGGGACAACTCCAAACGAGGTCTCGCCGGGCCAGAAATTTGAAACTAAAATCACGGTTACAAATACAGGCTACTTGTTGTGGAACAATACGGGCCAAAATAGAATTGACCTGGGGATTCACTGGTATAATAGAGATACAAGAGAAATTGTTATATGGGATAGTGACAGTGGTGAATTGCCATACAATATAGACCACAATGAAAACGGAAGCGTTAAGGTGTTTATAACTGCGCCCGATAAACCCGGAAGATACGTGCTTGCTTATGACCTGGTTCATGAAATGGTAACATGGTTTTCTCATAAAGGTGTCATTCCGCTTGAAATAGATGTGAATGTCGGTGTGACGCTGGACAAGACAATTGCCAAAAAGACGCTGGTAATGATTTATAATGGCTGCGGAATTGAAGGTTCCGCTACGGAGTTTCAGGATTATATTAAAAAATATGAATTTAAAGTAAAAGGCATTGCCAATGCGCAAAACTATAATTTTGAGAAAACAAAGATAATATATAAAAATGGTAAACGGCAAAATGCTGAGCAGCTTGCCCTGATCTTAAACAGTTATGAGATCGAACAATATAGCAGTACCTGGAATGATTATTATTCTGCAGCAGATGTGATTGTAATTCTTGGCAAGGACTACAAAGAAAATATCCAACAGTAGGCAAAATACCTTAAATTCTATGCTATAATTGACATATGAAAAGAAGCTCAATACTTAAAATAACAAGACTGGCAATATTTGACGTACTTATAATTTTTTCTTCTTTTATTATTTCCTTTTTTCTGCGCGGGGCAATAAACATAAGTCAAAGAGGTACCATATTTTCACAGTACTCTAATTATATTGGGACCTATGTCCTGATAATAATCCTTGTAAAGATTGCTATGTTTGTTGTTTTTGGCATATACAGAAGGGTCTGGAAATACGCGTCAATCAAGGATATGGTCGCTATTGTCGAATCAGTTACATTGTCAGTTATAATAATGGGTGTAATTTTTTACTTATTGGCCCAGCCTGTAAGTTGGTTCGGCCGTGTCTTGGTGCTTCCATATTTTCCCCGAAGTATTTTAATCATTGATTATCTGCTGACTTTGATGCTGATGGTAATTTCTCGATTTTCTGAAAGATTTTTCAATGAACTCAGGTTTGGAAAAAGAGGCATCAGAAAAAAGAGGGTACTGATTGTCGGTGCCGGTGATGCCGGTGAAATGATTGCAAGGGAAATGATAAGGCAGCGAAATAGTGAATATATACCTATAGGGTTTTTAGACGATGATAGAATGAAATTAAATAATCATATTCATGGCATAAGGGTGCTTGGGCCCTTATCCAGTCTGGAAGAAAATATACAAAAGTTTGTAATAGACGAGGTCCTTGTGGCGATGCCTACGGCGCCTGGAATGGTTCGGAAGGAAATAACGCTTAGAGCCAAAGGAGCGGGTGTAATTTGTAAAACATCTCCAAGTCTTTACGAAGTAATTGACGGTAAGGTTTACCTTGACCAGATTAGAGATATAGGGGTTGAAGATATTTTAGGCAGGGAACCTATCAAAGTTAAGATTCTGGAGTTAGCTTCGGAATTTAAGGATAATGTAATTTTAATTACGGGCGCCGGCGGCTCGATAGGTTCAGAAATCTGCAGGCAGCTTTTAAGATTTGGACCTTCAAAACTTATGATCATCGATCACTCTGAAAATAATTTATTTTTAATTGAAGAAGAGCTCAAAAATAAGTTTAATTTTAACTCGCTGGTTCCTATAGTTGCCGATATTAGGGAGAAGGAGTTAATGAGCTCTGTGTTTAAAAGATACCGTCCCTCAATAGTTTTCCATACTGCCGCGTATAAGCATGTACCTCTGATGCAGTTGAATCCGGAGGCTGCGATCCGGAATAACTATCTCGGCACAAAAATTCTTGCAAAAATTGCCATAGAAACAAAAGTAAAAAGGTTTGTGATGCTTTCAACAGACAAGGCCGTTAAACCAAAAAATGTAATGGGGATTTCAAAACTTCTTGCGGAAAAATATCTCCAGTCCATATCAAAAACAAAGGGCACAAAATTTATGATTGTAAGATTTGGCAATGTAATGGAAAGCCATGGCAGTGTTGTAAATATTTTTAAGGAGCAGATAAGCTCAGGCGGACCCGTTAAAGTAACTCATCCTAAAATGAACAGATATCTCATGACTATCCCCGAAGCCAGCCAGCTTGCCATACAGGCGTGTATTATGGGAAACGGCGGAGAGATCTTTGTCCTGAATATGGGAGAACCAATAAATATTCTGGATCTTGCCACCAATATGATCAGACTATATGGTATGGAGCCTCACAAAGACATTGAAATTGTATATACTGGTCCAAGAGAAGGTGAAAAAATAACCGAAGAGATAATAAGTGAAGACGAAGTTCTTACTGAAAGCAAGTTTAAACACATTTTTGAAGCAAAAGGCAATGGATCTTTTAATGAAGAAGAGATCCATAACATTTTATTCAGTATCGAAAAAGAAATAGAAACTTATGATTATAAGAATTTGTTTAAGGATCTTAAACGATTGATACCTGATTTTAATGAAAAAGAAATGTGGTATATGTTATGATCCGTAAGTTTCTAAAAAGATCTTCTGATTTAATTGCTGCAATTGTCATGATAATATTATTGGTTCCGCTTTGGATCATAATATCTATTCTTATCAAAATCGATTCTCCGGGCAGTATTTTTTTTCTGCAAAAAAGAGTAGGGCGCAACAGCCAATACTTCAACATGATTAAGTTCAGGTCGATGAGAGCAGGTACTGTGGACCTTCCTGCCGAAGAACTTCAGGACCGGGAAAAAAAGGTTACAAGAGTCGGTAAATTTTTGCGAAGGTTCAGTATAGATGAATATCCCCAACTTTTTAATATTTTAAAAGGTGATATGAGTTTTATAGGTCCAAGACCTTCTCACCTGGGCCAGGTGGAACAGATAAAAATCAGGAAAAAAATAGGCACGGATAAAGTACGGCCGGGAATGTCAGGGCTGGCACAGGTAAACGGAAGAGACGATATAACGATTCCCGAAAAAGCGGAATTTGACAGGATATATGTGTATGAATATAAAACTTTTATGGATCTTAAAATTTTTTTAAGGACCATAAAAGTGGTTCTGACCTTTAAGGGTGGAAATTAATCCTCATTTATCATCATTCAATCAGAAAATAGGCAAACTCTGCAAAAATATTCGGAAAAAGAAATCCTGGAATTTCTTTTTTCCCAAAACCACTGAATCTTTCGGAAATAATCTTAATTTTTTCTTTGGTGCAAAGTTCCTTGAAATCTTTGATTGTGAAAAGGTGAATATTCGGTGTGTTATACCACTCATAGGGCAGTAGCTTGGTTTTTGGCATTCTGCCCAAAAACATGATATAGAGCCTGATTTTTATATAAGCAAAATTCGGAAAACTCACTATGACTTTATTGCCAATCTCAAGACATTTTTTTAAGGTTTTATCCGGATTGTTCATAATCTGAATAATATCGTGAGCAATAACATAGTCAAAAGATTTTTTAGGATAATCTGAAAGGTCACTGTTTATGTCACCCTGAATGACTGATAAGCCCTGGGAAATAGCCTGAAAAACTTTTTTCTCGTCAATATCGATCCCAAAGCCACGGGTTTTTTTCTCACCGCCAAGTATTTTTAAAATTTCACCTTCCCCGCTGCCAAGAACCAATATTTTGCTCTCTTCTTTGATCCAATCTTTTATAATTCCAAGTTTTTTCAATTATTTTACTCTCCTGATGATGCCTCAAGTGATGATAAAAAACCTGTAAACAGTTTTTTAAGCCTTTCATCGTCAATCAAAAAAGAATCATGCCCATACGCTGATTCAAAATTGGTATAAGTAGTTTCTATGCCGTTTATTTTTAAAGCCTTAACTATTTGCAATGACTGTTCTTTCGGATAAAGCCAGTCAGAAGTAAAAGACATAACCAAACATTTTGCTCTGATATTTTGAAATGCTTCCAAAAGATTATTGTAACCATCCGTCATATCAAAATCATCAATCGCTTTACTGATATAAAGATAAGAATTTGCATCGAATCTCTTTATGAAACTTTCACCCTGGTGTTGCAGATAACTTTCAACTTCAAATTCTCTGGTGAAGTTAGTATACGGGCCTTTGGTATTTTTAATGGACTCTCTCCCAAATTTTTTATGCATTGATTCTTCACTCAAATATGTTATATGTCCGATCATTCTTGCTATCGAGAGTCCGGTCTTTGGTGTTTTCATACCATAGTAATTTCCATTGTTCCAATTAGGATCAGAGATTATTGCAAATCTGCCGACGCTGTTAAAAGCAATCGCTTGTGCGGTATGGGTCGGGGAAGTTGCTATAATCATCGCACCCAAGGCTGTCTCAGGATAGGTAACGAGCCACTGAAGGACTTGCATACCACCCATGGAACCTCCGGCGACACAAAATAATTTCTTGATTCCCAAATGCTCCAGTAATTTTTTTTGCGGCTTGAGCATATCTTTAATTGAAACAACAGGGAACGCAAGGCCAAAATGCTTTCCTGTTTCCGGATTTATTGAAGAAGGTCCGGTAGAACCTTTGCACCCCCCAATGACATTTGCGCAAATAACAAAGAACTTTTTGGTATCAAAAGGCTTACCGGGCCCAATCATCATGTCCCACCAGCCTGGTTTTGTGTCATCCGGGCTATTATAACCTGCCGCGTGAGAATCACCCGACAGTGCATGAAACACCAGGATAGCATTACTTTTCTGTCTGTTAAGTTCCCCATAGGTTTCATATGCAATAGTTATAGGGCCCAATTTTATACCACTTGATAAAATAAGCTCATTTGGCCTTTCTGCAAAGTTAAAAAAATTTGTTTTTACTATTCCCACACTGTTACCGGTAATTGGTTTTACTTTTTTACTCATAAGAGCTCTATGTTTTTATATTTTTTTATAAACGAATAACTATTTAAAAATCAGATATTAAATTAAAATAAGATATTAACTTTAATGATCCGGCATTTCAAAAATTTTGAAAAAGCCAGGTGGATAAATATCTTTCACCACTGTCAGGAAGTATCACTACAATTGTTTTATCCTTGTTTTCTTTTCTTTTTGCTACCTGGAGAGCTGCCCAAAATGCAGCGCCGCTTGATATACCTGCCAGGATCCCCTCGGTTTTTGCAAGTTGACGGGCCGTTTCGCCGGCATCTTCATTTGAGACCAGGATAATCTCATCTATTATATCTCTGTTTAATACTTGCGGTATAAAACCTGCTCCAATTCCCTGGATTTTATGGGGTCCGGGTGGACCTCCCGACAGAACGGATGAATCCCTGGGTTCAATTGCTATAACTTTAATATCAGGGTTCTTCTTTTTTAAAATTTCACCGACTCCGGTAATTGTTCCTCCGGTACCGACTCCTGCAATGAATATATCAATTTTCCCATCAGTATCGTCAAGTATTTCAACCGCGGTTGTTTTTTTATGTATTTCAGGATTTGCCTGATTGTTAAATTGTTGCGGCATAAAACTGTTTTTGGTTTCAGCCAGTAATTCATTTGCTTTTTCAACTGCCCCGCTCATGCCTTTTGCCCCATCGGTAAGCACCAGTTCTGCGCCCAGGATTTTTAGCAGCTGCCTTCGCTCAATACTCATTGTCTCAGGCATTGTCAGGATCAGCCTATATCCTTTTGCTGCTGCAACAAATGCAAGCGCAATTCCCGTATTACCGCTTGTAGGTTCAATAATTATCGAATCTCTGTTTATTTTTCCTTCTTTTTCTGCAGCTTCGATCATGGCAATGCCTACTCTGTCTTTTACACTTGAATAAGGATTAAAAGATTCCAGTTTTACAAGTATGGTGTTAGGATTTTTATTTAATTTGTTTATTTTAACAAGTGGTGTATTACCAACTGTTTTTGTTATATCTTTATAAATTTTTGGCACTTTAGCTCTCCTAATGTTTGATTTAGTCAATATATTTTAAATATTACAACAAGTCTTTCTATATTACTTTTGGGATTTTTTTAATGCCTGTTCAAGGTCGTCGGTGATATCGCTAATATGTTCGATCCCTATCGATAATCTGATAAAATCAGGAGTTACGCCTGTCGCAAGACGTTCTTCCTCCGATAATTGCTGATGAGTTGTTGTTGCCGGATGAATTGCCAGTGTTTTGGCATCACCGACATTGGCAAGATGGGATATCAGCTGCAGGGAATTGATGAATTTCTTACCGGCTTCAATTCCTCCCTTAATTCCAAATCCTATGATCGCACCTGCTCCTTTTGCCAGGTATTTTTTTACTCTTTCTTTTTCAGGGCTCAAGTCGAGACCCGGATAATTTACCCATGAAACCAGGGGATTGGCTTTAAGGTATTTTGCTGCAGCAAGAGCGTTTTCACTGTGTTTAATCATTCTTATCGGCAGTGTTTCTAATCCCTGTAGAAAAAGAAATGAATTAAAGGGTGACAATGCGGGCCCAAGATCTCTTAATAGGACAACTCTTGCTTTAGCGATATAAGCTATGTTGCCGGCTGGTTCCAAAGCTTTAACAAACTCCATTCCATGATAACTTAATTCGGGATCTGCAATAAGAGGAAATTTTCCGTTTGTCCAGTTAAATTTACCTGAATCCACTATTACTCCTCCCAGAGAGGTACCGTGTCCACCGATAAATTTAGTGGCTGAATAAACAATAATATCAACACCAAAATCTATCGGCCTTAGAAGGTAAGGTGAAACTGTATTATCCAAAATCAGTGGCATGCCGTTGTCATGGGCAAGTTTTGATAAAGCTTCCAGGTCCGCGATATCAAGTTTTGGATTTCCGATTGATTCAGCATATATTGCTTTGGTTTTATTGTTAATAGCCTTTTTGAAAGCGTCAATATTATTGGATGGCACAAAATTTACTTTAATACCAAACTTTGCAAAAGTATAATGGAACAAATTATATGTACCACCATAAAGATTGTCAGCTGAAACTA
>Ga0172375_10012092_pt1 | contig 10857 bp, 5 predicted proteins | sample LakKiv1m_FD_114537 | JGI IMG/M metagenome (GOLD analysis project Ga0172375, IMG submission 114537) | Freshwater microbial communities from Kabuno Bay, South-Kivu, Congo - kab_092012_11.1m | ecosystem: Environmental > Aquatic > Freshwater > Lake | place: Democratic Republic of the Congo... | reverse complement strand
GCGGACCTTGCCGCTGCAGAACTCGGACAGGTACACCGCCGCCCCCAACCCCAGCGGCACCGCCTGCAGCATCGCCAGGCCCGTGACCGACAACGTGCCGATCAGCAGAGCCAGGATGCCGTACTGCGGCCGCACCTCGGAGGACGGGATCCAGTTCGGGCTGGTGAAGAACTCCCACAGGTCCAGGTCGCCCAGGAGGACGGGGAAGGCTTCCCGAAACACGAAGAAGAAGATCGCCGCGACGAACAGGATCGCACTCCAGCCGCACAAGCGGATCGTCCACTCGATCAGGGGCTCGGTCCGCGCCAGCGCCCGTCGCAACTGGCAGGCCCAGTCGCGCGGCTTGGGGGGGCGGGTTGCGGAGTTTGCAGGCCGTTCATTCATGCTCGTCCAGGGACACATATCCCAGCTCCCGCACGACGGTCTGACCTTCCTTCGACAGGATCCAATCCAGGTAATCTTTCAAGGCCCCCGAGGGCTCGCCCGCGGTGTAGATCAACAGAGGCCGCGTGATCGGATACGACCCATTGGCGGCGTTGGCGGACGTCGGGGCCACTCCCGGCTCGCCGGTGTGTTTGGCGACGGACAGCGTCTTGACCTCGGGCGTCTTGTATCCCATCCCGCTGTACCCGATGGCGCTGGGCGTGCGGGACACCAGCGCGACGACCGCCTTGGAGCCGCTCTGGTCCACCGAGCCCAGCTTGTAGTCGCGTTTCTTGCCCAGCACCGCCTCGCGAAAATAGGCGTACGTCCCGCAGCCGGCCTGCCGGCTGACGCGGACGATCCTGTCGCGGCGGTCCCAGCGATGTTGAGGATCGACCTGGGACCAGCGGGTGATCGAGCCGTCCCAGCCGTAGATTTCCGCCAGTTGTTCCAGCGAAATCGATTCGAGCGGATTCGCCCGGTGAACGTAGATCGCCAGCGCATCATAGCCGACCACGAACTCGACGGGCTTCGCCCCGTGGGCGGCTTCGACCTTCTCAATTTCGTCGGCCTTGATCGGCCGACTGCTGTTGGCCAGATCGCAGTTGCCGTCGATCAGGCTCGCCAGCCCCACGCCGGAACCGCCGCCGAGCACCTGGACGCTGACTTGCGGGTGCTTCAAGTTGTACGTCTCGGCCCAGGCTTGGGCCAGGTTGACCATCGTATCGGACCCCTCGACCCGAATCACGGTAGTCGAGCCGGCCGCGGGGGACGAGGCGGACGACGAGCGAGCGCAGCCGGCGCCCGAAGCCAGCAGACTGCAGGCGAGGACGGCCGTCAGCAACCGACTGGCCCAGCGAGCCAGCGCCGACGCCGCGTACGCTGCCCACGGCGGATCGCTCTCGATCGGTCTGGTGTCCACGCTGCGTTCTCGAGGGAAAGACGACTCGAATACCTGTTGCTGTCTGCCCGTTTTATGAAGAAACCGGTTGCATGTCATTAAGGCAACGGCGATTTTTGGGTAATTTAGGGTGAGGAAAACATGAAGTTTGTGTTAAGAGCCGGCGCGGCCGTCCCAGCCACGACGCCGCACCGGTTCGCCGGCCGCCAAGACGGGCTTGCCGGGCCTCGGCCGCAGCGTCTTCCCCAGCGGCAAAATCTTACAACAAGTCTGGTGAATTGGCGGCAAGAGCAGTATCTTAGAGGGACTTGGCCGCACCGCAGGCATGCGCCCGCGGGAAAGACGGTTAGCTACAAGGTGGGAGGAAAAGGCGATGGTCCTGGACGCGCAGCCGGCGGCGGTTCCCGCGACGGGTTCCAAGCCGCGCCCACCGAAACTGGTGGCCGTGATCGATATCGGCGCGACGTCGATCCGGATGGCGATCGCCGAGATCAGCGAAGGCGGCCAGTTTCGCACGCTGGAGTCGCTGGCCCAGGCCGTGAGCCTGGGCAAGGACACGTTCAGCACGGGGGCCATCGATCCGGCCACGACCGAAGAATGCGTGCGGGTGCTGCAGAGCTATCGCCAGAAGCTGAACGAGTACGGGATCACTCGGCCGGACGAGATCCACGTCGTGGCGACCAGCGCCGTCCGCGAGGCGCTGAACCGGCTGACGTTCCTGAAGCGGATTTTCGTCGCCACGGGCTTCAACGTCGAGCCGTTCGACGAGGCGGCGGTGAATCGCGTCACGTACTTGGGCGTATTGCCCTTGCTGGCTTCCGAACCGCGATTGGCGGAAGCCAAGACGTTGATCGTCGAGGTCGGCGGCGGCAGCACCGAGGTCCTGCTGGTCGACCACGGCGACGTCGCCTTTGCCCATACTTACCGCCTGGGCTCGCTGCGGCTTCGCAAAACCCTGGAGGCCTACCATGCCCCGGTGGGCAAGGTGCGGACGATCATGGAAAGCCAGATCACGCGGATCGTCGACCAGGTTCGCAAGCATGTTCCGGCCGACCACTCGCTGATCATGATCGCCCTGGGCGGCGACATCCGCTTTGCCACCGCCGAGTTGCTGCCGGCGTGGGACGGCCAGGCCTTGGTCACCGTGCCGGTGGACGAACTGAGAAAACTGACCGAGCAGACGGTCGCGCGTTCCGTGGACGACCTGCTGCACAAATTCCCCTTGACGCTGGCGGACGCCGAGGCGTTGGGCCCCGCGTTGCTGACCTACGTCCGCTTGGCGCGGGCCCTCAAGCTGGACGACATCCTGGTCTCGCCCTTGAACCTCCGGGACGGGTTGATCCGCGAGATGGCGTCGCGGGAGGAATGGACGGAGAATTTCACGCACCAGATCATCCGCTCGGCCATTGATTTCGGCCGCCGGTTCGGGTTCGACGAACCGCATGGCCGCCACGTGGCGGAACTGAGCCGGATGATGTTCCGCGCTCTGCAGTCGGAGCACCAATTGGGCTACCGCTACGAGGTCATCCTGTACGTGGCCGCCCTGCTGCACGACCTGGGCTACGCCGTCAGCGCCCGCAGCCACCACAAACACAGCATGTACCTGATCGGCAACGGCGATCTGTTCGGGCTCAGTCAGAAGGACGTGCTCCTGGCGGCCCTGACGGCCCGCTACCACCGCCGCTCGTCGCCCAAGCCGATCCACGAGGGCTATGCCACGCTGGACTGGGAGGCTCGGACCAACGTCGCCAAGATGGCCGCCATGCTGCGGCTGGCCGACGCCCTGGACCGGACCAACACCCAGCGGGTGCGGAACATCCGTTGCGAGCGGGAGGATAACCGCTGGGTGATTTCCGTTCCGGGGGCGGACGACCTGTCGGTCGAACAACTCGCCGTCCAGCAAAAAGCGGCCCTGTTCAAAGAGATCTTCGGCATGCCGGTCCTGGTCCGCAACGCCCCGGACGTGCTGGCGCCAACCTGAGTGATTTGAGCTATGCCTGAATCCGCTTCCGCATCCAAGTTCCTGAACCGCGAACTCAGCTGGCTCGAATTCAACCAGCGCGTCCTGGACGAGGCCACGGACGAGAGCCTGCCGTTGCTGGAACGGCTCAAGTTCCTGGCGATCACCAGTTCGAACCTGGACGAGTTCTTCATGGTTCGAGTGGGCGGCCTGCAAATCCTCCGCCAGCAGCGGTCGACCAAACGGGATCCGGCCGGCATGACGCCCACTCAGCAGCTGAAGGCCATCAGCCAGCGGGCGCGGCAGATGCTGGCCGACCAGTACCGCTGCCTGCTGGACCAATTGGAACCGGGCCTGATCCAGGCGGGGATCCAGCGCGTCGCGCCCGAGAACTTGACCGAACACCAGCACGCCGTCGTGCAGAAGATTTTCGACGCCGAGGTCTTTCCGGTCTACACGCCGATGGCGGTCCACGCGGACGCCGAATTTCCGCTGCTGATCAACAAGTCCTTGACCATGTGCGTCCGCTTGGCTCCCGCCGCCGGCGAGGATGCGCCGCGGTTCGCCCTGCTGCCGTTCGGAGCCGCGCCGCTGCGGATGTTTCGCCTGCCCGCCGACGACGGCTATCGCTACATCCTGCTGGAAGACGTGGTGAGCTTGTTCATCGGCCAGTTCTTTCCCGGCGAGACGGTGCTGGATGCGGTCGCGTTCCGCTTGACCCGCAATGCCGACTTGAGCGTTCGGGAAGACAAGGCCGCGGACTTGATGATCGGCATGGAGGAAGTGCTGGATGCCCGCAAGGAGAGCGACTGCGTCCGCCTGGAGGTCGCCGAGTCGTGCAGCAAACCGACCTTGGAGTTTCTCACCTCCGTCCTGGACGTCGACAAGGACTTTGTGTTTCCCGCGCGCGGTCCGCTGGACCTGTCCGCTTGGATGTCGTTGAGCGGAATCCCAGGTTTTGACGAACTGAAGTACGAGTCTTGGCCGCCGCGGAGGCCGCCGGACGTCGATCCGGCCGAGAGCATGTTCGATCAGATCCAACGCAAGGACATCCTGCTGTCGATGCCGTACGAAAGTTTCGAGCCGGTCGTCCGGTTGATCGAACAGGCGGCGGAGGACCCCGGCGTCCTGGCGATCAAGATCATCTTGTACCGGACCAGCCGGAACAGTCCCATCGTGGCCGCCCTGCAACGGGCGTCGGAGTCCGGCAAGCACGTGACGGCCTTGGTCGAGCTGAAAGCCCGCTTCGACGAAGCCCGCAATATCGGCTGGGCCAAGAGTCTGGAGCAGGCGGGCGTGCAGGTGATCTACGGAGTCAAGGGCCTGAAGACGCACGCCAAGGTCTGCATCATCATTCGCCGCGAAGCCCACGGCATCCAGCGGTACGTGCACTTCGCCACCGGCAACTATAATGAAGTCACCGCCAAGCTGTACTGCGACGTCGGGATCCTGACCTGCGACGAAGAACTGGCGGCCGACGCGACCAGTTTCTTCAATGCCATCACCGGCTATTCCGTGCCCCAGCAGTACCGCAAGATCGCCGCCGCCCCGTACAGTCTGCGCGACAATCTGCTGGAACTGATCGACGGGGAAATCGACCGCCGCAAGCGCGGCCAGCGGGCGCATATCATGGTCCAAGTCAATGCGCTGTCGGACCCCAAGATGATCCAGGCCCTGTACCGGGCCTCCAAGGCCGGGGTCCGGGTCGACCTGAACGTCCGCGGCATCTGCCGCTTGCGTCCCGGGTCGCCCGAACTGAGCGAGCACATCCGCGTGGTCAGCATCCTGGACCGCTACCTGGAGCACAGCCGGATCATCTACTTCTACCACGGCGGCGCCGAATTGGTCTTCATCTCCAGCGCCGATTGGATGCTGCGGAACCTGGAGAAACGCGTGGAGCTGCTGGTGCCCATCGAGGACGCCGCCAACCGCCAGCGGCTGATCGCCATTCTGAAGTCCTACAGTCGAGACAATGTGAAAGGCCGCAAGCTGCTGGCCGACGGTACGTACCAGCGGCGGCGCGCCGGCAAGGAGGGCCGCAAGCACCGGCATCAGGCGCACTTGTATCATCTGGCGCGGGAAGCCGAAAAGACGCTCGAACAGTCCCATCGCACCCTGCTTCGGCCTCATCGAGCTGCCGGAAAGGAAGAGTAGTCTGTTATGGCCAAGTTCATCAAATGGATGGAAGCCAGTCCCGACGAACTGCTCGAGGACGTCGCCGTCCGCTGCTTGGATTCCCGGTTGCAGCCGGTCATGCACTTTGTGCCGCTGGCCGCCAAGCACCCGGAGAAGGACGTCGAATACGTGCACCAGATGCGCGTCTGGGCGCGGCGGGCCTCGGCCGCCGTGTCCTTGTACCGCCCCGTGCTGCCCAATCGCCGCCGGAAGTGGATCAGCGCCCAGCTGAAGTCGATCCGCCGCGCCGCCAACGATGCCCGCGACTGCGACGTGTTCGCCCTGCGGCTGGCCGCCGATAAAAAGCAGCCCGGCGTGGTTCGCCTGCTGGAGCAGGTTCGCAAGCACCGCCGCGAGTCGCAGCAGCCCCTGGTCCAAATCTGGAGAGAGTTGTTCGAACTCGGCCGTTTTCCCCGGCGGGCCGCCAAGTTATTGCGCAAGGTCCGCTGGCGGGGCGAACCGGCGCCTGTCGAGCCGGTCCGTTTCGGACCCTGGGCGCAGAGCCAGATTCGGCCGGTGCTGGACCAGTTCTTCGCCGCCGCCGCCGGCGACATGGCTCAGACCGAACCCTTGCACCAATTTCGTATTGCGGGCAAAAAGGTTCGGTATGCCATCGAACTGCTTGCGCCGGCCTTTTCGGAAGGCTTGCGAACCCAAGCGTATCCATTCATTCAGGATCTGCAGGAACGGCTGGGCAAGATCAACGACCTGGCGACCGCCCACAGCCGGATCAACCGCTGGCTGGAACTCGCGTCCGGCGAGGATGAAAAAGCGTACTTGCAGGAGATGCTCGCCCAAGAGCAGCACCGCCTGGAAACACTCCGCGGCGAATTTCTCGCTTGGTGGAACGGCGGGCGGCAAGCGGAGTTGCAGCAACTGCTTTCGTCGCTCGTCCCCGCTCGCTGCGGCGCGGCGTAGGACGCATCAAGACCGCCGCCTGGAGAGGATACGCCATCGCCAAGGGACGCAGTGGATGGTGGGGCCTGTGTGGTTTCCTGTCGTGTATCGGCTTGGTGATCCTCGCACTGCTGGAGGATCGCGCCCCGCGGGGATGACTTGGCCCGCAGAAACGATCTCAGGACGTCAGGGCGCCGGCGGCGTTGCCGAACCGCTTGAGGAACCCGCGGGCGCGGTCGCGTTTGGCGGGGGACAGCGGCGGGTCGGTCTTTTCCAGGGCCTTCTGAAAACAGGCGACCGCCTGCTTGGTCAAGCCTTGGCGGTGGAAGACCAGGCCGCGGTTGTAGTCGCACCAAGCGTTGCCGGGAGCGTCCTGCTGCGCTCGCTCAAAGTCCTGCCGCGCTTCGTCGAACCGGCCTAAGCCGGCCAGGGTCAGGGCCCGGCCATTGAAGACATAGGCCAAGTTGCTCTTGGTCGGCCCCCGCCCGCCCCTCCGCTCGGCGGCCAAGGCGACCGCGTGGTCGAGGTCCGCCAAAGCCAGATCGAATTCGCCCAACTCGGCGTACACCTGGCCGCGGCCGGCATGGGCGTGAAAGTCGTCGTCATCACTCCGTTCGATCAGTTGCGTGAAATCGTCGATCGCTTCGACCAGTTGCTCCGAATACCAGTACGCCCCGGCGCGGATGGCATACGCCGGCAGGCAGTTTTCGTCCAGTTCGAGCGCTTCCGTCGCTCGGCTGATCGCGTCCTCATATTCCTCCTGGCGGCCGAAATACGAGGCTTCCAGCAGCAGACGTTCCAAGACGACCGCTTCGGCCTGGCCGGGATCACAGGCGATGGCTTGCTGGAAATCCGCGTCGGCTTTCTCGGGTTCGCCTTTCTGAATCCAGACGCTGCCGCGACCGCTGTAGGCCGCGGCCAGTTCCGGGGCCAGTTCGATGGCGCGGTCAAAGTCCCGCAGGGCCTCGTCCGGATGCCCCTGCTGCAAGTGCACCCGGCCGCGCTGCAGGTACGCCGGCACCAGCTCCGGCTGCAGCCGCACCGCTTCGTTCAAATCGGCCAGCGCCTCGTCGAATTCCTGCCGCCGGATTCTCAGCCAGGCGCGTTCGATGTAGGCACCGGCGAGGTCGGGAGCGAGTCGCAGGGCGGCGGCAAAGTCGGCCAGGGCCTTGTCGTCCTCCTCCTCGTCCGCCCAGGCCAGGGCGCGATTCAGGTACGCGAACACCATCTGCCCGTCCAGGTCGATCGCCTGGCTGTATGCCTCGATCGCCTCCTGGTTGTCGCCGCGGGCCCGGCAGACGTTGCCGCGATTGGCCAACGGCAAGGCCCACTCGGACTCCAGCGCAATCGCGGCGTCGAAGTCCTCCGCGGCGTCGTCCAAGTCGCCTTGCTTCAGCCGGATCGCGCCCCGCAGGTTGATCGCGACGACTTCCTCCGGATTGATCTCCAGGGCGGCTTCGCAATCGGCCAGCGCCGCCTCCATCTCGCCCAGGTCCTCGTGGGCAAAGGCGCGGGCCAAGTGGACGTCGGCCGAGTCGGCGCCGTGCTCGATCGCGGAATCGCAATCCTCGATCGCGCCCGGGGAATCGCCCAGCCGCTGGCGGGCGATCCCGCGCAGCGCGTGCGCTTCGCCGGACTGCGGCTCGCGGGCCAGAATCACGTCGCAATCCGCGGCCGCGCCGCGGATATCGCCCGCGCCCAGGCGGACCTCGGCGCGGTACAGCCGATAGCCGGCATGATCCGGCTGGATGTCCAGCGCGGCGTCAAAATCGGCCAGCATCGCCTGCAGCGTCTCGTCCGACGGCAGCGGCGACCCCCGCCGCCGCGCCAGCGCCCGCCAAGCATACGCGGCGTCGTGGTGCGGATCCAGCCGCAACGCCTGGGTCAGGGCTTCCACGGCTCGAGGATAATCGCCGCGTCCAATCAGCGTGCGGCCCCGATGCACCTGCAGCGACGGATTCCGCCGATCGTGCTCGATGGCCGCCTCGAAATCCGCCAAAGCCTGCTCCCAGGCGTCCAGTTGCAGGTAGATCATCCCGCGGCCGGCCAAGGCGGCGACGTGGTTCGGGTCCAGCCGGAGGGCCTGCTTTAGATCCTTCAAGCCCTGCTCTTGGCTGCCGGCCGCACAGTGGGCCATCGCGCGCCGCGTGTAGACCTCGGCTTGCTCCGGTCGCAGCGCCAGGCAGGCGGTATAGTCCTCGATCGCCCGCTCGTATTGCTGCTGCTGCTCGAACAACTCGGCCCGCATCCCGTACAGCAGGGCGTAAGAGGGATACTGGCCGATCAAGGCGGTCAGCTCGTCGACCGTGTACCCGTGGGCCGGATCGGCGGGGCGGTCCAGGGGCGGTCCGATCTCCGGCTGCTTGGCCGCCGGACGCGGATCGGACGCTCCCGTGGCGGGCTGATTTCGGCCGCGCGCCCGCACGCCGGTCAGCCAGGTCCTGAGCCGCCGGCCCAAGGCGGCCACGAAGCCGGCCAGCACGCGGGGTCCCGCAGGCTTGCCGCGCGCCGGCTCGGCCGCAGGGCACGGCAGCCCGGCGGCCTCGGTCAGCATCTGGTCGAAGGATGCGGACCGGCGGCCCAAGTATTGGGAAAAGGGGAACTGAAACGGCGCGTGCGGCCCGCTCGCTCCGCCCCACAGCATCGCCCGGCAACAGAAACTGACGGGCCCGCCTTCGACGGGCGGCTGACGCAGCGATTCCAATTCCAGCTTCAGTTCGGTCACAATGTGCGGAGGCAACGCAGCCGGACGGATCTGCAAGTCGATCAACCGCTGGCCGCCGGGGAACATCGCGTATCCGATCTGTACATCCACCCCCGGCTGAGTCTCCGTCTTGCCGACAAACGCCTTGACGGTGCGGTCGAACGCGGCCACAAAGTGGACGAACGCCTCCTGGTTCACCCGCTGGGCGATCACGTGGTCGGGCACCAAGATCATGAAGAACTCGCGCGGCATCTCCTCCGACTCGTCCGCGGTGGGCGGCGTAGGTTCTTGGTACTCGTGCGCCGGGCAAGCTTCGCCAAGGGCCTGCGCCTGTTGCAGTTGCGTCAACGGCGGGACTTCGAGCGTCCGGCCGCACGCGCAGCGCAAGTGCGTGCCGGCTCGTCCCGCCGGAACGTCGATGCGTTGGCCACAGCTACAGTGGATCGCGAACTGCATGCGTCTGAACCCGTTTACCTCATTGCGTTGCCCTGATTATACGGAGTTCCCCACCTGGGCTTCAATTACTCCCCGCGTGCTTCGCCGCTTTTTTGCCCCGTGGACAGGCTCGGACGTGGCAATGTGCAAGTCTGAGAAAATCGATCTGTACGCGAATCAGACCAGCGAGGATACTTCGGCGTCTGGCCGGACAGCAGGCAAGTCATTCTGTCTGTTGCTGCCGGGTGTCTACCTCCTGGGGCGAGGCAGTGCGGGATGAACAATTTCGGTTTCCAATCGAGAGCAGTCTGGCTTGTCCTGCTAGCAGCCGGTCAGGCGGCGGCTGACGAGTCCGCGGCGGCGGCCGCCGCCAGTCCGTCGGACGCGGTCGCGCCCGCCATCGATGTTGCCCGGCCGCTGGACATCGCGCCCCAGGGCGTGCCGCCAGCCGAATTGCCGCCTCCCATTGCGGACAGCCTGCGCCGCCTGCCGCCGCCTGATGTGACTTGGGAAGCCACCTACAGCTACGGCGAACCGGCACCGGCAGCGGGCCGATTTCCCGGCTCTGCCGTCTCTGCCTACTGCGCCACGATCTCGGATGCCCCGCCGGACGCCGCCTTGGCCCCGAGTGCGCCACCAACCGGCCTGGAGCCGATGCCCGGCAGCTATCTGACCGACGAAAACAGCGACCTGATCCAAATCGCGCCCGACCCGGCGGATCCGTGGTCCAGCGATCCCTTCGGCCGCTATTCCTACTACGGGTCGGGCTTCTCGCCGGGCGCGTCCAGCTGGATGCCAGGCAACGGCGACCGGATGGGTATACTGACCTTTGCCTTTGACGGTATCGACCCTCCCGAGGAAGGAAAAACGACCTGGGGACTGGCTGCCGACTGGCATTTGGTCAGCGGTCCCCGGCAGACCGACATGCCGCCACAACTCTGGGACTTCATGGTCCAGGTCGGCCGCCGCGGCCGCCTGGATGACTTCTGGTCCTACGACATCGCGGTGCGTCCGGGGTGGTTCAGCGACTTTAAGGCCAGCGCGCGGGAGGGATTTCGCGTGCCTGCGCACGGCGTGGTGTACTACACGCCTTCGGACACGTTCCAGCTGTTGGCCGGCATCGACTACCTGGACCGCGACGACATCGCCGCGCTGCCGGTGGCCGGAGTCATCTTCAAGCCGCATCCGGACATCCGCCTGGACGCCGTGTTTCCTCGTCCGCGAATCGCCGTTCGCGGCGGCGAGCGCCAGCGTTGGGTGTACTTGGGGGCGGAGATGGGCGGCGGGATGTGGGCGATCGAGCGGGCGGACCTCCGCGGCGACGTGGTCACCTACCGCGACTATCGCGTGAACCTGGGCCTG